>WNFL01365875.1_pt1 | contig 22612 bp, 21 predicted proteins | sample 5400361 | NCBI WGS metagenome assembly WNFL01 (sample SAMN13153351, study PRJNA577476) | soil metagenome | isolation source: 40 cm soil on Douglas fir-dominated hillslope | place: USA:California | collected 2013-09-17
GCGGCCCAGGCGCTGCAGGGGCACTTCCCGGGCCGCCTGCGCGATCATCGCGGGCGTCTTCCAGACCTCGAGCACGCCCTCCGTCTCCGTCGGCCCCGGGGCGACCGCGTTGACGGTGATCCCGTACTTGGCCCACTCCGCGCCAAGGCTCTGGGTCAGGGCCGTGACGCCGGCCTTCGCCGCCGCGTAGGCGGCCATGCCCCGAGAGCCGCTGCGTCCGGCCACCGAGGTGATGTTGACGATCTTGCCGGCGCGCTGCTGGATCATCACGCGCCCGACCGCCTGGCAGCAGAGGAACACGCCGGTGAGGTTCGTGCCCAGCATCGCGTCCCATTCGGACCGGGGGAGCTGGTCGAGCGGGGCGCGGATCCGGTACCCCGCGTTGTTCACCAGCAGGTCAACCCGGCCGAACTCGCGGACCGTCTCGGCCACCACACGATCCACCTCCGTCGCGTCTCGCACGTCACAGGACCGCGCGAGGGCGCGACGCCCGAGCGCGCGCACCTCTCCGGCCGCCGCCTCGAGCGGCTCCAGACGGCGCCCGCTGACCACCACGTGGGCCCCGGCCCGAGCGAGCTCGACGGCGATGGCCCGGCCGATCCCCTGGCCGGCGCCGGTCACGATCGCGACCTTGTCTCGTAGTATTCGGCCCATAGCCTCTGGAAAGAGGCCGCATGATAGCAGCCGTACCAGGCCCGATCAATTCTTGACTCCCGCGCTCGGTCATCGCACGATCTTCCCCAATTTCCCAGGGAGGTGTGGCCGATGCGCGTGACCGCTCGGATCCTGATCGTCTTCGTGCTGCTCTCGCTGTTCGGCGCAGCTTCCTCGGCCCCGGCGGCGCCGCCCGACGGCACCCTCGCCATCGGGGTGCACGTGACGCTCGTCTCGCGCTGGCTCGACCCGGGCGAGACCGAGGCCCTCATCACCCCGTTCATGGTGCTCTACACCCTGCACGACGCGCTGCTCAAGCCCATGCCGGGCAACATCAGCGCCCCGAGCCTCGCCGAGTCGTGGACGCTGGCCAAGGACGGCGTCACCTACGAGTTCGTCCTCCGCCGGAACGCCAAGTTTCACAACGGAGACCCGGTCACTTCGGAGGACGTCAAGTTCTCCTTCGAGCGCTACAAGGGCAGCGGCGCCAAGCTCCTCAAGGACAAGGTCAAGGAGATCCAGACCCCGGCGCCCAACCGGGTGCGCTTCATCATGAAGGAGCCCTGGCCCGACTTCATCGCCTTCTACGGCACCTCGGCCACCGGGGCGGGCTGGATCGTGCCCAAGAAGTACATCGAGCGCGTGGGCGAGGACGCCTACAAGAAGGCGCCGGTGGGCGCGGGCCCGTTCAAATTCGCGGCCTTCACGCCCGGCATCGAGCTGACCCTGGACGCCTTCCCCGAGTACTGGCGCAAGGCCCCGCAGGTGAAACACCTCGTGATGCGCTCGATCCCGGACGAGACCACGCGCGCCGCCGCGGTCAAGACCGGCGAGGTGGATCTCGCGTATCTCTTCGGCGGGACCATCGCCTCCGACCTGCAGCGCACGCCCGGCATCCGGGTCGTCGCCCCGCTGCTCTACGGCGTGTACTGGCTCGACTTCCTCGAGCGCGCGGACCCGAGGTCCCCGTGGTACGACCGCCGGGTGCGGCAGGCCGCGAGCCTCGCGATCGACCGCAACGCGATCAACCAGGCGGAGATGCTCGGCCTCGGCAAGCCCGGGGGCGCCTTCGTGCCGCCCGAGTTCGACTTCGCGCTCAAGATGGATCCGCTGCCGTACGATCCCAAGCGGGCCAAGGCGCTGCTGGTCGAGGCCGGATGGCCGAACGGCTTCGACGCGGGCGATCTCACGCCGCTGCCGCCCTATACCTCCCTGGGCGAGGCGGTGGGCGGCTACCTCCAGGCCGTCGGCATCCGCACGTCGGTGCGCACGATGGAGCGAGCCACCTTCATGACCACCTGGCGGGAGAAGAAGCTGCGCGGGCTCGTGATCGGCGCGACCGGCGCGGCGGGCAACGCGGCGGCCCGGATCGAGCCGTTCTTCACGAGGAACGGCATCTATGCCTACAGCACCCGGCCGGAGATCGACGATCTCTTCCAGCGGCAGGCCAACGAGCTGGATCGCGGCAAGCGCGAGGCGCTGCTGCACCAGATTCAGAAGATCATCGTGGACCAGACGCTGGTCGCCCCGATCTTCCAGCAGGCCTTCCCCTGGGGCGTCGGGGCGCGCGTCGCGGAGCCCGCGGCGGGCTTGATCCAGGGCTACCCGTACGTCGGGCCGCCCGAGGACCTGCGGCTCAAGTAGGGTCTTCGCGGATGAAGTGACCGCTGCGGAGGTCGCGCAGCGCCTCCTCGATCTCCGCGCGCGTGTTCATGACGAAGGGGCCGTGGCGGGCGATCGGCTCGCCGAGCGGGCGGGCGGCCGCGAGCAGGAAGCGGCCGCCGCCCGGCGCGCCGGCCGCCTCCACGAGATCGCCGTCACCGAAGATGACGAGCGACGGGGCGCGCACCGCGGTGCGCTGGGGACCGAAGCGCACCTCGCCCTGGTCCACGTAGGCGAACGCGGTGTGCCCCTGCGGAACCGCCTCGCGGAAGCTCGCGTCCGGCGGGAGCGTCACGTCGAGGAACTTCGGCGCGACGGCCAGCCCCTCGACCGGCCCGACGAGCTTTCCGCCCGCCGCGTCGCCCGCGATCACCCGCGCCCGGGCGCCGGCGCCGAGATCGCTCTCCGGCAGATGGCTCGCGGTCAGGTCGCGGTACTTCGGCCGGGTCATCTTCTCCCGCGCGGGCAGGTTGAGCCAGAGCTGCAGCCCCCCGATGCCCTCGGGCCGCACCTGCGGCATCTCCTCGTGCAGGATGCCGCTGCCCGAGGTCATCCACTGGATGTCACCCGCTCCGATGCTCCCCTGGTGCCCGAGCGAGTCCCGGTGCTGGATCTCCCCGGCGCGCACGAACGTGACCGTCTCGATCCCGCGGTGCGGATGGTAGGGAAACCCGGGCTCGTAGTCCTCCGGTCTCGTCGACTCGAAGTGGTCGAGCAGCAGGAAGGGGTCGAGGTGATCGAGCCCGCGGGTGCCGATGCTGCGCCGGAGATGCACGCCGGCGCCTTCGATCACCGGCTCGGGCCTGACGACCCGCGCCACCGCGCGGGAGGACTCGCTCATCGCGTCATGCCCTCTCGATGATCACGACCGGGATCTCACGGGGCGCCCGCTGCTGGTACTCCTCGTAGGGCGGCCAGATCGCGACCATCTTCTTCCACAAGGCCGGCTTCTCGGCCGGGGTCGCGGTGCGGGCGCGCGCCTTGAAGCGATCGGCCATCACCTGCACCGAAATCTCGGGCTGCGCGGTCAGGTTCTCGTACCAGGCCGGGTGGGTGGGCGCGCCGCCGCGCGAGGCCACGATCACGTAGCGGTCGCCATCGCGCCCGTAGATGAGCGGAGTCGTGCGCGTCTGGCCGGAGCGGCGGCCGGTGGTGGTGAGCAGGAGGGTCGGCACGCCCTCCCAGATGTGGCCGTCCTTGCCGCCGGTCGCGACGTAGCGCTTTGCGTGTTCTTGCTGCCATCCCGGTGGCCGGCTTCCCGCGGCGGGCTTCGGAGTCGTCATCGTCGGTCCCTCCCGCCGTCAGTCTGCCACGCGGGAGGAGCCGCCGCTACCTCACCACATCACCACCCCGCCGTCGATGTTGACGGACTGGCCGGTCATGAACGCGGCGGCGGGCGAGCAGAGGAACGCGATGAGGCCCGCGACCTCCTCGTCGGAGGCGGCCCGGCCCATCGGGATCCGGTCGAGCTGCCGCTGCCACCCCTCGCCCCGCCCCAGGACATCCATTCTGGCGGTCTCGATGGTGCCGGGGCACACCGCGTTGACGGTGACGCCGTGGCGCGCGACCTCCTGGGCCAGCGACTGGGTGAGCCCCTGGATGCCGAAGTTGGCCGCGTTGTAGGCCGCGGTGTTGGGGGCGCCGCGCTTGCCCGCGATCGACGATAGGTTGATGATGCGCCCCCACTTCTGCTTGATCATGATCGGTACGACGCGCTTGCAGAGCAGGAACGCGCCGGTCAGCTTGATGTCGAGGACTTTTCGCCAGACGCCCTCGTCCAATTCGGGGAGCGGCACCCGGTCGTTGCCGCGCGGGTAGGCCGCGTTGTTCACGAGCACGTCGAGACGGCCGAAGGTCTTCGTCACCTGGTCCACCAGCTTCTCCACCGCCGGCGCCTGGCTCACGTCGCCGGTCCACGTGAGCGCCTTGCGGCCCAGCGCGCGGACCTGGTCGGCGGTGCTCTCCACGTCGCGCCATCCCGCCTTCTTCTCGTCGTCGGGATAGGTCGCGGGATCGCGGCCGGTGCCGGTGACCACCACGTCCGCCCCGAGTCCGGCCAGGGCCAGCGCGGTGGCCCGCCCGATGCCGCGCAGCCGCCCCGCGCCCGTCACCACCGCGACCCGCCCGTCCAGCGCCTTTACATATCCGCTCGGCTCGCCTGCGGCTGCGCCTCGCCCAGCAACTGCGGCCATGGTCTCAGCACCCCCGGTGCGCGACGTGGTCGGCGAGCACCTGCGCCACGCAGGCGGTCACCTTCACGCCGGTCGGCAGGTCGATGAACTCGTTGGGCCCGTGCGCGTTGGAACCGGGTCCCATCACCCCGGTGACGAGGAACTGGGCTTCGGGGAACCGCTCGCCCAGCATGCTCATGAACGGGATCGAGCCGCCGAGCCCGTCGAACATCGCGGGCGCGCCGAACTGCGCGGTGGAGGCGCGCTCCACCGACTCGCGCAGCCAGCCCGCCATCGCGGGCGCGTTCCAGCCGGTGCCGGGCCGCTCGCCGGTCGCGTAGGTCACCCGCGCGCCATACGGCGGATCCGCCTCGAGCACCTCCTTGACCCGCCGACTCGCGAGCGTCGCGTCGGCGGTGGGCGGCAGGCGCAGCGAGAGCTTCACCGAGGTCATCGGCCGCAGCACGTTGCCGGCGTCCGCCAGCGCGGGGATGCCGTCCATGCCGGTGACCGAGAGCGCGGGTCGCCAGGTGTTGTTGAGCAGCGCCTCCACCGGGTCCTGCGTCACCGCGCGCATGCCGGGCAGGAAGGGGAAGCGCTGCCAGACGTCGTCGCCCAGCACGCCGGCGACCGCGCGCACCTCGGCGAGCCGGGCGGGCGGGATGTCCACGTGGCAGGCCTCCACGAGGATCTTGCCGGTGCGATCGTCCTCGAGCCGGTCGAGCAGCTGGCGCAGGATGCGGAAGCTCGAGGGCACGATGCCGCTGGCCGCCCCCGAGTGCACGCCCTCGCCCAGAACCTCCACGGTGAGCGTGCCGCTCAGGACGCCGCGCAGCGAGGTGGTGGCCCACAGGTGGTCGTAGTCGCCGCACCCGGAGTCGAGGCAGACGACGAGGTCCGGACGGATGCGGTCGGCCAGCTGCTCCACGTAGGCGGGCAGGTCGGGGCTGCCGCTCTCCTCGGAGGCCTCGATCAGGACGACGCAGCGCGCGTGCGGGATCCCCTGGGCCTGCAGCGTCTCGATCGCGGTCAGCGCCGCGAACGAGGCGTAGCCGTCGTCGCCCGCCCCGCGGCCGAAGAGCCGGTCGCCGCGGCGCACCGGGATCCACGGCCCGGCGTCCGCGGCCCACCCCACCATCTCCGGCTGCTTGTCGCAGTGGCCGTAGAGCAGGACGGTCTCGCCGCCCGCGCCCGGCACTTCCATCAGGATGACCGGCGTGCGGCCCGGGAGCCGGACCACCTCGATGGTCAGCCCCTCGATCTTCCGCTTGCGGGCCCAGTCGGTCATCAGGGTCACCGCCTGGTCGATGTGGCCGTGCTCCGCCCACTTCGTGTCGTACATGGGCGACTTGGCCGGGATGCGGATGTACTCGGTGAGCGCGGGGACGATGTCGCCGTCCCAGGCCTGCTGGACGAGAGCGCGGGTGCGGCCGGTGTCGGTGGTCATGGCCCCGTATACTATTCGCAATCGGGCGGCTCCGCCAACCCATGACCACTCATCCCCTCTCCCGGCGCGTGTTCCTGCAGGCCGCCGGGGCCGTTCTGCTCGGCCGACCCGGTCGCGCGTGGGGCGCCGGCGCCCCCGTGCCCGTCGAGGACTGGGGGCAGGCGCCGGTCGGCTCGATGGGCGTGCCGCCGGGCTGGCAGACGTACGAGACGCCCGGAGGGCATCCCGCCTACGACTTCACGGTGGTGGAGCACGCGGGGCGCCGCGCGCTGCACATGAAGAGCGCGGGCGAGCATTCCACGATCGTGAAGGAGGTGCGGGCCGACTTGGCGGTCACTCCGTTCCTCGCGTGGCAGTGGCGCGTGCTCAGCCTCCCGCAGGGCGCGGACCTGCGGACCCGCGCGACCTCCGACGCCACCGGCCACATCTTCGCGATCTGGCCGCGCTTCCCGGCCATGGTGCGATCGCGGCTGATCGGCTACGTCTGGGACGCGGCGCTGCCGGTCGGCACGATGCTCCCAAGCCAGAAGACGGGGACGGTCACATTCATCGTCGCGCGGCGTGGAGACCCGGGCCTCGGCCAGTGGCTCGACGAGCGCCGCGACGTCGCCGACGACTACCGTCGCGTGTTCGGCGAGGCGCCACCGTCGCTGCCCGCGCTGGCGCTCTCGATCGACACGAACGACACGAGGTCGCCGGCCGAAGCCATGTTCGGTCGCATCGAGCTGCAACCGGGCTGATCGGGCGCGCCCGGGTCAACTGTTCTGACCGTCGACCGGAACTCCTTACCGCTTCCTGCCGCATTGCAGCAGCCGGCCACACCCTTTCGCCCGGTTCTCCGTCGAGATGATCCATCGGCCGGACGTGGCATGCCGCTTGCCTCTGGATGAGACATGTCGACCGTATTCACGTTGCAAGAGGTCATCGAGAATGAGGCGCTCGGACCGAGCGCGCGCGCATTCTGCGAGGCCCTGCTGAAGCAGGGAGAGGTGCTGGCGGTCAAGCTCAGCTATCTCCCGGACACCGTGCTGTGGCTCGTGACGACCGCTTCGCAAGCCTGGCTCATGCGCGCCACGCAGCCCAAGGCGGTCATCCTCACCCTGCGTGAGGCGACCGACCTCGCGACGAGCCTCGGCGACCCTCCGCCCGCATCGCTCTGGCAGGTGGCCGTGGAGTTCTCGGCTCCCGCGCCCGATTCAATCGAGGAGCCGCCGGATGATTCCGAAGATGTCGCGGACCATCCCTGGGACTAGGGCGACATCGTGATCAGGATGACCTTCCTGTTTCTGAGCACCGGCATCTCCCTCCTGGTTGCGGTCGCGTTGATCGTCGGGATCGCGTGGCTCGCCGTCGCCGTTCCCGTGCTGATCGCCACCGGGGCCGGCTACGGGGTCGTCGCGCTACGCCGTCATGGCTCGCGGGGAAGCGCCGCGAACCGCTAGCTCCCTAGCGGGCCGCCGCGCCCTCCGGCGCGCTCAGATTGTTGACCACGCGCTTCACGCCGTCCACGGACTGGGTCACCCGCTCGGCCAGGAGCTTCTCCGCGCGGGACGTGACGGGGCCGGTCAGGCTGACGGTCCCATCCTGCGACCGCACCTGCACGCCCTGCGGCGGAAGGGCCCGGGTGGAGTAGAGCTCGAACTCGACCCGCCGGGCCAGCCGGTCGTCGGCGGTCTCCGGAACTGCCGCGGCGGTGGTCACCGCGATCTGGCCGGCCAACCCCTGCACCCCCGGCGTTTGGAGCGCGATCTGCTCGGCCGCGCGCTTCTGCGCGGGGGTCTCGACCGCCCCGTCCAGCGACACGACCTTCTTGTTGACCAGGACCGTCAGCGTCCGGTCCTTCAACTCCGGGGTCCGGGCGAGCTGATCGATGACGAGCGTCTTGATCTCGAGATCCGCCACGCGGTCGCCGAGCTGCGCGATGTCCTGATTGCCGCGGGCCGCCGGATTCACGGTCAGATTGTTGCGGATCGCGGTGACCCCGGACGTGTCCTGGGTGATGGCCCCCGCGAGCCGGCGCGTCTCCTCGCTCGGCACCTCACCGGTCAAGGTCACCTCGCCGCGGTTCGTGCTGGCCTTCACGTCGAACGCGGAGACGTGCTTGGAGAGCAGCAGGGCGGTCTTCACCTTCGAGGTGGTCGCCGCGTCCTGCGAGGATTCCTTGACCGAGCGCAGCGTGTCACCGATGGACGTCGCGCCGTCCCGCTCGTAGATCAGCACGCCCCCGACGACCAGGATGACCAAGACGATAGCTATCACGATCGCTCTCATGCGCGCTCTCCTTTGCGGGCCCGGTGCGGGCGGTCCCTCGACCGGGGGAGAGCATCCCCCGTGCCAGCGATCGGCGAAGAGGAACGCGCGGATTCTCCGTTAGTTCCACGGGGCGGCGGTCAGGAGCTTCGACCCCGGCCGGGTCAGAGCTTCCCGGCGGCGGTAGGGTTTACCGAGAACCCTCGCGGAGAAGTCTTGACCCCGGGACCCGAACTGGCCATTCTTGGGGCCGCGAGGCCCGGATGAGGCCGCCGAAAGGGGAGACGCCATGCTCGATCTACTGATCAGGAACGCGCGGATCTGCGACGGGACGGGGGCGCCCGCCTTCATGGGCGATCTCGGGGTCAAGGACGGGCTGATCCGGTCCGTCGGCCCGACGAACGGCCAGACCGCGGCGCGGGTGATCGACGCCGACGGCCTCGTCCTGGCGCCGGGCTTCGTGGATCCCCACACGCACTACGACGCCCAGCTCGCCTGGGACCCGCTCGTCACCTGCTCGCCGTGGCACGGCGTGACCACCGTCGTCATGGGCAACTGCGGCGTCGGGGTGGCCCCGGTCAAGCCCGAGACGCGTGAGATCCTGATGCAGGACCTGGTCAACGTCGAGGCCATCCCCTACGACGTCATGAAAGCGGGCATCGACTGGCAGTGGGAGAGCTACGGCCAGTACCTCGACGCAGTGGATCGCGGCGGTCTGGGCATCAACGTGGCCGGCCTCGTCGCGTTCACCCCGCTCCGGCACTATGTGATGGGCGAGGCCTCGTTCGAGCGGGCCGCCACCGGCGAGGAGATCGCCGTCATGCGCCGCCTGCTCCGCGAAGCGATGGAGGCCGGCGCCTTCGGCTTCAGCACCACCACCTCCCGCAACCACGTGGGCTACCAGGGACGGCCCCTGGCCTGCCGTAACGCCAGCCGCGAGGAGCTGGTCGGCGTGGTGCGGGGCCTCCACGACGTGGGGCGCGGGGCGATCGAGATGATCCTCAACTCCGGCGGGATGTACGCGGTGAGCGACGAGGACGTCGAGCTCCTGCGCCAGATCACCCAGGCGAGCGGGCGGCCGGTCACCTGGCTGGCGCTCTTCGCCCATCCGGGCCAGCCCGACTTCCACGACCAGACCTTCGCCAAGCTCGGCGATCTGGTGAAGCAAGCCATCCCGCAGATCACCCCGCGGCCGATCATGAGCCAGGGCGATCTCCGCAACCCGACCATGTTCGGGTCCTTCGTCTCCTGGCAGAAGGCGTTCAACCGGCCGGAGGCCGAGAAGATCGCGATGTACCGGGACCCCGCGTTCCGCGACGCCTTCCAGCAGGAGCTGGAGAGCCGGCGGCGCGCCCACATGTGGGGGCAGATGCGCGTGCTCGAGGTGGGCCGGCCCGAGCTGGCCGCCAACGTGGGGCGCACCCTCGAGGAGATCGCGGCGAGCCAGGGCAAGCGCCCGGTCGATGCCTACTTCGATCTCGGCCTCGCCGACGACCTGGCGACCCGCTTCCAGTCCTCCACGTTCAACTTCGATCCGGCGGGCGTCGAGCGGCTGATCGCCGACGATCGCTGCCTGGTCGGGCTCTCCGACGGCGGCGCGCACGTGGACGTGATCTGCGACGTGGGCTACGCCACCGCCCTGCTGGACCTCTGGGTGCGGCGGACCGGCGTGCTGAGCCTCGAGAAGGCGGTGCACAAGCTCACCCAGGTGCCGGCCACCGTCTTCGGCATTCCCAACCGCGGGGTGCTGGAGGAGGGCAAGGTCGCCGACCTGGTGATCTTCGACCCGGCGACGGTCACCGCCAAGGCGCCCCGCTACGTGAACGACCTGCCCTGCAACGGCCGCCGCCTGATCTCCGAGTCCGAGGGCATCAAGGCCGTCTTCGTGGCGGGCACCCAGCTCTACGACGAGGGCAAGCACAGCGGCGCCATGCCGGGCCGGATCCTGCGCAGCTACGAGTAGCGGGCGATGAGCGAGTTCCTCGGGCTGGACGGCAAGGTCGCCGTGGTGACCGGGGGCGCGAGCGGTCTCGGCCAGGCGGTGGCCCGCGGCCTGGTGCGCGAGGGCGCGCGCGTCGTGCTGGGCGACATCGACAAGGCCGGGCTCGAGCGCACCGCCGCCGAGCTCGGTGCGCAGGTCCAGTGGCGGCGCACCGACGTCACCCGGCGCGACGACATCGCCGCCCTCTTCACCCAGTGCGACGAAGCGTTCGGACCGGTCGAGATCCTGGTCACCTGCGCCGGCATCATCAGCTCGGCGCCCCTCGCCGCGATGACCGAGGACGAGTGGGACCGCGTGCTCGCCATCAACACGAAGGGCACGTTCTTCTGCATCCAGGAGGCGGTCAAGCGGATGGTCCCGCTCAAGCGCGGCCGTATCGTCACGATCGGCTCCGACAGCGTGACGCGCGGCGGCGGGCGCGTCGCCACCGCGGCCTACACCGCGTCGAAGGGCGCGGTGGTCGCGCTGACCCGCAACATCGCCCGCGACCTGCTCGGCACCGGCGTCAGCGTCAACTGCGTCAACCCGGGGCCGATCGACTCGCCGATGCACGCCCCCCTCACCGCCGAGCAGCGGGCGCGCGTGGTGGACAGCATCCCGCTCGGCTGGATGGCCAGGCCGGAGGAGATCGCCAACGGCGTGCTATTCCTGGCCTCCAGCCGGGCCGCCAGCTTCATGTACGGGACCAACCTGAACGTCGACGGCGGCACCCAGATGGGCACGAGCTGAGCGATGCGCGGCAAGCAGGTGTTCATGGAGAGCCTGATCGCCCACGGGGTGGAGTACATCTTCGGCAACCCCGGGACGACCGAGAGTCCCCTCCTCGACGCGCTGCTCGACTACCCGCAGCTCCAGTACATCGTGGCGCTGCACGAGGGCGTGGCCCTGGGCGCCGCGAGCTACTACGCGCAGACGAGTGGCAAGCCCGCGGTGGTCAACGTGCACGTGGCCCCGGGCCTCGGCAACGCGCTCGGGATGCTCTACAACGCCTTCAAGGCCCGGGCGCCGCTGCTCGTGACCGCCGGCCAGCAGGACACGCGCCTGCGGCTGCGCGGGCCGGTGCTCGGCCACGACCTGGTGGCGATGGCCACGCCGCTCACCAAGTGGAGCGTCCAGGTGGAGCGCGCCGACGAGTTCGCCCTGATCGTGCATCGCGCGCTGAAGATCGCCACCGACCCGCCGGCCGGGCCGGTCTTCGTCGCGCTGCCGATCGACGTGCTCGAGCAGGAGACCGACCTGGCCCCGCTCGATCCGGGACGGCTCTTCCGCGCGCCCGAGCCCGATCCAGCCGGCGTCCAGGCGGCCGCCGCGCTGCTGCGGGAGGCACGGCGCCCGGTGATCGTGGTGGGAGACGAGGCGGCGGGCGCGGCGGCCGAGGTGACGGCGCTGGCCGAGGAGCTCGGCGCGGCCGTCTGGTGCGAGGGGATCCACGCCCACCAGGTGCTGCCGACCGCCCACCCGAACTTCCGCCTGGGCCTGCCCTTCGACGCGGCGGCCATCCGCGGCGCGCTGGACGGCGCGGACGTCGTGCTCCTGCTCGGCGGCCCGTTCTTCGAGGAAGTCTGGTACGCGCCCGGCTCACCGCTCCCGCCCGGTGCCGTCGCCATCCAGGTCGAGTCGGCTCCCGAGCGCCTGGCGCACAACCTGCCGGTGAGCGTCGGGCTGGTGGGCCACCCGCGGGCCGCGCTGAAGGCGCTCCGGGCCGCGCTCGACGGCGACGCCGCCTTCCGCGAGAACGCGGCCCGGCGGAACGACACGCTCCGAGCGCTGAAGGCCCAGGACGCCCAGGCCCAGCGCGCGCGGGCGGCCAAGCGCTGGGATCACGCGCCGATCTCGGTACCGCGGCTGATGGCCGAGATCGAAGCGGCCCTTCCGCCCGACGCCATCGTGGTGGACGAAGCGATCACCGCGAGCCTCGAGCTGGCCCGTACCGTCCAGTTCGAGCGCACCGGGGACTACATCGGCGCGCGCGGCGGCGGCATCGGCCAGGCCCTGCCCGGCGCGCTCGGCGTGAAGCTGGCCCAGCCGGGTCGGCCCGTGGTCGCGCTCTCCGGCGACGGCTCGGCGATGTACAGCATCCAGGCGCTGTGGACCGCCGCGCATCACGACCTCGCGGTGGTCTTCGTGATCCTGAACAATCGGGAGTACCGCATCCTCAAGCACAACATGGATACGTACCGGCAGCGCTTCGGTGCCAAACCGGACCGTGCGTACCCGAACATGGACCTGGTCTCGCCCGATCTGGGCTACGTGGACCTGGCTCGCGGCATGGGGGTGGAGGCGATGCGGGTCACCACGCCGGGCGAGCTGCGCCCCGCGCTGCAGAAAGCACTCGGCGCGGGCCGCCCTTTCCTCATCGACGTCGCGATCGAAGGAAAAAACTAGCCGCTCACGGGAACGACGGCGAGCGCCGACTGGTGGACCGGGTCATTTCTTCCCGGTCGACACACCGCAGAGGCTCGTGCACGTCAAGCGCCGGCCCGCGAGCGTCTCGCCCGTGGCATACTGCGAGCGACGCCGATGCCCATCGCCACCGAGCCCATCGGCAGCATCCCGCGAACGCCGGAGCTCATCCAGGCGCTCACCGTGAAGGACTGCGACGATCCCAGCCTGATGCCGCTCTACGAGGCGGCGATCCGGGACACGGTGGCGCGGTTCGAGGCCACCGGATCCCCGGTGGTCACCGACGGCGAGCAGTGGAAGTACCACAACTTCTGGACGTACCCGGTGCACGGGCTCCTCAACTCCGCGCCCGACGGGTTCGTGATCCCGTTCGCGGCCGGCCACGCCCGTCGCATGCTCCGCCTCACCTCGGGCCCTTTCCGCTACAAGCGGTACGCGGACACCTTCCTGGAGCTGGTCCAGCGCTTCGCGACGGTGCCGGTGAAGCAGGCGGTGATCTCGCCGTCCGCCCTCAGCTTGATGTATCCCGCCGACGGGATCCCCGGCTATCCGCGCGAGGCCTTCATCGAGGATCTGCTGCGCGAGCACGAGACCGAGGTTCGCCGGTGCCTGGCCAAGGGCGCGCACAAGGTCCAGATCGACTTCACGGAAGGGCGCCTCGCGACGAAGATCGATCGGTCCGGAGGCCTGCTCAACAGCTTCATCGACCTGAACAACCTCGGGCTGGCGCGCTTCTCCCCGGAGGAGCGCGCGCGCATCGGCTTCCACACCTGCCCGGGTGGCGACCGCGACTCGACCCACAGCGCGGACGTGGAATACGAGGACCTGCTGCCGAGCCTGTTCGAGCTGAAGGCGGGCAACTTCTACGTCGCGCTCGCCGGCGAGCGGGATCGCCGACGCGTGCTGAAGATCATTCGCCAGTACCGGAAGCCGGACCAGCGGGTCTTCGTCGGGGTCATCGCCCCGATCGACCCACGGGTGGAGACACCGCAGGAAGTGCGGGACTCGATCGTCGAGGCGGCCAGCTACATTCCCCCCGACCGGCTCGGGACCACCGACGACTGCGGATTCGCGCCGTTCAGCGACGACACCTCGACGAGCCGAGACACCGCGTTCGAGAAGATCCGCTCGCGGGTGCTCGGCACCGCGCGGGCCTCCGAGTTCCTGGGGATCGACTGATGGCGGACCCGGACGACCGGCAACCGGACGAGGAGGAGCTCCTGCGGTCGGTCGCCATGCAGAATGCGCAGAGCATCCTGCTGGCACGCCGGCGGGCCGAGCAGGACCTGCTGAGTGCCAAGGAAACGCTGGAGCTCAAGACCCGGGAGCTGGCCCGCTCGCTGGCCCTGATGGGCGCGACCCTGGAGGCCACCTGGGACGGGATCCTGGTGACCGACGAGGCGGGGCGCGTCACCGCCTTCAACGAGCGCTTCGCCGAGATGTGGCGGCTGCCGCGCGACGTCGCCGCCACCGCGGATCGCATCCCGGGCCACCTGGCCGGGCAGCTCGCGGACCGGCAGGCTTACCTCGACCGGATCGCCGGCATCCACGCCACCGCGCCCCCGGAGAGCCACGGGGTGCTGGACCTCGCCGACGGGCGGGTGTTCGAGGGTTTCTCGAGGGTCCAGGTGGTGGGCGGCCGCACGATGGGACGGGTGTGGACCTTCCGCGACATCACCGAGCACCGGCGGGCGGAGGAGGCGGCCCGGCAGGCCGCGGAAGAGCGCCGCCAGCTCCTGGAGAGCGAGCAGTTCGCCCGCGCGGAGGCGGAGCGGGCGAACGCGATGAAGGACGAGTTCCTGGCCACCGTGTCGCACGAGCTGCGGACCCCGCTGAACGCCATCCTCGGCTGGTCGCATCTCCTGCGGACCGGTGGGATGACCGCGGGGCAGACCCAGCAGGGGCTCGAGGTCATCGAGCGCAACGCGCGCGCCCAGACTCAGCTCATTGAGGACCTGCTCGACATGAGCCGCATCATCTCCGGCAAGATGCGGCTCGACATCCAGTCCGTTGATCCCACCGCGTTCGTCGAGGCGGCGATCGAGACGCTGAAGCCGGCCGCGGAGACCAAGGGCATCCGGCTCAGCGCGCTGCTGGACCCGGGAGCGGGCCCGGTCAAAGGCGACCCGGGCCGGCTGCAGCAGGTCGTGTGGAACCTCCTCTCCAACGCGATCAAGTTCACCGCCCGGGACGGCCGGGTCCAGGTCGTGCTGGAGCGCGTGAACTCGCACATCGAGATCGCGGTAGCCGACACCGGCGTCGGCATCAAGCCCGAGTTCCTGCCCCACGTGTTCGACCGCTTCCGGCAGGAGAAGGCCTCGCGGACGCGATCTGCCACCGGCCTCGGCCTGGGGCTGTCGATCGTGAAACACCTCGTCGAGCTGCACGGCGGCTCGGTGCGCGCGATCAGCGCCGGTGAGGGACAGGGGGCGACCTTCACGGTGTGCCTGCCGCTGACCGTCGTCCAGCGGGATGGCGAGCCCGGCCCGCGACTCCACCCGAGGGGGCGCTCGGCGACCTCGCCGCTCTTCCGGCCGCCGGACCTGTCCGGCATCAAGGTGCTGGTGGTGGACGATCAGCCGGACGCCCGCGACATGATCAGGCGCGTCCTGGAGGACTGCGAGGCCGACGTGGTCACTGCCGGCTCGGCCGCCGAGGCGCTCCGGGTGATGCAGGCGGGCCGGCCGGACGTCCTGGTGAGCGATATCGGGATGCCGGACGTGGACGGCTATGAGCTGTTGCGGCGGATCCGGGCCCTGGGCCCGCCGGCCAGAGGCCACCTGCCCGCGATCGCCCTCACCGCCTTCGCCCGTTCCGAGGACCGCACCCGCGCGTTGCGGGCCGGGTTCCTGGCCCACGTCGCGAAGCCGGTCGAGCCCTCGGAGCTCCTGGCGACGGTCGCCAGCGTCGTCGGCCGGGCCGGCGACCAGCTCGCCGACTGATCTACTCCTGGAGCTGGGCGTGTCGCCGGACCACCCCGCACAGCGCGATCGGATCCAGCGGCTTCTCGAGCAGCTCCGCGAAGCCTTCGGCCAGGAGCTCCTCGCGCCGACCCCGGTAGGCGGTGACCGCGATGGTGGGGATGTGGAGGCCTTTCGCGCGGGCAACCGCCTTCACTTCGCGGATCAGCTCGAGGCCGTCGTCCGGCATCGCGATGTCGGTCACCAGGACATGCGGCCGGAGCGTCTCCAGGATCCGCTTGGCCCTCTCGGCGGATTCAGCGGTGGTGACCAGCGCCCCGCAGTACTCCAGGGCCAGGCGGAGGACTTCGCGCGAATCATCCGTGTCCTCGACAACCAACACGTGTACGCCGACCAGATCACGCGGTGCCATACGCCGCCCCCCTGGGTCCCACGCTTGGAGCCCGACCACCTAAGAATTTACCACCCGATCACGGGTGTATCAACACGGAGGAGACCATGAGGCTTGTGATTGCTTGCGTCGTGGCGGCGGTGCTGCTCGCGGGGTGCGCCAAGCGGGACATGGACGAGTGCCGGAAGGGGGATCGCAGCCGCTGCCCCGGTGAGGGGGCCGCCCCGGCCGCCCCGGTCGGGTAGACGGGCAGGCTTGCGGACGGGCCCGGTCGGAGCGAGGATGCGGGCCGGACCCAACGACGGAGGAGATCGCCATGAGCACACGCAGGGAGTTTCTCCAGATCGGAGCGGGCGCCCTGGCCGGCATCGCGTTCGTGGGCTGCGACCTGATGGCGGCCGGGCCCGCGCGGGCCCAGGCGCGGCGGCGCGAGGTGGTGGTGGCCGGGCGCCGGGTCAAGACCGTGGACGTGCACGCCCACTGCACGGTGCCCGAGGCCCTCGCGCTGATGAACCTGAAGCTCGGCGCACCGGGCACCGCGCTACCGCCGCTCCTGCACATGGCGACGCAGGCGCCGGATCGTCTCCGGGTGATGGACGAGCAGGGCATCGACGTGGAGGCGCTCAGCATCAACCCCTACTGGTACGGGGCGGACCGCGACCTGGCCCGGCAGCTCATCCGCATCCAGAATGAGAAGCTCGCGGAGGCGTGCGCCGCGCACCCCGACCGCTTCGTGGCCTTCGCCTCGGTCGCCCTGCAGCACCCGGATCTCGCGGCCGAGCAGCTCGAGGAGGGCGTGAAGAAGCACGGGCTCCGGGGCGCCGCCATCGGCGGCAGCGTCAACGGCGAGGAGATCAGCGATCCGAAGTTCCATCCGTTCTGGGCCAAGGCCGAGCAGCTCGGGGTGCTCGTCTTCATCCACCCGCAGGGCGCGGGCGTGGCGACGGACCTGCCCAAGCGGCTCAAGGGCAACGGCTATCTCGACAACGTGATCGCCAACCCGCTCGAGACGACCATCGCGCTCTCGCATCTCATCTTCGAGGGCACGCTCGACAAGTTCCCCCGGCTCAAGATCTGCGCGGCGCACGCGGGCGGCTACCTGCCGTCGTACGCCGGCCGCTCCGATCGCGGCTGCCCCACCCGCCCGGTCGCCTGCCCCGGCGGCACCTACGGGTCGATCAAGCGGAAGCCCTCCGAGTATCTGAAGGACATGTACTACGACACGATGGTCTTCTCCGGAGAAGGCGTCCGCCACCTCGCCGCCGAGGTGGGCGCGGGGCAGCTCATGGTGGGCACCGACTTCCCGTATCCGTGGACCACGACCGCGGTGGACGACATCCTCGAGGCGCCGGGCGTGAGTGACGCCGACAAGATGGCGATGCTGGGCGGGAACGCGATGAAGCTGCTCGGGATCCGGGCCTAGCCGTGGCCGACGCGGCGTTCGTCTCGTGCGGTGGCGGCGGCGTCGCCGGGGCTCCCTTCGGCCGGCGGCGCGAGGTGGTGGTGAGCGGCAGGCGCGTGAAGACGGTGGACGTGCACGCGCACTGCGCGGTCCCCGCCGCGATGGCGCTGATGGGGCGCAAGCTCGAGACCGAGACCCTCCTGATGACCAATACCCGGGAGCGCCTCGCCGCGATGGACGCGCAGGGTATCGACGTGGAAGCGCTCAGCATCAACCCCTACTGGTACGCGGCGGACCGCGACGTCGCCCAGGAGCTCATCCGGATCCAGAACGAGGCGCTGGCCGAGATCTGCGCGGCCCAGCCCGACCGGTTCGTCGCCTTCGCGTCGGTGGCCCTGCAGCATCCGGACCTCGCGGCCGAGCAGCTCGAGCAGGGCGTCAAGCGCTACGGGCTGCGCGGCGCCGGCCTCGGCGGCAGCGTCGAGGGCCTCGAGCTCAGCGACCCGAAGTTCCACCCCTTCTGGGCCAAGGCCGAGGCGCTCGGCGTGCTGGTGTTCATCCACCCGCAGGGCAGCCCCGAGCTCGAGCGGAGCGGCCGGCTCGCGGGCAACGGGCTCCTCACGAACACCGTCGGCAACCCGCTCGAGACCACGATCGCGCTCTCGCACCTCATCTTCGAGGGCACCCTCGACCGCTTCCCCGGGCTCAAGATCTGCGCGGCCCACGGCGGCGGCTACCTGCCCTCCTACGCGGCGCGCTCCAACGCGGTGCAGATGACCTTCCCCCAGCGCATGACCGGGACGCTCAAGAAGCGCCCGACCGAGTACGTGCGCCAGCTTTACTACGACACGATCGTGTTCACCCCCGAGGCGCTGCGCCACCTGGCGGTGGAGGCGGGACCCGGCCAGATCGTCATGGGCACCGACTACCCGTTCCCCTGGACCAGCACGTCGGTGGACCACATCCTGGGCACGCCGGAGCTGAGCGACGCCGACAAGATCGCGATGCTGGGCGGCACCGCGATGGGGCTGCTGGGGATCAAGGGGTAGCCGCGGTGCCGATTCCGGCAGCTACCTCTTGTAGAAGGCGGTCTCCGGCTTGGACTGTTTGGGGTGAAGGGTGGAGGAGCCGTTGAACATCCGCTGCGGGATGTTCCCCAGGCTGTTCTTGACCACCCGGAGACCCATGATGCCCGGAGCAAGCCCGACGGTGCCGATCACATACTGCTCCTCGATGGCGATGCGCCAGATCTTCTTGCCGAGCTCGTAGTGCTGCTTCTCCGGGGCACTGAACCCCGCCCGGTACAGCTCCAGCAATTCTTTCAGACGGCCGGGCGGCGTCTTGCCGGACGCGCCGCCGGTGGCGAACCACTTGCCGAACAGCGGGCCCACGGCGCTCGTGGGATCGTAGGGGAACAGGTTGACCGGTGAGTGGGCGTAGAGGTTCTCGGTGCCCCACATGATCTCCATGCTGATCTGGGTCTCGTTGTTCGCCCGTCGGCTGTTCAGCAGGCTCCTCTCCAGCTCCGCCACGTCGGCCTGGATGCCGATCTTTGCCCACTGTACCTTGATCATTTCCGCGATCTGGGTGAAGGGCATGAATCCGAGGTAGGTCGTGACCTCGATCCGCAGCCGGCCCTTTCCATCGGTGCGCAGGCGGTACCCTTCCCCGTCCTTCTTGCTCAGGCCGATCTTGTCGAGCATGGCGTTGGCGCTCTTCGGATCGTAGGTGGACCAGAGCTTGCGGAACTCGCGACCAGGGTTGTAGGGCGACTCTTCCGTGCACACGACCGAGCCCGGAGTGCCGAGGCCCAGCCAGAACGTCTCGTTGAGCTGGTCGCGGTCGATGCTCAGGGCCAGCGCCCGGCGGAACTCCACGTTGGTCAGCCACCTGGCGATCTCGGCGTCGGCCTCGTAGCTCTGGTTGCAAAGCAGCGCGGCGTCGCTGCCGATGCCGCCGGGATCGAGGTGCACCTTGTAGTTCCCTTTCTGCTGGTTCTCCACGAAGACCGGCAGCTTCTGTAGATCAAGATGCCGCTCGGCCCAGTCGTACTCGCCGGCGATGGCCCGCAGGTTGATGACTTCCAGGTTCTCCCCCAGGGTGAGCACGACCTTGTCGATGTAGGGAAGCTGGTTGCCCTCCGTGTCGACGCCGAAGTAGTAGGGGTTGCGCTCCAGGCTCCAGGTGGCGGTGTTTCTCCCCTGCGTCGTCCGCCACGGTGAGATGACCGGCAGCTCCGGGTTCAGTCCCCAGTCGGCCTTGAATTTGATCAGGTTGACCCAGTTGTCGAACTTGCCCTCCCGGACCTTCCGGTCTAGCTCTTCCTTGGAGACATACTTGGGGTGGAACTGCTTCAGGTAGTGCGCGGGCGCATATCCTCCCAGGGCGCTCACATGACTATCGTGCGCCTGCCCGCCGAACCCGGTGGGACCGGTCAGGAGCGCCACGAACACCCAGTAGGGATCCTTGAACTTCCACCTCACCGCGTAGGTGTCGACCTTTTCCAGCTCGGCCGGCCCGCTCTTGGTGGTCAGGTAGGGTGAGGGCGACGGCACCACGTCCTTGTTCCGGTACAGGTCCTCGAACCAGAACACGAAGTCGTCGGCGGTGAAGGGCTGCCCGTCGCTCCACTTCATGCCTCGGCGTAGGTTGATGGTGAGCGTCTTGTCGCCGTCGCTGAACTTCCAGCTCTTGGCCGCCAGAGGAGTCGGCCTCGTGCCGGTCACATCCCAGTGCACGAGACTGTCGTTTCCGCAGAAGCGGACACCCGCCGACCAGTCGCCCGGTCCGGTGAATCCCCGGCGTATGGTGCCGCCGTACCGACCGATCTCATGCACCGGCTTGATGACCAGCGGGTCTTCGCCGATCCGATCCTTCACCGGCGGCAGCTTGCCTGCCTTCACCAGCTCCGCCAGCTGCGGCGCTTCCTTGAAGACCGTGGGGAACTTGGCCGGATCCGTGACGGTGGTGGGTCCCTCCAGCTTCCCGATCAGTTGCGCACCAATCTTCGGTGTGGCTGCCGAGGCCACCGGCGGCCAGGCCAGATCCCGCAGGACGGAGAGACTGATCCCCGCGACTCCGGCATTGCGAAGCAAGTCTCGCCGGGTCAGCCTTTGGTGTAGCAATTCACCGGGGTTGAGCTCGCTGTCCATGGCAATCTCCTGAGCGCATTCTGTGAACTGCCGGGGGAAGAGTCTCCGGAGACTAACAGGGGGCATGCGCCTGCACAACACCCCCCCCGAGGAGGGAGCGCACCTACACCGTGCCGGCGACTCCCGGCGCTTCGGGTTTCACGTAGACGACCAGCCAGCGAACTGTGATCGCTACGTCGGCGTCCGGGCATATTGCCGGACGGCGGCGCACAGCCTGATCGGGTCAAGCGGCTTCTCAACGAGCTCGGCGAACCCTTCGGCCAGCAACTCCTCGCGCCGGCCACGATACGCGGTGACCGCAATCGCGGGAATCTCGATCCCCTTCGCCCGCGCAATCGCCCGCACCTCCCGGATCAAGGTGATCCCATCGTCGGGCATGGCGATGTCGGTCACGAGGACATGGGGACGCAGGGTTTCCAGGACGCGCCTGGCCCTCTCCGCGGACTCGGCCGCCGTGACGAGGGCCCCGCAGTACTCCAAAGCAATCTTGAGCATCTCCCGCGAGTCGTCGGTGTGCTCGACGACCAGGACATGCACACCGTCGAGATCCCTATGGGCTGATGCCATCGCGTTGCCCCTGTGGGTCCAGCGCAAGATCGAACACCCAAATGATACCGCCACCCTCGCACTTCTGCCAGATGCCGCAGATCAGCCGTCGGGCAAATCGCAACGGTACAGGTCCGGGCGTCGGTGCTCCTCCGGTGCTCAGCTCGCGCGCCGCATGGTCCGCCGCTGCTCGACCAGGCACGCCGGACAGATACCGTGCGACGTGACGGTGTTGAGCCGCTGTTCGAAGAACTCCTCCAGCGGCACCCACTCATCGCCCGCGCTCAGCTTCCGACACCAGCCGCAGACGCGCAGGAATCCCTCGAGATAGTGCAAGCGGAGGACGAGCCGCCGCGTGTAGCCGATCACGGGGATCGCCACGAGGGTGATGATCGCGGTCTCGAGGACGCTCTCCGGCCAGTTGACCCGGTGCCCGGTGCCGAAGATCAGGCTCGGGAGACCGAACAGCTCGTTGGCCCAGGAGAGCGCGATGATCGCGAGAAAGCCGATGATCTCGACCGTGATGATCTGCGACACGTGGCGGGATGCGGAGGGTGGCATGATGGGCGTCGTTCCCCTTTCACTCGATCACGTGATCCGCCCGCTGCAGGATCGACGGTGGGACCGTCAGGCCGAGGGCCTTCGCCGTCTTGAGACTGATGACCAGCTCGAATCTGGTGGGCTGCTCGACCGGGAGGTCCGCGGGCCGGGCGCCCCGAAGGATCTTGTCCACGTACATCGCCGAGCGGCGAACGACGTCGTCGATGTTCGGGCCGTAGGTGAAGAGCGCACCACCCTCGGCCCAAGCTCCCCAGCCGGTCGCCACCGGAAGGCGATGCGCGGTGGCGAATTCCAGGATTCGCGCCCGCTCCCGCGTCATGAGGCGCGACGAGACGACGATCAGCGAGTCGATGCGATCCCGAAGCGCGGTCTTGAATGCGGCCTCGAAGTCGTCCGGCCTGCGGACCTCGAGAGACACGATCTCGACGCCCAGCTTCGGTGCGGCGGCCTGAGTCTCTCGGAAGTCGGGATCAGCATGATCCGGATTCCACAGGATGCCGACGCGGGCAATCCTCGGCGCGATCAGGCGAAGCATCTCGAGCCGCTTCGCGGCGAGGTCCGAAAGGAGAAAGGTCAGCCCGGTCACGTTGCCCCCGGGCCGGGCGAGACTCGCAATCAGGCCCGCCTGGACGGGGTCATTGCTGACCACCACGACGATCGGAACGGTGCTGGTGGCATTCTTGACGAACGGAGCGACGTCACCGCCCAGGGCGAAGATGAGATCCGGTTTGAGCTGAACGAGCTCGACGGCGTACTGCGACAGCCGCTCGATCCGGCCTTCCCCATACCGATACTCGATCGTGAGGTTCCCGCCCTCCATCCAGCCAAGCCGGCGGAGCGCGTCACGCCAGACCGGCAGATTGGGGTCCGTCGCCGGCGTGCTGAAGATGAGCACCCCGATCCGAGCATTCCTGGCGGGTTGCGCGTCGGCGGCGAGCGGCGCGGCGAGCAGGGTGCCGGTCAGGGTCCCGAGGAACGTCCGTCGATCCATGGCGCACCCCTCTGTGGGCGCCGCGGCCGGGGCGGGCCTGGTGGTGAGCTGATGCATAA
>WNFL01062676.1_pt1 | contig 22608 bp, 22 predicted proteins | sample 5400361 | NCBI WGS metagenome assembly WNFL01 (sample SAMN13153351, study PRJNA577476) | soil metagenome | isolation source: 40 cm soil on Douglas fir-dominated hillslope | place: USA:California | collected 2013-09-17
CGAATGCGTGGTGACGAGGCCGGTGCCGGGGAAACCGTCCATGGCGAGGAACCCGTCCGGCTGCCCGGCGGTGACGCCGAATTTCACCAGGCGCGCGGCAGTGCGGTGCGCGGTGCCCATGCCGTCGCCCAGCATGATGATGACGTTCTTCACCGGCTTGCCGGTCCCCTCGCCCTTGCCTTCCCGCCTGTCCTTGAGCCCCACCACCTGGAAGCTCGAGTTGACCGTCACGGTTCCGGTCGCGTCGGTGAAGGTGGCCGTCACGCTGTGCAGGCCCGGCTCCTCGCTGGAGAAGCCGCGCAGGTTGAAGCCGCCCCATCCCGGCGAGCTGATGCCGTCGGTCTGCGGGCTGTCTTGCACGCCCGAGGTGAACGTCTGCTTCACGCCGTCGATGGCGAGCGTCGCCGCGAAATTCGCGGTCCCCTTCCCCTCGACGCGCAGATCGAACCTCTGGCCTGCCAGGAAGCGCGCTCCCGCGGGTGGAGTGACGGTCACCTGCGTGGGTCCTCATCGGTCGTCTCCTTGCCACCAACCATCCTGCGTGGGTCGTCATCGGTCGTCTCCTTGTGTCTGTGAACGTGCCGGGCGCCTGCGCGCCCGCGGTCGATCGAGCGTGATCTGGAATGCGGTCACCCGGCCGTCCTGGTCCGCGTGGTTGCGAATCTGGAGTACGCCGGTGACCTCGAGCGGCCCCGGCCGATACGGCACTTCCCCTCCACCTGCGGACTTCATCACCACGAAGACCGTCTCGACCGGGAGGTCGCCGATGCCTGCTCCGCTCTCGTCGGCGGAAACCGGCCGCGGGCACAGGTAGAAGCCGCCGCTCGGCGGCATCTCCATCTGCGCCATGAACCCGACCAGGCGCACTCGCTTCCCGTCCAGCGCCAGCAGGCGCGCCGACGGCTTCAGGTCGGCGGACGAATCGAGGAATTGCGAGAAGGAGATCGGCTCTGCCGCCCGCGAATGCACGGGAGCGGACAGGGCGGCGGCGATGAGGGCAAGCAGCGACATCATTTTGGGGGACCTGAACAGGGACGCGAGGTGCGGGGCTCAATACCAGCGCCCGGCCCGCCGCGGAGGTGAACTTGGAGTGACGTTTGGAGCGCTTCGGCGTTACCGCTACTGCTCTGCAGGATCGAGCATCCGGTACCCGCTGCCGCGCACCGTCTCGATCAGATCGCGCCCGGATCCGAGCTTCTCGCGCAGGCGCTTGATGTGCGTGTCCACCGTGCGCGTCTGCAGGTCGGCGTTCATGTTCCAGACGTCCCGCAGCAGGGCCGGGCGCGTCTGCAGCCGGCCGACGCGGGACATGAAGGTCGCGAGCAGCTTGAACTCCAGCGCGGTGAGCGCGATCTCCTCGTCCCCGACGAACGCCCGGTGCGCCACCGGGTCGATGCGCAGCGGGCCGACCTTTTCTTGAAGTACGTCGCTCTCGCCGTTCGCTCCCCGGCGCAGCACCGCGCGCACGCGCAGCAAGAGCTCGCGGAGGCTGAAGGGCTTGCTGACGAAGTCGTCGGCGCCCAGCTCGAATCCGACCACCCGATCCACTTCCTCTCCCCGCGCGGTCACCATGATCACTGGAACGTGCTTGGTGCGGGGCGAGCTCTTGAGCTGCCGGCACACCTCGGTCCCCGGCACGCCGGGGAGCATCAGGTCGAGCATGATGAGATCCGGGATGCGGTGGCGGAGGACCTCCAGCGCTTGCTGGCCGTCGGAGGCGGCGACCGTGTCGAATCCACCCTGCTTCAGGTTGAACAGCATCAGGTCGAGGAGATCCTTCTCGTCCTCGACCACGAGGATGAGCTGCTGGCCTGGCATGGACCGACTCCTCTACCGGATTCGCGTGGCAACGATGTGACGGCGGTGCAACTTCGTCGGCTCGGCGCGCCCGCTCGGGCACCCGGTGCCACGGCGCGCGCCGGTCCGATCGCCCACGAAATGACACGATTGGGATCCCGAACAAGGCCACGCGAAAGGGGAACGCATGGCGTCCCGCCGCATCGCGCACCTGTCGGACCTGCACATCGGAGCGGCCACCGAGGAAGCCACGGAGCGGCTCGTCCGAGCCGTGATCCGCAGCGGGGCCGACCGCGTCGCCATCACGGGCGACGTGACCCACCGCGGGCGCGCCGCCGAGCTGGCGCGCTTCCGGCGCACCTTCGCTCCGCTCCTCGACGACGGCAGCGCCGTGATCGTGCCGGGCAACCACGACCGCCTCGGCGACGACCTGGAGACGGAGCTGATGCCGGGAGAGCGGGTCCAGGTGAGCGCGAGCCACGGGACCTGGATCGTGCGCTGCAACTCGACCGGTCCGCACAACCGGCGCGTCTGGGACAGCCACGGGCTGCTGACGCGGGCCGATCTCCAGGCGATCGTGGAGGCGCTGGACCTGGCGCCGGCGGGAGCGACGCGGGTCCTGCTGCTGCATCACCACCCGCTTCCGTTGCCGGGCGAGGACGTGATCGAGCGGCTGGTGTCCCGCCTGGGATTGCCGCACGCGGCGGAGCTGCCTCTGGGCATGGAGCTGCTCCGGCGCGTGCGGCACCGCTGCGATCTCGTCCTGCACGGTCACCGCCACGCTCCGGCCGAGCTGCGGCCCTTCACCTGCGAGTCGCCGCTGCGCGTCTTCAACGGCGGGAGCAGCACGGAGCTGGAAGGGTTCCGCGTCTTCGACGTGGACGGCCGGAGGGTGGATACCTGCTGGGTCGACGCCCGCGGCGCGGTCAGCGATCTGCCGGGCATCCTCTCCAGGGCGGCGTAGGTCTACCGCCGCCGCATCAGCCGGAGCGCGCGGCGGCGCCGGTGCGAGATCACGCGACCTCCTGCGCCGCCTCCTCGAAGACCTCCGCGGGGAGCTCGCTCAGCTCGGAGCCGCGGTGGATCCAGAGCTTGTTGCCCCTCCAGTCCACCGTCCGGCGGAAGGCGCCGATCAGCCAGATGGCGGCCATGGCCAGGTCCTTGACCGGGATGAGCAGCACCTCGGCGAGCCGCGGCGGCGCTCCGCGCAAGCGGCGGCAGAGCAGCGCATCCGAGGCGCACTTCACCATCACCCCGGCGGCGGCGAGCGCGGCGATCCGCGGATCGCGGCCCGCAGGCGTGGCCCAAAGAGCGCACAGGGCGAGCGCGATCCACAGCACCGGGTTCAGGAGCAGCTCGCCCAGGTACGCGGGCAACGCCAGCCTGCGCCGCATCTGGGCCCAGCGCAGGTGCCGGTTGGCGAACCGCTGCACGGTCCAGCCCCGGTTCACGGCGGACAAGAGGCACGGGGAGAGCGCCACCTTCCAGCCGGCCAGCTCGAAGCTGCGCCCGATGACGTAGTCCTCCGCCAGCACGTTGCGCACCGCCCAGAAGCCTCCCAGCTCCTCGAGGTCGCGGCGGCGGAACAGCATCGATTTCCCGATCACGCAGGCGCGGCCGGCGACCACCCGCGCGAAGCTCGTGCCGGCGGCGACGAAGGAGTTCAGCTGCAGGTTCTCGAGAGTGGCGCCCAGCCCGGCCTCGTCCCCGCCGACGAGCACGTTGGTGACCAGCCCCACCTGGGGATCGGCCAGCTCCGCCGCGGTCTCCCGCAGGTAGTTTGGACCCGCGCGCACGTTCGAGTCGGAGACGAGCAGGTGCTCGTACCGGGCGCCCTCGGAGAGCGCAGCGAGCAGGTTCACCTTCGGGTTGAGCCCCAAGCGGCGGCTGCCTGCGCGGATCCGGATGCGCACGCCCGGGTGATCGAGCTGGACGAGCCGCGCGACGTCCAGCGCCGGGTCGAGCGGGTCCTCGGCGCCGACCAGGATCTCGAAGTCGGGGTAGTCCTGTCGCGCCAGGGAGGCGAGGTTTTCGTAGAGACCGTCCTCGGTACCCTTCACGGGCTTGAGCACCGCGATGGGCGGAGTGGGCCCGTCGCGCTTGCGCCGGCGCGGCGAAAGCACCAGGAACGCCGTCAGGTGCGCGACGAGCGTGATGGCGAGCGAGATGGGAACGAGCAGGACGAGCGCATAGCAGATCGACCCGACGCCCATGCATCCTCCGCGAGGACCACCCTCCACGAAGGACGCTCACACGAGGACGATGGCGGCCCGGTGACTTCTCCGCGACGAACCGGCGGCCCGCGGCAGATGTGCGCAGAGGGAGCTGCATGCCCCTTGCCCTCAGGGGACGAGCTCCAACGGGCGATCCAGCCGGCGGCCGACCCGGATCGCCGAGAAGTCCCGCCGATCGGTGGTGAGGATGCGCGACACGCGCCGGCGCTCGGCGACGGCTGCGACCGTTCCGTCGACGAGCCCAAGCCTGAGGCCCTCGAAACGGGCATCCAGCTCGATCGCCCGCGCGAGATCGGCTCGCTATACAACACCGCCGTGGTCCATCAAGGGTCCGCGACGAGCGGCGCCGCTGTACGGCCCCGTCGTTTAACGCAGTGCGTCCCGCCCCGGGGCGGGACGCACTGCGTTAAAGCGGCCGGCATGCGTAGCTACTCCGCCTTGTGAGGAGGTTTCGCTGACGTCAGGCGCTTCTGGAACTTGCTCCGGCAGGACGTGTTTCGCGTCCCGCAGCGTCGAATGCGCGCTCCATCAGCTTCTTCGCCAGCATGGTCGCCACAGCCGTCCCGGCCGCCGCCAGGATCTTCTCCGCCACGGTGGGCTCCGACTTCGCGACCTTCTGCGGCTTGTCGACCATCCGCGACAGTGCGCGCTTGAAGCGCCGCGCCTTGGAGATGGGTTTGTTCCGCTCCCGGGACGCCCACACCGCGTACGCGACGCCGCCGAGAAGCGCGACCACCGTCACGCCCGCGGCCACCGCCACCATCGGATGGCGGCGGACCTGGAGCCTCACGTCCATCAGCTCGTGCCGTCGCCGGTCCAGCTCCGCCAGCGAGCGGTCCAGGCGCGAGCGGATCTCCGTGATCTCCGTCTCCAGCTCGCGCGCCATCTTGCGCGGCTCGCCGCTCGCGGGCTGGCCGTTCACGCGATCCGTTCCTTCGCCCATTGCACGTCCTCCTTGATCGTCCGGCGCGTCTTCTCCAGCGGTTCCTTGACTCGCTTGCCCCACCCGACCAGCCCGGCCACCGTCCCCACGATCAGCACCGCCGCCGCCACGATCAGCGCCGCCGCCCACTCGGGAATCACCGCCCCCAGGGCCAGCGCCACGGCGACGAGCATCATCGACACGGTCCAGATGGCGCACAGGCCGGCCACTCCCAGCCCCTTCGCCATGGCGACCTCGTTCTTGAGATCCGCCTTCAGCTCGACCTTGGCCAGCTCGACTTCCTTGCGGGCGAGGAGCACGGCGTTGTGCGTGATGTGCTGCAAGAGCTCCTTGTTGGACATCGACTCGACGCGCACCGGCACCGACGAAGGCGGCGGCAGCGCCACGCGCTCCGCCGTCTGTGGAAGCCGCTTCCCATCCGCCATCTCTTCCTCCTGCACGAGCAGCGGCCGCTCGCCGCGCAGCGCGCGGTCGAGCTGGAGCAGCTCGCGGTAGACGATCTGCCATTCGTCGAACGGAACCTCGCTCTGCGACAGCTCGCGGGCGATCTCGCGCACCCGCCTCAGCAAGGCCGGCGCTCCGCGGTGGTCGGCTGGGTCCTCGGCGTACACGGACCAGACGCGCTTGATCTGGCGCTCCAGGTCGCGCGCCCGCGCGTCGGTGGTCATCAGCGCGGCCCGCGGCGCGGTCACCTCCTGCGCCAGCGTCTGGGCGCGCAGCACGAGGTCCGGCTTCCCGCGCAGCAGCAGCTCGTTGGGATTCAGGTTGAGCTGCAGCCCGTCTCCCACGCGGTAGAGCGTCGCCTCCGACACGAACGAGGAGAAGGCGCGGCCGCCCAGGGTGCGCAGGACGCCGGCCGGCCCGATCATCGTCCAGGGCGGCTCGGCCGGACGCAGCTCGATGCCGTAAGCGGCGAGCGCCGCGACCAGCGCGTCCACCAGCTCGCCACCGGCTCCCTTCATCACCAGCAAGGGCAGCCGGAGGTCGATGCGTCCCCCGATCGCGTTGGCGATCTTCAGCGCCGGGGCGACCACCAGCATGAGCAGGAAGGCGACGGCCAGCGCGAGCGTGACCTGGAAGCCGCGCAGGAACTTCTTCCACCCGGGCTCGGGCAGGGCCGACGAGGGCGAGCGCGAGGCGATCACGCTCCCCACCGCCACCGGCACGAGCAGCGCCAGCGCGATCCAGACGATGCGCAGCCACACGCTGGGCACCGACTTGGAGAGGGGCACGAAGGAGACCACGAAGAGCGTCACCCGGGGCACCGCGATCCCCAGGAGGAGCAGCGGCCAGGCGGCCGCGGCGGCCACGACCGCCGAGAGCATCGTCTGCTCCCTGGGCGAGGTCTGGCCGAACAAGGCGATGACGGCCCAGCCGAAGATTGCGTTGAGGATCTTCCCTGCCGATTTCGTGATCAGGCTGATCAGGGCTTGAAGGATCGCCACGTGACCAAACCTAGGCCCCGGGCGCCACCCGCGTCGGGCCGCTCGCCGGGTCAGCGGCTGGAGGCGCCTGGCCGCTCTGAGGCGGCCTGCGTGGCCAGGCGATTGGCGATGTTCTGCTCGACTCCTCCGCGCCCGCAAGCGCAGCTCCATCTCGGCCAACCCGGTATTGCCGCCGGATGCGGGCAGCTCCGCGCTTCCGATCGCCAGCGGGTCGGTGCGGCCGAATGCCGCGGCGGGGTACGCCGATTATCTCCCCTGGATACACGCCTCAAGCGGCTGCTTGACTTGGATCCCCACCCCCGTAGACTCTGGGCCGGCCGATGGGGGACACCATTTTGATGGTGTCCCCTCCACTATCGGAGGAGCGCGTCCCCCGTGCCGTTCCATTTTGCAAACGTGCTGATCTTCAGCGGGTTGGCGATCTTCTTCGTGCTGGGCTCGCTGCTAGCCGGGCGCTTCCTGCGCCCCAACCACCCGACGGCCGAAAAGTCGATGATCTACGAGTGCGGTGAGAAGCCCATCGGGCAGGCCTGGTACAACTTCAATCCGCGCTTCTATCTCATCGCGCTCGTGTTCGTGATTTTCGAGGTCGAGATCGCGTTCATGTTCCCGGTGGCGTCCGTCTACAAATGGTTCCTCGACCGGGGGCAGGGCCTGCTCGCGTTCGCCGAGATCTTCGTCTTCGTCGCCATCCTGGCGGTGGGTCTCGCTTACGTCTGGGCGATGGGCGACATCGAGTGGGTCAAGGGCCTCAAACAAGACGTGATCAAGGCGGCGCGCGAGAAGGCGGACGCCGCACGGAAGGCGGCGTAACGGAATGTCGAAGCATTACGCACAGGACGTCGGGCAGGTGGTCACCACGCGGACCTCCTTCATCGACGACATCATCAACCTCGCCCGCAAGAGCAGCATCTTCTACCTGCTCTTCGGCCTCGCCTGCTGCGGCATCGAGCTGATGCAGACCGGAGGCCCGCGCGCGGACATCGACCGCTTCGGCAGCGTCCCGCGCGCCACTCCGCGCCAGAGCGATTTGATGATCGTCGCCGGCACGCTCACCTACAAAATGGCCGAGCGCTGCAAGCTCCTCTTCGAGCAGATGGCGGAGCCCAAGTACGTCATCTCGATGGGCTCCTGCGCGAGCTGCGGCGGCCTGTTCCAGCTCGCGTACTCGGTGTGCAAGGGCGTCGACAAGATCGTGCCGGTCGACATCTACGTACCCGGCTGCCCGCCTCGTCCCGAGGCGCTCACCGAGGGCCTCTTGCGCGTGCAGGACAAGATCGTGCGCGAGCGCTGGTTCGCCGGGCGCCGCGAGATCGGCCAGCGCAGCCCGGGCCTCGGCATCGACTACAAAGTGAGCGCCTGAGGATGACGTCCGAGGAGATCCAGGCAACCCTCGCCGCGAAGTTCGGCGACGCGGTGGGTCCGCTGCAGCCCGCCAGCAAGGACCCGTGGGTGGAGGTGAAGGCCGCCGCTCTACCCGAGGTCTGCGCCTTCCTCAAGAGCGACGAGCGGCTCCGGTTCGATTGCCTGATGAACCTGTCGGCGGTGGACTGGCCCAAGCAGAACCAGATCCACGTCGTCTACCACCTGTTCTCCTACGCCCGCAGGCACGCCTTCATCCTCAAGGTGAAGCTCGATCGCGCCGCCCCGACGGTGCCCAGCCTCGAGCCTACGTGGAAGAGCGCCGACTGGCTCGAGCGCGAGCAGTTCGACCTGCTCGGCGTCACCTTCGAGGGACACCCGGACTTGCGGCGCATCATGCTGCCGGACGACTGGGTGGGGAACCCGTTGCGCAAGGACTACGCGGAGCAGCCGGAGTACCACCAGATCTCCACCACCCGCGAGAGCCCGCTGGACGGCTTCATCCGGCTGGACGAGATGAAGAAGCGCGCCGCGGCGAAGCAGGCCGAGGAAGCGGCGAAGGCCGCTCCCGCGCCCGATCCGGCGGCCTCCTCCGCTGCCACGGCGACCGGGGCCGAAGCCGCCACGCCGAAGAAGGAGCTGCCGCAGTGACCGAGCCGCGCCGCGCGCCCGAGCACCCGACGATGGAGATGACCTCCAACAAGGAGATCCTCCGCCGCATCGAGTACACCGGCGACATGCTGCTCAACATGGGCCCGCAGCACCCCTCCACGCACGGGGTGATCAACTTCCTCGTCCAGACCGACGGGGAGGTGATGAAGCGCGCCATCCCCGAGGTGGGGTACCTCCACCGCAGCATCGAGAAGATCGGCGAGAAGTGCACCTACAACGGCTTCATGCCGTACACCGACCGCGTCGACTACATCGCGGCGATGTTCGCCAACCAGGGCTGGGCGATCGCGGTGGAACGGCTCCTCGGCGTGGAGGTTCCCAAGCGCGCCGAGTATTGCCGGGTGATCGCCTGCGAGCTGAACCGCATCTCCAGCCACCTCATCTCCGTCGGCACCATGGCGATGGACGTCGGCGCGGTGACGCCCTTCCCCTACGCCCTGCGCGAGCGCGAGTTCATCAACGACCTGCTCGAGGAGCTTTGCGGCGCGCGGCTGACGTACAACTACCTGCGCATCGGCGGGGTCGCTTTCGACCTGCCCGAGGGGTACGCCGACAAGGTGATCACCTTCGTCGACCACTTCGAGAAGATCCTGGTCGAGTTCAACCGGCTGATCACCAACAACGAGATCTTCGTGCAGCGCCTCGCCGGCCTTGCGCCCATTCCGCGCGAGATGGCCATCGACTATTGCCTGGTGGGTCCCAACCTGCGCGCCTCGGGCGTCAAGTTCGACGTGCGCAAGGACCTGCCCTACTCGATCTATCCCGAGCTGCAGTTCGACGTGCCGGTCGGCCGCGGCGAAAAAGGCGCGCTGGGCGACTCCTGGGACCGCTTCACCGTGCGGGTCGAGGAGATGAAGCAGAGCTGCCGCATCCTGCGCCAGTGCATCGCCCAGATCCCCAAGGGCGAGACGATGGCGAAGGTGCCCCGCAAGATCAAGTTCACCGAAGGGCTCGAGGCCTACAGCCGGATCGAGAGCGCGCGCGGCGACATGCAGTACTACGTGGTCGCGGGGGGCGGGGAGAACGCCTACCGGGTGAAGGTGCGCACCGGCAGCTTCACCGCCATGGGCATCATCGACGTGCTCTCCCGCGGCCTGATGATCGCGGACCTGGTGGCGCTGATCGCATCGCTCGACGTGGTGGCGCCGGAGATCGATCGATAATGCAAGGATGGATCGACAGCCTGATCCGCGGATGGGGGCAGGACCCGGCCACCTGGCCCTGGACGCAGATCGTCTATCTCGCGTTCATGGGGCTGTTCGCCTTCATCGTCATCAACTTCGCCGCCATCACCGCCGGCATCTTCTCCTGGGCGGAGCGGCGCGTCGCCGCGCGCATGCAATCGCGCGTGGGACCCAACCGGGTGGGCCCCGGCGGCTTCTTGCAGTGGGTCGCCGACGCGGTGAAGCTGCTCACCAAGGAAGACCTGGTCCCCGCCGAGTCGGACCAGTTCCTCTTCCGCATCGCGCCCTACTTCATGATGGTCGGGTTCGCCTGCGTCTTCGTCGCGCTGCCGTTCAGCCACAGGCTGGTCATCGCCGACATGAACCTCGGCGTCTTCTTCATCCTGGCGGTGACCGCGCTGATCGTGGTCGGCATCATCATGTCGGGCTGGTCGTCGAACTCGAAGTGGTCGCTATTCGGCGCCATCCGCAGCGCGGCGCAGATCATCTCCTACGAGATCCCGGCCGGCATGGCGCTGATGATCCCGGTGCTGCTCGCGGGCACGTTGAGCACGCAAGGCATCATCCGCGCGCAGGGAGGTTGGCCCTGGCAGTGGTTCGTCTTCGACAACCCGGCCACCTTCGCCGCCTTCTTCATCTACTTCATCAGCGCGCTGGCCGAGGGCAACCGCACGCCCTTCGACCTGCCCGAGGCGGAGAGCGAGCTGGTCAGCGGCTACAACACCGAGTACAGCGGGATGCGCTTCTCCTACTTCTTCCTGGTGGAGTGGGGGAACATGTGGGTGATGAGCGCGCTGGCCACCACGATGTTCCTGGGCGGCTGGCAGATCCCGGGCGTCTCCGCCGCGCAGCTCGACGCGATGACCGGCGGCAAGGCGGCCGCCTTCGAGCTGCTCTCGCTGGCCATCTTCTCGGGCAAGACGCTCTTCTGGGTATTCGTGGTGATGTGGCTGCGGTGGACGCTGCCGCGCATCCGCGTCGATCAGATGATGAACATGTGCTGGAAGTACCTGGTCCCGGTGAGCTTCGCGGCGGTGATCTTCGTCGCCGGCTGGATGCTGATCGTCAGGGCCGCTCCGGCGGTGGGCACCGTCACCCACTGGGTCATGTTCCTTGTGGCGGGCGTCTTGCCCGCGGTCTTCTTCATCAACCGGGTCGCGCGCAACATCCGCGACACCGGCGATCGGTTCGACTTCACTTCCAACTGGTAGGGGAACCAGCGTGGCCGAGAACGTCACCGCCAGCCGTCACACCCCGGGGGCCGTCGGCGCGTACGTGAAGAACGTGCGCGACACGGCGAAGAGCTTCTGGGAAGGCATGAGCGTCACGCTCAGCTACATGTTCCGCAAGCCCATCACCACCCAGTATCCCGATCGGGTGCCGGTGCCGGTGCGGGACACCATTCCGCCGCGCTACCGGGGGTTCCTCGAAGTCGACATGGACATCTGCACGGCGTGCCAGGCCTGCGAGCGCGCCTGCCCCATCGCCGTGATCAACATCGACATCTTGAAGGGCGACGGGAAGATCACGCCCAAGCTCCGCATGGAGCGGTTCGACATCGACATCGGCAAGTGCATGTACTGCGGGCTCTGCGTCGAGCCCTGCCCCACCGGCGCCATCCAGCACACGCGCGAGTTCGAAGGTGCGGTGATGCACTTCAACAACCTCACCCTGCGCTTCGTGCCCGACCCGCTGGTCCCGGCGGTTCCCTACAAGCCGCCCAAGGGTTCCGACGCATTCCCCCGCAGGGCGCTCGGCGAGATCACCCGCGCCCTGATCGCCGCCTGGGACGCTCCGCCTCCGCCCTTCCCCACCAAGGAGCAGCTCGAAGGCGACAAGGGAGCGGCGCACGGCAAGCCCAAGCAGGCGGGCCTCGATCCCACCGCGATGGGCCGGCAGCTCGCCGCCAAGGCGCTGCAGGTAAAGGACGACAAGCCCAAGCTGGCCAAGGTTTTCGAGGAAGCGATGGCTGGCACCGACTGCGGCGACTGCGGCTACGCCGACTGCAAGGGCTATTCCGAAGGGCTCGCGTTCGGGAAGGATTTCAGCCCCGAGAAGTGCGCGCCGGGCGGCGCCGACTCGAAATCGATGCTGGAGACCATCCTGGTCTCGCTCAAGTCCGGCCAGCTGCCCGAGGCGCCCGCCGCCGAAGCCCCGGCGCCCGCCGAGGCGAAGGGGCCCGCCACGCCCGCTCCGGGCGCCGATGCCGAGCCCGCTGGGCCTCCGCTCGCCAAGACGCTGAGCAAGGACGAGTTGTACCCGCACGTCCTCGAGGCGATGGCCGGCACCGACTGCGGCGATTGCGAGTACCCGGACTGCGAAGGGTACGCCAAGGGCATCGTGTTCGAAGGCCAGGCCGACCTGGATCGCTGCGCTCCGGGCGGCGAGGACACGCGCGCGAAGCTCTTCAAGATCATGCTAGGCACGAAGCCTCCTCCGAAGTAGAGTCCGCCCGCGCGAGGGGTCCCAACTTGGCTGACGTCCCGGAGATCAGACCCTCTGACCCGCGCCGATCCATGCCGCGGTTGCGCGAGCCGCGGCGGACCATCGCCGAGGGACTGCTGCGCATCGGGATGATGCTGGCCGGACTGATGGTCGGCGTGGGCGTGCTAGGCGCGCGCCTCCTCTCCGGTCAGCCCCTGGGCGCCCTTGCTTTGTTCGCGCTCTACCTGGCGGTCACTGCGTTCGTTTTCGGGCTCAACGGGTTCGCCTTCCGCCGCCTGCCGCTGGGGTGGGGGCCGTGGCTGTTCCTCTTCTCCGCGGCCCTGTTCGGCGTGCTCTTCCTTCTCGGCTACCTGCTCGGCGGGGTGGCCGGCCCGTTCGTGATCGATGCCGCGAACCGCGTGATCCCGTACGTCAAGCTGGCGGACGCGGTCTTCTACCTCTTCGCGATCATGACCTGCGCCGGCGCGGGAGGCTGCGCGTTCTCGCGCAACATCATCTACAGCGCCTGGAGCCTGCTCTTCGCGCTCCTGGGCGCGGCCGGGCTCTACGTGTTCCTCGGCGCCGATTTCCCCGCCGTCGCCCAGGTGCTCATCTACGTGGGCGGCGTCCTGGTCCTCATCCTCTTCGCCATCATGCTGACCAAGCAGATCGGCGAGGATCCCAAGCTCACCAACACGCACGTCGGCTTTCCCGCCGGCATCGCGCTCGCCATCGTCACCGTCGCCACGCTCACGTACACGGCCGTCATGGCGCCGTGGAAGGTGGTGGCGGAACGCTCGTGGGAGCCCAGCGCGGGGCCCTTGGGCATCGCCTTCCTCACCGACTACCTGCTCCCGTTCGAGATCGCCTCGGTGGTGCTGCTCGCGGCCCTGATCGGCGCGGTGGTGATCGCGCGCAAGGAGATCAAGGAGACCTCGGACGTGGCGCTATGAGCTCCATCGGCCTGCCCCACTTCCTCATCGTCGGCGCGATCCTCTTCGCCCTGGGGATGGTCACCGTGGTCACGCGCCGCAACGCGGTCGGCATCCTGATGGGCGTGGAGCTGATCCTGAACGCCGCCAACGTGAACTTCATCGCCTTCAATCACTTCGTCGAGGGACCGGGGAAGCTGACCGGGCAGGTCTTCAGCATCTTCGTGATCGTACTGGCGGCGGCGGAGGCGGCGGTGGGGCTCGCGATCGTGCTGGCCATCTACCAGACCTTCCGCACCATCGACGTGGAAGAGACCGACCTCTTGCGCGAGTGAGGACATGATCTCCGAGACCGTCGCGCACGCGATCCACCTCTCCTGGCTGTGGCTGATCCCGTTCTTCCCGCTGCTCGGCGCTGCGCTGAACACGGCCTTCGGGCCGTTCTTGCAGAAGCGCTACGGCAAGCGCGCCAACCACGCCATCGCCATCGGGGTGATGGTCGCGTCGTGCATCGTGGCCGAGGTCGCCTTCTGGAGCATGTTCGTCCGGCCGGCGCACGAGCGGTTCTTCGAGGACCACCTGTGGACGATGTGGCAGAGCGGCTCGTTGAAAGTGGACCTCTCCTTCGCCCTGGACCCGCTCGGGATGGTGATGACGCTGATCGTGACCCACGTCGCGACGCTCATCCACGTCTACTCGGCCGGGTACATGGCGGACGAGCCCGCCTACTGGCGCTTCTTCCTCTGGCTCAACCTGTTCGTCTTCTCGATGCTGCTGCTCGTGATGGGCTCGAACTTCGCGGTGATGTTCTTCGGCTGGGAGGGCGTCGGCCTCTGCAGCTATGGCCTGATCGGGTTCTGGTACACCGACATCGAGAAGGCCAAGGCCGCGATGAAGGCCTTCGTGGTGAACCGGTTCGGCGACTTCGGCTTCGTCATCGGCCTGTTCATCCTCTTCTGGTCGCTCTCGGGGACCTGGAACGCGCAGGGAAGGTACGTGCCCGAGGCCGGCCTCGCCGCGCGCACCCTCGGCGCCGCGGTCGAGCACCCGCGCGTCTCGCCCGCCGGGGTGCCGCTCGGCCCGACCATCGAGTTCCGCGAGCTGCGCAACCAGATCGCCGACGAGTCGAGCGGCATGGCCGGCCGGCTGGGCGCGATGACGCTGTTCGGCCTGCCCGTGCTGGCCCTGATCGGCATCTGCCTCTTCGTCGGCGCGGCCGGCAAGAGCGCGCAGATCCCGCTCTACGTCTGGCTCCCCGACGCGATGGCCGGGCCGACCCCGGTCTCGGCGCTGATCCACGCCGCCACCATGGTGACCGCGGGCGTGTACATGGTGGCGCGGCTCAATTTCCTCTTCGCGCTCAGTCCCGCGGCGATGACCGTGGTGGCCACCATCGGGGCGCTCACCGCGATCTTCGCCGCCTCGATCGGCTTCTTCCAGTACGACATCAAGAAGGTGCTCGCCTACAGCACCGTCTCGCAGCTCGGCTTCATGTTCATCGGCGTGGGCGTGGGCGCCTACTGGGCGGGCATCTTCCACCTGATGACGCACGCCTTCTTCAAGGCCTGCCTCTTCCTCGGATCCGGCTCGGTGATCCTCGCCTGCCACCACGAGCAGGACATGCGCAAGATGGGCGGGCTCGCGAAGTACACGCCCGTCACCCGCTGGACGTACCTCGCCGCCTGCTGGGCCATCGCCGGATTCCCCTGGGCGGCAGGCTTCTACTCGAAGGACGAGATCCTCTGGAAGGCCTGGAGCGCGGAGGGTCTCTCCGCTCCCTGGCTGGGCAAGGCCATCTACCTGGTGGGGGCGGCCGCCGCGCTGGGCACCGCCTTCTACATGTTCCGCTCGTACTACATGACCTTCACCGGCGAGTACCGCGGCGGTCACGGGCACGCGCCCAAGGAGACGCTGGAGGATCCGGAGGCGGTCGCCGCGCATGCGCACGCGGCGGCGGCGCTCCACGCGCCGGACGAGCACGCCGCGTCCGTCGAGGCCCTGGAGGCGTCGATACCGCACCCGCACGGGCACGACGCGCACGCCGCGGAAGCGCACGAGCACGGCGGGCTGCCGCACGAGTCGCCGCGCTCGATGACCTGGGTGCTGATCGCCCTCGCCGCAGCCGCGGTGGTGAGCGGCGTCCTCTTCGGCCTGCCCAAGCTCTGGTCCGGCCACGAGCCGCTGCTCGAGTCGTTCCTCGCGCCGAGCCTTCCCGCGGCGGAGAAGGTCCCCTTCCGCGAGGCCTCGCACTCGACCGAGCTGCTCTTCCAGCTCATCGGCGTCGGCATCGCGGTGGTGGGCTGGGCCGGCGCGCGCGCCCTGTACCTCGACGCGAAGAGCACCGTGCCCGAGCGCCTCAAGGCCACCTTCCCCCGCGCCTGGGCCGTGGTCTTCAACAAGTACTACGTCGACGAGCTGTACCAGGCCACGGTGGTCCGCTTCTCCCTCTGGTGGAGCCGCGCTCTCTACTGGTTCGACCAGAACGTCATCGACGGCCTGGTGAACGGCGTGGCCACCGTCGGGCGCACCATCGCGTATATCGACGCCGCCTTCGACCAGAAGGTCGTCGACGGCGCGGTGAACCTGCTCGCCGATTCCTTCCTGCACGGCGGCGCCCGCCTGCGGCGCCTGCAGACCGGCCGCATCCAGGCATACCTGTTCGGCGCGCTGGCCGGCGCCGTCGCCTTCGTCATCATCCAGTACGTGATCCGCTGATCGGGAGCGCCATGGACCATCCGACCACCAGCTCGCTGCTCACCTGGATGACCTTCACGCCCGTCGCGGGCGCGTTCCTCATCCTCCTCGTGATCGGGGTGCGCAGCACGGGCGCGCTGAGCAAGGCCGCCGCCGATCAGGCCTCGCGCATCATCGCGCTCCTCGCCAGCGCGGCCGTGCTGGTGATGGCCGCATACTTGTGGAAAGCCTTCGATCCCTCGCGCTCCGGCGTGCAGTTCGTCCAGCACGCGCGCTGGATCCCCGCCTACAACATCCGCTACTTCGTCGGCGTCGACGGCATCTCCATCACGCTCGTCATCCTCACCGCGCTGATCAGCTTCATCGCCACCATCGCCTCCATGCCCTGGTGGCCGGGCAACGCGCACCTGGACGACCATCACTTCACGCAGCGCGCGGTGCCCGGTTACATGGCCATGCTGCTTTTGCTGATGACCGGCATGACCGGCGTGTTCGTCTCGCTCGACCTGTTCCTCTTCTACGTCTTCTGGGAAGTGATGCTCCTGCCGATGTACTTCCTCATCGGCATCTGGGGCGGGGCGCGCAAAGAGTACGCCGCGATCAAGTTCTTCCTCTACACCCTGGCCGGCTCGGTGCTGATGCTGCTCGCCATCATCGGCCTGTACTTCAACGGGCCGACGGTGCCGGTCGACGGCCAGCTGATGCACACCTTCGACCTGCTCAAGATGTCCGAGTGGGGCCGCGCCGGCGGGTACGCGAGCGCGCCCGCGGTGATGGGCCTCAACTTCATGAGGGTCGCGTGGGTGGCGCTGTTCATCGGGTTCGCGGTGAAGATCCCGATGTTCCCCTTCCACACCTGGCTGCCCGACGCGCACGTCGAGGCGCCCACGCCCATCTCGGTCATCCTGGCCGGCGTCCTCTTGAAGATGGGCATCTACGGCATCCTGCGCGTCAATTACGGGGCCCTGCCGCAGGCGACCAAGTGGGCAGCGACGGCGATGGCGGTCTTCGGAACCATCAACATCGTCTACGCGGCGTTCGTCTGCCTGGCGCAGAAGGACCTGAAGCGGATGATCGCGTACTCGTCCGTCTCGCACATGGGCTTCTGCCTGCTCGGGATGAGCAGCTTCACCCAGCAGGGCATCGACGGCGCGGTGCTGAACCTGTGGACGCACGGCCTGATCAGCCCGATGCTCTTCCTCATCGTCGGCGTCATCTACGACCGCGCCCACCACCGCAACATCGAGGGATTCGGAGGGCTCGCGCAGCAGGTGCCGGAGTACGCGGGCCTCCTTGGGCTGGCGTTCTTCGCCTCGCTCGGGCTTCCCGGGCTGTGCGGGTTCGTCAGCGAGTTCACCGTGTTCCTGGGCTCACTGCCCGTGTACATGACGCTCACGATCATCAGCGCCACGGCGGTGATCATCACCGCGGCCTACTACCTGTGGGCGATCCAGCGCATGATGCTGGGTCCGCTCAACGAGAAGTACCGCGCGATGCCCGACGTGAACTGGCGCGAGCGGCTCACCCTGTATCCGCTCGCCCTGCTGATCATCGTCTTCGGCTTCTATCCAGCGGCCATCATCAACCTGATCGAGCGTTCGCTGGGCACGCTCCTCCAGCCGTTGCAGTAGGAGGCGCCTTGGGCAACCTCGAGTCCCTGCGGTTCTTCTGGCCCGAGAGCGTGCTCACGCTCGCCACGCTGAGCATGTTCATCCAGGACCTCGTCACCCGGCGCAGCGCCCGGCGGGTCCAGGTGCTCACCGCGGGCGCCCTGTTCTGGCTCGCGCTGGCTGCGCTCGCCACCTGGAAGATGCCGGGCGGCACCGTCCCGCTCTTCGGGGGCCTGCTCTTGCACGACCCGATGCGGATGTTCTTCGCCTGGATCTTCCTCGGCGCGACGCTCCTCACCATCCTCATCGTCCCCTCCAGCAAGCAGATCTCGGCGAACCGGCTGGGCGAGTTCCTCGCGAGCGCCACCGACCTCCTGACCATCTACCTCGCGATCGAGACGGTCTCGCTGGTCAGCTACGTGCTCACCGGGTTCCGGCGGGCGGACCGCAAGGCGAACGAGGCCGCGCTCAAGTACGTCATCTACGGCGGCGTGGCGAGCGGCGTGATGCTGTACGGCGTCAGCCTGCTCTACGGCCTGTTCGGCACCACGCGGGTGATCGGCGCGGGCGGCATCGGCGCCCAGCTCGCCGACGTGACCAGCCGCTTGTTCCTCGCCCACGCCTTCGGCGGCCAGCCCGCCGCGCAGCTCGCCCTGGTGGTGGCGGTGGTCTTCGTCCTCGCGGGCGTCGGTTACAAGATCGCCAGCGTGCCCTTCCACATGTGGTGCCCCGACGTGTACGAGGGCGCTCCCACGCCGTTCACCGCGTTCTTGAGCGTGGGCCCCAAGGCGGCCGGGTTCGCGGTGGCCATCCGGTTCTTCTTCGCCGTCTTCGAGAAGCAGCTCCCCGGCGGCGCGTACGCGCACGTCACCGAGGTCCCCTGGCCGGCGATCATCGGCATCATCAGCGCGGTCACCATGACCTTGGGGAACGTCACCGCGCTGGTGCAGGACAACCTGAAGCGCATGCTCGCGTACAGCTCGATCGCCCACGCGGGTTACCTCCTGATGGGGCTCGCGGCGGCGAGCGCGGCGGGCGTGCAGTCGATCCTCGTCTACCTGGTCGTGTACGTGTTCATGAACGTGGGCGCGTTCCTGGTGGTGATCGCGGTGTCGCGCGCCACCGGCGGCGAGACCGTCTCCGACATGCGCGGTCTGGGCACTCGCGCACCCGTCGCGGCGCTCGCGCTGACCATCTTCCTCTTCAGCCTGACCGGGCTGCCGCCCCTGGCCGGCTTCACCGGCAAGTACCTCATCTTCGCCGCGCTGGTGCAGCAGGGCGGGTTCTGGAACGTGGTGCTGGCCGTGATCGGCGTGCTCAACAGCGCCGTGTCGCTCTTCTATTACGCGCGGATCATCAAGGCGATGTACCTCGAGGACGCGCCGGCGGCGGAGCCGATCCAGGTCCCGGCGCTCTACACGGGCGTGCTGGTCGCGCTCTCCGTCCCGCTGCTGGTGTTTGGCCTCTACTGGGGCCCGCTCATCCGGTGGGCCGCAAGCGCGTTCGGCGGTTCTCCCGGCCTGTAATCTGCGCCACATCGAACAGCAATTCTTACCGATCGTTGGTCCGCAGACGGTGGTTTCGACAGCCTTGCGGATCGCACGCCGATGCCTATCCTACCGCAGCGACGCCACTTTTCTCTGCCCGTCGACCGGCTGCGCTCTTGGTATGCGGTTTGCTCTGTGCAGACGCATATGACCGCACATGAGGGCACGCGCTGGATCTGGGCACGGTCGCCGCGAGGCGTACGACTCGAGGTCGCGGCGCCCGCGATGATGAGCTTGCTGGTCCTCGACGACCAGACCCAGCGACGCCTGCAGCAGATGCTTGTCGAGATCGCGGACACGAACCTGGCTCTGTCGTGGCCTCGGGTCCCGCTCCAGCTCACCCTGGGCCGGACCACGGTCCGCTACTCGCTCGACCCCGGCACGCCGGCCATCGTCGTGGACCACGTGGTCACCCCGGAAGACCACGCGGGGTAATCGGCGCCGCCCTATCGGCGCCGGCCGCGTTCTTCCAGCGCGGCGAACCGCTCCGCCGACAGCGTCCGATCCCCGAGCTTGCGATCCGGCTGCACCGCCGGCCCGTGGTAGTCGCTGCCCGCCGTGACCAGCAGCCCGAGCTCCGCTGCCCAGCGCTCGTACGCCTCCACCTGCGTCGGCACGTGGTCGGGGTGCAAGGCCTCGACCGCGTCGAGCCCTGCGTCGGCGCACGTCTTGAGCTCCTGCCGGGTGACGCCGTTGGCTCCGGGGTGCGCGATGCTCGAGGTCCCCCCTGCGCTGCGGACCAGCCCGACGGCGTCCGCGACCGACAGCCGGCGACGATCGACCCAGAGCGGCCCCCGCGAGTGCAGGAACCGGGCGAACGCGTCCTTCACGCTCTTCGCGTGGCCGCACTCCACCAGCGCCCGCGCCAGGTGCGGCCGTCCCAGGTTCTCGCCGCCGCTGGCCGCGATGACCCGCTCCAGGGTCACCTGCTTGAAGCCGGCCGCCTGCGCGCGCTGGACCATGCGCTCCATCCGCTCCCGCCGCTCCGCCAGCATGTCCGAGGCGAGCTGCAGCAGGGCGCCGGAGCACGGGTCGAGGAAATGTCCCAGGACGTGCACCTCGCGCCCGTGCAGCTCGCAGGACAGCTCGATGCCCGGCACCAGCCGGATGCCGCGCCGCGTCGCAGCGGCGCTGGCGTCGGCGATCCCGCTGACCGTGTCGTGGTCGGTCAGCGACAGCACCGTCACCTTGGCCGCCGCCGCCTCGGCGAGGAGCTCATCGGGTGTGCGCTGCCCGTCGCTGTGCAGGGTATGGCAGTGGAGGTCGATCACGGGGAGTACATCTCATAACGGGCCGTGCCGTGGAAATGCACGCCGTCGCCTGAGCGGGGGTGTCCTTGACGCCCCGGAAGACCGGGGTTTAACTCGACCCAGGATGCAGCACGTCCTGCAGATCAGCCGCAAGATCGACTATGCGCTGCGCGCGACGATCCACCTCGCCGGGCTACCGGAGGGGCGCATCGCGCCGCTACAAGATGTCGCCTCCACGCTGCATCTGCCGCGCGAGTTCCTCGCCAAGATCCTCAAGGTCCTCGCCAGCCGCGGGCTCGTCCGCAGCGCCCGGGGCGCCCACGGGGGCTACCAGCTGGCCCGCCCGGCGCGCGAGATCTCCTTCCTGGAGGTCATCGAGGCGGTCGAGGGTCCGGTGCAGCTCAACGTCTGTCTCGACGACAAGGATCGGTGCGACGTCAGCAGCAGCTGCACCATGTACTACGTGTGGAAGGCAGGGCAGGACCGCATGCTCGAGGTGTACCGCCGCACGACCATCGCGGAGCTGGCCTCGCCGACCGAGCCCCGCCCGGTCGTGCTCGGCGTGTCCGCGCGCTGAAACAATCGAAATATCCGCGAACCTGCGCGCCGATACCTGAAAGCTGGTTGCTTTTCCGGCGGCCCTCGCGCACTAGCACGACGCGTTGAACGATCTTCGTTGACCCTGCTTTCCGCCACCGTGTACCCCGACCGGTAGACGCTTTTTTTCGCGTCCTTCCCGCGGAGATTCCAACATGTCGAAACGAAGTGCGAAGTTCGTCAGGGTACTGCTGCTCGCCGTCTGTCTCGCGACCTCTGCCGTGGCCAAGGACGGCGACGGCGGCAAGAAGAAGTGGGTCGCCACCTGGACGACCGCCCCGCAGAACACGTTCGCGGGGATCAACGCGCCCCGCCTCGTCAATCTGGCTTTCCCGTTCACGCCTGCGTCGCCCGGCGTTCCGGCCACCGTGCCGCAAGCCAGCAACCAAACGCTCCGGATGATCTTGAAGCCCGACCTCTGGGGCGACACCATGCGCGTGCGGCTCTCGAACTACTTCGGGACCGCGCCGGTCACCTTCGGCAAGGTCACCGTCGGCCTGCAGTCCTTCTCGGGCGAGATCGTGGCGGGCACCGTCCGCACCCTGACGTTCGGCGGGCGGCAGTCGGTGACCGTGAAGGACAAGGAGCGGGCCTTCAGCGATCCCGTGCAGCTGAGCTGGGTCAACGGCGACGACGGAGAGAACGACGACGAGAGCGGCGGTTCCCTCCAGGGTCGCAACCTCGCCATCTCGATCTTCATCCCCGGGAAGAGCGGCCCCATGACCTTCCACAGCACGGCGCTGCAGGAGTCGTTCCTGGCCGCGCCCGGCACGGGCGACCACAGCGCGGACGAGTCCGACGCGGCGTTCCCCTACGAGACGTCCTCCTGGTTCTTCGTGGACGGGGTGGACGTGCTCGCCCCGGCCGATACGCGCGTGCTGGTCGGCGCCGGCAGCTCGTCGGTGGACGGCTCGATCACCACTCCGGGAAACAACGACCGGTTCCTCAACTGGATGTCCCGCCGCCTGCACGCCGCGTACGGGAACCACGTCTCGGTGGTGAACGCCGGGATCGGCGGGGACACGGCCGCGACTCCGAATACGGGCACGAGTCCGAACGCGGATACGTGTGCGCCGAACCCGGATCCGGCGAAGGCCCAGGTCCGGCCGCTCCGCGAAGTGCTTCCCGAGCGGTTCGATCGGGACGTGCTCGGCGCCAGCGGCGTCACCGACGTGATCTTCTACGCGGGCACCAACGACTTCGGTGACAACATCCCGTCATGCCAGAGCATCAACGCGTTGACCGCCATGGTGACCAAGCTGCACCGCCAGGGGATCAACGCGATCGGCGGGACGCTGATCTCGAACGTGCACCAGCCCGGCACCACGACCGCCACTTACGTGGCGCACGACCAGATCAACCAGTTCATCCTGCGGTCGGGCGCGTTCGACAGCACCGCCGACTTCTACGGCGCGACGATCGACCCCAGCAACATCGATCCGGTCTCCGGGTTCCCGGTCCTGCGGGCGGACTACGCCATCCACAGCGATCCGGACGGCACGCCCGACTTCCTCCACCTGGGCCGGAACGGCGCCCAGGCCGAGGGGAAGAAGCTGGACATCGGCTTCTTCGCGCCAACGAAGCGGCGTTGACGGATGAATGCGCTGGGGATGATCAGCCGTTGACGTCGACGTGGACGCCCTGACGTCGACGTCGGCGTCAGGGTGCCGCGACGCGCGCCAGCGCCAGCTCCAGCGCCTCGCGGTGGGCCGGCCAGGACACCGAGGCGCGGGCCGAGTCGGGCGGGAGCCAGACGAAGCCGTCGTGCTCGTCGGACAGCTCGACGGCCCGGGCAGACCCTGGCACGCGGAGGAGGAAGGCGTGCTCGCGGAAATGCTTGCCGCCCGCGGACGCGTACTCGTGGAAGTAGCCCAGGTCGACCAGCTCGCCGGTGAGCCCGGTCTCCTCCTGGGCCTC
>WNFL01274396.1_pt2 | contig 22607 bp, 17 predicted proteins | sample 5400361 | NCBI WGS metagenome assembly WNFL01 (sample SAMN13153351, study PRJNA577476) | soil metagenome | isolation source: 40 cm soil on Douglas fir-dominated hillslope | place: USA:California | collected 2013-09-17
AACTGGTAGACACGCTGTCTTGAGGGGGCAGTGCCGCAAGGCGTCTCGGTTCGAATCCGAGCCAGGGCATCCAGTGACGGGCGTCCCGTTGTCGTGGTGACGCGGGGCTGCTCGCGCAAACTCGCACAGGGCATAGCTTTTCGGCATGGAGCTATGGGTGGCGTTCGGGTTCGGTGCGGCCGTCGGCGCACTGGTCGGTTACCTGCTGGGGCGGCAGAGGGAGTTGCCCGCGGCGGCTCGTGCGCGTCCCGCGCCCCCATCACCGCCACCATCCGCGAAATCCTCCACCGCCTCGCCGGAAGTGAAGCACGTCGTCCTCGACGAGGGCTCTGCCAACGTTCTCAATGCGCTGAACAATCGTCTCTCGGCCATCGGCGCGCTGGCCGACTTGCTGCATGGCAGTCCCCTCGATCCGGAACGTGCGCGCGCGCTCGTGCTCCTGCACGGCGAGGTGCGCCGCGCTGCCGAAATCACGAGCCACTTCCTGGAGCTGGCGGCTCATCCGGCAGGCGCCGCCGAGCCGTGTGATGCGGCCGTCGTGATCAGTGGCGTGTTTTCGGAGCGCGAATCGACGTTCCGCGAGCTCGGCGTGAAAGTCGTCCGGTCGGTCCCCGCTGACCTGCCGCTGGTCGCGTGCCCGATGCCGCAGCTCACCGAGATGCTGACGAAGCTCCTCGACTTCGCGCTGCGCCGGCTGCGCGCGTCGCAGCCGCCGCGCGAGCTGCGGCTCGACATAATCGCCACCGGTCCGTCGGTCGTGGCCTCGCTGTGGGATTCCGGCGCGCCGCTCGCCGTGGAAGCCGAGCAGCGGCTTACCTCGCCGTTCCGCTTTACGCAGACGGGCGGCGGCGGCGAGGTCGAGTTCGCGCTCGCGCGCGCGCTCGCGCAGTCGGCCGGTGGCAACCTGCGGCTGCGGCCGCGCGGCGGCAGCACCGGCGCCGAAGTCGTCGTGACGCTGCCGCGCAGCGTGTTGGGCGCGCAGGCGCCGCTCTCGACGCCCGCCGAAAGCCTGCCCCGCATGCGCATCCTCGTCGTGGACGACGATGCGGTGAACCGCCAGGCGATGGTGCTGCTCCTCGAGCGGGAAGGACACCAGATCGTGGCGGTCGAGAATGGCCTCGAGGCGATGGAGCGGCTGGGCGATCACGACAACACCTTCGACGCGATCGTCACCGACCTGCAGATGCCGCGGCTCGGCGGACGTGCGATGTACGAGCAGCTCGTCAACAGCCGGCCGCTCGTCGCCAAGCGCTTTGTGTTCGTGACGGGAGATCAGGCCCGCGGCGAGACGCGCGCGTTTCTGGAGAGCTGCGGCCAGCCCTCGGTCACAAAACCCTACGATTTAGGCGATTTGATCAACGCGATCGGAACGGTTTCCCGGAAGAAATAACGTGGCTTGACGTCCTCTTGAGGGTCGCCGCCGACATTCACCCCGCAGTCATTCAGCTTCTGCAAAGGGGTGACAATGAAGCGCGCAACCGCATTGATTCTCGTAATCGGCTTTTGTGCCGCATGTAACCTCGACTTCCTTTCCTCGGACTATTGTCCCCTGGCTCCGAATGGTCACTGTTCGTCCCAGGGGAGTCAGACCACCTACGTCCGGGAACAGGTGATGATCGACCGCGGCGGGGTCCTCGTGCCCGGCACTCTGAAGACCAGGGTGGGTGCGACCGTGAACCAGCGGCCGGCCGTGCAGTGGACGAATCAGGACACCGTGTCACATCATCTGGTGTTCGATGTGGCTGGGCATGACACGGGCGAAATCGCGCCGACCGCCATCGCGGAGCTCTCGTTCGACTCGAACGGGACGTTCGCGTACCACTGCGTCATCCATCCCCGGATGGCGGGCACCGTGGTGGTGCCGTGAACGGGCACCTAATTCGGCGCGTGCACCCTCGGTCCGCTGTAGTCCCGATCGCCGCCGATGCCCGGACCCGCCAGCTCGAGCCCCCCGCGGTCGTTGTTGATCCGCGCAATGAACTGACGAACTGATCCCGGGAAGGGCGCCGTGCGGCCGTTCTTGCCGAACGGGTCCGTATACCACACCTCGGGGCCGGCTGCGTTACTGACGAAGTTGGAATTGATGTCGACCACGCGGTCCGTGCCGTCGAACACCGAGCGCGGATCGTCGAAGGTGATCCCCGTAATCGTGCCGTTGCTGGTGGAGCGGGCGCAGGCCCCACCCCGCGCCGCGTTCCCCGCCGGGGTGACTTCGTAGCACACGTCGATCGGCCGCCCGGTGATTCCCGCCAGGGCCGGATCGTAGAAACGGCTCGGCAGCGAGACCTGGAAGTACGGATTGAAGAAGGCGAGCGTGTGGCCGTCCTCGCGCCGCACCGAGTTCGAGGTCTGCCAGGTCTCGTGGAGCGCGCCAAAGTTGGAGAACTGGCCGGCGGGGACGAGAATCTCGCTGTCGACACAGGTGCGATCGGGAATGATCCGCACGCCGCCGCCATCAGGCGAGTTCGCGGGCGTCGCGGGCCCCACGACGACCGTGGTCCCGTCGCAGCTCCGCTCGAACTGTCCGGGCGTCCCGATCGCCGCGAGCATCGTGATGTGCATCTCGGTCCCGTCGGTGCAGCGGATATGGTAGGCCAGCTCGTGCAGATTGTTGGTGAATGCGTCTTTCGAGTGGGTGCCCTGGTGCAGCTTGACGAGGACATCGCACCGCACGGCGAACAGCGCGTCCGCTGCGTCGCTGCCGAAATGCATGGGGACGTCGTTCTCCCATTCGACCTTGTGCCCGAAGTGGTCCTCGTGCCGCGTCGTCAGGGGATCGTAGACATCGAGCTGCTCGTTCGCGTATCCAAACGGAATCGGTCCCACCTCACGGTACAGCGCCGAGCCGCGTGGATCGCGGCCGTGGTCGTGGCCGAAGGAGCAGCCCGTGACCGGATCGATCGGCGGATGCCACGTGGGATAGAGCTTATGATCGGGCCCGACGACCGAGTACGCATCGTGCTGCGCCTTGGTGCAGTCGTCGTTCGTACCAGGCGACCAGAGCCCGAAGGACGCGGCGTTGCCGGTGGCTGGTCCGTAGTCGGGGGCTGCCGGCATATCGTGACACGCTGCCGACACCATTACGCCAGCGGCGAGAAAGTGCAGCAGCGATGCGGGTTTCATGCTCGGAACGTCCAATGATCAATGTTCAATGATCATTGATCATTGAACATTGATCATTCGTGACGCGTGTCACTCGCCAATTGGCCACAGCAATTGAGTTATAGTGCGCCATGCACCGCCCCAGAGTGATCCTGTTGACGCTTGTGCTCGCGAGCACGCACGACGCGGTGGGTCAGCGTAGTGCGGCCTCGGCGAGCCGAGGGGCTGGGGGTGGGGGGGGCCTGTGGTACAGCGTGGCCGTGGCACCCGGCTGGGCTCGGGTCACCTGCGACATCTGCGCGGGCCGCCGCCAGACGGGAGTGTCCGCATTCCTCGGAGTCGGTGGGAGCGCGAGCCGTGCGCTCCGCGTCGGTGCCGAGCTCGCCGGCTGGAGGCAGAGCGAGAGCGGTGTGACGCAGACCCTCATGTCGGTCGGCGCCGCCGCGTACTGGTATCCGAACCTCGCGCGGCGGTTTTACCTGCGCGGTGGCGCAGCGATCGTGATGCACCGCGCCAGCGACGGCACGGACGTCGTCACATCATCCGGAATCGGCCCGCTGCTTGGTGTGGGCTATGAGTATTTGCTGAGCCGGGCGTGGCGCATCGCGCCGTTCGCGCATTACTCGGTGGGTGTGGTTGGCGGCGACGTGAAGTTCAACGGCGGCCAGGCCGCGAGCGGCGCTACGGTGAGTTTTCTTCAGGTAGGTGCGTCGCTAACGCGACGAACGTCCAATAATCAATGATCAATCATCGTTGAACATTGATCATTCGACATTGATCATTCTGTAGCATGGGCCGACTCGGAATCGAACCGAGAACCTACTGATTAAGAGTCAGTTGCTCTGCCAGTTGAGCTATCGGCCCTCGTTTGGTGCGGCGGAAAAATCATCAGGGGCCGTCGGCGAGGCAAGGGAACGAGTCGGCAACCCAATCCTCGTCCCCCAGTCGTCGGTCAGCTTGAACGTCTCATTCATCGGAAACCGCAGCACCCACAGCCGCCGGGCCAGGTCCTTCAACGACCAAATCACCGTCCGCTGCACCTCCACTGACGCCCACTGGCCGAACTCGTTGTGGGCGAGATCGGTCCCTAACGCCTCGGCGATGCTGGCGGCCAGCTCCTCGTGCTCATGCTGCTGATGTCCCGGTGATGGGACCTTTTTGGTCCCCTTTTGGGGACCTGAACCTTCACCCCAAAGTACCCACTCAAGCGTAACGTCTGGGATCCCAAGCTCTTTCGCTTTCGTGACGATCAGCCGGGCCACGTCGGCGGGAAACTTCTCTCGATGCGGCCATTTCTTTATTGCTGCTTCAGTTACGGCACCGCCGAGCGCGGCGGCGAACTGGCGGTAGCTCAAGGAGATACCGTCCCACGGGCTGAACACGTCCAGCAGCACGGCGAGGCGACTCGCTACCGGGACTCGTTTCGGTCCAACTTCGGGCTTGACAGGTGACAAGATATGCCTACTTTCGGTGTCGTGGAGAGGCAGCAGTTAGGCCCATTCCGTCTCACAAACTGTCTCGCGTCCTCAATGCAGTCAAGCGCCCAGCCCTTGGAGCCCCTCATGAAGTTCGTTCGCCGCTCAATTCTGGTGTTCGCGCTGGCGCTGACTGTTGCGCGCTGCGCGGACCAACCCACAGCGGTGAAAGCGCCCGCGGGTCCCCAGTTCCTGCGCTGGGCTGAGACGCCGCAGTTCTCTGCCAGAACAACTGATCCTCGCGCGCGCCGCTCCGGAGCGATGGCGCTGACACCCCCCCTGAGTCTCGATCTGTATGCGGTGTCGTTCTGGGCGGTGCGTGGCGAGTCCCGGTCGGTCCAGATCAACTACAGCAGCGCCATCGACAACAACGTGCACCCGTTCCTGCTGCTCACGACGACCGACCCGCAGTTCGTGCCGGGCGTCGGTGAGCTGGCCATGGGCGACTCCGTCCTCATCACCGTTACGGTCGATACCACCAAGATTGGCGTGAAGCTCGAGCCGAGTGGCCTGCAGTTCGGCGCACCGGCCCAGCTCAAGATCTGGTACGACGGCGCCGGTGGCGACTTGAACGGCGACGGCGTCGCCGACAGCACCGACGCGGCCATCGAGGCCCAGGTGCTCGGCCTCTGGTACCGCGAAGAGAGTAGCGATTCGTGGACGAAGCTCGAGGCCTCGCAGTCGCTCGACGAGAGGTCGTTCACGTATGCGTTGCCGCACTTCTGCGAGTACGACGTCGCAGAAGCACTGATGGAGTGGGCGGTTAACTACTAGGTCGGGGGCACACGCCAACTATGGCAACCGATAAAGCCCGCGACCAACGCCTGCCCGAGGCGTCACCCGTTGTCGCGAAAGCCCGCGCCCTCGCGGCCGCCGGCCACCATGCCGCGGTCGTAGAGCACCTGGGCGCCCGCGAGAGCGAGATCGCAGACAATCCGACTCTCGCCCTGCTGTACGGCATCGCCCAGGCACGGCTCGGCCGGCACGATCAAGGCATCCAGTGGATCGACCGCGCCCTCGTCCGGGCCCGTGAGCTCGGCGAACATGGCGTCGAGCGTCATGCGCTGAATACCCGCGGCGCGATCGCCCTCGTCAGCGGCAACCTCACCGAGGCCGCCGACTTCTGCACGCAGGCGCTGATGGCCGCAAGCCGCGATGGCGATCATACCACCACCGGCCGCGCGTCGAACAACCTCGGCATCATCAGTCATCTCCGTGGCCGTCACGCGGAAGCTATTTCGTCCTGGGAAATCGCCGCTGCCGCCTTCCATCGCGCCGGTATGCAATCGGGCGTGGCGGACTGCCAGCACAACCTGGCGAACGCCTATCGCGAGCAGGGCGCGTTGGACAAGGCCCTGAGCATCGCCGATCAGGCGATCAGCGCCGCCGAGGCAAGCAGCGACGAAACACTCTTTGCCATGACGCTGCGCGGCCGCGCCGAGATCCGCGCGATCCGCAGCGAGCCCGAGCTGGCCCGCCGCGATCTCGATCGCATCCGCGTCATTCGCAGCGAGATGCCCGATCCCGTGGCCGAAGCCGAGGACCTGCGGATCCAGGCGCTGGTGCTCGTCGCCGAAAATCAGATGGCGCGCGCCGAGAAGGCACTGCGTGAGGTCATGGGTCGCGCCGAGCTGCACGGGCGGTTGTTGCTGCAGGGCGAAGCCACCCGCGATCTCGCGGTGCTGCTCCGCCGCACCGACCGGCTGAGCGACGCCCAAGCCGAGGCCCAGGCCGCCAGGGCCATCTTCGCCGACATGGGCGCCGAGAGTGAGATTCGCAAACTCGCCGCTCAGGGGTGGGACGAGGCGTTTGCCGCCGAGCTCCGCGGCTCGCTCGCGCCGATCCACGTCGCACAGCAGTTCGCGGACGCAGGCAAATACGCCGAGCTGCTGACCTATCTCGAGCAGCGTTCGAAGGACGAGCTGGAAGAGTCCGCGCTGCTCACACTGCTGCTCGGTATCGCCCACAGCCGCCTCGGCCGTCTCGAGGTGGGACAGCAGTGGGCCATGGTCGCCCAGCTCCGCGCCCGGTCGCTGAAGGACCGGATGATGGAAGTGCGCGCCCTGAACGTCTGCGGCGCCATCGCGCTGGAGCGTGGTGGTATCGACGAAGCCACCTACTTCTTCACCCGCGCGCAGGAAGAGGCGACCGACAGCAACGACACGACCACGGTCGGCCGGTGCGCCAACAACCTCGGCGTTATCGCCAACATGCAGGGCGACTATCGCCGCGCCGTCATCGCCTATACGCGCGCGATCGCCGCCTATGAGCAGGCGCACTTTGCCCGCGGGGTGGCGGAAGCCCGCCACAACCTCGGCATGGTGTGCCGCGCCCAGGGCCGGCTGGACCGCGCGATGGAGATCGCGCAGATCGCCATTCAGGAAGCGCAAGCCCTGAGCGACGGGCAGCTCACCGCCCAGGCGATCGCGGGGCTCGCCGAGATTCATGTGACGCGTGGGGAAGGCGACCGCGCGTTGGCCGAGATCGAGCGTGCTCTCGCCACCCACCGGGACCTCAAGGACCCCGTGCGCGAGGCGGAAGACCTGCGCATCAAGGCCGGCGCGCTTGGCCTCGCCGGTCGGCGTGAGGAAGCGGAGACCATGCTGCGCGACGTCATCGACCGCGCGACCGAGCACGGCCGTCCCCTGCTTCTCGCCATGGCGGAGCGCGATCTGGCACTGCTCTTGATCCAGGCGGGCGACGTCACCGCGGGCAAGGCGGCGGCCCACCGGGCACGCTCCTCGTTCCAGCGGCTCTCCGCACGGGCTGAGATCGACAAGCTCGACGACCTGCTGGAGACCGCATGAATTTCCAGCACCATACGCTCACGAACTATGCCATCGGCTGGTAACCCCGTGGACGAGCGCCGCACCGGGGTGGAGCGCCGGTCGGGCACGGAGCGCCGCGAGCCCGGCGCGGTCGAGGAAGCGGCGACGCTGCCCCTGCATCGCGTCTTCCCGCATGCGCGGCTCAGCGAAAGCGAAGCGACCAAGCGCGCCGCCGCGATCGAAGCGCATCGCCGTGAGCTCGGGTCCCGGCTGGGCCGCAACGTCGGCGCGGTCGTGGCCGCCGTCGACTACATGCTCAACATCAGCGGCGAGCTCGTCGCCCCGACGATTGTGGAGCACGAAGCGCTCGAGCTGCTGGAACACCGCTCCGTCACCGACCCGCTCACCGGCCTGTTCAATCGCTATCACTTCGACGCGACCATGGCACGGGAGATCGCGCGCTGCCGTCGCTACAACGTGCCGCTCTCGCTGCTGCTCGTCGACGTCGATCGGCTGAAGCTGTTGAACGATCGCTGGGGCCATCACGCCGGCGATCAGGCACTCGGCCGGGTCGCGGTGGCGATTCAGAAGAGTCTGCGCGGCACCGACATCGCCGCCCGCCTGGGAGGCGACGAGTTCGCGATCATCCTGCCTGACACGGATGCCGTTGCCGGATTGATCGTGGCCACGCGGATTCGCCGCAACCTCGTCGAGAACGCGTCGACGATGGTGACGGTCAGCGGAGGGTTGGTCGAGCTGCCGCGGGATGCGGAGGACGTCGCCGCGCCCCAGCTGATGCTGGTGGCGGACCTCGCCCTGTATTCCGCGAAGAACTCCGGCGGCAACTGCGTCGTGCAGCGGGAGTATCAGTCAGGCAAGTAGGGGCGCAGCAGGCTGCGCCCGTGCAGTGCCCCCAAGGGGAATCGAACCCCTGTTCCCACCTTGAAAGAGTGGTGTCCTAGCCGTTAGACGATGGGGGCGGCGGGCGAGGTTATGGCAGTAGCGGTAACGGGATTCGAACCCGTGTTTGAGCCTTGAGAGGGCTCCGTCCTAGTCCCCTAGACGATACCGCCTGGGCGGCGTGAATATCGCCGGTCCGCGCGCATACGGTCAACCTGTTGACCTTCGGCTTCTGTTACGTACCGTTACTGGCCCGATGAAACGCATCCTCTCCAAACTGGTGCCCGAAGTCCTGATCCTCGTGGCGGCGGCGCTGCTCGTGACCCTGCCGTCGCTGCACGGCACCGCCTTAGCCCTTGCCACCGTCTTTCCCTTCACGGTCGTCGCCGCGGCCCTGCTGCTCGGCTGGCGCTTCAACCGGTCGCGGCTCGTCTTTTCCATCGCGCTCCTCGCGCTGACCGAATACCTCCTGCTGAAGGGCGTCGACAATCCGCGGGACCGCGTCCTTTTCCTCTCGCTGACGTTCCTGCTGCCGATCAACCTCGCGCTCGTGGCCCTGCTGCCCGAGCGCGGCACGCTCACGGCCGCCGGCCTGCTGCGCTGGGTGTTGCTCGGCGTGCAGGCCCTCGCAGTCGTCTTTATCGCACAGGCGTTTCCGGACAAGGCGCTCAAGTTCCTCACGACGCACATCGTGCCCGCGCGCTGGACTGCCTGGACGCCGGTCCAGCAGCCGGCGATCATCGCGTTCATTGGGATCGTCGTCCTGCTCATTCTGGCGTGGCTGCGCGAACCCCAGTCTCCGGTGCGCGGATACTTCTACGCCTTCCTGGCCGTCTTCGCCGCCCTGTCGTGGCCCGCCGCGGGACCCGGGCAGGAGATCTGGCTCGGGACCTCGGGGTTGATTCTCGTGATCGCGGTCATCGAAGCCTCGTACCTGATGGCGTATCGCGACGGCTTGACCGAGCTGCCTGGCCGGCGCGCCTTGAACGAAGCCCTGCCGCGGCTCTCGGGACAGTTCTCGGTCGCGATGGTCGACGTCGATCATTTCAAACGCTTCAACGACACCTACGGCCACGACGCCGGGGACCACGTGCTCAGGCTGGTCGCGGCGCGGCTGGCACAGGCACCCGGCGGTGGGACCGCCTATCGTTACGGCGGCGAAGAGTTCGCTGTCGTCTTTCCGGGCAAAGGCCAGGACGAATGTCTTCCCCACCTCGAGGAACTCCGGGAGATGGTGGAGACCCACCGCTTCACGATGCGCCGCCGCTTCCGGCCGCGGGTCAAGCCGAAAAACGAGAAGGAACGCAAAAGCCGTCAGGCAATCATGATCACGGTCAGTATCGGCGTCGCGGAGCGAAATCATCGCCACACCTCGCCGGATCAAGTGATCCAGGCGGCGGATAAAGCCCTGTACCGCGCCAAGGAGGCTGGCCGAAACCGCGTATCGACGTAGCTTCGCCCCATGCGGCTGAGCTGCTTCCTTCTTATATGTTGCTGCGCCAGCGCCACGGCCGTCGCCAGGGCACAAAGCCTATTTCGTGAACCGGCGGCCCCCCCCCTCACACTGCGGTTGGAGACCGATCTTCACGCCTTGACCCGAGACCGGGGCACCGAGCGTAAGGACCATCCGGCGGCGTTGCATTTTGAGGGCGGGGATACGGGCACCATCGCGGTGAAGCTCAAGACCCGTGGCATTTTCCGTCTGAAGAAATGTGCGTTTCCGCCGATCCGGCTCGATCTGCCATCACACAAGGTCGAAGGGACGCCGTTCGCCGGTGAGGACAGGCTCAAACTGGTCACGCATTGCCAGGGTGATCGCCTGTTTGAGCGCAATCTGCTGCGCGAGTACGCCCTGTACCGCGCGTTCAACACCGTCACCGACAGCAGTTTTCGCGTCCGGCTCGCGCACGTGACGTACATCGATTCCGCCCGGCACGACACCGTCACGCGCTACGGCTTCCTGATCGAATCCGAGGCCGCGCTCGGCCGGCGGATCTCGGCCAATCCGCTCGCCTTGGACAACCTCTACGATCCGATCATGGACCCATCGTACATGACGATGGTCTCTGTATTTCAATATCTGATCGGCAATAGCGACTGGTCCGTCTACAAGCGCCACAACATCGCGATTCTCCAGCAACTCGCCGAGCCCAAACCCCTGCTCGCGGTACCGTACGATTTCGACTTTTCCGGAGCGGTGAACGCGCCATATGCGACGCCGCCGGAACAGCTCAACATTCAGTCAGTCCGCCAACGCGTCTATCGCGGCTTTTGCCAGCCGGACAGCGTGCTGGCTCCCGTCCTCGCCCGGTTTCGCGGCGCGAAAGACTCGATGTACGCCGCCGTTCGCGCCGTTCCCGATCTTCCCGAGCGTGACGCTCGGGACGTGCTCCAGTACTTCGACGATTTCTACAAAGTGCTCGACAACCGAGGATCGCTGAACCGCGAATTCGTGCGCGGGTGCCGCGCGCAACCGCGTCCCCGATGAGCGAACGACGCGCGTTCGGATTGGTCATCCGGTTGGTGGGTTACTACGTCGCCCTGGCAGCGGTGGCATGGCTCGTCGGGCAAGGGATCCCGCGGTGGGGCCCCTACTTCGCCGAACGAACCCCGGGTGCGGCCGCCGTCGCCATGTTCGGGGGGCTCGCGCTGATTTGTCCGGTGGCGTGGCTGTACATGCGGACCAAACCGAAGATCCGCTACGACGCGTCCCTCGTGCAGACGGTGATCGTACTCCCGGTCGTCATCGCGGGCGTCGTGCTGATCGTGCGCGACAGCGTGGCGCTCGCCTTCAGCCTCGCCGGGATCGTTGCTGCCGTCCGCTTCCGCAACACGCTCAAGGACACAAAGGACGCCGTATACATCTTTCTGGCCATTGCGGTGGGACTCGCCGCCGGGGTCCAGTCATTCGCCGTCGCCTACGTCACCACCGTCATCTATCTCGGCGTCGTGCTGGTGCTCTGGCGCTTCGACGTGGGCGCGGAGCCACTGCGGGAATCCTTCCGCGGCCGATTGATCGTCGAAGCAGCGTGGGCGCCCGGCCTCGAGCCCGCGCTGGCGAGCATTCTCGACCGCTATGTGCGCCGCTGGAAGCTCATCCAGACCGGACCGACCGCCCTGACGTTCGCCGTGCAGCTGCGTCGCGAAGGAAGCTCCGAGGGCCTGGTCGCCGCGGTGCGTGAGGAGCCCAGCAAGCAGGTCACCGGCGCGCGGTTCGAGCCACTGCTTCCCCCGCCGTGACGCTGCGTTGGGATGCTCCGGACAAGGACACGCTCCGGCGCGTTCTGGCCGATTCGACCGGCGCGTTTGGGCCAGCGCGGTCGCTGTTCCTGCGCGACGTCTACTTCGACACGAGCGGGGGCGATCTGCGGCAACGCGGCGCGCGCTGCCGCATCAGGTTCGCGCCGGGTGGTGAGCAGTGGCTGCGGGTCTGGCTGCCGGACGGCTCCACCAGCGAATCGCGCCTCAAAGAACTCGACGTCGCGCGAGCGCTGGCCGGCGACTCCCCGCCCGCCCGCCGGCTGCGCGCGCTGACGGATCCGGGCCGGCTCGCCGCCTGGGTCGAGCGAGAGGTCGAGCGGACGTCGCGGACATTTCGTTTTACGCTGCTCTCCCTACCCCTTGCCGACGTCGTCGCCGACGCTGTCACGGCGCGCCGCGCCGGGCTTACCGCTCGCCTCTTCGAGCTGGCGGTCCGGCCCCGGCCTTGGGGTCGCGCGGCGGCCCGCCGCCTCGGCGCTGAGCTGGAAGACACATTTCGGCTGCGGCCAGGCGGAGGACCGGATCCCCTGCCGCGCGTGCACGCGGCGCTCGACGCCGTCGAAGGCGAATCGATCGCGCGCGAGCTGCGCGGTGAGCGCGAGGTGGCGCTCGTCGCCGTGGAACACGGCCGCATCGCGCTCCGGCGCACCGGTGCGGAGCTGCGGCTGCCGATCGCCAAGGGCAGCGGCGAAGAGGCGTGCCGCGCCGCACTGCGTGAGCTGGTCGGGGGAGGCGAAGGACAGCTCCGGCTTCTTGGTGTCGTGCCGCGCACCGGCGACCGCGTGCCGCTCGAGGTGTGGACCGCGCGACGGCTGCATCGCAACTCCACGCCCGGAACCATGCAGTGGTTCGCGCCGGCCGAGCTGGTGGCGCGCGTCGGCTCACCCATTTTGCGCGATCCCGGCACCCTCGCGGCCCTGACGGTGGCGGCGCGCTCACCGCTCCTGCCGGAGTGGTCGGGCACGCCGTTCGGGGATATCGAAGATCCCGACGCGGCTCCCGAAGCCGTTGCGCGGGCCAGCCGCGTCACGTTGAGCGAGCTGCGCGCGGCGTTGCCGTCCGAGGAATCGAAGGATCCGGCCCGCGAGACCCCAGACCAGTTTCTGAACCCCGAGCTGTCCTGGCTCGAGTTCAACGAGCGCGTGCTCGCCTTGGCCGAAGACGGCCGCACGCCGCCCGCGGCGCGCCTGCGATTCCTCGCCATTTTCTCGACGAATCTCGATCAGTTCGTCATGACGCAGATCGGCGCCCTCAAGCAGCTCGTCGCCGCCGGCCAAAACGTCCGCGCGGCGCACGGCGGCGGCTTCCGCCCCCAAGAAACGCTCGATGCGATCGCCGTCCGGCTTCATCCCCTGATCGCCCGCCAGTATCGCAGCTTCAACGCGCTGTCGGCGCCGCTCGGGATCGCGCGGTGGGAAGCGCTGTCCGACGCTGAACAGGCCAGGATGCGCTCGCGCTGCGGCGACGAAGTGCTTCCGTTTGTCAGCCCCAAGGCGCTGACGCGCGCGCCCGGCCACCCATTTCCCCTGATCGGCGACCGGCGGGTCGCGCTGCTCGTCTCGCTGCGCGACCATGCGGCAGCTCCAGTGCACTACGCCATCGTCGAAATTTCCTCCGATCTCCCCCGATTCCTGTCGGTGTCTGAGGGCAAGAGGATCGCCATCGAGGATTTGGTCCGTGCCAACCTCGACCTCCTGTATCCCGGGCGCGTGATTGCCGCCGCCCATGCGTTCCGCCTCACGCGGAGCGGCGACTTGCAGCTCGACGAGACGACGACGGCAAATTTTCTGCAGGCTATAGAAGAGGAGTTGGCGCGGCAGCAGCACCGGCCGGTCCTGCGCATCGAGGTGGAGCCGGCGATGCCACCGGCCCTGCGCGACCTGTTGCAACGGGAGCTGCGGTTCGAAGAGAGCGAGCACGAGAGCACGCTCAGTCCCGCCGATGTTTACGTCGCCGCTGGTCCGGTCGACCTCGGCGGGCTGCACGAGCTTGCCTCGGTGGTGGGGCTCCCGGACTATCCGCCCCTTGTCCCCGCCGATCCGTTCGCCGCGGACCGGTCGATTGCCGCGCAGCTCGATGAGCACGATGTCCTCGTGCATCATCCGCACGACTCCTTCCCCGCAAGCGTCGAACGCTTCATCGCGGAAGCGGCCGACGATCCCGAGGTGCAGGCCATCAAGCTCACACTCTATCGTCCGGGAGATGCTTCTCCGCTCGCCGAGGCGTTACGCCGCGCGGCGGCAAGCGGGAAGGACGTGTCGGTGATCGTGGAGTTGAAGGCGCGCCTTGACGAAGCCCGCAACGACTCGTGAGCCTGAAGACCCACGCCAAGCTCGCGCTCGTCGTGCGCCGTCAACCGGATGGACGCGCGCGCCGTTACGCGCACCTTGGGACCGGCAACTATAACGCCGATACGGCGCGCGTCTACGCCGACGTAGGTTTGTTTACCGCCGATCCACGGATCACGGCGGACGTGCACGCGCTCTTCAACGAGCTCACGGGCTCGAGTCACGCGCCGCGGGTCGACGTGCGTCACCTCATGGTCGCGCCAACCAACCTGCTCGAGCGGTTGCTGGCGCTGATCGACCGCGAGGCGGCCCATGCGCGCGCGGGCCGGCCTGCGCGCATCCGTGCCAAGCTCAACGCCCTCTCCGATTCGACCGTGATCCAGGCGCTGTACCGCTCCTCCCAAGCCGGCGTCGAGATCGACCTCGTGGTGCGCGGGATCTGCACGCTGCGCCCGGGCGTGCCCGGCCTATCGGAGCGGATCCGCGTCGTCAGCATCCTCGGTCGCTTCCTCGAGCATGCGCGTATCTATCACTTCACGAATGGGGGTGGCGCCGGGGAGGAGTACTACATCGGGTCAGCCGATTGGCGGCCGCGCAATCTGCGGCGTCGCGTGGAGATCGTCGTCCCGGTGTTCGACGCCGCCGCCCGGGCGTCGTTGGACAGGATCTTGGCGGGCCAGTTGGCGGCCCCCGCGGCGTGGCTGCTCCGTCCGGACGGGGGGTACGACCGCCCGAAAGCCTAGACAGCGCCGCAAAAAACGCCCTAGTAGGTGTCTCCCGACACGCAAAACGTTGTGACTCGTGACCTTGCATCGTCCGTGGGATTCTTTAATCGTGAACATATGAGCACGGCCCGCGCCGATCGAGTGCGCACCCGGGCCGCGGTCGCCGCGGCAGGGCTGGTCACGCTGCACAGCGTCGTGGTACTGGCCGGATGGGCTGCCGGCTGGTCGCTCTTTCTCACGCCCTCTCCACGCTTCATACCGATGGCGCCGACGACGGCGCTCGCGTTCCTTGCGCTGAGTCTCGCCTTGCTGTCCCGCATGCTCGCGCCGCGCTACCGGGCGGCGCGCGGTGGTGGCGTGGCGCTGTCGTGGACCGTCGCGACGATGGCCCTCGTCAACATCGTCTTGCCCGCGATGCTCGATCAGAGTCTCGGCGGGGGCACTGGACAATTTGGCCGCGTTGCGCTCGGCGTCATGTCGCCGGTGACGGCCGCGGCCCTCGTTCCGTTGGCGCTCGCGATCGCGGCGACGGGGCCAAGGCCCCATTACGCCGGCGCGCTGGCGACGATCTCCGCCATCATTGGCGCGACCGTTGCTCTCGGCTACGGCTACGGCACACCGCTGCTCTATGGCGGCGGGACGATTCCGGTCGCGCTGCCGACCGGCCTCAGCCTCCTGGTTCTCGGTATCGCCACGGTCCTGACAGCCGGGCCCGATGTCTGGCCGCTCGACCGGCTGGTCGGCGACCATCCTCGCGCGCGGATGCTCCGCGCCTTCCTCCCCGCGACGGCCGGCCTGGTCGTACTGATCGGCCTGCTGGACGCGCGCCTCGGCGGACTGTTCGGCGGGGATCGTGTCCTGATCGCCGCGTGGGTTGCCGTGATCGGGGTCGCGCTCGTGGCACTGCTGGTCTCGCGGCTCTCGCGGCATATCGCGAATCAGATCGATCGTGCACACGCGGAGCAGCATGGCGCGGAGCGGCGGATTCGGGAGATGTTCGAGCAATCGCTGGCGGGTGTCTCCACGACGCGCGTTGCGGACGGGCGCATCCTGACGTGCAACGAGGCGTTGGCCACGATCTTCGGATATGACTCCGCCGCCGACTTCATGGCGCACACGGCGCGCGACCTGTGGTGGGATCCGGCCGACCGCGACCGGATGCTCGCGAGGTTACGCGAGTCGCGCGTGCTCCGCAATTACGAAGTGCACATGCGCCGGAAGGACGGGAAGCCGGTTTGGCTCCTGTGCAACGTCACACTGCGGGAGGATGAGAACGGCGAGGATCTGCTCGAGAATCTCACGGTCGACGTCAGCGATCGGAAGTCACTCGAGCAGCAGTTGTGGCAGGCGCAGAAACTCGATGCCCTCGGCAGCCTCGCCGGCGGCGTCGCGCACGACTTCAACAATCTGCTGACCGCGATCATCGGCTACGCCGACATTCTCCAGGACGACCTGGGACCGAACTCCCGCCACTCCGAGGACATCCAGGAGATCATCAAGGCGAGCGACCGGGCGACCGCGCTGACCCGCCAGCTGCTCGCGTTCAGCCGCCGCCAGCCCTTCGATCCCAAGCCGCTGCGGCTCGACGAGCGCGTCACGGACATGGAGAAAATGCTGCGGCGGCTGCTCGGCCCGCCGGTGCGCCTCGTCACCGCGACCGACACCGATCTTTCGGCCGTTCTGGCCGACCCCAGCCAGATCGAGCAGGTCGTGCTCAACCTCGCCGTGAACAGCCGCGATGCCATGCCGCAGGGCGGAACGCTGACGATCGAGACGCGCAACGTGCGAATGGAAGAGCCCTATGTGCAGGGCGCCTCCGCCGTGCCGCCGGGTTCGTATGTCATGCTGGCGGTGAGTGACACAGGGACCGGCATGAGCGCCGACACCCTCGCTCGCCTCTTCGAACCGTTCTTTACGACGAAGGAAAAGGGCAAAGGCACGGGGCTCGGGCTGTCGACCGTCTACGGCATCGTCAAACAGAGCCAGGGTCACGTCATCGTCTACAGCGAGCCCGGCGTGGGAACCACGTTCAAGTGCTACTTCCCGTTGAGCGAGGTTCGGCCCCGGGTGTCGCGGCCGATGCAGGCGCCGGTGGAAGTGCACGGCACGGAAACGATCCTGCTCGTCGAAGACGAGGAGCCGATCCGCCTGCTCGCCGTCACGGCGCTCGAGCGTCTCGGCTACAAGATCCTCGCGGCAAACGACGGGGACGCCGCCATGCATCTGGCGGCAAGTCACGAGGGACCGATCCATCTGCTGCTGTCGGACGGCGTGCTATCCGGTGTGCGCGTTCCCGAGCTGCTCCGCCGGTTTGTCGCGCAACGGCCCGAGACCCGGATCCTGCTCATGTCCGGCTATTCGCAGGAAGCGGTCTTCCAGAACGACATCGTCGCGCCCACCACGGCCTTCCTCCCCAAGCCGTTCACCATCCGGCAGCTCAGCGAGCGCGTGCGCGAGGTGCTCGACTCCCAGTAGCGTTTCTCGAGGGCTTAGCCGCCGTTGGCGTTATGCTCTTTGGCGCGGCAGGGTGTAACCCTCAGGGAGGATCAGGGTATCTGCCTGGACCCACCCCCCGAGGCATCGATGAGACAGACTCTGATCGTCGTCGCAGCTCTCTGCTCCTCGCCGGTCCTGCCCGTGCTCGGTCAACACACGCTTCCCCCGGTCAGACTCGGTACGCACGTCGCGGGCAACATGATGGATGGGCCGTTCGACATGTATCGCGTCGGCGGGCAGCTCGTGATTCCCGTCAGCCCGCGGCTCGCGCTGTATCCGTCGGTCAGTCGCTTTCTGGACGGGGCCGAGTGGGAGGTCAGTGCAGCGCTGCGGGTTCGCCCGTTCGGCTCGAGTGAGGAGTCGTCTCCCCTGTATCTGGGCGTCGGGGTCGCCGCCATAGACTTTGGCCCGAATTCGACCGGATACGACCTCTGGCTGTCCGGTCTCGAGCTCCCGAAGGGCCGGCTCCGCCCGTACGTCGAACTCCAGTTCCTCGGTCCCGTGCATCGGCTCATCACCTCAGCAGCCGATTTCGGCGTCCAGGCCCACGCGGGCCTCACCTGGGCGGTGCGGTAGCGGTAGCATCATGATGCGAAATTCCGTAATGGTATCAGTCGGAGTAGGATGAAGTACAGAGTGCTACGAATTGCCTCGGTGCTCCTCACTCTGGCGGCCTGCAACGGGCCACCTGCGCGCCTCGTCGCCGGACTCTCCGACACAGTCATCGTGAACAATGTGCACCCGATGCGGATGCCGATGCACGTGTTCGACGCGGCGGGCCACGTCCTGCCAGACACGGGCGTCCGTTTTCAATGGACATCGGGTGCACTCATCCCCGTATCCAGCCGTGGTCTCGTGACGTGCTCGCACGCGGGCGACGCCACGCTCCGGGCCTCGCTCGGCGCGCTGGTCACGCCGTTCCTGGTACGATGCCGTCCGGTCCGCGACGTGTTCGGTGGGCGCATGCTGAATCTGCTGGTTGGGGATTCCTCACAAATGCTGTCCTTCGCGCCGGTCGACTCGGCCGGCCGGCCGGTGACACTGTTCACCGCGGGAATCTCGTACGACAGCGCGATCGTGACGATCGAGGGATGGCGTATCCATGCCCGCGCCCCAGGGTCGGCCAGCATCGATGTCTACATTGGCGGCAGCTGGGCCCATTGGTGGGTGCAGGTATACGAGCGCGCGCAGAGCCTCGAAGGCATGCGGCCCGGGGATCACCGCGCGGTGCCGGTGCACCTGGCCGGTGGCGAGATGCTGAGCTTGCAGCTTCCGCCATCGCCACCGCCCGTCTCTGTGACGATCCTTCCCGACCGTGATACGCTGCGGGTGCCACGGCTCGCCATGCTCGGAGCTAACTGCAACGGCGGTTTCACGACTGGGCAACGTGGCTACTGGTGTTTCGCGCTGCACGGCGCGTCGGTCGTTGCCTACCACCCGAAAGAGGAGCATCCGAAGGAAGAGTGGCGCGGCATGATCGCCGTCGCGCGCGACAATTGCCTTGGTCGGGAGGCTAGGGCGCCCTGTCCCGCAGAAGTTTCAGCGCCGCAGCCAGTGCCTCATCCGCGGACACCTTGACGTCCGGCACGACTCCGACGCCTTCCCAGTCTGCACCGGTCACCGGGTTGAGCGTCCTTCCAGTGGGCAGCAGGATGCCAAAGTGGTTCTCAATGCGGGCTTCAAATGTCGCATGGGCCTGGCCGGACGTCGTCTCGCCCACAATCGTGGCGCGCTTGAGCGCTTGCAGGTCGTACGCCAGTTCCTCAGCTGCCGAAAGCGTATGCGCTGAAGTAAGGACATAGACGGGCTTCACTCCGCCGAAGCGCGCACCGGCAACGGAGTCCAATGTCCAGCGCTTTCGGATTTCGCCGGTATAACGGAACGACACATCGCTCAGATGGGTACGGCGGTCAAACAAGTACGACTCGAGGAGAGGAGTTGAGCCGGCTTTACCGCCGCCCGCGTTTTCTCGCAGATCGATGATAAGCGCTTTCGTTTCGGCCAAGGCGGTCATCGCCGTAACAATGGTCGACGCGCACTCCGCCGGATCGACAAACCCGTCGAACCGCAGGTACCCGACGTTGCCCTCGAGCCGTTCGGTCGCCCAGACCGGGCAATCGGCTTCGCGCTCGCGCCGGTGTTGAGTGACCGTATCCGGTTGCGGTTCCGGACCGCGGGGTAACAGGGTGTAGAGAATCTGCAGGTGCTTGTCGTGAGCGATGTCATCGAGATCCGCCCTGAGGTGGATCGCCAGGGTCGCGCCGTTCGTGTACCGGTCATAGACCCCTCGCTTGAGCCGCGCGTGCAGAGAGTCGCTCAGGCGCCTCCCGACTTCGGGGGACACGTAGAACGAATCGAGCAGCGCGGCCAGACGACCGACTACGCGCTCGCGAGTGGGCGCGTCGATCCGAATGTCGTCCACGGAGACGTTCATGCCGAGCGGGAAGAAGTAGCCGCTTACGCGACTCGTGTCGGCCCGCGACACGTCGAGCGCCCCGTAGCCGACCATCGGCCCTGCGCGGAATCGGGTCATGAATTCAACGTGGCTCGGCTCACTCACCTGTATGCTGAGCAGGTCAAGTCCGCCTGTCATCTTACGGAATGCGAATGCACCGCGAAGGGCGTCTTCCACGGCGTAGGTGCGGAAGAACATCGCCACGCGCGCGGAGTCGCCGCTGTTGTACGCGTCGACCCAGGCGCGTAGCACCTTTCCGGCGGGCGTGTTCGGGATTGCGGTCTGACCGAACAGTGGAGCTGACGCTGCGGTGAGGGCGGCGCAGAACGCCGCGGCAAGACGACAGGGGACGCGCACAGGGATCAGGGGAGGCCCACCTTGCCGAGCAGCGCGGCAAACCGCGCGTCGGAGCGCAAGTCATCGAGGAGCGGCCACACTTTTGCGTAGACCAACCAATGGGAGTGCTCCTCGTAGGCCCGGTCGAGACAGTCCAACGCTTGATCCGTATCGCCGAGCCCGATGTGGACCAGGGCTTCGCAAAATGGTGACACGTAATTCGCCGTCGATCGCTCCTGCAACTCGTGCAGGATTTTCCTCGCGTCGCGCCGCTTCCCTCCCTTCCCGCACGCGTAGCCGAGCGCGGCGCTCGTGAACGACGCCCCACCGGAAAAACCGACGGCGCTGTGCAGCGCGCTGATGGCGTCGTCATATCTCGCTGCTGCCACATACGCTTGACCGAGCACCGTGTAGGTCATCAGGGCGTGGGTATCCAGGTCCAGGGCGTGAACGCATTGCGTGATGGCCTCATCGTAGCGGCGCTCGAAATAGAGCGCCCAGCCCAGGTTGGCGTTGACGACGGGCGACAGCTGCGCCAGCGCCTGGGCGCGCGTTGCCTGATCCACACTCTCCGCCGCTCGCCCCATCGACCATAGATAGCAGGCGTACCAGAAATGGGCGGTCGAATAGCCGTCCTTCAGCTGGATTGCGCGCAGGAAGCCTTGCTCTGCGCGCGGCCAATCCCAGTCGTACAGCAGGGACACACAGGCGCGCGATGTGTGCGCCTCGGCCAGGCGGTCGTCGATCCCGACTGCCGAGTCGGCAGCGGCACGCGCCCGCGGAAACACTTGCTGCGGAGGAAGGTAGTTCCAGTATCCCAGCGTGATGTAGGAATCGGCCAGCCCGGCATACGCCAGCGAGTAGCAGGGGTCGAGCGCAATTGCTTGCTCGAAGTACTCGATGCACTTCGTCAACGCGCTGGCCGATTTTCTCCGCCACAAGTAGCGGGCCTTCGTGTAGAGCGCGTACGCCTCGAGGTTGTCGGTGTGCGGCTCGACCAGGACGGCGCCGGCCCCGCTCCCCAGGTTCACCTTCAACGCGTTCACGATGGCCCGAGCGATCTCGTCCTGAATCGCGAACACGTCCTTCATCTCCCGGTCGTATGTCTGGGACCAGAGGTGAAACCCGTCCGCGACGTTGATGAGCTGGGCCGTGACCCGCAGCGTCGTGTCGGCCCGGCGCACGCTGCCCTCCAACACCGTTCGCACTCGCAGCTTCTCGCCGATCGCCCGGATGTCCTCAGCGGCGCCCTTGAACGTGAATGAGGACGTGCGCGACGCAACGCGCAGCGAAGGGATGGAGCTCAACGCGTTCAGAATCTCTTCCGCCATGCCGTCGCAGAAGTACCCGTTCTCCGGATCGGCGCTGAGATTCACGAACGGCAACACCGCGATGGAGTGCTCAGGAGCCGGCGCGGTCTGGGCGCGGATGGCGGTCGGCTCCGCGACGGTGACCGGGCTGGGCGTGCTCAGAGCTGCAACGAACTCCGCGGCGCCCTCAAACCGATCCGCGGGCGCGTTCGCGAGCGCGCGCGTCACCGCCTGCTCGAGCCACTGGGGTACCGAGTCGCGGAATGTGCGGACGCGCGGCAGGGGCTCGAGCACCTGCCGGGCCAGAATCGCCTGCGCCGACCACCCAGTGAACGGTGGGCCTCCCGCGAGCATCTCGAACAGCACGCAGCCGAGGCTGTAGACATCGCTGCGGCCGTCGAGCTCGTCGACCCCGCTGGCCTGCTCCGGGCTCATGTATCCTGGAGTGCCGACCGCGATGCCCGTGCCTGTCATCCTGCCCTTGCCTGCCACGTTGATCGCGCGGGCGATGCCGAAGTCGCTCACGACCGCATGACCGGTTTGGAACAGGATGTTTTCCGGCTTGATGTCGCGATGCACGATGTCCCGGTGATGAGCGTACTCCAGGGCATCCGCCACCTCGCGCGCGATGCGCAGCGCGTCCTCGATCGGGAGTTGCCGCTCATGGATCAAACGGCCGCGCAGCGACTCTCCCTCGACGTAGGGCATGACATAGTACGGGAGCCCATCGGCCTCACCGGAGTCGTGCAGTGGCAGGATGTGTGGATGGGTGAGCCGGGCGGCGATCTGGATCTCGCCGAGGAAGCGTTCCGTCCCGAGGCTCGCAGCCAGCTGGGGGCTGAGCACTTTGAGCGCCACCGGCCGGCGGTGTTTCACATCCTCTGCCAGGTAGACAGTCGCCATGCCGCCGCGGCCGAGCTCTCGTGCGATCGTGTAGCGCCCGGCTAGGCCTGCTTGGAGGCGGTCCAGCAGAGTGCCCATTCGGCAAGATACGGCGGGGGTCAGCGACGAGCGAGCGTGTTGGACGCCGTGATCGTCCGCCGGACCTGAGGCTCTCGCTCACGAGAGCCGGACGGCTGCAAGGTAGTCGCTACTAAACAGGCCCGGCAGGAATCGAACCTGCAACCCCCGGTTTTGGAGACCGGTGCTCTACCAATTGAGCTACGGACCTAAGAATTGGTGTTGCGGAAGTTAGCTAGGACACTTCTTCTGCAAAACCCTCAGACTTTGCCGTTACTTTGCCATTAAATCGTTTGGCCACGGCGGAAGCGAGGTCAGCTTCGTCGATGATGTTGTACCGGTCGAACATGGAGCGCGTCTCCCAACCGCAGAGCCGCATGATCTCGCCCTCCGACACGCCAGCACGACGGAAGTCGCGCGCAGCGCTACGGCGAAGATCGTGCACGAGACGTCCGACGAGATCGGCTCGTTTGCACGCCCGCTTCCAAGCTGAGCGAACCGCGCCCACGCCGAGCGGCTTACCCTCGCGAT
>WNFL01384337.1_pt1 | contig 22603 bp, 17 predicted proteins | sample 5400361 | NCBI WGS metagenome assembly WNFL01 (sample SAMN13153351, study PRJNA577476) | soil metagenome | isolation source: 40 cm soil on Douglas fir-dominated hillslope | place: USA:California | collected 2013-09-17
ACGCGGAAGCCAGCGTTTTGGAGCACAACCTCGCCGTGATCGACGAGAGCCTCGTGGACCTGGAGGCGGCGGGCCTCCTCGACGAACGGCCGGCAATGATCCGAAAGCGCATTCGTGGATCGGGGAGCGTGGAGGAAGCGCTGGACGGCGCGGCCTACGTGCAGGAGAACATCCGCGAAACGCTCGAGGCCAAGCGCGCGATTTTCGCGCGCATGGATGCGGTCGCGCCGCCGGCCACGATCCTCGCGAGCTCGACCTCCACCATTCCCATGTCGAAGATCGGCGAGGGCCTTCCGGGGCGCGCGCGCTGCGTCGTGGCGCACCCGGTGAATCCTCCGCACCTCGTGCCGCTGGTCGAGATCGCGCCGGCGCCGTGGACTTCGGAGGAAACCGTCGAGCGGACGCGGGCGCTTCTCGAAGCCGCCGGTCAAGTGCCGATCGTCGTGAAGAAGGAGATCCAGGGCTTCATCCTCAACCGCCTGCAGGCGGCGCTCCTCGCCGAGGCGATGCGGCTATTCGAGAACGGGTATGCGTCGGCCGATGACATCGACAAGTGCGTGCGCAACGGGCTGGGCCTGCGCTGGTCGTTCATGGGGCCGTTCGAGACGATCGACCTCAACGCGCCGGGCGGCGTCCTCGACTATGCTGGGCGTTATGGGGAGCTCCTGTGCGAGATCGCCGGCTCGCCGCGCTGGAGCGAGGGAATGCTGAAAGCCCTGGAGACGGAGCGTCGGGAATTGTTGAAGACGCAAGACCTCGGCAAGCGCGCCGCATGGCGGGATCGGCGGCTCATGGAGTTGCTCGCGCACCAACGGAAAACTGGATCCCCGCCTACGCGAGGATGACTCGGAGAAGAAATGGCAGCCATCCAATCGAAAGTCATCATCACGTGCGCGGTCACCGGTGCGATCCACACGCCATCGATGTCGCCGCACCTGCCGATCACTCCGGAGGAAATCGCCGAAGCGGCCATCGGCGCGGCGGAGGCGGGCGCCGCGGTCGTCCACCTGCACGCGCGCGAGCCGAAGGACGGTCTGCCGACGCAGGATCCGGCCATGTTCATGCGCTTCCTGCCGGCGATCAAGGCGAAGTCGGACGTGGTCCTCAATCTCACCACGGGCGGCGCGCCGACGATGAGCGTCGAGGAGCGGCTGCAGCCGGCGTTGAAGCTCAAGCCCGAGGTCGCCTCGCTCAACATGGGCTCGATGAACTTCGGCCTCTACGAGATGATCCCGCGCGTCAAGTCGTTCAAGCACGACTGGGAGCTGCCCTACCTCGAGGGAAGCCACGACCGCATCTTCAAGAACACCTTCAAGGACATCGCCCACATCCTCGAATCGTGCAGCGGCAACGACACGCGCTTCGAGATCGAGTGCTACGACATCGGGCACCTCTACACCGCGGCGCACTTCCTCGATCGCAAGCTCGTGAAGCCGCCGCTCTTCATCCAGTCGGTGTTCGGCATTCGCGGCGGCATCGGCCCGCATCCCGAGGACGTCATGCACATGAAGCGCACCGCCGATCGCCTGTTCGGCGCCGATTACCTCTGGTCGGTGCTGGGCGGCGGGCGCAACCAGATGTACGTCGCGGTGCAATCCGCGGTGATGGGCGGCAACGTGCGCGTCGGCCTCGAGGACAGCCTGTGGATCGGCAAGGGCGCGCTCGCCAGGAGCAACGCGGACCAGGTGGCGAAGATCCGCCGTATCCTCGAGGAGCTCGGCCTCGCCATCGCCTCGCCCGACGAGGCGCGCCAGATGCTCAAGCTCAAGGGCGCGAAGAACGTCGCGTTCTGACGACATGACCTCGGACATCAATTTTCTTCCGGCTCGAAAGCTCGCGCGCCTGCTGCGCACGCGCAAGCTCTCGGCGGTCGAGGTCGTGAAGGCTTTCATCGCGCAGATCGAGCGCTTGAATCCCAAGGTGAACGCCATCGTCACATTCCTGCCCGAAGAGGCGTTGAAGGAAGCGCGACGGGCCGATCGGCGCGGGGCCAGCGGCGCTCTCGCGGGGCTGCCCATCGCGTACAAGGACATGATCGCGACGAAGGGGATCCGCACGACGTATGGATCGCCGATCTACAAGGACAACGTTCCGACGGAGGACCATGTCCTCGTCGAGCGGCTCAAGGCCGCGGGCGCGATCACGATCGGCAAGACGAACACGCCCGAGTTCGCGGCGGGCAGCCAGACGTTCAATCCGGTATTCGGCACGACGCGCAATCCGTGGGATCTCGAGAAAACCTGCGGCGGCTCATCGGGCGGCGCGGCCGTCGCGGTCGCCTGCGGGATGCTGCCCTTCGCCGACGGCTCGGATCTCGGCGGGAGCCTGCGCAATCCGGGCAACTTCAATAGCGTCGTGGGCATGCGGACCACGCCAGGCCGCGTTCCCTACTATCCGGCGGTCGATGCCTGGGCAACGTTCTCGGTGCTCGGTCCGATCGCGCGCTCGGTGGACGATGCCGCCTTCCTGCTATCCGCGATGGCGGGTCCGGATGCGCGCTCGCCGATCGGCATCAGCGAGGCGGGGGCGAAGTTCGCGAAGCCCCTGGGCCGCGATTTCAAGAAGGTGCGAGTGGCATGGTGGGGGACATCGGATGGTCGCCTGCTCGGGAACGACAACGTTCCGGTGGACCGGCGTGTCGCGGCCGTCCTCGAGAGGCAACGCAGCGTGTTCGAGTCGCTCGGCTGCATCGTCGAGGACGCGAATCCGGACCTGAGCGGCGCGGACGAGGTCTTCAAGGTGCTGCGCGCCAACAGTTTCGCGATGCGCTACGGCGAGCTGTTGAAGGCGCATCGCCACCAGATCAAGGACACGGTGATCTGGAACATCGAGGAGGGGTTGAAGCTGGACGGCCCGCGGGTCGGCCGCGCGCTGGCCTTGCGCTCGGAGCTGTACCGGCGCATGCGCGTGTTCCTGGAGCGCTACGAGTTCCTGTGCCTGCCCGTGAACCAGGTGCCGCCGTTTCCCGCCTCGCAGCCGTTCGTCGATACGATCAACGGCGTGAAGCTTTCGAGCTACATCGATTGGATGAAGACCTGCTACTACATCACCACCACGAGCCATCCGGCGATATCGGTGCCCGCGGGATTCACCGGCGACAATCCCCCGCTCCCGGTGGGATTGCAGATCGTCGGGCGCTACCGTGACGACTTCGGCGTCCTGCAGATGGCACATGCGTTCGAGCAGGCCCGTGGATTGCGGATCGCCGTCCCCTTGCAGGTACGTCCGCAATGACCTCCAACCTGCGCTACACGATCGCCGCGTGGGTGATCTCCGCGTGCCTGCTCTTCCTCGTGCTGCACCTGCATCTGCTCGCGGCGTTGCTCGCGGGCCTGCTGGTGTACGAGCTGGTCCACATCATCGTGGCGCGGCTGCCGCTTGTCCACGGCACCGCCGGAAAGCTCACGGCGGTGTCGCTGCTCGCCGTCGCGATCGTCGTGGCGCTGGTGCTCGCGATGGTCGGGCTCGTGGCGTTCCTGCGCAGCGACGCGGGCAGCCTTCCCAACCTCCTGCAGAAGATGGCCGAGATCATCGAAGGCTCGCGCGGAAAGCTGCCGGCCTGGGCCCTGGATTACCTTCCGAGCGACGCCGACACGTTGAAGGGCACGATCAGCGAGTGGCTCAAGGAGCATTCGGTGGAGCTGCGCCTCTTCGGCGGCGAGGTCGGCCACACCCTGGTGCACATCGTGATCGGCATGGTGATCGGCGGAATGGTGTCCCTGCGCGAAGGACTGGCTTCGCAAGAGGGCGGGCCGCTCGCGCGCGAGCTCGCGGAGCGCGCGCGGCGAGTGGGCGAGGCGTTTCGCCGCATCGTGTTCGCGCAGGTGCGCATCTCCGCGCTGAATACCGTGTTCACCGCGATCTACCTCATGGCGGTCCTGCCGCTATTCGGCGCTCACCTGCCGTACGCGAAGACGCTGGTCGCGGTCACCTTCATCGCGGGACTGCTTCCCGTCGTCGGCAACCTCATCTCGAACACGATCATCGTCATCGTGAGCCTGAGCGTCTCGTTGCAGGTCGCCTTTGCGTCGCTCGGGTTTCTCGTCGTGATCCACAAGCTCGAGTACTTCCTCAACGCGCGCATCGTCGGCGCGCGCATCAACGCGCAGGCCTGGGAGCTGCTTCTCGCGATGCTGGTGATGGAGGCCGCGTTCGGAATCGCGGGGCTCGTCGCCGCTCCGATCTATTACGCGTACCTCAAGGACGAGCTCTCGGCGCGCGGCGTGATCTGAGACCGCGGATTGCGCTAGGATTCACCTCCCCACCCCTTCGGGAGGCCTTCCATGAAAAAACATTTCCCCGGCACGCTCCTGGCCCTATCGACATTGCTCTGCGGCGGCACCGCTTGGGCCCACGATGACACCGTCGAGGGCGGCAAGCTCGGAAAGGTAAGTTTTGCCACTTCGTGCGATGCGGCGATCCAGCCCACGTTCGAACGCGCCGTCGCGATGCTGCACTCCTTCTGGTACAACCTCGCCGAAAAGACCTTCGCGGACATCCTCGCGAAGGATCCGGGCTGCACCGTGACCGCCTGGGGCTACGCGGCGATCCTCATGTCGAATCCGCTGGCCGGGGCAGGCGCATCGGCCGCGGGCGCGCAGAAGGCGCAGGCGGCGATCGACAATGCGCGCCGCAACCCGCCGAAGACCGAGCGCGAGCGCGATTACGTCGAGGCGGTCGCGGCCTATTACGAGGACTGGGCCAATCGCCCGGAGAAGGTTCGCCAGGCGGCCCGCTCGAAGGCCTTCGAGGCGCTTGCGGCGAAATATCCGGACGATGACGAGGCGCAGATCTTTTCCGCCCTCTACCTCGCCGGCACCCAATCGCAAGCCGACCAGACTTACGCGGCGTACATGAAGGCGGTCGCGATCCTGGAGCCGCAGTTCAAGAAACATCCGGACCATCCCGGCGTCGCGCATTACCTGATCCACAGCTACGACGCCCCGCCGCTCGCGCAGAAAGGCCTCGTCGCGGCGCGCCGCTATGCCGACATCGCGCCCGACGCGCCGCACGCGCTGCACATGCCCTCGCACATCTTCACGCGCGTGGGTTCGTGGGAGGAGTCGATCGCCACCAACGAGCGGTCCGCCAAGGTCGCGAGAAGCGCGAGCGACTGGCCCGAGGCCTATCACGCGAGCGACTACACGGTCTACGCGTACCTGCAAACGGGGCGCGACGACGCCGCGCGGCGCACGATGGAAGAAGCGATGCGCTACACGGGCGGCGATGGTCCTTCGGCGGCCTACCCTTATGCGAACGCCGCGATGCCCGCGCGCCTCGCCCTCGAGCGCGGCGACTGGAAGGCCGCCGCACAGCTCCAACCCGTGGCGAGCAAGATGCCGTTCACGGAAGCGATCACCCATTACGCCCGCGGGCTCGGGGCGGCGCGGACCGGTGACGTGGCCGCGGCCGAAAAGGACGCGGGCGAGCTCGCCGCGCTCCACAAGAAGCTCGAGACCGCGAAGAACACGTATTGGGCGACCGAAGTGGAAATCCAGCGTCTCGCGGTGGCCGGATGGATCGCGCACGCGCAAGGCAAGGCCGAAGAGGGCGCGAAGCTCATGCGCGCCGCCGCCGACCTCGAGGACCGTAACGAAAAACACATCGTGACGCCGGGACGCGTCGTGCCGGCGCGTGAGCTGCTCGGCGAGATGCTCCTCGAGCAGAAGCAGCCCGCCGCTGCGTTGAAGGAGTTCGAGCTCTCGCAGCTGCGCGAGCCGAACCGCTTCCGCAACTACGCGGGGGCGGCCGCCGCGGCCGATGCGATGGGCGACAAGAAGAAGGCCGCCGAGTATTACGCGAAGCTGCTCGACCTTTCGAAGAAGGGAGACGGCAAGCGGCCGGAGCTGGTGCGCGCGAAGGCTTCCATCGCGTCCAGATGAGGCGGTTCGCCGCGACATTTGCAATCGCGTGCGCGCTCGGCGGAATCTCGCCGGGCGCGCTCGCCGACCCGGACGAAACCGATCCCGACCTCGCCACGCGCGATTCCGACTACGCCGCCGGCAAGAAGGCGGTCCTGGCGAAGAGCTGGGCCGAGGCGGTCGGGCATTTCCGCAAGGCCGAAGTGCGCAATCCCGAAAGCGCCGACCTGCACAATTACCTCGGGTACTCGCATCGCAACCTGAAGCAATTCGATCTCGCCTTCAAGCACTACAAGCGCGCGATCGAGCTCGAGCCGCGGCACAAGGGCGCGCACGAATACATCGGCGAGGCGTACCTGATGACGGGCGATCTCGCGAGCGCCGAAAAGCACCTGGCCGCGCTGCGCGGCATTTGCCTGCTACCCTGCGAAGAGCTCACCGACCTCGAAAAGGCGGTCGCCGAATACCGGCGAAAGCCGGGCGCCAAACCCTGACGGAGATCCCATGCCGCGCATTCGCCTGATCTCGATCGCCAGCTCGTTTGCTGCCATCGCCATGGTTGTCGCTGCTCACGCGGGCGAAGTCGTCCTGTATTCGTCCAACAGTGTCGAGGCGATCAACGCCGTCACCGACGAATTCAACAAGAAATACCCGAACATCAAGATCTCGCCGGTGCGCGGGAGCACGGGCGGGATGATGCAGCGGATCAAGGCGGAAGCCGCCGCGCCGAAAGCGGACATCTTCTGGTCGGGCGGCTTCCCGGCGCTCGTGACCTACAAGGAGTTTTTCGCCGCGTACCAATCGGGCGAGGCGTCGGGGCTGCAGGCCGCGTTCAAGGGGCCGGGCGACCTGTGGGTCGGCACCAACGCGCACGTCATGGTGATCATGGTGAACAAGCGCGCGTTGAAAGGCGATTCCCCGCCGAAGACCTGGTCGGATCTCGCCGACCCGCGCTGGAAGGACCGGCTCGTCATCGGCGATCCGGAGAAGACGAGCTCGTCGTACGCGACGCTCTGGGGCATCGGCGACTCGATCGGAAAGAAGCCGCTCGAAGGCATCGCGAAGAACGCGACCATCGTGAGCACCGCCTCGCAGGTCTACGAAGGCGTGGCCAAGGGCGAGTTCGCGGTCGGCATGACGATGGAATACGCGGCCCAGGAATACGTCGCCGGCGGCAACAAGGACGTGCAGATCGTCTATCCCAGCGAAGGCACGTTCCTCGCTCCGGAAGGCATGGCGCTCGTGAAGGGCTCGAAGAATCCCGACGAGGCGCGCAAGTTCTACGACTTCCTGGCTTCGAAGGACACGCAGGAAATGCTCTTCAAGACGTTCTACCGCCGCCCGGTCCGCGACGACATCGACACGACGAAGGTCGGCCTGCCGAAGACCAGCGAGTTCAAGGTGAAGCCGATCGACGACCTGCGCGCCACCGCTGCGCAGCCCGGATTCCTGGCGATGTGGAAAGACCTCGTGGCCAAATAGCGTCGGACTGGGCCTACGCGCGCGTAGCCCTTCGAACCGACTCGCATCATCAGCTGAACCGCCGCTTTCTCCCCGGCGTCAAACGGGGTCGAGGAGGAATTTGCCATGAAACACACTTCACTTGTACGCACGAGCGTCATCGCGGCCCTGATGCTCGCCGGCGGCGCTTACGCGGCCGAGATGACGATCTTCAGCTCGCCGAATTTCGGCGGCGCCGACATGACGATACGCGGCGAGGCTCGCAACCTCGAAGGAACGGGGTTCAACGACCGCGCCGCCAGCGCGATCGTGCGATCCGGCCGCTGGGAAGTCTGCACCGATGCCCATTTCGCCGGCACCTGCGTGGTCCTGGGCCCCGGCGACTATGCGCGCCTGAACGAGCCGCTCTACCGCCGCATCTCGTCGATGCGTGAGATCGCTCCGTACGCTGCCGACGATCGGCGCTACTACCGCTACGGCGCCTACGAGCCGCCCGCTGTGACTTATGCGCCGCCGGTTACCTACGCGCCGCCGGTTACCGTTGTGACCTATGCGCCGCCGGTCGTCGCCTATGAGCCGACCGTCGATCGCGGCCGTTACACGGCGCTCGAAGTCTATACGCGGCCCGGCTTCAGGGGCAGCACCATGAAGTTCGACCGCAGCGCAACGACGCTCGACCGGGCCGCGACCGACGAAGGCGTCGGCAGCCTCGTCGTGCGCGAAGGCGTGTGGGAGCTTTGCACCGGCTTGGATTTCAACGGCCACTGCCGTTCGTACGAGCCCGGAAGCTATCCGCGCCTCGGCAGCTTCCAGGGCGCGCCGGTCGGTTCCCTGAGGCGAGTCGGCTAAACCGCGACTGTCATCCCGGATGCCTGGCGTGGTCGCGAAGCGCCGTCACCGGTGAGATAGCCGCAACGATCCGGGATCCATTTCACGGGGCATCTTCGGATGCCCCTTTTTTCGCGCGCAGATGTGGGCGTGGATCAACGCCTTCGCCTCTTTCCTCAGTGGTTGCCGAGGGCTGTACAGCAGCCACAGGCGCACCAGCCCGCTCAGGAATATCGTCGTATCGAGCGCGGCGATGTCGGGCGAGAGTCCCGCGGCGAGTTGTCCGCGCTCGCGCGCCTCGCGATAGGCGCTGCGAAAGGCCCCGACCAGACGCTCGTTCTTGCGGACCGAGCCGGCGAGCTCCGCGGCGAGATCGTCCACGTACTCGCACTTGAACTGCATCACCGCCAGGGCGCGGCGCTTGCGCACGTCGTTCTCGAGCGTGCCGAGGACCTCGAGAAGGAAGCGCTCCACGCGCTCGAGGGCGGGAATCTTTCCCGCGTGCAGCAGCGCCGTGTCCGCCGCGTCGAGGAGCGGCAGGGAAACCTGCTCGCGGATCTCGTGCAGGATCTCGCGCTTGCCCGTGAAGTAGTGGTAGATGGCCCCCTTGGTGACACCGGCGGCCGCGGCGATCTGGTCGAGGGTGGAACCGGCGATCCCGTGGCGGTCAAAGCACGAGAGCGCGGCGTCGACGATTGCGGCCCGGGTGCGTGCCGCGTCCTCCTTGGTCCTGCGCATGGTCGCTGTTTACATACGTTCTGGAAGGTATCTATAATAGCCGATCGGCCGCCCGGCCGCCTCCCTACAACAACATCCATGACAATTCCCGCGTTTGCGCGCCGCCGGTCCCCTTTGTCGTTCTCGCTGGCCTGCCTCGCCGCTTCCGTGGCCCTTCTCGCCGCCTGCGGCAAGGGCGACGATTCGAAGGCGGCCGCGAACCCCGCCCAGCAGGCAATGCCGGTCACCGTGATCCGCGTGACGTCCCGCCCGGTGCCGATCTCGCAGGAGGCGGTGGGACAGGCGGAGGGGTCTCGCGAGGTCGAGATCCGCGCGCGCGTGAACGGCATTCTCGAAAGGCGCCTCTACCAGGAAGGCGCGCCAGTGGCGGCGGGGGCGGCCCTCTTCGTCATCGATCCCGCTCCGTACGAGCTCGCCGTGCAGCAGGCGCAGGCCGCCCTGGTGCAGGAGCGCGTGCGCCGCGAGCTCGCGCAGACCGAGGCGCAGCGCCTCGAGCCGCTTGTCCAGGAGAAGGCGATCAGCCAGCGCGAGGTCGACCAGGCGCTCGCCACGGCGAAGCAGGCGACCGCCGCCATCGCCGCGGCCGAGGCGAAGCTCAAGGAAGCGCAGCTCAACCTCTCGTACACGCGGCTCACCGCTCCGATCGCCGGCATCACCGGGCGCGCGTTGCGCTCCGAGGGCAGCCTCATCACCGCGAACGCCGAGTCCAGCCTGCTGACGACGCTGACGCAGGTGGATCCGATCTGGGTGCGGTTCTCGCTCGCCGAGGGCGATTTCAATCGCATTCGCGGCGCGGGAGCGAAGGCGCGCGTGCAGCTCGTGGCCGAGGATGGCTCGATCACCATCGACAACGGCCGGCTTAACTTTGCCGCCACCGCCGTGGATGCCCGGACGGGCGCCGTGCAATTGCGCGCGGAATTTCCCAACCATGCGTCGCGCTGGCTCCCGGGTCAGTTCCTCAAGGTGCGCGTGCTCGCGGGCGAGCAGATCGCGATGCTGGTGCCGCAGGGCGCGATCTCGCAGGGCGAGCAGTCGCGCGTGGTGATGACGGTCGGCGCGGAGAACAAGGTCGTGCCCAAGCCCGTGCAGGCGTCCACCTGGATCGGCGGGGATATCGTCATCACCAAGGGCCTCGCCGAAGGCGACCTCGTGATCGTGGACAACCTGGTGAAGCTGCGGCCGGGGGCCACCGTGCAGCCGAAGACCGCTGCGGCGGCGCCGGCGAAGGCGGCGGAGCGCTAGGCCATGGGCAATTTCTCGCGCTTCTTCATCGAGCGGCCGATCTTCGCGAGCGTCATCGCGATCCTGATCACTCTCGCGGGAGTCATCGCCAGCTTCGTGCTGCCGGTCTCGCAGTACCCGGACATCTCGCCGCCGACCGTCACCATCACGACGGTCTACCCGGGCGCGAGCGCGGAGACGATCGCGCAAACGGTCGCCGCGCCCATCGAGGAGCAGCTCTCGGGCACCGAGGGCATGATCTATTTCGTGTCGAGCGCGTCCCAGGACGGCTCGCTCACCATCACCACGACCTTCGAGGTCGGCACCGACATCGACCGCGCGGTGGTGCAGTTGAACAACCGCGTGCAGGTGGCGTTCCCGCGCCTTCCCGACGAGGTGCGCCGCAACGGCATCATCGTGGCGAAGCGCTCGCCCGACATCCTTCTGGTGATCGCGCTTACCTCGCCCAAGCGCACGCAGCCCACCACTGCGCTCGCCGACTACGCCGCGATCAACATCGTCGATGATCTCAAACGCATTCCCGGTACGGGCGACGTATTCATCTTCGGCGCGGGCTCCTCGATGCGGGTGTGGTTGAAGCCCGACAAGATGGCGCAGCTCGGCGTCACACCCACGGACATCGCCAACGTGATCCGCGGGCAGAACACGCAGTTCGCCGCCGGCAAGGTCGGCGCGGAGCCGGCGCCGGCGGGGCAGGCGCTCACCTTCACCGTGAACGCGCGCGGGCGCCTCGCGCGCGCCGAGGAATTCGAGGACCTCATCGTCCGCGCCAACGGCCCCAATGGCGTGCTTCGCGTGAAGGACGTGGCGACGGTCGAGCTGGGCGCGCTCAACTACGACACCGCGCCCACGGTGGACGGCAAGCCCGCGGTGGGCATGGCGATCTTCCTCGCGCCGGGCGCCAACGCGCTCAACACCGCGCAGGCGATCAAGGAGCGGCTCACCGAGATCAAGGCCGGGTTCCTGCCCGACATGGAATACATCATCCCGTTCGACACGACGCTCGTCGTGAAGGCGTCGATCCACGAGGTCCAGGTGACCATCTTCGAGGCGGCGCTGCTCGTGCTGGCGGTGGTGTTCATCTTCCTGCAGACGTGGCGGGCGACCGTGATCCCGATGCTCGCCGTTCCGGTGTCGATCATCGGCACCTTCGCCGGCCTCTACATCCTCGGTTTCTCGATCAACACGCTCACCCTCTTCGCGATGGTGCTCGCCATCGGCATCGTCGTGGACGACGCGATCGTGGTGCTGGAGAACGTGGAGCGCCTGATGCGCACCGAGAAGATGGGACCCAGGGAGGCCGCGATCGAGGCGATGCGCGAGGTGTCCGGCGCGCTCATCGCGATCATCCTCGTGCTCTGCTCGGTGTTCATCCCGGTCGCGTTCCTCGGCGGCATCGCGGGGCAGCTCTACAAGCAGTTCGCGGTCACGGTGGCGGTGGCGGTGGTGATCTCCGGGTTGACCGCGCTCACGCTCACGCCGGCGCTCTGCGCATTGCTGCTGAAGGCGGGTCACGAGGAGGCGCGCATCTTTCATCCGTTCAACGCGGGATTCGAGAAGACGACGCGCTTCTTCCTGCGCTGCGTCGACTTCGCGCTCGCGCGGCGGCTCGTCTCCGGCATCGCCTTTATCGCCGTGGTCGCTGTCGTGGGCCTCCTCTTCTGGCGCGTGCCGACGAGCTTCATACCGCCCGAGGACCAGGGCTACCTCATCGGCTCGATCATCCTTCCCGACGCCGCGTCGCTGCAGCGCACGCAGAAGACCGGCGCCGAGCTCTGGGACGTGCTCTCGAAGAACGAGAACGTGGACCATGCGTTCGTCGTGCCGGGCCGCGATTTCGTCGGCGGCGCCAACAAGACCAGCGCGGGAACGACCTTCGTGCTGCTCAAGGACTGGGACGATCGCAAGATGACCGCGGCGCAGATCGCCGCCGACTTGAGCAAGCGCGGCCAGGGATTCTCCGACGGCATGGCGATCCTCTTCAACCCGCCCGCCATTCGCGGCCTCGGCTCCGCCGGCGGCTTCGAGTTCTACGTGCAGTCGCGCGGCAAGGCGGACACGAAGGCGCTGGGCGGCGTGATCCAGAACCTGAACGCCGAGCTCGCGAAGGATCCGGACCTCACCGGCATCACGACCTTCTACCGGCCGACGGTCCCGCAGCTGCGCGTCGAGGTGAATCGGGAGCAGGCGATCTCGCTCGGCGTTCCGGTGAGCGACGTGTTCGACGCGCTGCAGAGCACGCTCGGCACGCTCTACGTGAACGACTTCAACATGGCAGGGCGCGCCTATCGCGTGCAGGTGCAGTCGCAAGGCCAAGACCGCGCCAACCCCGACCAGGTCGGCAACGCCTATGTGCGCTCGGGCACGACGGGCCAGATGATCCCGATCCGCGCGCTCTTGCGCACCACGACCGACGTCGGCCCCGAGCAGGTCGACCGCTTCAACGGCTTCCTCGCCGCCAAGGTCCTGGGTTCGGGGAAGCCCGGCATCTCTTCCGGCCAGGCGATCGAGGCGGTGGAGCGCGTGGTGTCGAAGGCGCTCCCGGCGGGCTACACGCTTGCGTGGAGCGGCCAGGCGTTCCAGGAGAAGCGTACCGGCAAGCAGTCGCTGCTCGCCTTCGGCCTCGCCATCCTCATGGTGTACCTCATCCTCGCGGCGCTCTACGAACGCTGGCGCTTGCCGTCGGCCGTCGTGCTCGCCGTGCCGTTCGCCGTGATGGGCGCGCTGGGTTTGGTTTGGCTGCGCGGCATGGAGAACGATATCTACTTCCAGATCGGCCTCGTGGTGCTGATCGGCCTCGCGGCGAAGAACGCGATCCTGATCGTGGAGTTCGCGCAGCAGGGCTTGCTCGCCGGGATGAGCGCGAAGGACGCGGCGGTGCAGGCCGCGAGGCTGCGCTTCCGTCCCATCGTGATGACCTCGCTCGCGTTCGTGTTCGGCGTGATGCCGCTTTCCATCGCCTCGGGCGCGGGCTCCGCCGCGCGCCGCTCGATGGGCACCGGTGTCGTTGGCGGCATGCTCATCGCCACGTTCGTCGCGACGATCTTCGTGCCGCTCTTCTTCACGCTTTTCGCGCGGCGACAGAAGATGGGTGAGGCCGAGGCGGCGCCGCCGGCACCGGCGCCGGCGGAGCTACCGCCGCCGCGGCCGCAGGAGGCGCCATGAGAATCGTCGTCCTGGCGGCCGCCCTCATCGCCGGCGGATGCGCGATGATCGGGCCCGACTACCAGCGGCCCGCCAGCGACCTGCCCGCGAATTTCGGCGAGCCCGATGCGGGCGCGGCGACGATCGCGGTTGCGCCGCAGTGGTGGAATCTTTATGACGACCGGGCGTTGGACGAGCTCGTAGCCGCGGGGCTCGAGCGCAACGCCGACGTTCGCCTGGCGGTGGCGCGCCTCGAGGAGGCGGAGGCCGCATTGCGCGAGGCGCATGCGACGCTCTACTTCCCGCTGGTCGAGGGAAACGGCGGCGCCACGCGCAGCCGCGCGATCGTGAGTGGATCGCCAGTCGTCGCGAACAACTTCACCCTCGGCCTGTCCACGTCGTTCGAGGTGGATATCTGGGGGCGGCTGCGTCGCGCCGAGCGCGCGATCCGCAACCAGGTGCTTGCCTCGCGTTACGGGCGCGATACCGTCGCGCTCACGCTCGCCGCCTCGATCGCGCGCACGTATTTCGCCGCGCTCTCGCTCGATTCCCAATTCGCCGCGTCCCAGGAGATCGTGCGTGCCGCCGACGAATCGCTCACGATCGCGCGCAAGCGCTTGGACGCGGGTTACTCCTCGGCGCTCGACGTGTACCAGGCGGGGTCGCTGCGCGCCGCGGCCGCCGCCCAGGCGAAGGAGATCGCGCGCCAACGCTCGGCGATCCTGCACCAGCTCGGCGTCCTCACCGGGCGCCTCGATCTCACGCTGCCGGCGAAGGAGGTCCTGTCGCTGCCGATCCCGCCGCTGCCGCCAGCGGGGCTTCCCTCGGCGCTCCTCGAGCGCCGTCCCGACGTGCGGCAGGCGGAAGCGACCCTCGCCGCGGCGACCGAGCGGATCGGCGTCGCGAAGGCGGCGCAATTCCCCACGCTGCGCCTCACCGGCTCGGCCGGCGAGCAGAGCCCGGAGCTGAGCTCGCTCTTCTCGGCGGGCTCGCGCGTGTGGTCGATCAGCGGGGGAATCGTCGGACCGATCCTCGATGGCGGGCGTTACAAGGCGCGTACGGCGCAGGCCGAAGCGCAGGCGCGGCAGGCCGAGGCCGGTTATCAACGCGCGGTGGAGACCGCCTTCCGCGAGGTCGCCGATGCGCTCTCCAACGTGCGCCTCGCGGCCGATTCGGAAACCGACCTGCAAGCGCGCGTGGGCGAGGCGCGCGGCGCGCTTCGCCTCGCGCAGCTTCGCTACGAGCGCGGCTACTCGGCCTATCTCGAAGTCCTCGACGCGCAGCGCACGCTGAACGACGCGCAGCTCGCCTTCATCCGCAACCGGCAGGCTTACCTCTCGTACACCGTGGACCTGATGAACTCGCTCGGCGGAGGCTGGAACCCCAGTTAATCGTCATCCTCGACGCTCCCGCAAGGGAGCAGCGATCGGGGATCCACCGAGGCGGTACGATAAGATTCGCAAATGATGGACCTCAAACGGCGCAGCTAATACTCGCATGCGCATCCGCTTCGAAGGCGTGACCCAGCGCTACGACGGCGCGACGCTTTTCGAGGACCTGAGTCTCGAGATTCCGTCGGGGAAATTCTTCACGCTCCTCGGGCCCTCGGGCTGCGGCAAGACGACCCTCCTTCGCATGCTCGCGGGTTTCGTCGTCCCGGATGCGGGACGCGTCTGGTTCGGCGATCGCGACGTCACCGCGCTGCCCGTGCACAAGCGTGGGGTCGGGATGGTGTTCCAGGACTACGCGCTTTTTCCCGACCGCTCGGCCTTCGCCAACGTGATGTATGGCCTGGAAGCGCGAGACATTTCCGGCGACGACGCGAAAGCGCGTGCGATGAAGATGCTCGAGCGCGTGGGGCTTGCCGACTTCGCCGGGCGTTCGCCATCGACCCTTTCGGGCGGCCAGCGCCAGCGCGTGGCAATGGCCCGGGCGCTGGTCATCGATCCGCAATTGCTCCTCCTCGACGAGCCGCTCGCCGCGCTCGACGTGAAGCTGCGCGTGGAGCTGCGCGCGATGGTCCGCGAGCTGCAGCTCGAATCGGGCATCACCACCGTCTTCGTCACGCACGACCAGGAAGAGGCGCTCGCGCTCTCCGACATCGTCGCCGTGATGGACCGCGGGAGGATCGTGCAGGTCGGCGCGCCGATGCAGATCTACGCGAATCCGGCGACGGGCTATGCGGCCGATTTCCTCGGCAGCGCGAATTTGATTCCCGCCGGCGACGGCAGGTTCAAGGTCGCGCGGAGAGAGGAGATTGAAATTGGATCCCCGACCGTTGCAAGCAAATGGCTCCCCGACCATAGCTCCTTGGAAGGAGCGCCGAGGATGACGGCCGAGGATGACGCTCAATTGTCATCCCCGACGCGCGCGAGCGCAGCGATCCGGGATCCATTTCTCGCCGGCGTCATCGAATCCGTCGAATTTCGCGGCAGCGTGACGGGTTACCGAGTGCGCACCGCCGTCGGCCTCATCCATGTCGACGTCTGGAGCGTGCAGCACGGCAAGGCGCACGAGCGCGGTGAAGAAGTGTGGCTGCGCATTCCCGAAACCGCGCTCGTGGTGAAGAGCTCGTGAGCGCCGCCCTTCGGCTACGCCGCGACCCCGCCTGGCTGGCGGTCACCCTGTTCGCGCTCGCGGTGCTGGCGATCTTCCTCGTCTGGCCGCTGGTGACGACCTTCGCCTACAGCTTCCGCGGCAAAGAGGGCGACTGGGGATTGAGGGGTTACGTCACATTCTTCGCCACGCGCGCCTATCGCGATTCCCTCTACAACACGCTGATCCTCGGCGCGGCGGTGACGGCGACGTCGATGGCGGTGGGCGGGGCGCTCGCCATCCTCGTCGCGCGCTGCAAGTTTCCTCTCGCCGGATGGGTCGCCGCGCTGCCGCTGGTCACGCTCGTCATTCCCGACGTGGTCGTCGCCGCGGCGTGGACGTTGATCCTCGGGCAGCAGGGGATCGTGAACGCGTGGCTCGAGCCGCTGAACGTGCAGGTGCCGACGCTTTATTCGTGGTGGGGGCTCATCTTCGTGATGACGCTGAACAGCTACGTCTACGCGTTCGTCATGATCCTGGTCGGATTGAAAGCCGTCGACCGCAACCTCGAGGAAGCGGCGCTCTCCCTCGGCCGCCCGATGCCGCGCGTGCTGGTCGGCGTGACGCTGCCATTGATCCTGCCGTCGATCTTCGGCGCCGCGGTCGTGGTCTTCACGCACGTCATCGGCAGCTTCGGTATCCCGGCGATCCTCGGCGCGCGCATGCCGATGCTCGCGGTGAAGGCCTACAACGAGTTCGTGAGCGAGCTGGGCGGCAATCCGCAAATGCAGACGATCATGGCGTCGCTCCTGGTGATGCTCGGCGTGGCGATGCTCGCGGTGCAGAAGCTCGCGATCGAGCGGCGCCAATACCAGATGGAATCGGGACGCACACCCGCGGCGGTCGCCATCCGCGGCCCGGCGGCGATGCTCGCGGCGATTACGGTGGTGCTGGTCGTGGTCCTGTCGCTCGCGCCCGCGGTGGTCGCGGTGATCACGGCGTTCACGCCGGCGAAAGGTCCGGTGCTGAGCTACGGCGGCTTCACGCTGGATCATCTAGCGACAGCGATCAGCAAGGCTCGCCAGCCGCTCTGGAACTCTCTTTCGCTAGCGGCGATCGCGACCGTCGTAGGCGTGCTCTTCTCGGTCGCGGTCGCCTATCTCGTCGTCAAGCGCCGCTCGGGGATCACCGCCACGCTCGATGTCCTGGTGATGCTCCCCCTCACCATCGCCGGCACCGTGCTCGGCATCGCGCTGGTGAATACGTTCAATACCGGCTGGCTCGTCCTCACCGGCACGTGGATCATCATGGCGCTCGCCTATTTCCTGCGCCGCATTCCCAACAGCGTGCGCGCCGCAGTCGGCCCGCTGCACAACATTCGCGATTCGATCGAAGAGGCGTCCGTAAGCTTGGGCGTGCCGCCGCTCGCGAGCTTCTTCAAAGTGGTGCTGCCGCTGATCAAGCCCGCGGTGTGGGCCGCGGCGCTGTTGATGTGGGTGACGTCGCTCTCGGAGCTTTCCGCCACGATCGTCCTCTACTACGGCGGCATGAGCACCATGCCCATCGAAATCTTCCAGCAGGTCGATAGCGGAAGGCTCGCTCTTGCGAGCGCCTACAGCATGATCCTGATGCTCGCGATCTTCCTGCCGTTGGGGATCGCGCGATGGATCTTCGGACTTCGGCTCGACGCCGTAGAATGACAATACGGAGGCCGTCATGCCCAATCTCGCTACAAGACGTTACCTGTTCGCGCTCGCCTGCACCGCGCTATCGGTCGGCGTGGCGCACGCACAGGCCTACCCGAACAAGCCCATCACCTTCGTCGTGCCTTTCGCCGCGGGCAGCGCCACGGACAACCTCGCGCGCGTCATCGCCGAGAAGCTGGGCGCGAGCCTGAAGCAACCGGTCGTCATCGACAACAAGGCCGGGGCGAGCGGTTTCATCGCGGCCCAGCAAGTAGCGAAGGCGAAGCCGGACGGCTACACGGTCTTCATCACCGCAAACACCACGCACGCGTCGAACTCGGCGCTCTTCAAGACGCTGCCCTACGACCCGGTGAAGGATTTCGAGCCGGTCGCGACCTTGGGCACGGTCCCTCTCGCGGTAGTCGTCCATCCTCCATCCGTCGGTCCCGGCCAAGAACATGGCGGAGCTGATCGCCTATGGCAAGGCCAATCCCGGGAAGATCTCGTTCGGAAGCGGCAGCACGTCTTCGCGCATGGCGGGCGAGATGTTGAAGTCGATGGCCGGCATCGACATGGTGAACGTGCAGTACAAGAGCAATCCGCAGGCGGTGACCGACCTTCTGGGTGGCCAGATTCAACTGGTCATCGCGGATGCCGTGACGACCATGCCGCATGCGAAGGCAGGTAAGTTGAAGGCGCTCGCGATCTCCACCGCGAAGCGCTCACCGATCGCGCCGGAGCTACCGACCGTCGCGGAATCCGGTCTGCCGGGATACGAGATGATCGGCTGGTTCGCGGCTTATGTTCCCGCGAAGACGCCGAAGGACATCATCGCCAAGCTCAATAGCGAGATCGTCCGCATCCTCGAAAGCGCGGACGAGCACGCCCGATGGGCTGGCGGAGTTCCAGCGGGTCGAGACGGCGAAGTGGGCGAAGCTCGTCAAGGCGGCGGGCATCCAGCCCGAATAGGCGTCGATGAAGACGATCCACCTGGGAGCCGGCGCCGGCTATTCGGGTGACCGGATCGAGCCCGCGGTCGAGCTGGCCGAGAAGGGCGACATCCAATACCTCGTGTTCGAATGTCTCGCCGAGCGCACGATCGCGCTCGCGCAAGCGGCGAAGCTGAAGGATCCCGCGCTCGGGTACGACCCCTTGCTCGCAGCGCGCATGAAGGCCGTGCTCGCACCCTGCCGCGCGCGCGGCATCAGGATCATCACCAACATGGGCGCGGCCAATCCCGTCGCGGCGGCCGAGAAGACCATGGAAATCGCGCGGGCGATGGGCCTCAAGGGCCTGAAGATCGCCGCCGTCACCGGCGATGACGTCTTCGAGCATGTGCGCAAGGGCGACTTCGCCATCGACGAGAGCGTAGAACCGGTGAGCTCGCTCGGCGAGCGGATCGTTTCCGCGAACGCTTATCTCGGCGCCAAGCCGATCGTGGAGGCGTTGGAGGGCGGCGCCGAGGTCGTCATCACCGGGCGCGTGTCACTCGGGCGAGGCATTGCCGTCGGCCATTTGCTCGAGTGCGCGGCCCAGGTGACCGGCGGTTACTTCGCCGATCCCGGATACAAGGACGTCCCCGACATCGCGCGCGTCGGATTTCCGATTGCGGAAGTCGCGGAAGATGGAAGCGCCGTCGTCACGAAGGTGCCGGGATCGGGGGGAATGGTGACCCGCGCGACCTGCACGGAGCAGCTGCTCTACGAAATCCACGATCCCACGCGCTACTACCAGCCCGATGTGGTCGCGGATTTCTCCAAGGTCACTCTCACGGAGGACGGCCGCGACCGGGTTCGTGTCGCGGGCGCGGCGGGCACGCCCAAGACCGGCACGCTCAAGGTGACCGTCGGATATCTCGACAGCTACCTGGGCGAGGGGCAGATCTCGTATGCGGGGCCGGGCGCGCTTGCCCGCGGGCGTCTCGCCCTGGAAATCCTGCAGGAACGCCTCGAATCAACCGGCATCCGATGCCGGGAAGTGCGCGGCGAGCTGATCGGCGTGGACGCGATCCTCGGCCCCAAGCTGAGCAAGAGGGACAGCGATACGACGCCGTCCTCGTGGGCAACGAAGTCGAAGCGCTGTATCTCAACGGTCCGGCCGGCGGCGGCGGGGCGAGGAGCTGGGCCAGGGAAATCATCGGCGTGGTCTCGGTGCTCATTCCCGAGCAGCTCGCCCAGCCCGCCGTTCACCGGATGGAGAGCTGAATGCGGCTTCGAGAAATCGCGCACTCGCGCACCGGGGACAAGGGCGACATATCGAACATCTCTGTGATCGCCTACGATCTCAAAGACTACGCGCTCATCGCAAAGCACGTGACCGCCGAGCGCGTTCGCGAACACTATTCGCAAATCGCCAAAGGCGAGGTCACGCGATACGAGCTTCCGCAACTCGGCGCCCTGAATTTCGTGCTCCGCGGCGCCCTCGGCGGCGGCGTCACGCGATCGTTGGCCCTGGACACCCACGGAAAATGCCTCGGCTCCGCGATCCTCGACATGGAGATTCTGTAGACTTCACCCTATCAACCCAAGGAGAACGCCATGTCACTGCGCATCAACGACACCGCGCCCAATTTCACGGCGCAGACCACCCAAGGCAAGATCGATTTCCACCAATGGATCGGCGACAAATGGGCTGTGCTCTTCTCGCACCCCAAGGATTTCACGCCGGTCTGCACGACCGAGCTCGGCTACATGGCCAAGATCGAGCCCGAGTTCACCAAGCGCAACACCAAGCTCATCGGCCTGTCGATCGACCCGGTCGAGAACCACAGCAAGTGGGCGGCCGACATCGAGGAGACCCAGGGCTCGAAGGTCAATTACCCCATGATCGGCGACACCGACCTCGCGGTCGCGAAGCTCTACAACATGCTTCCCGCCGATGAGCCGGGCACCGCCGAGGGGCGTACCGCCGCAACCAACGCGACCGTGCGCTCGGTGTTCATCATCGGGCCGGACAAGAAGATCAAGCTGATGCTGACCTACCCGATGACGACGGGGCGCAATTTCGACGAGATCCTGCGCGTGCTCGACTCGATGCAGCTCACCGCCAAGCACAAGGTGGCGACGCCGGTGAACTGGAAAGACGGCGACGACGTGATCATCGCCGGCTCGGTGACCGACGACGACGCGAAGAAGCTGTTTCCGAACGGCTGGAAGGCGCCGAAGCCCTACCTGCGGATCACCAAGCAACCACGCTGACCGTCATCCTCGACGCTCCAGCTCCTCCCAGCGACGGAGCAGGGCGTCGAGCTCCACAGCGATCTCGGCGTGGCGGGCGTTCAACGCCTTGAGATCCACGCTGCGGTCCTGGTAGAGCGCGGGATCGGCGAGCCGGCGAGCCAGGTCGGCCTGCTCGCGCTCCAACGCTTCCAGCGTGGCCGGCAGCGCCTCGAGCTCGCGCGTCTCCTTGTAGGTGAGTCCCGCGCGCTTGGCTGGAGGAGCGCGGCGCGGCGCGCGTTCCCTCTCGCGGCCCGCCTCGCGGGCTTCGCCGGCGCCTGCGGTCGCTGCGCGCTTCCAGTCGCTATAGCCCCCCGCATATTCCTTCCAGCGTCCCTCGCCCTCGAAGGCGATCGTCTGTGTCACGACGTTGTCGAGGAAGGCGCGGTCGTGGCTCACCAGGAAGAGGGTGCCCGTGTAGTCCTGCAGGAGCGCCTCGAGGAGCTCGAGCGTCTCGATATCGAGGTCGTTCGTCGGTTCGTCGAGAACCACGACGTTCGCTTCGCGCGCGAAGAGGCGAGCCAGCAGCAATCGATTGCGCTCCCCGCCCGACAGGGATTTCACCAGTGCGCGGGCGCGTTCCGGCGGGAAGAGAAAATCGGCGAGATAGCCGGTGATGTGCTTGCGCGACCCCGCGACATCGACGTAATCGCCGCCGGGCGAGATGGTATCGGCGAGAGTCGCTTCCTCGTCGAGGGCCGCGCGGAGCTGATCGAAGTAGGCCACCGCGACCTTGGATCCCAGGCGCACGCGACCCGCATCGGGCGCGATCTCCCCGAGGAGCAGCCGGAGCAGCGTGGTCTTCCCGCTGCCGTTGGGACCGATCAATCCGATCTTGTCGCCGCGCAGGATGCGGCAGGAGAAATCGTCGACGACACGCTTGTCGCCGTAGCTCTTGCCCACGTGCTCCAACTCCGCCACGAGCCGGCCGGAGCGCTCTCCGGCGGAGAGTGAAAGCTCCACCTTGCCGACGCGGTCGCGCCTCGCGGCCCGTTCCACGCGCAACGCCTCGAGCCGGCGCACGCGGCCTTCGTTGCGCGTGCGGCGTGCCTGCACGCCTTGGCGGATCCACGCTTCCTCCTGCGCGAGCTCCTTGTCGAACTTGCGGCCGCGCACTTCCTCGATGGCGAGCGCCTCCGCCTTGCGCTTTTCGTATTCGCTGAAGTTTCCCGGATAGCTGGTGAGGTGCCCACGGTCGAGCTCGACGATGCGCTGCGCCACGCGGTCGAGGAAGCGGCGATCGTGCGTCACGAAGATCACGCTGCCCGAAAGGGCGGCGAGCGCCTCTTCCAGCCACTCGATCGCCTCGACATCGAGATGGTTGGTCGGCTCGTCGAGGAGGAGCAGGTCGGGCTCGAGCACCAGAGCCCGCGCGAGCGCCACGCGCTTGCGCATGCCGCCGGACAACGCCTCGACGAGCGTGTCGGCGGGAAGCTTGAGGCGCCCGAGCGTGGCCTCGATGCGATGCTCGATCGCCCATGCGTTGGCGTGATCCAGCGCTTCGTGCAGCGTGTGCATTTGCTCGAGATTCCCGGCCTGCGCGGCGGCGTGGTAATCGATGAGGAGCTGGCGCGCTTCACCGACGCCGAGCGCCACCTCCTCGAAGACCGTGTGCCCCGGCGCGATCGCGGGTTCCTGCTCGACGGCGGCGACCTTGAGCTCCGGCCCGAGCCACATCTTGCCGCTATCGGGCCGCGCGCTGCCCTCGATGATCTTGAGGAGGCTCGTCTTGCCGGTGCCGTTGCGGCCGATGAGTCCGATGTGCTCGCCCGGCTCGACGACCAGATCGGCGTGGTCGAGCAGCGGCACGTGGCCGTAGGCGAGGGAGACTTCCGAAAGCTGGATCAGCGGCACCGAAGTAGGATAAGGGATATGAGCTTCCTCAGCCGCCGCG
>WNFL01058570.1_pt1 | contig 22587 bp, 19 predicted proteins | sample 5400361 | NCBI WGS metagenome assembly WNFL01 (sample SAMN13153351, study PRJNA577476) | soil metagenome | isolation source: 40 cm soil on Douglas fir-dominated hillslope | place: USA:California | collected 2013-09-17
GGAGCACAAGCAAGAACAATTAATCTTGGAACAGGAGCAGCAGCTCAGACATTAACAATTGGTTCTACTAATACAACATCAACAACAAATATTCAATCAGGGACTGGTAACATAGTACTCGGAACAAGTACAGGTAATGGCACAATTTTTGTTCAGCCAAATGCAGGCGGCCTTGCAAGTTTGATAATCAAAAATCAAGGATCAGGAGATTTGTTAACCGCCTCTGCCGGAGCAACACCTAAGCTTACAATCGGAAACACTGGTCTTATCTCATTTGCTGGTGGGCAAACAAATCCGTTCACAACCCTTGCATCTAATATAACGTCAAATACTACAATCACCTTCCCAATCCCAATTGGTACTAATAAAACAGTGTGTTATCAAAATGATAGTAATTGTGGATTCTCAGTTGGTACTAACTTCTGGCAATCAGTTAATCCAGGAACTATCACTCCATATGTCAGTACTGTTGAGTTACTTCTTGGTGGAACTGCAACCAACACAGCTAAGTTTGCATTCATAAATAACACTGGTGCCGGTACACCAACGGCATCAGTGTCAGCCGGAGCTGCTGCAACCGGAGCAACATATTTGCAAGGAAATGGATTATTAGCTACTACTAATAAACAGACTCTTACTTTGGGAGATACTAACACAGGAGACATTAACTTCTATTCTTCTTCAAATAGATTAACCTCTGCAGGCAATCTAACTCTAGCCGGAAATATTAATGGAAATGCAATCCAAACCAACGCAACAACAAGGATTGATAATGCAGGCGTAGGTACATTTGCAACAGGTACAACTATTGCAACTCTTGGAATTACAACCGGACAAATTCTAGATAATACAGGTGCACTAACTATAAAGAGTGCTTCAGGAAATGCTCTAACTCTTGATACTCTCTTGATACTAATGGCGGAAGTGCTGCAGTAAATGTTGGCAATACTAATGCAAGCTCATTAGTATTTGGTAACACAGGCAACAATCCAACCTTTACATTTAATGGGTCAGGTACTTTCCAAGTATCATCTACTGCTATTTCTTTAGCCGGTAGCAATCCAACTATTTCAACTACTGCTAATAATAATTTGACAATTAGTGGTGCTGGAAGTGGCAATTTAATTCTTGGACAAAACAGTGGCAATGGGAATGTTTTAATCCAACCAAATGCAGGAGGACAAGCATCTCTTATAATCAAGAACCAAGGAAGTGGTGATTTATTAACTGCATCAGCAGGTGCTACAACTAAATTCATAGTTGATAATTCAGGAGATATAAGTTTTGCCGGAGGACAATCTTCAGCATTTACCAAATTAACATCAAGTAGTACTGTTGCACAAATAATTAACTTCCCTGCTGTCACAAATGGTAATAATACACTCTGCTATCAGAATGATTCAACTTGTGGATTCTCAGTTGGTACAAATTATTGGAGACTCGCTCCAGCTGGAGGAGCTATAACGCCTACCATCTCAACACTGGATCTATTAATTGGTGGCACTGCAACTTCTACCGCTAAATTTGCATTCACAAATGTTAATACAGGGACACCAACAGCATCTATTTCAGCTCAGACAGCAGGAGGACCAGCATTATCAATAGATGCAGCTGGAAATATCCAAACCTATGATAGGTCAAGCCTAACACTTGGTGGAAGTGCAACAGGAAACATCAATTTCTTCAATGGATCTAACAAACTCGACTCCAGTGGTAACTTAACATTAGCTGGAAATATTGTAGCTGGTACTTACAATACAGATACTCTTAACTCAACTGCTCTTACATTCTCAGGAGCATCTCCTGTTATTTCACCCTCTACTGCCAATTCTTCTTTACAGCTCAACTCCAATGGTAGTGGTAATCTTCTCCTAGGACAAAATTCAGGCAATGGGAATGTTTTAATCCAACCAAATGCTGGAGGTCAAGCAGCACTCATGGTGATAGATAATGGCACTGGTGATCTATTCACCGCATCAGCTGGAGCAACACCAAAATTTGCTATTTCCAACAGCGGTAATATTTCCCTCTCAGGTCTTAATACCCAGGGTGGAATTATATATTCCACAAATAGTAATGGAGCATTAGGAGTAACGGCTGCAGCCGGATCAATAGGTCAATGTTTGACTGCTGGAAATCCAGCTAATGGAGCTCCTACCTGGGGTAATTGTACATTTGGAGATTCAACCAATTGGTGGTCAGTTAGTAACGGTGCACTATTCCCTATCAATTCAACAACAGATTTACTAATTGGAGGACAAGCAACCACTAGTGCTAAATTTGCAGTACTAAATCTTAGTACCGGTACTCCAGTTGCATCTATCTCTGGGGGACTAAATGGCGCCGGTGCATACCTAAGTTCTAATGGAACATTAGCAACAACCTCAAAACAAAGCCTAACCTTAGGAGATTCAAATACAGGCAACATCAACTTATTTAATGGTTCAAGCTATATTACCAGTGGGGGCAATTTGACTCTTGCCGGAGTTATCCAAGCAGGTGGAGGAGCACCACTTGCATATAATAGAACTGGAACATTAACATCAAATAATGGACTCAGTACTTCTGCTGATCTTTTTGTCTCTGGTAAATTTGAAGTTAATGGTAATCTTTTTGTTGACGGTGGACTAATTGAGACGGGTACTGTGGGTACAGTTGGATGGCTTCAGAGAAATGGCGGAGCACTAGAACCAACAAATATAACTGATGACTTGTTGCTTGGTTCAACTTCTACATCATCAGCAAAGTTTGCTTTCTACAATGTAACTGGTGCGGGTACACCAACAGCTTCTATCTCAGCTCAGACTGCTGGAGGTCCTGCTTTCTCAGTAGATTCATCTGGTAATGTCCAGACCTATGACTTCAATACCCTAACTTTGGGTGGGACTAAAACTGGAGATATTAATTTCAGTCTTGTAGCTGGTAAGAATATTAGAGTAGGAAGCAATATTGGCCAAACTACAACTGGAGTTTCCTGCTTTGATGTAACTAGTGGTCTTGTTACCAATACTAATGGCTCATGTCCCGGAACTTCTCAATTCTGGCAAGAAAACTTGGGCGCGGTTGCTCCTAAAAATATTACTGACGATTTGCTTTTGGGCGGAACAGCAACCAAGTCTGCAAAGTTTGCATTTATTAATAACATTGGTGCCGGGACACCAACAGCATCTATTTCAGCAGGAGCAGCAGCAACTGGCGCAACATATCTACAAGGAAATGGACTCATTGCAACAACAAATAAACAAACTCTTCAGATTGGTAATTCAACCACAGGAACAATTATCATTGGAGGACAAGGACTTAACTCAAATACAGTCCCATCTGCAACAATTTCAGGACTTCTCCATCTTGACGATCAATGGGGCGTTGAAGGAGCAGGCCTTGCTGAGTGTGAATCCCAGAACAAAAGACTGACTTATAATGGTATCACCAAGCAATTTGCTTGCGTAGTTAATGCAGCCACAGTAAAATCATATATTGACACAACCCAGAATACCGTCATAAGCGCAACAGGAACCAATTATTGGGACGGCAACACCCCAATCGCTACCTTAAGTAGTTCTTTAGATTCAGTATTAATCCAGGGTACAATCGTGGGACAAAATACTTCCGTCAACAAACCTGTTTCCGTATCTATCTGGATGAATACAGCCGGCGCACTACCTACCTGCGCTGGTACCGGCGCCAATTCAAAAGTCGGAGGCAATTTAGGCGGAACAGGTAACAATAGTCCGTTTGTCTATGGTTTTAGCTTGGTCGCAGCCCCTGGAACAACCACCGCTTCCTTTGCTATTTGTTCAGAAGTCGGAAGTGGAGGAGGCGGAACTGTTGACCGTATTGATATACAGCTTCAAGAGGTGAGTACCTCTGATTTAGCGGAAATTTACCCAACATTACAATCTAATATCCAGCATGGAGATGTTGTTACATCTGATCCAACTTTGAAAAGTGGTGTCATGAAAACAACAACAGCAAATGATTCAGCTGCTATGGGCGTTATTTCTACAAAACCAGCACAGATTATTGGAGGAAATGATATTCCAGGTGGTAGTAACGCTACGCTTGTTGCGCTTTCCGGCCGTGTCCCAGTTAAAGTAACTAGTCTTAATGGCAATGTAAATGTTGGTGATCCAATTACGAGTAGTAACTTACCTGGAATCGGCATGAAACAGTTACAACCAGGAAAAATAGTTGGAAGAGTTATAGAGTCTGTCAACAATTGGGATTCCTACAACTGTACAGTTGTTAACAGTCTTGAAGACGCTAATACATCATGGCCACAGGATACAACAGGAGCAAATAATGATCACACATGTTTTGCAATTCCAACCAAGAATGTACCTGGTGTTCCTACTACATACACAAAGTCCTATGTATATGTTGGAAAAGTCATGATGAAAGTTGAAAATGTATACAATACTCCTGATATCTTTACTGGTAATTCTAAAGAGCAAGCAAAAGTGACAACCGGAAACCAGATTGGATTTTCTGATTTGGAAAATGCAAATAAATACTTCTTAGTAGATGAATCAAATAATATTCTGACTAATAATTCATCCTTCTCAAGTGTTACATCTGCGAATGGAACATTTGGAAATCTGCAAGTTGATTCTGTAAATAGCGCATTCCTTAATGCAAGTAGTATTAATCTGGGAGGATTTACAATTAGCGGTACACCTTCAGGAGTACTTGCCTTTAAGAATACTTCAAATCAACAAATCTTTGGACTAGATAATACAGGCAATGCAACACTTTCAGGGCAGTTAACAACAGGCGGAGAGAGTTTGGCCCAGGATTATAAAACCACAGACACTTCTCTTGAAGTAGGAGATGTATTGTCTATAGATCAAGTTCTGACAGGAAATGTATCTAAATCAAAGAATTCATATGATAAGACAATTCTAGGTATTTATTCTGACAAATCAGGCTTGAAACTATCCCAAGCTAGTAAATCTGAAAAAGTTGTGCCAATAGCTATTGCAGGACGCGCATTAGTTAAAGTGAATGATGAAAATGGACCTATTCACAAAGGTGATTACATAACTTCATCTTCAACTCCAGGAGTCGCAATGAAAGCAACGAATGCTGGAGAAGTTTTGGGTAAAGCATTAGAAGACTTTAACTGCGTCACTTCAACTGAGACCAGTTCCCCACTTGCAACTGGTTGCACTGGAAAAATCATGACTTCAATAAATGTAAGTTTTGTTGATCCAAATAATATTCTGTCTCAAATTTCACTGGATGGTAATGGTCGCGTAATTATTTCAACAATTAGTGCTACATCAATTAGACTTGATTCTAACTTTGTGATTAACGGAAATGCAATTAACGGAAGTCTAAATGATGCACTGGCTGCAACTGCTCAAAGTATTACCAATTCATCTACAAATATTGGCCTTCTCCAAGTGTCTCTACTGGGACTTAACCAGAAAGTTGACAGCCTTGGGACAAGAATAAGTAATCTTGAAGCAACTGTTGCTTCTTCAGAAGCCACACTTGCTGAGACCACGCTAAGCGCAGCTGCAGCAAATGATTTGGCAAAGCAAGCACTTGCGGGTACGTCCTCTCTAAGCGCAACAGTTGCATCTATAGCAGCAAATACAAGTGATAGTTTGAATTCACTGAGTAAGAGATTTGCAGATCTTCTATTAAATATAACTAGCAGTACAAGTGCAACCCCGGTTGTTACTCCAACAGCATTCATGTTTACTAATCCATTTACTGCGTCTACTTCAGTACAGCTTAATCTTGACCAGGACTTTGCGCTTAATAACGGGACAATTTCTGGCAATCTAACTGTTGCAGGCAGAACTACTGTTAGAGATCTTGGAATAACAGGAGATGTACTGGCCGGCGTCTTAACTATAAGAGGATTAAATGATGACGGTACAGCCAGTATTAATACACTATCAGGTGATCTAAAACTTCAAGATGAAGGCATAGGTGGACTAAATATACTTTCAGGAAAAGTAACTATAGATACTAGTGGAAATGTAAATGTACTGGAATCTGTAACGGCAAAGATAGTTAATACTCAAAAACTTAATATAGTTACTACAGATAATGCTGCGTCTCCATCTGCTGTATTATCAGCATCTGCTGGAGTTGCCACAATTAATGCCGGTTCAGATAACGTTACTATTCCAACCAGCGCTGTGACAAATAAGTCTCTTATCTATATAACATTCAGTGGAGACTACAATCCTGCAACCAGGTATTGGATAGATAGCAAGATTGCAAAGAAATCATTTACAGTGAGGCTGGATCTCCCAGTCGCCTCATCCGCCAAGTTCAACTGGTGGATTGTAAATTGACGAAGCAAATTCACATAAATCCTAACTTCTATTAGGAGAACCTAATAAAACTCCCTCTCCTCTTAGGAGAGGGCGGGGGTGAGGTTAAATTGGCCTTTATCAAACCTCATCCTAACCTTCTCCTAAAAGGAGAAGGAAAACATGGAATAAGTCTTGATTGAGAGGGTGGGGGTGAGGTTAAGGGCCTGTTGGATTAGATTTGCTATGATCAATAATGATGTCTTACCAATATAAATATAATCATAATCTTATCCCATATTCTCATAAAAATAAAAAAGAACAAACCGATGCTGAGAAACTTTTATGGCATCATCTTAGAAATAGACAATTAAATAGTAATAAATTCAAAAGACAACATCCTATGCAAAATTACATAATTGATTTTTATTGTGTGGAAAAGAAATTAGCGATTGAGGTAGATGGAAGTCAACATATAAATAACATAAATTATGACGAAAATAGAACAAGGGAATTAGAGAAATTAGATATCAGAGTTATTAGGTTTTGGGATAATGATGTGCTACAGAATACTGAAGGTGTATTAGAGAAAATTCTAGAAGCTCTACAGTAATCCGCTTAGTAACCTCACCCTAACCCTCTCCTAAAAGGAGAGGGAAATTACTAGAGTCTCTAATAGTGAGAGGGGGAAGTCTGGGCCCACTTAAGGGACAAATTAAGGGTGAACCAACTGATCTAACACACCCTTATTACCAACCCTTAAATACCCTTAATTCCACAGATCTTACGTATGAAATATTTATTGAGCTTATTAACAAAACCGACTGGCTTTTCCGTAAGCTAGTAGAGTCTCTAGAAACTAAATTATCAGCAAATCAAAAAGGTTACCAAATCAACCAAGCCCGAATCCGAGAAGCAATTAAGAAAAAATAACAAGCGGAAGCCTCTGCCAAATACTAAATACAATACTATTTTCTTGAACTCTAAATTAATTCACTACTGGCTATTGCCTAATGGCTATTTGCTAACTATGGGGTCTTGGATGGGACTGCGGTTACTTGTGGGATATTTGCATTTGGATTAGGCTTCACTGATGGAACTGGTGTTACTGATGGTGGATTTACATTTGTTACGTTCTTTACATCAACATTAGAGATTGGATTTTGTAGTGCACTTGGTTGACCATTAGCAGTAGGCTGTGTGGTTGTTGCTGGCGTTGCAGCTGCAATCTTTGCCTTTAGCTCATCTACTAACTGTGTTGCTACTTTGTAATCAGGTGTAGTTGGATCTTTTAAGACAGTCTGGAGTTGTTGCGCTACAGCTAGAGCATTTTGCAAATCCCCTTTATCTCTTAATGAAATGGCTAGGTTAAAGTATGCATTTGCATAGTCTGGCTTGAGATTTGCTGCATCTGTGAAAAATCTAATAGCTAAGTCATAATTCTTTGCGCTATAGTAGATTCCTCCTACGTTAAGCCTTAGGATAGGATTAAGTGGATCTCTTTGTATTGCTCTACTATATGAATCCAGTGAAAATGCAGCTGCGTTTTGAGCAACACCAGTGATGTTATTGTAGATAGATGCAAGTACTGCCCAGTTACGAGCTGATCTTGGATTTAAGACAACCGCTGCTCTTCCTTCATTGATTGATTGAGACAGAAGTGTCTGGATGGTTGACTTATCTTGTGTTGTTAGTGATCCTTGAGGATTATCTTTTGTAGGACCTTTCTGTGCAGCGATAGCATTTGCTAAGGCGAAGTTGGTTTGGGCCATATCAACTCTATAAAGATCTACATTATTATTTAGATTTTCAGCTTTTTGAAGGTATGTATAGGTTAATGTACCGTTCTTACTGGCCTGTACTAACGCTTGCCTATGATAATAATCAGCTGAAACAATAGCAGACATTCTAAATAGTACTGGCACTGCTGCGATTAAGAAAACAACAAATAATATTATTGGGAAAAGATCAAATTGCTTATTATCAGAAGTGGAAGCTTTAATACCCATAGAAAATTCCATAACCTTTTCTCTGATGGATTTCTGAGACATCATTAGCGCAGCAAGAACAAACATGGTAGCAACTATTGAGACAAGTGTAGTTGCATGAATTGCAAATAATACTATTGTTAATAATCCGCTGACAGCAAGCGCAGGAGATACAACATTAGATACATCTTGGTGTGTTTCAGGCGTCCCCATGGCTAAATTCTTCCAGCTAGAGGTAAAAATAACTAGACACAAAAGTGCAAGTGCTCCAAATCCGAATATACCGAGAGTTCCTAGCACTTGAAGGAATTCATCATATGCGGTGTCAAAAGAGAAGCTCCAGAAATTCTTACCATTAAATTCGACTGGTTTGTAGCTGGTAAAATTGAATAGGTATGTTGATGGTCCTGTCCCAATGAATGGAGCATCTCTAAAAGCAGACGCAGTAACTTTCCATGAGATATCAAATGGCAACTGAATTTCTTTTGGAAAATTAGCTTCCAATTGTTGTATTTTATTACCAGGCAAAGGAAGATATGCTAACACAAGAGTTAAGGCAATAAGTCCAACTGGGATTGCAAAAAGCGCTACATTCTTCTTTACCCTATCTGCTTTTGCAACGAATAGACAAAGTGCAACTGCGATTAAAAGCGCAACATAGATTGTAGGTGAGCCAGTCAAAGCTATAGTGATTCCAAAAAGTGCGGCAAGACCAATGCTAAATGGCACAGGTAAATATTTATTAGGATTAAGTAGAGACAAAAGTGGTAAAGGCAATAACAAAAGTAATAATGCTATGGTTGAGAAAGAAGATCCTGTTGGAGTAAAGTTAACAGATTTTGCCAATGCGAAAGGTAAAAAGGCGTGGAAGAAAGACATAAGACTAATAAGCGCCAAGACTACTCCGCTTCCATAAAGCACATATAAAAATGATTTTATTTGATTCCAGGTCCTGAGGTGAGAAACGGTCACAAAGTATAGTAATATGTATACTACCCACGCAACAGCAGATCCATGAACTGCAGGAAAATTACCATAAATAGAAATATAATTTGTGGCACTAAAATAAGTTGAAACCAATACTATGCCTAGAAGAAGAAGCAGCGGAATATCCAAAGGCGTTCTTGTGAGAACTACTTTACCCTTAACAATCCAAGAAAAGATCCAAACGCCAAGTAATACCAATGTTGTTACAATTAAGAAAATTAATTTAGGTGTATCAAAAAATTCAGTTGTTTGATTTAAAACAAGAAGTGGAGTCACTGCAGCTACCACTAAAAGAAGTGCAGTAATGACATTGTCCAAATAACCAGCAAGATGATGCTTCATAAATTATTGAAATAAAAAAGTGATTGCTTTTTAACTTTAATAATAGTAAACAATAATATGAATATACGTCAATAGGTAATTTATCAGTATATACCTTGACAACACGTAAATAGCTTCATTATAATTAATTTATGATTCAATCATTTTCGTTTTCACAGTTCAGGAGTAAATTTCCAACAGATGAGGAATGTCTTGAAGAAATTAAAAGACAACGATTCCCTTCTAATATTCAATGTCTATCTTGCGGAAGAATTACCATATACCATAAGCTTAAAAATAGGACTTCATACTCCTGCCAATTTTGTAGATATCAGATTTATCCGCTTAAAGGTACTATATTTGAAAAAACTACAACACCACTTAGACTTTGGTTTTACACAATGTTTATTTTGACCCAAACAAGAGGTGATATTTCTATAAGAAAGTTACAAAAAGAGTTAGGAGTAACATATAAAACTGCATGGAGGATGTCGCATTTACTTAAGGATTTAATGAAACTAAATAATGCAGACTTACTTACTAAAACTGATGAGGTAATTAGATGGACATTCTTTAATAAATTTGAATTTAAAGTGGTTCAAAAACAATCAACTCACAATGAATAATCTGATCTACCAGTAGTCCTACTCAGCAATTCAAAAAAATCTTTTCTTGCTCCTTTCCTCCCACCCTTTTTTAATATTTCCTTTAACTTTTTATCCTTAATCCTAATTCTCTTTTTCATATTTTTGTTTTCTCTATTTCCCTCTTCTATTAGGAGAGGGCGGGGGTGAGGTTAAATTGTCCCTTATCAAACCTCATCCTGACCTTCTCCTAAAAGGAGAAGGAATAGTTTTATAATCTTAAACTTTTTATTCGAGTTTTAATGCTTAATTCATAATTCATATTGCATAATTCATTATTAGATGGGTGTTTTTTTAAGATGAAAGAGAAAACCAATATATGATATTAGAATGTGCAAAATAAAATAGATGATAAATATATTAACATAAATAATAATAGGCAATCTAATAAAAAACAAACTTAAAATAATCCCACCTAAAATATAATCCATTTGATCAAAAGGAAACCAAGCTTTCCCGGATGCAATCCCCATTTGTCTTTTGAAAAAACTTTTTATACTATCCCCAGCTAATGCTCCAAGTGAAAGAAGAAACCCAAGTAATGCTGGATTATTATTTGCATAATCAAGTCCAATAAATCCATTTACTTGTGGTAAAGATTTATATAAATTATATTGCAGAATACTAATAATAACCCCAATTAAAATACCTGATAATATTCCTCTGATTGTTTTATTATCTCCCAAAATTCTTTTACCTAAAAATTGTTTTTTAAAATCCAGGGGATAACAATATTCTCTGAGAATTGGAAGTTTACTTGCAAATACAGGCACTACATTTGCAATACCTGCCGGCAAAAAAAACCAAAAAGCAAAGAGAAAAATATTCATGCAATAAACGACATATAGTCTTTAGGGATAGTTTTATTTCTTAGAAATGTAACGGCGCTGGGTACAACTTCTATTTCCAAACCTTCTTTTTGCAAGACTGGATCACCATCTATCTGGACAAATGGTTCTCCTTCTATTTTTATGTGCTTTGCTTTAAAATGTACTTTACCTTTCTCAGAATACAAAGGATGCTTAAAACCTTTAAATCTTAAGTTACTCATGTATGCATACTTTGAAGAAAAAAGCGTACAGTCCAAAAATCCGTCATTCAGTTTTGCATATTGGGAAATAACATAATCTTTCCCTAAATTTCCAACTGGAAATACTGGAATAATTGGACAATTGGCAATTACTAATGACGACGCAGTTGCATTAAATGTTATTGAGTGGTCTATTGTAAATTTTATTTCATTTTCTTGGTGATCTATTACGCTTCTAATTAAAGAAAGGACATAGGACTTAACTCCAATGTATCTATGATTTACACTATTATGAATAACTTTTGCATCAAAACCAACACTTATGTTAAATACGCCATAAGGATAAGTTGAGTCATTTGTTTTCATAACATCTATGGCAATTGATTCTGATTTACCATGCAACACATCTATTGCTTTTGACAACGTCTCAACGCCAAAACAATAAGACAACCCATTGCCATGGCCTAAAGGAAGAATAGATAAAAGTGGTTTTTTCTTCAAAGAAATAATTGCTCTGCATATGGCATTTATAGTCCCGTCTCCTCCTGCTATGGCAATAATATCTGGATCATACTTTTCAATATGCTTAGTTAAGTTTCCAACTCTTGTTATATCAAGAGGATCTTTGGGTAATGTTGGAAATCTATTCACTGCAGTCTTCCACTCAAAAATTGCTTGCCCATCATTGGCTTTAGGATTAAGCACGTAAAGTATTTTTTGTGTCATATAGTTTAATTCGTCATTGCGAACGGATTCGATAAACTCACTGTAAACTCCGTGAAGCAATCTTCTCCCATGTCATCCTGAACCCCGATTAAATCGGGGAAACGCAGTGAAGGATCTTATTCTAAAAATGAGATTCTTCGGCTGAAGCCTCAGAATGACAAGTTAGATTGCCGCGTCGTTCGCTTTGCTCACTCCTCCCTCCAGAGGCGGGCAGGCGCAATGACGTACTCTGTATATTCCTACTCATTATCCTACCGGCGGCAGGTCATGCACGAAACTGCGAATGGCGATTTATCTTGAAAAACTTTTTAAACCGATTTATTTTTGGATCTAGGAATGATAGAAGCGGAGGTCTTTTATATATAACAGTTGCATCTTCCATAGATTTTAATAAAGTTTTTGCTGACGTAAAACTATTAATAATAGTATATGTATATCCCACACCACTTAGTCCATGAGCGTCGCTACCGGATGCTTGATGAATATGATATTTCTTTGCAAAATCTTTTGCTTTTTCTTCACTACCCAAAATTGCTCTTCCGTTATATGTTTCAATGATATCTATTCTTTCTGCGTTTTTTTCCAACTCATCTTCTGACACACCATGTCTTATCGTTTCAAATGGATGTGGAATATATACAATCCCTCCCTGAGAATGAATTAAATCAATTGTTTCTCTTAAAGAAAGGCCTAGATTTATTTCTTCAGTCAAAAATAAACCAATTACTTCACCATATGTTGTCATTATTTCTTCCCCAATAATTATATGTTCTCCTAATTTTTTATTTAACTTTTGTGCAAAGTCTATTTTATTGTGATCAGTGATTGCTACAACATCTAAGATCTTTTTTGCTATAATTTCTTCATACTCCTTTTCTGTAATACCTCCGTCAGGAGAAAAAATAGAATGAGTATGTAAATCAATTTTCATGTTAAGTAAATACAAAACACCTCTTACCCCTTTACTTGATGTACTAAGCTTTCCATTGAGGCGGGTTAATCCACATTATATAACACTTATGAGTTTGGAATTTGCATTACTTTTCTTTTTTGCCCTTGTATCACATTTATATGTTTTGGGATTAATATTTTATGCTGGTCAGATACTTGACGCCTTAGATGGATATGTTGCTAGAAAAGCTGGTAAAGAGTCTTCTTTTGGTGGTTTTTTAGATTCTACTGTAGATAGATTTTCTGACTTTCTTATTATCAGTGCATTTGGTTTTTCCAATCTTATCCCCTGGTCTATTGTAGTTATTGTTTTAACAACAAGTTTTCTAGTTAGCTATATTAGAAGCAGAGCAGAGTTAGCAACTCATGGTACAAAAGTTTTTAATGAAGGAATTTTTGAAAGACCAGAAAGATTGATATTTATTTTTATTTCCCTTTTCTTTTTTCTATTAATTCCCTCTTTCAATTTCTTCACCGTGGATTTTCTTAGTCTAACCTTTATTATCCTGGCTATTCTAAACACTATTACAATCTTCCAAAGAATTTATATCGCCTACATTGCTCTTTCCCAGTGACAGACACCAAATGCTCTAGGGAAATCGAGTACTGTCCCTAAATTCCACCCGTTATGCTGTGCTAGGAATAGATGGCCGCAGACACTTGTCCCCTTTACTCCTCCAAGTGAAATCACTTTCTCATAGTCAGCTATTGCTTTCTTCCGGTCAATGACAGGACCATAATAATTGTATAAATCTCCTCTATTCATAAGCGCATTTATATAATTTGGATTTAGTGTTAGTGCTTTATTTAAGTCATCTAATGCCTCTTTGTAATCTTTCATACGCATATATGTATATGCGCGGTTATTATATGTCTGAGGATAGTCAGGGTTGAGTTTTATAGATGTCGTATAATCTTTTATTGCCTGCTTACAGTCTCCTTTATCATAGTAATAATTACCTTTAATAAAATAGTCCAGTGCAAGTTTTGGACTAAGTGGAGGATTGTAACTTACATTATGCGCAGTAGAGCACTGCGTGTCGGGCATTGTAATAGCGTGATATACTCTAATGCTTCCAAAGCCCAATATAATGAGTAAGACTAGAGCAGTTAAAATTATTGTGCTTTTTCTATACATAATTTAAGTATATATCTAATAGATATTTTCTTTTTTTCTGTACTTTTCCCGCAACCTTTTGTCATTGCGACGTGCGAAGCAATCTTCTAATCTGTCATTCCGAACTTGTTTCGGAATCTTTTTTAGATCCTGAAATAAATTCAGGATGACATGAGATAGATTGCCGCGTCGTTCGCTGTGCTCACTCCTCCCTCCATAGGCGGGCAGGCGCAATGACGCACTTTCTATTTGCACTCAGCTGCGAATGGCGACTTAATTGAAATAAATTTAATTATCAATAATAAATCCTTTGACTTGATGGGACCACATGTTTTTGAAAATGCCTTTATTTTTTTCTAATAATTCATCTGGAGTTCCATCTTCTACAATTTGGCCTCCATCAATAACTATTATCCTATCCATTTTCTTAAGAGTTGATAGTCTGTGAGCAATTGCAATAACTGTCCTGTCTTTCATTAATTTCTCAAGTGATAATTGAATTGCATGTTCACTCTCACTGTCTAAGCTGCTTGTTGCTTCATCCAAAATTAAAATTGGGGCATTTTTTAGAAAAGCCCTTGCAATAGAAATGCGCTGCCTCTGACCTCCGGAAAGCTTAACACCGCGTTCCCCAACCAGAGTTTCATATCCACCTGGAAGTTTCATAATAAATTCATCAGCCAGCGCTAATTTAGCAGCTCTTTTAACATCTTCCTCTGTTGCATCTGGATTACTGTAGCTTATATTTTCTTTGATACTTCTATGAAAAAGGCTTGTGTCCTGGGGAACAAAAGCAATTGCTCTACGCAAACTTTCAAGAGTAATAGTAAGAATATTTTGCCCATCAATTGCGATTTCACCTTTTTGCACGTCAAAATGTCTAAGAAGTAATGATACAAATGTTGTTTTTCCAGCGCCACTTCTACCTACAAGTCCTGCCTTTTGTCCTCCAGGAATATTAAGAGTGAAATTCTTGAATACTTGAACGTTTTCATAATTAAAATCTACTGAGTCAAGGGAAATTTTTCCATGAGTCGGCTTTAAATCTACCGCACCCGGCGCACTCACTATAATATGTTCTTGCAAAATCTCAGTTAATCCTTCTCTTGCTTCACCATAAAGCTTTGCAGAGTCTTTTATTTGTTGACCTAAAAATAACAACTGTCCTGATAAATCTCCTATGATACCGGCAACCATAATAACTACACCTATACTTACCTTGTGTTGAAGAAATAAATACACTGATGTGGTTACCATAAGGACTATAAAACCAAAAAGCATAATGTCATTTGCGACTAGCATCCATTCACTAAGTCTCCAGTGAGCAAGTCCTGTGTCGCGTTCTTTTTTTGCAAATCTTTTTATATATGCATGCTCACCTAAAACAAATGCATGTTCATGGACAAGTGAAATATTGGAAAGCGAATCAACGATACGCCCTTTTAGCGTTGAAACGGCTTCGGCATATTGAAATGATCTGGGTTGTAATTTTTTNNCAGACCATCCAGCAATAATAGAACCAAGCCACAGATTGCTAAACCAAGAAAATATTACATACCATACAATTCCAAGACCAAGAGGCAGAAATTGCCACAAAATATTTTCAAATAATTGCTCTGTGCCATCAACTGCATTGGAAATTTTGCTAGTTAAAGAACCTGAAAACCTGCTATTAAAATAATCTTTACTATGGAGTGTTAGATATTCATAGAGTGAGGAGTAAGCTGAAAGCCTAAAATTAGTAAACCAATGCATGCCGGTAAATCCACTACCGCGCCAAATACATTCAGAAATTAAAAACATTGCAGGATAGGAAATTGCCCACATCCACACAGTCTGAAGCACCAATGGGTGAGCTGCAATTGCATCTGTTATGAATCTCAGGATAAGCACATTAAACCGGCTAAGAGCAGATCCAAGAAAAACCAAAACCAAAGAACTTGTTGCCCATTTCATGTGCATCTTAGTTATATAAATACCAAAATAAATCGGGTTTTTAGGAATGTCTTGTAACATATACTATTAATTATACCAGTAAGGTATGATTTCTACAAAATAACTATTGACACGATAGTCTATAGTATGTTATACAAAAGCAGATGCTTAGAAAGATTGTGGCTGGCCTCATCATATCTGCCCTAGTGCTTCCTGTGTTGTTCCAAGTTGCCCAAGCTAAAGTGCATGAGCATGAAATTGGTAATCATGACTCTCCAATCACAAGTCCTATTACAGCTCCAATTACAAGCCCTATTACTTCTCCTATTTCATTCTTTAACTTGACAGGAGAAGTTACCTATCATCATTTAGGCCGCCTTCTTGATAAGACAAAAAGATTCTTTGACGCTGAAAATGTCTTAATTACGGTAAAAAATTTCTGGAATCCAAGTCAAAAGTATAATACAACAACAGATTCAGATGGCATGTACTCATTTAACTTACCCTCAGGACTATATTGGGTTTCAGCATCTGACAACATGCATACGTTCTTTGTGCCACCATCAAAAGTAGTAAGTATTAAAAATAATAAAGTTTCCCACGCTGATTTTCAAGGCCTCATATTCCCATAGTGCTATTATTTGATGACTGAAAACAGAAGTCAGAAAACAGATAGCAGATAATTCTGACTACAGAAGATAGAATAATCGGTTTTAAATCTGTGTTCTGTTTATTCCGTAATCTGTCTTCGGTACTCCGTTTTCCGTCTTCTGGAGTATAATGACATCTGTGGCTGCAACAATCATTGTCTGGATTTTAATCTTTATACTTCCTTTTCTTATTTTCCCCATTGGAATCTCTCAATTTGAAGCACCTAAAGTATATGCTGCAGAACTGGGTATTATCATTCTTTCTCTACTTGGAATTTTTGCTAATTATAAACACTTAATAAAAGTAAAGGTTCCACTTATTCTTTTTTCTTTATTATTCTTTTTAACTTTATACCATTTGCTCTTTCGCATGACTCCAGCTGCTTTTCTCGGAAATATATTTAGGCAACAAGGGATATTTTTACTCTGGCTTCTAATGCTATTTTCATTTTTTTCAGCTCACCTATCAAGGATTAAAATACCTCCAGTAATAATTACTTTACTTATCTCAGTAGAATTTATTCTAAGTATTCTTTTAATCAGATCCATAGATGATAGGGCTGTCGGGACACTGGGTGAACCAAATGCACTTGCGGGATTTGTTGCATTTTTATGGCCTTTTATAGCATTTCAAAAACTCAAGTCACCCATTTCAAAATTCCTCTTTATTCTATCTAGCACAATGATTTTTTTTATTATCTTTATGAGCGGATCCAGATCAGGTCTTATTGCATTTATTTTAGAACTAATGCTATTTGGGTTTTTCAAATTTACCAAACTTGGAATTTTAAAAACTACTTCCATAGGCATATTGTTTTTAATTTCTAGTTTTTTACTTCCATTCGCCTTGGCGAAAGATGTTGTGTACGAAAATAGAGCTGAGATTTGGCAAACCTCAATAATTTCAGGCTATCAACATCCTTTCTTAGGTTGGGGATTTGGAAACACTGAAGTTGCCCTAAAACAATATAACAAAAAATTGTACAACAATTTGCAAGGTTACTATGTAGATAGCGCTCATAATATATTTATTGATTATTGGATACAAGGAGGGTTCTTGGGCTTATCTATCTTACTTCTACTCATATATATTTCAATCAAAAATTTTATTATAAAAAAATCCGTAATGAATATTACCCTTCTTCTCGGACTCATGATAACGCTTTCATTTAACCCATCAAGCATTGTGGGACTAATAGGCTTTTGGTACATCTTGGGACAAGGACTATTCGGTCAAGTTGATTAATTTCCAATTTACAATTTACAATCAATTTTAAAAATTTAATTTTCAATTAAGTCGCTGTTTCTAGCCTTGTCATTCTGAGGCTTCAGCTGAAGAATCTCATTTTTAGAATAAGATCACTCCGCCTGCCTGCCGGCAGGCAGGTTCAGGATGACATTTAATAGTGATTATACTTCTTGACAAGATTAATAATCTGGTCTTAATATAAAAATATAGATATGTCATCTGTTACTCACGCTATAAAACTTTTTCCTAAAACCTCATTATTTTTAAAGTTATTTATTCTCTCCTTCATTATTTTAGTTGTTAGTTTTGTTGTATTTAGTAAGACATCTAGAGCAGGCGCTGATAATTCCGGTTTTCAAGTCAAATCCTTAGTGCTAACTACTTTTGATGGCGAAGCTCAGCCATGGCTAGACCATGAGACATGGCCACTTACATTTAGTGCACCAGGAGCTCATGGACCTGTTCTTTGCCAACAAAGCGGAGTATGTATAACAACAACAGGAACTGGCAAATCGAATAGCGGACCATCTCTGACTGCAATCCTACATGCACCTGGATTAAATACCAGCAATACTTATTTTATCGTTGCAGCTATTGCAGGAACTCGTCCTGACGCTGGCACAGAAGGATTTAAAGGGACATTAGGCTTTGCTGGAATTGCCAGTTGGATTGTGGATGGGGATTTAGGGACTCATTTTGATTATAGAGATGTCACCTCTCGTGACCCAAGTGATGTACAAACATTTTCCTGGATACCACTTCAAGATTATGAGAATGCTCAATTTCATCTAAATGAAGACTTGGCTAAAAAGGCATATAACATGACAAAAAATATTACTCTTGCAGATGACTCAACTGCACAAGCAGCTCGGGATGCCTACCCATCTCAAGTGGGCGTGAAGCCATTTGTTGCAAGATGCGATACTGTAGGTGCAGATAATTTCTTCTCTGGCACTAATGATGCGAATAGGATGGACCACATTGTGAGAGTTAGAAGCAATGGCGCTGCAACAAAATGTACAAGTGAGTTTGAGGATCCGGGTTTTGCAAATACTTTACGTCTTCATGGCAAGCTAGATCATTTGATAGTAGTGCGTACAGCCAGTGATTTTGAGACTCCGGCTTCTGGACAAGACGCAGTAGAGCTTTTGAATATAGGATTTCCAGGATACTCAATAGCTGTAGAAAATGAATACAGGGTAGGATCAAAAATTGCACACTCTCTGGCCGGAAATTAATTCTTTAATTAACTCCTAAAACTTCTTTCATAATTCCGATAACTTGCTTAGGATCATAGTCATCTTTTATCAGATAGCGCGCAGCTCCTTTGGCTAGTGCAATCTCTTCATTTTTTTCACTCGCCAAATTAGTTAAAATTATTATTGGTATCGCTTTTTTCACTTGGTTACTTTTTACTTTTTCCAATACTTCCATGCCGTTCATTTTAGGCATCATTATATCCAGAAGAATTATGTCTGGACTCGTATCCCTAATTCTATTTAGACCTTCTTCACCGTCACGCGCGATATCTACTTCAATTCCCTCTGCAGCAAATGCTTTCTGGTATAAATTAACCATCATTGGATCATCTTCTATAAGTAGTGCTTTTATCATATCTTGAATAGTATTCTTGCCTTTTGAAAACTTGTCATGCTGAATTTATTTCAGCATCTTCTATATTTTAGATCCTGAAACTAGTTCAGGATGACATAGTGAATAGGTTACTAATCAATTTTTATCCTAAACTTTCTGACATATCTCTGAATTTATCTTGATACTTTAGGCTATTTGCATAATGCTCTGTAGTTTTTTCTAAATCCTCCATTCGTCCTGCCAGATCTGCATTGCTCATTTTTAAATCAATGTTATGTACTCTTAGGGCTTCTTTCATTAATAAGTATTCTACCTCAAACTTATATAACAATTTTATATTAAGCCAGGTCAGGCCACTTGCTATAAGTATTAGTGCAATAACCAGTAGGGCTAAAACCTCATTGAAAGTATACAATATTCGCCCAGCTCCACTCAAGACAATAAATCCTATCACAGGAGAAAGTAAAACATTAATAACCAGAAGTCTTAGAGCAAAAACACTACTTAATGAATCTAGAGTAAACATTCCCATAAATCCTCTATTAGGCCACCTCAGAAGCATTGCGTGGCCTAATAGAATAAATAACACTGCCGTATTGGCCGGTAAAAACATTATATTAGTTGCTCTGTAAGGCGACACTAGCTGATACACATAACCCAGAAGAGGAATCGCGCTTATAACAATAATCATAAGGGCAAATAACTGAACAATATGAAATCTGTGCGCGATGTCTATGCGAGAAGCCAGTGCTGCTAAACCAACCAAAAAGAAAATAAACCCTGCGACTAAAATAGTAGTTCTATTGTCAATCAAACTAAATAGAATATTTCCAAGTCCACCACCTGTTATATAACTCCCAAGTCCCACAAGACCTGTTAAGAGAGCTGCTCCTCCACTGATAGCTGGAATCAGACGATATGTAAAAGGGAGAGTAACGTTTTTTCTGGCAGATAGCTGTGGGAAAAAAGAAATTGCTGAAAGCATGCATATTGCAGCCGTATAAAAAGGGACAGGGCTAGGATATATGAAAAAATTCTTTAATATTTCTATATTAAGAGTCCATCCAAGAAGTATTACTCCACAAAACACAAGTAATGATACATTGGCAATCAAAGAATATTTCTTTAACCGCTTAGTAAGCTCTCTATTTTCCGGCAAATATATTCCTGTAAATGAATAATTATTTTCCGCCACTAAGTCTAGTATATCACTTATTTTTTTCCTCGCAATTTTCTGCGAAAAGGGGTACGATTAATCTAGTGAAAAATACAAAACTTATTTCTTTTGACAGCTTTTTCATTGACAGCATGAAAAAGCATGGTATTTTTCTTCTCCGAATCTCTCTTGCTATTGTATTTATCTGGTTTGGACTGCTTAAAATATTTAATGTCAGTCCTGTTATCCCCCTTATTACAAATACCTATCCATTATTTCCAGAGCCTTTTTTCATTACTTTTCTTGGGCTCTGGGAAGTATTAATAGGTATTGGCTTATTATTTAAGGTTCTGATGCGTTTTACATTAGCACTCCTGTGGCTTCAAATGGGAGGCATTTTCTTTGGCTTTCTGCTTTCGCCTACTTTATATTTTTTACATGGAAATCCTTTTTTACTCAGTACGGAAGGGGAATTTGTTATCAAGAATTTTGTACTAGTTGCTGCAAGTATTGTTGTTGGAGGAAATGAGGTTAAAAGGATTAAAAACCCCTAATGCACACTGTTTAGTTTTTGGTGTTGTCTTCCCAGGGAGTGACTAATTGGAAGTAATTTCCATCTGGATCTGCAAATGTTGCAATTAAAGCACCTGATCCTTCTCCTGGTTCATAAGGCTCTGCAATTACTTCCGCTCCTATTTTTTTTATTCTTGCAAACTCTTCTTTGACTTCATCTGTTTCTAAATTAAGCATAATTCTCTCTGGATTTTTATTTTTTCCTTTAACTTTATCGTGAAGACCTATACTAAAGAAAACTTTACCTACCATAAACCCAGTAAAGCCATCTTGCTCCCATTCCGGATCTTTTTGGAAAACCTTTTTATAGAACACAGCAAGCTCTTTTGGATTCTCTGAGAAAACTAATATTGAATTTAAATTTAACATTTATCTAGTATAACAGAAAAGATAAAAGATTCAACTAGATTGTGTAACATTTAGGTTAAGAGAATCTCCATATTCTTTTGAAGCAATTTCAAACTTTTCTTTTTCAGATTTTGAAAGGGGTCGGAAAAACTTTGATGAAATCGCCATTCGCAGCTGTGCGCATGTCCTGCCCGCCTTTGGAGGGAGGAGTGAGCAAAGCGAACGACGCGGCAATTTAACTTTGTCATTCTGAGGCTTCAGCTGAAGAATCTCATTTTAGAATAAGATCCTTCACTGCGTTTCCCCGATTTAATCGGGGTTCAGGATGACATGGGAAAATTGCTTCACGGAGTTTACGGTGAGTTTATCGAATCCGTTCGCAATGACAAAAGATCGCGGGAATTACTAAGATTCATTGTTTTGGTCCAAACCTTTTCATAGCTCTTTCGTGTGCCTTCTCAGCTTCTTCTTCACGATTATGTGAGTGGGCATCAGTTGAAAGAGAAGTGAGCAAATTACGAGCATCTGATGCAACATGCTCTACAGCATGGTTAAACGCTTCCTCATTTACTTTTGAAGGATGATGAAACCCTGAAAGTTTTCTGACAAATTGAAGGGACGCATTATAAATCTCTTCATCTGTAGCAGGTGGATCAAAATTGAAAAGGGTTTTAATATTTCTACACATATTTACAGGTATTATCCCGCTTCATGCTCTCATTTGCAAACTTTCCCCTGAAAAAACAATATTATGTGGTTCTATAATCACTTGTCTTGGACCTTTTTCAACTACGCCTGCATCCAGACTTTGAAAACCATTTTTTTTAATAATTCTTTGAGTTTTGGACACATCTTCCGGAGAAATAAAAAGCGCATAATCCATTCCCATATTGTATGTCTCATACATTTCTTTATCTGAAAGACCTGCATGAATTTTAATAAAAGAAAAAATATCCTGCGGCTTGAAGATTTTTGTAATTCTATATGTAACCTCTTTTCTTGCCCTCATAATTTTTCGCAAGCCATGACCAGTAATATTTGAAACAT
>WNFL01016851.1_pt1 | contig 22582 bp, 20 predicted proteins | sample 5400361 | NCBI WGS metagenome assembly WNFL01 (sample SAMN13153351, study PRJNA577476) | soil metagenome | isolation source: 40 cm soil on Douglas fir-dominated hillslope | place: USA:California | collected 2013-09-17
CATCGTCATGTTGATGGTCAATCAATTTTAATTTTTGTGTGGTTTGATCAAGTGACATGATCCACCGGTCTTTGTTGTCGGTTGAACGGATGGAGAACACGTTATTCTTTCCATCCTCACTCCAAATCAAATTTTGAAAAACAACAGAGCGCGGTTGAGGCTTGCTTTCCTTTTTGTCCGACTGGCTTGGCGAAGAGCTCGGCTTTTTCTCCTTAATAGGATAGTCTTTTTTGAATTCAGGTAAGTTGAAAATGCCCTCAATCAGATCCGTTTTCACTTGAAGTACGGTGTCTTTAGCAATATCATACACAAAAAGTTCTTGAGCCGATGGTGCACCACCAACATTAGTGCGTGAAGGGATATCTTCAGTGAAACCGGACTCTGTAACATAGTTTGGAACAATTGTGTTTTTTGCGTTTCCGCTTTTCGTAAGGCGATAGATTACGAATTTTTCATCTGGACTGAGTTGAATGTTGTCTGCACTTTTGTCGTCAAGGTAAATTTCTTTTGGACGCTTAGGTTTGTCCCCTTTCTGATTTTTCTCAATGAGTTTTCGATTTGTATTTCTTTCCTTTAATACTTGCAGGTAAGCCAGGTTATCGGCCTTCAACCATTTTTCTTGTTCTGAAAGTTTGGGATCCGGTTTTTTTACTCCTTTTTTGAAATCGGTAAGTTGAACAAACGCTCCCGAACCCATCTCCCAACTGAACATATTACCGGTAGTTACGAACAGAATCTTTTTTTCATCAAAGGAGAATGAAGGGTTAGATTAACGTTCAACTGAATTGGTGATCTGAGTTGTTTTGTTAGACGGAATGTCCAATAGAAAAAGATCACCATTTTTCTCGAATATTTTTTTAGATCGTGATCGGTTGTATTGCCCGAAGGAAGACAATTGTTTGCGAATGGCAGGGTTGACCTTCACCGGTGATGAATCGGTAATTGAAATGGAATAAAGAGAATCTCCTTGGTTTTTTTCCGGGTTCCATTGAAAGTAAACCTGCTTGCTATCCTCACTCCAGAAAATAGTTGAGGGTGAAACCCCAATCCATTTTGGATCGCGCATGATTTTTTCAACCGAAAGCTCAGTGAGCGCTTGACTCCAAACGAATGTTGGAGCAAAAATTAAAATCAAAAGTCTTTTCATTGGATTAAATTTCAAACACTAAAATAAAAAACGAGCGATTGAATAATCCGTGAATTTGATAGATGGTAAAAATAAAAAAGGGGACTTTGCGGCCCCTTCTTTTAAGCGATTTTAATTGCTCAGATTTTCTTTTTCAGCAGCTCTACTTTGGCAACGGCCTCCTCCTTGCCGCATACTACCGCCAATTGGTACATATCCAAGGCCTGCTTGTTGGTATTACGCTTTTTACGAGGTGCAAACTTGGTGCGCCTTGCTGTTTCTTCAAGGATTTCACCCTTGGTAAAATAAAACTCAGCTTGATCTATTTTGGATTGAGTGATCAACTGACCGACCTGCTCTTCAAGCTTCGCTGTTTCGGCTTTTTTAGAATCAATCTGTGCAAGTTTATCTTCGATCTCCGCACGTTGCAGCTCCACTGTATGCACCAGGTTGCCATTTTCGCTTTGATATTGCGTTACCTTTTCTTGTAGGGCAGTGAGCTCGTGATTTCTCACCTCGAGTTCTTCTTTCATTTTTTTCAAAGCGAGGGCATACTGCCTACGTGAAGTAGTTGCAGTACTCAAGTGATTTTCGAGTGCTGTGATTTTCTTCTCAGTTTCCTTTACGTACTGATTGATGTCTTGCATGCTTTTTCTAAAATCCTCCAATGGGGTTCCTTCCACCATTCGGGTGTGCAATACGTGGCGGTTCTGATCAATTGAATCGATCATTGCGCCAACATCCTGGAGGGCTAGAGAAATTTTAGCATTGTTTTCTAACTCCATTTTTAATGAATCAACCTGACCATGGAGTTTAGACATTTCTTTTCCGCGAAAATTACACGCGCCCATTACCGCCACTAAAGACACTGATAACAAAAGATTTTTGATTGTCATAAGGATTTATTTGGTTCTAAAGTAATGCAACGGAAAAGATGCTAAATAAATTTTACCTGGTCAGTTCAATGGGCGTATTTTACGGTAACCTGTAAAATAGGGGGTTAAAGACCAGAAATCTCAGTTGATGATTTTTCGTATTCTTGTAAAGCAAAATAGTTGAGGAGGACAAGTGTACGCCATTGTTGACATCGAGACGACTGGAGGCTATGCAGCCAATCATCGCATTACGGAAATTGCAATCTATCATCATGATGGCTACAACATCACGGATCACTATCGATCGTTGATCAATCCGGGAAGAAGGATTCCGTATTTTATAACGGGCTTAACAGGAATCAACTACGAAATGGTGAAGGAGGCACCCGCTTTTGCCGACATTGCCAACGAAGTGCATGGTTGGCTTGAAGGTCGAGTGTTTGTGGCGCATAATGCTCACTTCGATTACAGTTTTTTGAAAAAAGAATTTGAGGAAGCGGGCATTTCATGGAGCACCAAAAAACTTTGCACGGTGCGCTTGGCCAGAAGAATTATTCCAGGTCTACATTCATATGGGCTTGGGAGGTTGGCGGAAAGTCTCGGAATAAAAATTCAGGATCGTCACCGCGCAGGAGGAGATGCTTTTGCATGCTTTTGCTACTGCCAAAATTTTTGACCAGCTGCTCAAGCGCGATAATGTTGGTGCGATAGAAAAAGCGTTAAAAAGAAATTCAGGTGAAACCATTTTACCTCCCAACTTACCTAAGGAAGAGTTTGAATCACTTCCGGCCAAACCGGGGGTATATTATTTCCTGGATGCGCACGGCCAGGTGATTTATGTTGGCAAGGCAATCAATATTAAAAAGAGAATTGCAGGTCATTTTACTGGCGATGCCCGTGAATGGAATCGGTCAAATATTCGAAACGAGATTCATCACATCACTTGTGAGCTTACAGGTACGGAATTGATTGCGCTGATTTTTGAATCACAGGAGATTCGCAGGTTATGGCCCAAGTACAACCTCGCGCAAAAATTCAAAACAGAGGAGTGGGGCATTTACGATTATGAAGACCGTAATGGGTATTTGCGTTTTTGTGTAAATACGGTGAACAAGGGAACCCGACCATTGATCACATTCAGCTCAAAAGGCGATGCGTGGAATTTTTGGTGGGAAAAAGTCAAAGAGTTTGATCTATGTCCCAAACTTAGCGGATTACAAATTGCAAAAGGAATGTGTTTCAGTTTTCAGTCAGGTACTTGTCATGGCGCATGCCAGGGAATTGAGCCAGAAAAAAAATACAACAAGCGTGCACAGAAAGCGGTGGATTCCTTTTATGAACAAGGAAATTCATTGGCGATTATTGGACGCGGAAGAGTGGCGCACGAAAATTCACTGGTGCTTTTAGAAAACGGAAATTATTTAGGCTTCGGTTTTTTTGACAAAAATGAAAAAATTGAAGACATTGATTCAGCAAGAAATTTCATAAAAACAGGGAAGGACAATCGCACCGTGCAAAATCTCATCAATTCATTTTTGGTAAACCCAAGAGGCGCAGAAGTGTTGTTATTTTAGATTATGAGACTCCATTAAGATTTTGGCCCTTTTCTTTTTTTAATTCCAACTTCCGATTGGCTTCAAATAATTTAGCGTATTTGTAAAAAGTGTGGTTGGATTCGGCCATCGCTACCATCAAGCCTTCAAATCCATCAAAGATTCCTCGTTTAATAATATAACTCTTAAAAAATGTGAAGCTGGCACGGAAAATGATTTTCGCAACTGAGCTCGATTCGTGCCCCGCATTTTGCCTGGCATAGATATCCGAGTAGGCTTGAACTTTCTGAATCGTCTCAGCTGAATCTTCGTAAGCTTGATGCAGAATGTCGCCCTCCAGGTGGAAGAGCTTCACTCCCTGCTTTAAGATCACATGATCATGAGGATTTTTTCCTCCCCAAAGACCTAAGTTCTTATTCCACAGTCTGATTTTTTTATCCGGATACCAATTCCCTCGTTTGATCCATTTATCACCGTAGGTTGATAGACGATTCATTTGATATGCCTGATAAGGCCAGGTTTTTTTCACTGTTGCGATGGATTGAATCAATTCATCCGACAGATATTCGTCTGCATCCAATGAAAGCACATTTTCGAATTTGGCTTGGGATAACGCGAAGTTCTTTTGCTCGATGTGGCCATTAAATGAGTGCTCGATAAACCTGACGCCTTTCTCCTCGCAGATCTTTTTAGTGAAATCCTTGGAAAAGGAATCGACCACTACAATCTCATCAGCCACCTGTGTTAATGAGTCAATACATCTGGAGATGCTCTTCTCTTCGTTATAGGTGATTATAATGGCGCTGATTTTCGACATGCTTTTGGACTATAAATAGGCATTTGAATGTTGCAAGTTAAGTAGAAAAAACTATTCTGTTGACTTGCCCGAAAGCTTCCGTAGTATCAACTGATCTAAAAAAATACTCAATAGTGCTGAAAAAATAATAACTCCTGCTATCAGGTAATTATCGCTAAATCTTCTGAAAAGAATTGCAATCAAAATGTAGAGTACATTGACTACGATCAAGATAGTAGAAGCTTGGGCATGATTTTTTCCCAGACGAATAATGGCATGATGAATATGGCTTTTATCTGGCGTAAAGGGTGATTGCCCCTTAGAAACTCTTAGGATTACGATTCTAAGTGTATCGCACAAAGGAACTATCATAAAGCAGGCGGCCGTGGCAATACTTCCAGAAAATTTTACAGGACTGCTCACGGGTAAGTCGTAGTTGAGATTCATGAACCTGATAGTGGCCACCGATAAGAACATACCAATTAGCATGGCGCCTGTATCGCCCATAAAAATTTCAGAAGGCTCCCAATTGAAAATCAGAAACGAGAGGACGCCTCCAGCCATAGAAAAACAAAACAAAGCAAAGGCGCTGTCTCCAGCCAAGTAAAACCAGACACCAAATGCGAGAAGGGAAGAGACACCTACACCTCCGGCCAATCCGTCAAGTCCGTCAATCAGGTTAAAGGCGTTGGTTATAACTATGACCACGATGACGGTGAGAAGATATCCAAACCAATCGGGAATGTGTTCTATTCCACAAAAACCATAAAGAGATTGAATATGAATTGTAGAGAATAACAAGATTATTACTGCTATAATTTGTCCGACTAATTTGTGAAGGGCTCTGAAGGGAACAAGGTCATCACGCACACCTATTAGAAACAGGATGAATAGGCTAGCAGTAACAAATCGAATGTTCTGCCATTGTCCAAGTTCCATCCAAATAAAACTAGCCACTATAAACCCAATAAAAATTGCGATGCCACCCATCGAAGGAGTAACTTTTTTATGGATCTTCCTTCTACCCGGTATGTCAACAAGATTTTTTGCCAGTGAATACTTAATAAGAAGCGGCAAAATGATAAATGCAATCAGGAATGCGGTAACACATGCAGCTAATAAAACAGTCATACAATAAATTTTACTCGAAAATTAAGGATTCGGATCGGAATACGAACTCGGATCACTTTTATATGGTAAGAAAATAAAAGCGCTTAGAAAGAAATAAAAAAAGACAATACCCCTATGTAAACTTAAGCATGATTCAGCCAGCATACTTAGAGTCATAAGCATATTGAACATCAGATACGTGTAACTCGAAGACTTAAGTGATTGCCTGAAGCTGTAGAACAACAAAGTCAAAAATACGGCCAACTCAACAATTCCGTTTTGAATCCAATATTGGAGATATTGATTATGAGCGTTGTATGAATTTGTAGCCCCATCATCAAAACCTATTTTCAAATAAGCCTGATTAAGTGCTTTGTGTTCACTACCAGTCCCACTTCCCCAAAAAGGTCTTCCTTTTATGGCCTCAATCGCCCCGTCCCAAACTTTAAACCTATTGTCGAGTGCAGAGGATACATTCTTCCCATAAGTGTCAAAAAAAGTTGACACTCTTTTTGAATCCAGGAGAAAAACCAAGAACACGATTGTGGTTAGAAAAAAAGTCACAAGCCAAGCTCTTTTTTTAAATGTAATTAGGATATAAAGGACTGAAAGGAGAGCAAAAGTTAAGAGCGCCATTTGGGATCTGAGGAAAAACAGGAAAACTGTCAGCGAAACGATTAATATCCCCAATCCGAAGATTTGCATAAAGGTCAAATTGTTTTGTCTCATGCGGAGTATCTCTGACAAAAAGAAAATGACAAGTATCAAATAGATACTTAAGTAAGCTGGGTGCATCTGGAAATTATTTGTAAAATAAACGTGCCCTAGTTCCCAAACTTTCATTCTTTCTTCGTTTGGTAAAAAAAGAACTGTATAGGCAGACCCATACAAAAGTAAGGCGACACACCCTAAGGTAAATACACCCATTAGGTGCGAAACGGTTATACCCGATCTTCGGCCTTGATATATAAAGAATGGGAACAAAAGCGCATATCCAAATCTTTCAACGTCAGCATATCCTTGTATTAAATCAGTGGTTTGAACTAAGCCCAATAGAAGAATAGCGGACTGGATGATTATCAAAATAAAAAGCGATGTTTTAAAAAAGGAGATATCGAATCCTTTCATTAAAATATTTGCCACTAGGCACAGAGCAAAAGATGTCAGACTTACTATCGCGTTGATCCGAATCGGTAAAACTATTGAAAATGCCACAGCAACTATTGCAATAATAATTGCTAGTCGATTGACTTTGTACTTTGGATCAGAGATGCTCTCAGCCATGCAAAACTATTAGTATGGTAAACTCTTGGTCTTCTCCTCCAAAAATAAGGACTGAATTTAACATTGCATAAACGATGGCTATAATGCCACCCCTTAATCAACACTACAAAAAGATGATACTGTAAATAATAGAATAGCCCGTAGTTCCAGAAGCTTGGCTCATGCTTAACTTGTAATGACTTTACGAACAGGGCTTTCTTCAGCTCCTTCCATTCCAAAAATCAAAACAGAATTCAAAATGCTATAGATCACAATGCCATTATGCCGTTCGAGAACAGATTCAAATAAGAAAGAGACACCAAAAATCAGTATAAACCAAATCAACATAAAATCTCTCGACTTTATAGCCAACCAAAAAGGTACGGCAAGAGATGAGATAAATAAGAATAGACCTATTGATGATTAGGAGGTATTGATCATGTGGATCTTGCTGATCAAGATAACCAAATTTGTAGTCTACTTTTCTGTAAACCGAATCGAGGTCACTCATTACATCGCCAATTCCGGTACCCCACAGGGGTCTTTCCTTGATCAGCATCCATGAGCACTCGATCAATGCAAGTCGAATGGTAAACTCATTAAAGGTTGACACTGGCGCATCTAACCGATATGAATAGGTATCTATGCTCATGAACCTTTCCTTCACTTTTTTATTGGCGAAAATTGCCCCAAGCATCAATCCGACTCCGACCAGACCGATTATCAATTTCCAATTGAGATTGCCGTAGTAGGAGAAAGACCCAACGACCGTGATAGCAAAATAAATGACGGTTTGAATCTTGGACGAAAGTAGAATGGTAATTACTCCAAAACCAATAAGCTCAAGAACAGCCCCAATTTTTTTTTGAAGTGACCATTCATCTTTCTTGGTGATGAGAGTCAGCCATATCCAAATGCAAATAATGTTGATGATTAACGATAAGTAAGTCGGGTGAAAGTCTATTACCTTGGTTAAGTCAAACCAAAAGAAAGTGTTTTTTCCAGTCTGAATCCACCGTGCTGTAGAATCAATTAAGCAAAAAAGCGTTACGGCAATAACGGAACCTGTTAAGGCTAGAAACAAATTGTCGCGCCTTGCTAATCTACCGCCCTGATGATGTAATATTATGAACGGAAAAATGGTAAGAGGGATTTTCTTCTCCAACTGCTTTAGCCCCTCATGGATGTCTGTAGTATACAGTAGGCTTCCTGCCTCCCACAGCCAGGGTAACATTAATAGGAGGACTACCCAGTCAGTTTTTTGTAAATTCCACGTCTTTTGGTTATTTCCTATTAGCCAATTGAATGCGTATAGAATTATAAAACCATTAGCGAGGCGCATTGAGAACAGAAACGAAAAGACGATCCCTGCCAAAAGGATGTCTGACATTAAGGGGCTCCAATTTTTTCTGTTCAAGCCTATCACTTTTATACTCTAAGTGATTTCTTAACAAATTCAATGAAAACTTTCCACACAAAGTAGGGCATGGAAATTAGTGTTCGTCTCCAAAGTCTAAAAGGTTCCCTTATAATTCTTCCAAGCCATTCAAGCCCCAACCATTGCCAGACAAACCCTGGTCGTTTAATCTTTCCAGAATAAAAATCAAAAACTGCGCCTATTGAACAAACTACTGAAGCATCAACTGAATAAAAATTTTGATAAGCCCATTTCTCTTGTTTGGGGGCCGTCATACCGACAAAAAGGATATATGGCACAAAATTATTAATTGCGTCTACCATACTTTTCCGCTCTTCATTTGAAAACTCTGATTTGAATGGCGGGGAATAGCATCCAACAGCTAACGCGGGGAAGTCTTCCTTTATTTTTGATTTGATTATATCTAGATTTTCGACTGATGAGCCCAAGAAGTAAATTCTTCTGCGTGATGCTTCAGTGCTTTCATTTAATTTTTTCAATAGATATTCAAAAATGTCAGTTCCAGATATTTTAGAAATTTTAGAAAAATTAAGAAGTCGGTTTGCCAGCACTATACCCACTCCATCCGGCAAAAGAATTTTTGAATTTTGGAGAGCCTCCTTGAACAATAGGTCGTGCTCGGCAACGTAAAATGAATGCGGATTGATAGTGCTGATCAGCATTTTTTCAACAGGAGTATTTAAATCAATTCCTGATATATCTTCCGAAAAAATTCGGTAAGAGAACAAAGGTGTTGTTTTATAAGACCTTCCCAATTTGAGTTCAATTATGCTGTTCACGGAGATCGGTGGATGGAGCCAAGAAAATCCAAATTAAAATGGGCCAAAGGACACTACCGTAATAAATCGGTTCATTGGTTATTGTGTACAATATAAAGTAAGTAAAGCACGAAAAAACTACAAATTGAAGTTCTTTGGGGTAGTTGAGGCGGCTGATGTAAATCACAATGGACCGCATAAAGGCGCAATAAATGAAGAAACCAGCGATCCCAAAAATCAAAATGGTGCGGTAACTATTGTTATGCACTTCTTCAAAGATTAACATGCCTGGGTGACGGTATTTTTCAATGAGCCAAACGTGTTGTGTTCCGAAAAGAATCTCGAGAATAGAAGAATCAAGAAACTGTTGGGAATGCGACTCCCACATAGGTACTCTGCCTCGAATTATGTCAATTACCCCAGCATACATCAATAAAAGACGAAAGAAAATCAAACTACCTATTCCGATAAAAAAATTGAGAAAATATTTGTAGTAAATCTTGACGAAGAAGATGGTTTGAGTGCTAAAAAAACTTGATAGAAAAATGACACCAAATGCAAAAAGAGAAGTGCGGTGACCAATCAAATAAATAATTAGGAGAACAAGCACCACAACGATCAATCCAGCCTTTTTTTTTAACACTCTCCATTTGTAAAATCCATAGAGATACACAGGCAGCAGAAACGCAATGAAGTTCATCGGTTTATTATATCCCGCTGAAACTCTGCCGACTACTTGGTCATCTATAGAATCAAAATCATTAAACGGCATTTGCCCGGTGTACTGAAGATAAGCGTAATACATTGGCAGGCTAAAAGAAAGAGCATAAAGCCACCAAAAATATTTTGCCGAACTATGTTGATTGCAAGTAAAAACCACAATATAGGTAAGCGGAGCGAGTGAGATAAACACTCTGAAGATAGTTTCAACTTCACCAGCATTTATTACCGACAATAAAAGGTAGAACACGGTAAGGAACAAAAGGAAGAAAAAACTGGCTGGTGCGCGAAGCTTAATAACTAGGGTAGAAATTAAGCCAGCCAGCAAAACCGGGTATACCAGCCAATTCACTTTAATGTTCAAAAAATTGACTTGCCAAAAAAGTGAAATAAAGGGCATCATAGCAGTGGAGACCAAAAACAAATGGAATAAAAAGTTATTGAGATGTATTTTGTTGTTGGACGTCATGACATAAACAAGTCGCAAAAATAAATATTTGCTGGTCTCTGTGACTGGGTTGGTACAAGAATCGTGAATCTTTTCGCGTAATTCATAAACCTCCGAAAGATTCTTAAATTTGCCGGATTATTGCCTTGGCTTGCGCCAAAAGGCCTAAACTTATACTTTACTACATATCTCTGTATGTTGGACTTAGACAACAAAAGTTTACTTATCACTGGCGGCACGGGCTCCTTGGGAAAGGCTTTGACAAAAAGGATATTTACTCAGTGGCCAAACATAAAAAAACTGATCATCTTTTCACGTGATGAGCAGAAGCAATTTCAAATGGCTCAGGAGTATCCGCCCCACCTTTACCCACAAATCAGATTCTTTATTGGAGATGTGCGGGATTTTGAAAGATTGAAAAGGGCATTTCGTGGGATCGATTATGTAATACATGCGGCAGCGATGAAACATGTACATATTGCTGAATACAACCCTATTGAGTGTGTAAAGACAAACATTGACGGGGCGGAAAATGTGATCAATGCTTGCCTGGAGACTGAGGTGAAACGGGTAGTGGCACTCTCTACGGACAAAGCAGCTGCACCTGTCAACCTATACGGAGCTACAAAACTCGCTTCAGACAAACTTTTTGTAGCAGCCAATAACATAAAAGGATGGAACGAAATTCGCTTTTCAGTAGTGCGCTACGGTAATGTGATGGGCTCCAATGGCTCTGTAATACCATTCTTCCTGAATAAGAAAAAAGGAGGGGTTCTGCCAATTACCGATCCCCAAATGACGCGCTTCAATATTTCACTGGATGGTGGAGTGGATATGGTGCTCCATGCCTTAGAACATGCCTGGGGAGGTGAAATTTTTATCCCTAAAATTCCTTCTTATAAAATTTTAGATGTAGCCGAGGCCATTGGCCCTGAGTGTAAAAAACCTCACATAGGAATTCGACCCGGAGAAAAAATTCATGAAGAGATGATCACCGAATCGGATTCTTTTTACACTTATGATCTTGGGAAATATTACACTATCATTCCTAGCATTCACAAATGGAAATTAGAAGACTACATTGAGCATTTTCAGGCTAAAAAGGTTTCTCCGGGATTCAGATACAACTCTAATGAAAATACGGAATGGGAAACCATAGAAGGACTACGAAGGCTGATCAAAGAACACGTTGACCCTAGTTTTGTAGCCTGATGAGCAAGAGGAAGCTCTTACTTACAGGTGCAACGGGGATGCTTGGAAAGCACATTTTTAGTTTAGTTTCAGGCTTACCGCAATTTGAGGTGTATCCTGTGGGTAAATCGTCTCCGGGCAAGTTTAAAAATTTTGTCGTTAGTGACATCACTGTCTTGGTTCATTTCGAATCAATCGTGGATAGTCTAAAGCCAGAATACGTTATCCACTGTGCCGCAAATGTGAATGTAAATGCATGCCAACAGGATCAAGAGAGAACTTACAATTTGCATGTTGGAACTTCTTCTATTCTTGCATCAAAGTCATTCATCTCCAAGAATATTTATGTATCAACAGATTCGGTATTTGATGGAAAGAAAGGGAACTACCTTCTGTCCGATGGTAAAAACCCTTTGAACGTTTATGCTCAGACCAAATCGTTTGGAGAAGACATGTTTCTAAAATCAACCCAGAACTCAGTAATCATCCGGACAAACATAATTGGATTTAACATCCCCCTTAAAAATTCTTTGTTTGAATGGATTTATCTTTCTCTTAAAGAAGAGAAGCCTATTAATGGGTTTTCAAACATTTTCTTTAATCCCCTATATGTTAAAACACTGGCCCAATTAATGGTAGATTCATTTTTACTTGGAGAGGCCGAAAATGGAATCTATCATTTTGGAAGCAGCAATTATCTTTCCAAGTACGACTTTGCTAAATTAGTCGCATTAACATTTGGTTTTAATGACTCCTTAATCCATCCGATTAATGCAGATGATCATATTAATGGTGTTAGCAGGCCGCTGAACACGACTTTAAATATCGAAGAGACTCAAAAAAAATTGAGAATAGAATTTCCTAGTCTCGAACAAGAATTAGTCAATATTTCTAATGATTTAAAATATGCCAAACGAATTTAAAATCAACGCCACTATGGTTGGCCTGAACCATCCTCCATATTTTATCGCAGACATTGGCGCTAACCATGACGGAGAGTTAGAACGAGCATTTAAACTGATCGAGCTTGCAAAAAGTGCGGGAGCACATGCTGCTAAATTTCAAAATTTCAAGGCACCCAAAATTGTAAGCAAGTTTGGCTTTGAAAATTTAGGGGCTAAGTCAGCACACCAGGCGGGTTGGAAAAAAAGCGTATTTGAAACCTATGAAGATGCAAGCGTAAACCCAGATTGGACCCCACTATTAAAACAGAAATGCGATGAAGTTGGTATTGAATATTTTACCAGCCCCTATGATAAAGAATCTGTTGACCAGGTGGATAAGTATGTGAATGTTTATAAAATAGGATCAGGTGACATCACATGGCCGGATATTATTGAATATATCTCATCCAAAGGCAAGCCGATGCTTATTGCAACTGGAGCCTCTTCATTTGAAGACGTACAAAGGGCAATGAAGACTTTGTCAAAGTATAAACTAGGTGTTGGTTTGCTTCAGTGCAATACAAATTACACCTTGGATAAAGACAAATTCAAATTCGTGAATCTTAATGTTCTGGATTTGTACAAAAAAGAATTTCCACATACTGTATTGGGTCTTTCCGATCATACAACTGGACATGCTACAGTTGCTGGGTCTATAGCCCTCGGAGCTAGGATAATAGAAAAGCACTTTACCGATGAAAATGACCGTACAGGTCCAGACCATAAATTTGCGATGAACCCAAAGAGCTGGAGGGAGATGGTGGATGTAGCAAATGAAATTTTTTATGCATTAGGTGACGGTGACAAGAGAATAGAAGATAATGAAATTAATTCAAGGATTGTTCAACAAAGGTGCCTTCGGGTTACAAAGGATCTTCCAGCAGGCTCTATTTTAATCAAAGAAAACATTGAAGCACTCAGGCCCTGCCCGGACGAAGCCTTGAGGCCTTACGAAATAGACCAATGTTTGAACAAAGTTTTAGTAAAGCCATTACGGGCCGGGGAACATGTAACTAGAAATTCTTTTTCAAAATGATCAAAGGAAAAATAATTGGGCTAAGGGCATTAGAAAGAGACGATCTAATGTTGCTTCGGGACTGGAGAAACATTTCTTCCTTTCGAAAAAATTTTCGAGAGCACAAGGAATTAAGCATGACAAACCAGCAAGTATGGTTTGATCGAACAATGGCAAGCCGAGATGATTTTATGTTTATCATCGAACGATTGGAGGACAAAAAACCATTGGGAGCTTGCGGGTTATTATATACCAACTGGATTATTCGAAGTGCTGATTTTTCCTTTTATATAGGGCATGAAGAAGCCTACATTGATAATGATTACGCGAAGGAAGCAGCTAGTTTATTAATTGACTATGGATTCGGCAATTTGAATCTCCATAAGATATGGATGGAGTTGTACGAGTTCGATAAAATGAAACTCGATTTTTTTATTAATGAATTTGGTTTTGTGAAAGATGGTAAGTTAAGAGACAATTGTTTTGAGGGTGGAAGATATTGGAATTCATTCATCATCTCATTGATTTCTGATGGTAAATGAGAAGCATGATCGTTTGTCTGTCTTTTATTTAAGAACCAGGATGGAGAAAATTGCATTGGGGACTGTTCAATTCGGCCTTGATTATGGCATCAGTAATTCACAAGGAAAAACTTCATTTGAAGAGACAGTAAAAATTCTTGAATTAGCTTCAAGTTCTGGCATTAACACTTTGGACACAGCTTTCTCCTACGGGACAAGCGAAGTTGTCTTGGGAAATATAATTCAAAAGTATCCCGATTTTGAGATAGTGTCGAAGTTTCCTAAACCCGAAGAAGGATCAAGAATTTCAGATTACCTTTCCCAGTCGCTTCAAAAACTTAAGATTAATTATCTGTACGCCTACTTAGCGCACGATGCTGACGTTTTGATTAATGATCCGCAATTGTGGGATGAAGTAGTTGAGTTGAAATCAAAAGGAGTGATATCAAAAATAGGTTATTCGCTGTATTCACCAGAGCAACTCGAAAAATTGTTAGATCTTAATTTTGTCCCTGACATTGTTCAATTGCCTTATAACGTTTTGGACAGGCGATTTGAACAGTTTTTCGGCGAGTTTAAAAAGCACGAAACAATAATCCATACTCGTTCGGCCTTTTTGCAAGGCTTGCTTTTTATGGACTCGGAACACTTATCTTCTTATTTTGACCCAATAAAGCCCTTCTTAAAAGAGATTCAATCCACGTTCTTTTCACGAAGCGATTTGTCGAGTGCTTTAATGCGTTTTTGCATAGACAATTCATTTATTGACAAAGTAGTGATAGGAGTCAACACTGAGCAACAGTTAAGCGAGAATTTATCTGGACTAAGGTCGTTCAAAAGCGTAAGTAAATGGCCGAATTTTGAGTTAAAAGATAAATCGATGTTATTGCCTTATAATTGGCCTAAGAATTTATGAACAAGGGTTACAGCCTCGAAATAACAAATAAAGTAATTGTAGTGACCGGAGGCTATGGTCATCTTGGAACTAGCATTGTTACTGCACTAGGTGGATATGGAGCAAAAGTGTTCGTTTTAGGTAGACACAAGAATAAATTCACGGAAGCATTCCAAGAAGACAGTGAAAAAATTAGATTCATCCAGGGAGATGTATCGTCTGCCATAAGTATTTCAGAAGCGTTCAATAAAATAGTTAACGATCAGGGAAGAATTGATGTACTGGTCAATAATGCTTACTACTCGAAAGGGAATTCACCTGAAAAAATGACGGATGAAGAGTGGGCGATTGGAATAGACGGCACATTGAGTAACGTCTTTCGTTGCATTCGTGAAGTTATTCCAGTTATGAAAGGACAAAAGCAGGGGAAGATCATCAATGTTTCGTCCATGTATGGAATGGTTGCTCCTGATTTTTCTGTTTATGATGTTGCCCCCGATTCCCTCAACCCTCCCCACTATGGCGCAGCCAAAGCAGGCATTTTACAGCTCACCAAATATTATGCAAGCTACCTTGGATCTTCGGGTATTACAGTGAATTGTGTCACTCCAGGTCCATTTCCTTCTCTTGAAGTGCAAAAAAATCATAAGTTCATCGAAAAACTAAGTGCCAGAACGTTGCTGGGGCGAATTGGAAAGCCCGAGGACTTAGCTGGAGCATTTGTATTTTTGTCATCTGATGCAGCAAATTTCATTACTGGTCAAAACCTAGTGGTTGATGGTGGGTGGACAGTCAAGTAAACCGCGAATTGGAGCCGTGATTCAGGCTAGAATGAAATCCGAAAGACTTCCGGGAAAGATTTTAATGCCCCTTCCGTTCTCAAGCGGCAAACCCTTACTTGGGTGGACGGTCGAATGTATAAAAAAATCAAAACTGATTGATAAGATAATTATAGCCTCCTCTACAGATAAAACTAATGATCCACTCGAGGCTTTTTGCGAAGGAAATGCAATTGAATTGTTTCGTGGCAGTGAAGACGATGTATTGAGCCGATTTATAGAGGTAACGAAGCAAAATGGTTTTGATGTTGTAGTGAGACTCACCGGTGACAATCCTATAGTGGACGCAGAATTACTTGACTTTACGATCCAACACCACCTATCTAATCATAATGAATACACCAGAACAAAGGGCCTGCCGTTAGGTATGAATTTTGAGATTGTATCAGCTAAGGCGTTCGATAGAATTGAGAACACAAAACTTAAGCCGGAAGACAGAGAACATGTGACTACCTATATTCGAAATCACGCGGACTTTAAAAAAGAAGAATTTCATTTTTTTAAAGAAGAAGAATTAGACAATATCCGACTTACCGTTGATTATCCATCTGATTTTGCAGCTATCTCTCTACTATTAAGTCTACTAAAATCGGGTGAACTTCCGGGGTTAGATTCAGTTCGCGAAGCAAAACAGAATTTTTCCTGGATTTTAAAAGTTAATGAGATGAACTGGCAAAAGCGACAGTTTAGTAATTTAACTGAAGAACTCGAGGCTGCTGTGCTGCTTTTGCAGGAAAAAGACTTATCAAATGCAGCCCATCTACTTATGCGGCATAACAGCAATAAATAATTATATTATTGAGGGTAGAGACCTTGCTTCGGCTAAAGAGAAATTTTAAAAGTCACCAACAAATCGAACATATTGGTCGAAATAATTCCTGCCTTCTGCAATTAAACTCCTAAAGCCCTTGCGAAGCGTGATCAATGGATGTCACTGAATAAGGCATTGAATAATGAGTTGTTTTACAAATTGGTAGGCCTAAGTTATAGACTAATCCACGTAACGTGTTAATTTTGCGGCAAAATCAAGAAGTGAGGCTCGTAAGAAAATTTTTAAATTCTCCTTTTTTTGTCACGCTTGGCAAATTGTTAATGATTTTGACCGCCCGCGAAAAGGCGATCTTCTATAAAATTGTTGTCCTTACAACCTTCGGTGTCCTTCTTGAAATGTTTAGTGTTGTAATGATTCTACCCATAATGGGGCAATTAACAGGTAATCCTGTATCTGTAAAACTTGCAATTTTTCAATCAGCCATTAACTATGTTCACCAGTTGAGCCCTGAAAAGGCACTAATAATTGAGATATTATTATTAATAGTCATTGTGTTGATCAAAAATGCATATTTAGCTTGGCTAGCATATGAGCAAAGTAGTTTTGGTCACCGTGTACAATCAAGAATTTCAAGTCAATTGTTTAAAAATTATTTATATCAACCATTTCACTATCACACCCATCATAACTCCTCCTTGTTAATAAGGAACTGTATTCACGAAGCAAATCAGTTTAATCAATTTGTTATTTTACCAAGCTTTACAATTATTTCTGAGACGTTTTTGATTGTTGGCTTATCATTACTGTTGGTTTTTTTTCAACCTTATTTTACTCTTATCAATGGCACTTTGCTGGGAGTATCCTTTCTGTTATTTAACAGAATTACCGGAAAGAAGATTTTGGATTGGGGTCATAAAAAACTTGCTTCAGAAGGCAAACGTATTCAATTAATTCAGCAAGGTCTTGGTGCCATTAAAGAGGTAAAATTGCGACAAAGTGAAGGCTACTTCTTGAACATATATGATGTTTATAATAAGGAAAGCGCCCATACAGGCCATCTTTACAATGCTTTACAACAGATGCCTCGGTTATTTTTAGAAATTTTATTATACGCTGACCTTCTTTTACTTGTGATTTTAACCATTATAACTGAAAGCAATGTTGCAAATTTAGTAACTGCGCTAGGTCTTTTTGCAGCGGCTGTTTATAAACTTATGCCATCTGCTAACAAGGTATCGACCTCTTATCAATCCATGAAAATTAGTATGCCTTCAATGGACAATTTTATTGCCGAACTTAATTTGGAGGGAACAAGCAGTCGTTCAGAGGCAGATAAAGGCTCCATTTTCGAATTAAAGTCGACTTTAGAACTTAATGATATTTCATTTTACTATTCATCAGACAAAGTAGGAATCCTTCAACAAGTATCATTAACCATAAATAAAGGGGACTGTATAGGGTTCTTTGGTGAAAGTGGTTCAGGTAAAAGCACGCTTATTAACATTATATTGGGGCTACTGCCTCCTCAAAATGGCACAATATCAATTGACGGTGTAGATATAAGACAGGATATGCCCGGCTGGCAGAAAAATATTGGATATGTTTCACAAAACATTTATCTAATTGATGATAGCATAAGAAGAAACATCGCCTTTGGATTACCAGATGACCTCATTGACGATCGCGCTGTTTTTTCAGCAATTCAAAAAGCTCAGCTAAACGAGTTTATTGAATCACTGCCGAATGGCTTGGATACTTTTACTGGAGAAAGAGGTGTTCGGTTATCAGGTGGTCAGATCCAAAGAATTGGCATTGCAAGAGCCTTATATCATAATCCGGAAGTATTAGTATTAGACGAAGCGACTAGCGCTCTGGATTACTCCACAGAAAGCGGCATAATGGATGCCATTGAAAATCTCCACGGCACAAAAACGATAATTATTGTTGCTCATCGATTGTCCACACTCGATAAATGTGACCGTCTTTATAAATTAGATGATGGCAAATTAACTCTTGAAAAAAATTAACACTTATCAAAAAAATGAAAATTACAACTAATCCTTTCAAAGGCCCTAGCAAGCTTGAAAAACAGATATCACAATTAGTACCTCCAATTGGTATGAATTATAATTGGGGGGGAGGGAAAGGGAATTATAAAAAGGAATTTGCTAAGCGATTTACACATGAAATATTCCCTTACCTACTTCAGAAATCTCGTAAGCTAAATGTTTCAACTGAAGAGGTGTCTTTCTTGGATATTGGATGTGGCTGGGGACCCATGGCGGTTGCTTTTGTTCTTTTCGAACAAGCATTTCATAATGATCGAAAGGACCACGCAAGGTACCTCGGTATTGATATTAGAGAAGATGCCATTGGCTGGCTTTCAAATGCTTATACCCAATATCCATTTATTCATTTTCAGTATCATCAGGCAAATAGCAATATCGATTATGTTGGTGCGGGCCAAAATAAATCCAATACCTTGGTCTCCTCAAGCGGAGAAGAAACTCAATACGATATACCAAAAGATTTTGTTCATAACTGGCAATGGAGCAGCTCTGTCTTTACGCACCTAACTCCTCAGGCATGTCTTGGGGCATTGAAATCGATAAAAAGAAGCAGCGCTAAAAAATCTATGCAGGTAAATACGTGGCTGATTATTGATGAAGAAAGCAGATATTCTTTGGCTTCGGAGGCTACCGACAGAAAGTTACCATTTGATTGCGGTGATTTTCTAACTTATTCAGAATCCAATCCTTTAATGTGTACTTGTTATAAAATCGAAGCAATCAAAAGGATGTATAAGGAAAGTGGACTTGAGATAGTGGATATTGATAAAGGCTCTTGGAGGGGGCCTTACTATAAGAACAAGGCGAACCACTATCAGGATATAATAATCTCGCGAGCGATAAACAATTAACCGAGTTGAAATGGAGACTAGATTGGAACTGCCATATAAAAAGCATTTAGCTTTTGTAAGTTCTAAACGCTTTAAATTGAATTCAATCTTTGATTTTGAGTCGCATTACTATTCATTGAAAACCGGCCAAGCAAACAGCTCTTCTGTATGCTTTGATTCAGTAGACAAAATTTTTTCGGAACTTATCCCCCAAGCAACAAATGAACGTGAACATCTATTTCTAGAAGATCTCAAAAGACACACTTTGCGGTTACTGAACGAAGATGCTGAAGTGTTTGTGAAAAGAGGTGGTCAGGTTCAGGACTCTGACACAGCAGATTATCGAATATTCGAAGATCAAAAATTTCTTCAGGGTAGAATTTCTGAAGAGGGTGTTACCAAAATCAATCGATTGACCTCTGAGCTAGTAGCTAGATTCAGGGAAAATGCAAGAAATGGAAAAACGAAGCGAGCTGATTTATCACAGAATACGGGAATAGTTGTAAGGAGAGTAGTTAGTCTTCTCAACGCGGAGTTTAAAGAAGTGGGGATACTGAATGTCATGAGTAAGTATATGGGAAAAGAAATGTGCGTTAGTGGACTTGCGATTGAATTGAGCGTGCCAAGTGCAAACTGGTGGAAGGTTGATTACCAAGTATACAGTCAGGCTCCAAAAACCTTATACTTTCATTTTGATGAGAGCATAGCGCATCCTAAGGCCATTGTTTATCTGACAGATGTAACAGAAAAAACAGGAGCCACTGCTTGTTCCCCCAATTTTATAAAAAATTCGAATGTAACGCATCTTCAATTTCTGATTGGACGAGCGATCACATGCGTTGGGAAAGATGATAATCCTCGATTAAAATCATTCTACGATCACAAATATCACCAAACATTTGGCTGTCCTTTGTTCAAAGGAGACTTCTCTGCCTTACCTGATGAGCTCCGATTTTCTTCCCACTTTGGTTGGGATGTTATTCCCGATAGTGAGCTAGAAACCTTCTTGCTAAAGGATGAGCAAAAAATTATTGGAAAGGCTGGGACTTATATAGCATTTGATGGAGGGCTTCTTCTACATCGGGGAGGAATGATACAAGAAGGAGATCGTGTTGCCTTGCAAGTTGTCTTCGGAGAAAAACTTCCTCTATATAAAAAAATTAAAAGAAAATTAAAACAACTATTAAAATAGCCTTATTTCGAAATCAGCCTCTATGCTAAAGAATTATCCAAGACTTAAGATTTTTCTTAAAAAAGTTCTTCATTCCGTAAAAACCTTATCCCCTTCTTACAGGCTTAGGTTCAAAATCAACAGGAAAGTAGCGGTTATTCTTCCAAGATTGAATTGTATCGATGTTGGAGCCTCTTATTACCCGCATCCCGCCTGGGAAGTCTTTAGAATGAGCCCAAAAACTCAATGGATTGCTGTGGAGCCAAATTTTGAAAATTTAATTTACGTAAAACATTGGAGTTGGCCATCACAAGTTAAATCAGTCGAAATAGGCCTTAGTCAATTGGGTGGGAATCAAACTCTATATGTGACTAACGTGGATAGTGGATCTTCATTACTTAAGCCCGTCATTGAACCCAATATGGAGCATCGTGTCGCATACAGGGATTATTTCTTCCCGATAAAAGAAGTTGTCATAAATACGATTACATTAGAAGAAACTATTCATAAATACGTTTCAAATTCTGATCCGATAGCAATTAAACTAGATACTCAGGGATCAGAGTTTTCTATTTTAATGGGCATATCGAAAGATGCTATTTCTAAGAAGTTTATATGTGTTGAGCTAGAGAACACCTTATTAGCTCAACCTTTCATGCAAGGATCCACACCATTCTATACGGTATTCGAGTTTTTTGAAAGTATTGGGTTTGAACTTGTACATCTAAAACCTATACAGCTCATGTCCCCTCGCGTGAGAAAAAGCCTTAAAAGTAGCTTTGTACTAAATGAGTGTGATGCGGTCTTTTTACTTAGAGGTGACTTAGCCAAAAGACGAAGCACAGATGTTCAATTGGCATTGATTGGTTGTTATATTTCCTACAAATTGTATGGCGAAGCACTGCATATGCTTAATCACATAATTAATGATGTTGACTCGCCAAGCTCTACAAAGTCTCATTGTCAGGGCATTTACGATCTGCTATCCTGAGAGCAATCATTAAAAATTACTAACTAAATGTTTGAATTCTGGAATAAACTTACTTCGGTTTGGGGTTATGACGAGAATGAGAAGACTTTTATTATTAGCTCTACCTCGAAGAAACCAGACCAAAAAAATTCAGACCGACAGACTGTTGTCTTACAGGCTGCAGAGAATTATTATTTTTTGGCTCTTTTCAGTGGAGTTAAGGAGGCGTTTTCTAAAGAGGATGATTATCGATTTGTGGCAATGTGGCCCACCATTTTTTCAGTAAAGCAAAAATTTGATTGGCTTCACCCTCTCCGGATTCTTTATTCAATTTTCAATGCTTTTTTCCGAGAGGAAAAATGGATTAAGCTATATCAGTCGATAGCCGATCCTATATTGTTCATAGATAAAGGCTCACCTCTAAATAAAATAAAGAATGGATGGAGAGCCATCCGAATTTGGCTAAGCCTAAGTTCTAAAGATGACCTTATCAGACTATCTATTGATGAAATCTATTGTGGTGATTTGATTTACGACACTTACCTGCGCTATCGTGTCAGGCCAACGGTTAGATTAGGTAGCATTAGCCTGCTGTATTACATTTATAAATGCATTGGTGTAATAGCATCTGTAAAAGAAATTGTGACAGAAAATAATATTAACTACTACTTCAGTAGCTATAGCACATATATTCAGCATGGTATACCCGTTCGCATCTTTTTAAACCACGGGATAGAAGTATACGCATCTGGCAATTTTCAGCAACGATTTAAAAAACTGACTAAGGAAGATTGGCATCACACCTCGGCCCATAAAAATTACTTCTCACAATTTAAAATGCTCGAAGGGCAATCTGAGAAAATAGCAAAGGGAGTTCACTTGTTAGAAAATAAATTCAAAGGGGCTATAGATTCAGCCACGGCTTACATGCAAAGAAGTGCCTTTCACTCATCATCAAATACCAAGGAGCCATTGGACTATGATGGCGTGGTTTTTATGCACGATTTCTATGACAGCCCGCATATTTATTCAAGTATGCTCTTTCCTGATTTTTACGAATGGGCCATCTTTACTCTCGATCTGATTTCAAAAAATAATCTTCGAGTTGGAGTAAAACCACATCCCAATCAGGTGGCCAATAGCAAGAAGGATATAGCTAGCCTAAAACGGCAGTTCCCTTCGATAAGATGGATTGATCCTCAAACATCAAACATTCAAATTTTTAATTCAGGAATCCAATTTGGAATTTCTGTTTACGGTACAGTTTTGCACGAACTT
>WNFL01135921.1_pt2 | contig 22580 bp, 18 predicted proteins | sample 5400361 | NCBI WGS metagenome assembly WNFL01 (sample SAMN13153351, study PRJNA577476) | soil metagenome | isolation source: 40 cm soil on Douglas fir-dominated hillslope | place: USA:California | collected 2013-09-17
CAGCCACGCACGTGCCGGTCAACTCCCGCCCCTCGCAGGCTCCGGGCGATGAAGGGATTGAGGAGTAAATGATCGATGCGCAAACCCGCGTCGCGTCCATATGCATTGCGGAAATAATCCCAAAATGTATAGATTCGTTCGCCCGGATGCAGCGTTCGAACCGCATCGGTCCAACCCTGCTCGAGTAGCCGATGATAGGCCGCCCGCGTCTCCGGCCGGAACAACGCATCATCCACCCAACGTTCGGGTTTATAGACGTCAATCTCTGTGGGCATCACGTTGTAATCGCCGGCGAGGATGACCGGGGAACCTCGGCTCACGAGCTGCGAGGCACGGATGGCCAAACGCTCGAACCATCCCAGCTTGTAGTCGAACTTCGGTCCGGGCGCTGGATTGCCGTTGGGAAGATAAAGGCATCCGACGACCAGGGGGCCAACGCTTGCTTCAATGTAGCGACTGTGCAGATCATTGGGGTCGCCGGGCAGTCCCCGCTGCGTTTCGACCGGATCACGTCCTCGGGCTAGAATGGCGACACCGTTATAGCTCTTTTGCCCATGCCAAATCACGCCGTAACCCGCCTCGCGGATCGCCTTTTCCGGAAACTTGTCCTGTGGCGCCTTGAGCTCCTGGAGGCAGGCAATGTCGGGCTGCGTCTCATTCAGCCAGCGCAACAGCACCGGGAGGCGAGCATTGACGCTGTTCACATTGTAGGTGGCGATCCTCAAGTCATAGTCTCCGCATGAGCGAATGAGCAACTCCTGCCCAAGGAAGATTACATGAATCGCATATTGTCCAGAGGATTTGCCGAGAGCCTGCTCTTGGCGTTGGCGATGGCGGCGACCCCCGTCCGGCCCCAACCGCTCTGGGAGACGCTTCCACCGACGCCGGAGTTGCCCAAGGGCGCCGTCGGGATATTCGCGACTATCGATGGCGCGCGCATTTGGTTTGCCCAGTGGGGTACGGGCGCGCATCGGGTCCCGGTGCTGCTGCTGCACGGCGGAGAAGGGAATTCCAATTATTTCGGCCACCTCGTTCCCATACTGGTGCAGCAGGGCTATCGAGTCATCGCCATCGACAGTCGCGGGCACGGACGCAGCACCCGGACCGATGCTCCGATCACCTATCATCTGATGGCTGAAGATGTAATCCAGGTTCTCGACCGCCTGGAAATTCCACGTGTGAGTCTGGTGGGTTGGAGCGACGGCGGCTGCATCGGTCTCGACTTGGCAATCAACCATCCTCGACGCCTGGCGCGCCTGTTCGCGTTCGGCGCCGATGCGGATGTGTCTGGCTTAAAAGAGGACGGCGGCAACACACCCGTGTTCCGTGCCTATTTGACTCGTGTTCGTGAGGAATATCGGCGTCTCTCGCCGACACCGGATCAGTGGCCGAACTTCGACGCCGCCATCATGAAGATGTGGTATTCGCTGCCTGCCTATTCGGCCGATCAGCTACGGTCGATTGCAGTGCCGACGACCATTGCCGACGGTGCGTACGATGAGGGCATCCGTCCAGAACACGTGAAATACATGGCGGCGACTATTCCGCACGCACGATTGGTCATCATGCCCGGCGTCAGCCATTTCGCCATGCTGCAGGACCCCAAGGTCTTCGGGGCTGCGGTTCTGGAGTTTCTGCGGCGAGACTGAACCCACGTGCGCCCGGGGTAAGCTCCGGCGGGCGGATACCGCTACTCGAGCTCGGCACGGCGTTCCGGGTCAATCAACAACCAGAGGGCCGCGGCCACAAAAGCGAATATGGTTCCGCTGATGAACGCGCTACCCCACGCGCCGCTGTTGGTCAGAAAGCCCATGATCGGCTGCGCGATGATCCCGCCGACGTTTCCGCCCGTGTTCAGAACTCCGAATGCGGCAGCGACATCGGTTCTGGCGACATGCATGACTGCGGCCCCGAAGACGCCTTCGGTGAGTTCAATCATGAAGAATGCCACAGCAAGGGTGGCCACGGCCGCATAGGGCGTAGTCACCCAGAGCGTCATCAGGAGCAGGATACCTGCGGCCGGCAGCGCCAGGAGCGGCACGAGTCGATAGCCCCAGCGCACCCCGATTCGCTCTGCGAGCCCGTCCGAGATGAATCCCCCCGCCGTGCCGCCCAGGCCGGCGCCGATAAATGGCATGGCGCCGGCGAGGCCACCCTCGATGCCGCTGAAGTGACGAATTTGAACCAGATACAGATACGCCCAGAAGCTCAGCAGGTAGTACGCGTAATTCATGCAAAGGTACGAGAGTGAGAGCAGCAGCACGTTGCGATCGCCGAGTAGTTTGAGCATTCGGCGCGCGGTCGGCGGCCGAACGGGCTCCGCGGCGGCGCTGCCGAGTTCGGCGAGCTCTTCTGATGTGACGCCGGCATGCTCGCGGGGTGTATCGCGGCCGTACCAGCCCCATGCGAGCGTCAAGAGCGCCACGGGTAGAGCAATCCACAGGAGGGCTGCTTGCCAGCCAAGGGACCCGCTGAGCAGCGCCACCAGGAGCGGCGTGACCGCGCCACCGAAGTTCATGCCGGCGGCCTGCAACCCGCCCGCCATCGCCCATCGATTGACGGGCAGCCAGGACTCGACGACGGCGAGTCCTGCGGGGAAGAGCGGGCCTTGCGAGACACCGAGCAGAGCCTGGGCGAGCAACAGCGCCACGAACAATGCCGTGCCGGCAAATATCATCGGCACGATCGGGAACGCCAGAGTGGCGATGACGCCTAGAGCACCCACGGCGATCAGAGCCCACCTCGCGCCGACGCGCTGACAGAAGATCCCTCCGGGCAGCTGCGCAAGGGCATACGCGGCCGTGAACGCCGTCGCAAGCCAGCCAATTTCCAGCTGATTCAGGTGCAGCGACGGCATGATCGTCCCGGCCAAATCCTGCACACTCAACCGCTGGATGTAGGAGAGCATCGGGAAAGCGACCGTGAACGCGAATATCCACCATCGGATCCGCATCGGGCGGCGAAATACAGCCATCGTCGTGTTCCCTTGCGATCCCAGTAGTCGTGGTTGATTATGCACGGACTTGCCATCGGCTGAATGACGGAGTTCGCGTTTCGCCGGGCGTTGGCGAAGGACTCAGGAGCGTCGCTCGTGGCGCCACGCGGATCAATAGGATGTGCTCACGACTGGTTTCATCCGTAATTGAAGCGCGGGTTGCCGCAATCTTGAAGCAACGGTCCACGACCAATCTAGAGTCTCCAACGGTCGGAGGGGCCGGATTAGCCGGATCGAGACGATGCGGTTAGGCAGGCCGCGATATGCGATCGTTCAATTGCTACAGGAGCGAGTCATGAACATTGCAAAGAAAAAGCGAAGTTTGGTCATTTTACTTGGAGCGGCGATCTATGGAGTGGCCGTCTTCGCCGAGCTGGCTAGCGCGCAGAACGCGGGCGCGGCGACGGTGAGCCAGTCAGATTCCACAGCGGTTGCAACGACCCGAGGTGCAGATTCGGTGACGGACGAGGAATTGGGCCGGCGCGTACAGGCCGCGCTGCATGCCGATCCGTATTTCTACGATAAACATGTCAGCGTATCGGTCGACAACGGCGCCGTGGTGCTGCACGGGATCGTCTTCAGCGAGTGGGATTTACGCGACGCGATACGCATCGCGAGGCAGGCGGCCGATCGAAGGCTGGTGGTCGACGACTTGACGATCCAACTGGGCGGACGTTAATACGGAGCCCAACAAAAAGCCGGGCCTTGGGGCCCGGCTTTTTGTTGAGCATGTCGCGATTCTGATTACTTCAGGGCAAGTTCCTGCCCGGTAAACGAACCCAGAATTCGCCGGATCTTGCCGCGATCGACCGCACCCTGGTTGGCGGCCGTCACCGAACCTTCCACCTGTTTGGCGATCGTGTCGAACTTCGCAGTGGCACCGTCCAATGCAGCCCAGTTCTTGTAATAAACTATCAGGTAAATGTCCGGATCATTTTCGCCGCGTGCCTCGACCGCGACCACTTTATAGCCGGTGGTGAAACCGGCCTTCTTCGAGGCCTCTTGCGTTGCCTTCCATGTCGTATCGAGAAACTTCATGTAATCGTCAAATTTTCCGTATTCAGTCCGAATCGCGGACACTTGGACGACGGGACCTTCCGTAAATGGATGATCATCCGCAAACGCCGCAACACCGGTAAATGTAAGACCAAAGAAAGCCGCAAGTGCGGCGTAACCACTTTTGAATTTCATATACTTCCCTTGAATGATTTGGAATAGTTCTAAGAAAAGGGCGCACCGAAACGTGGCCCGTCTAGCTTCGGCGCGAACATAATAACCTCTATGGATGGGCGATGCCGCGGACGCACGGGCGACTGACCGAACGTGGGCTTGGATTCGGCGAAAAGCTGAACGCGGGCGCGCTGGCTAAGTCGCTGATTCTTGTGAGTTATGGTGCAGGAGGGTGCCGTGGGAGCAGCGTCAGGTGCCACGCGCCGGCAATTTCTCGCCTGTATTGGAACGGGCCGCCTGGGCGCCACTCTGGCTGTCCCAGCCACCGCCGAGCGCGCGGATCAGGTCGACGCTGGCGGTCAGCTGCAGGGTATCGAGATTGAGCGCCTGGAGCTGCGTCTGCAAGAGCGCCGTCTGCGAGGTGACGACGGTGAGGTAGTCGGTTGCACCCTGCTTGTAGAGAGCCATTGAAAAGTCCAGGGTGCGCTGCGCGGCGTCGACGGCGGCCTTCTCCTCCACAGAGGCGTCATGGTAGTGATTGAGTGAGGCGAGGCTGTCTTCGACCTGCTGAAACGCGGCGACGACGATACCGCGGTAATTCGCGGCGGAGGCGTCGAACTCGGCGCGCGCCTGGGCGACCTGCGCGCGGCGCAGGCCGCCGTCGAACACGCTCAGCAGGGCGTTCGGTCCGATCGCCCAGAACGAGCTGGGCGCGCTCAGCCAGTTCGAGGCGGATTTGCTATTGAAGCCGCCCTGAGCGCCGAGCGTGAGCGTGGGGAAATACGCGGCGCGCGCGACCCCGATGTTGGCATTGGCCGCAATCATGCGCCGCTGGGCGCCGGCGATATCCGGACGGCGCTGCACCAAGGTGGCGGGGACGCCGGTGGGAATCTGCGGAAGCTTGATGTCGAGGATCTGCGTCTTGATCGAGAACGTCGAGGCCGACACGCCGAGCAGCGCCGCAATCGCGTGTTCCATCAGCGCCCGCTGGGCGAGCGTCTGCGCCGCCTGGGAGCGTGCGGCATCGAGCTGAGTCTGCGCCTGCGAGACGTCGAGGCCGGGCGCGATGCCGGCGCCATGGCGCTGGTCGGTGAGGCTGAGCGCCCGCGTATAGGCCGTCACCGTCTCGTCGAGGATGGCGCTGTCGCGGTCCAGACTGCGCAGCTGAATGTAATCGTCGACCAGCTGTGCGATCAGCAACAGGCGCGCATTCTCGAGGTCCGCGGCGGCCGCGGCGGCGTTGGCCTTGCCCGCGGCGACTTGGTTGCGGATCTGCCCCCACAGGTCGAGCTCATAGCTGACGCTGCCGCCTACCGTGTTGTCATTGTAGTAGGGCGAAAAGGTGGATAGTCTCAGGGGCGCGTTGACCGAATTGCGATTGCGCGTAGCGCTGGCGTCGACGCTCAGCGTGGGAAACAGACCCGCGCGCGCCTGATCGCTCAGCGCCCTGGCCTGTTGGTAATTGGCCAGTGCGGCGGCGAGCGTCGGGCTCCCGTCGATCAGCCTTTTCTGCAGCCCGTCGAGTTCCGCGCTGTCGTAGAGCGTCCACCAACTGTCGCGCGGCAGGCGGTCGGCCGGCTGCGCCGGCGTCCAGGGCCCGATCTCCTTATAGGCATCCGCGGTTGGAACGACCGGGGTTTTCAGCGGCGGCGCAAGCGAACAAGCGCCGAGCAGCAGCGTCAACGCGATGCCGGACCAAAGTACGCCCTTAACCCTTGTCATTTTTATTCTTCGCCTTGCCGGCGACCAGGCCGCCCGGCGCCTCGCCGGTGAGGTGCACCTCGGCCCCATTGGCGATTCCATCGGGCGGGTTTTGGATCACGCGGTCGTTCGACGTCAGGCCGGAGGCAAGTTCGAGGACCGCACCCAGGTCGCGTTCGATCGTCACCGGCTTGAGCAGTACGCGGTTGTCGGCGCTCACGGTGGCGATGGAGAGGCCCTTCGCGTCGAAAATCAGCGCGCTCGAGGGCACGCTGAGCACATTGGCAGCTGAGGCGATTTGTAGGTGGATGCCGGCGTAATCGCCCGGCATCATCTCACCCGCACTGTTGTCGACGATGATCTGCATCAGTGTCGTGCCGGTGATCGGGTCGACGGCCTGGGCTGAAGCCTCGACCGTTCCGATATAGGTCTTGCCGGGATGTTCGGGCACGGTGATCGTGGCCTGGGTGCCCGGCGGCACGCTGGGCACATAGTTCTGCGGCACATTGACATAGACGCGCAGCTTTCCCGTTTCGGAGACCACGAACAGCTGCGCGCCGCCGGCGGCCCCCACGTTGATCAGCGCGCCGATATCCGTTGCGCGCGCGGTGACGATGCCGTCGAAGGGCGCGATCAGGTGTTTGAAACTTTCCTCGGCGACCAGCTGTTCGACGGTCGCCTGCGCCGCCTTGACCTGGGCCAAATTGGCGTTCAAGGTAAAAGTGCGTGTGTCGACGTCTTGCTTGGCGACGGCATCGGTGCCGGCCAGCGACTGCCAGCGCTCGGCGCTGATTTGCGCGAGCTTGGCATTGGCCTGGGAGACGCTCAAGGCGGCGCGCGCCTGCATGAGCTGCTGATCGAGATCGGGCGTGTCGATTTCGGCGAGCACGTCGCCGGCCTTCACCTTGCCGCCGATGTCGTACTTCCAGCTTTTCAAGTAGCCCGGGACGCGCGCGTAGATGGGCGCACTGATATAGGCTTGCAGGCGCCCGGGCAAGTCCAGGCCCGCATGATTCTCCACTCGGCTCGGCGCCACGATGGCCACGGTCGGCGCGGCCTGCGCCTCGGTCAAATCATGCAGGCGCGAGTTTCCCGCTGCGCGGGAGACCAGGCCGTAAGCGACGACGGCGATGGCGAGGAGCGCGAATACGCCGCCGACCAGGCGCAGGCGGCGCGCTACGGGGCGGCCGGAAATTTGATCAGGCTGGGACATGGGTTTCTCCGAAGTTGACTTCCGGCGCCGGCTTTGGGCCCTGGTGCCGGTGGATAATGCTGAACACCACAGGGACGAAGAACAGCGTGGAAACGGTGGCGAAGATCAGGCCGCCGATCACGGCGCGGCCGAGCGGCGCATTCTGCTCGCCGCCTTCGCCCAGACCCAGCGCCATCGGCAGCATGCCGATCACCATCGCCAGCGCCGTCATCAACACCGGGCGCAGGCGCACGAATCCGGCCTCGAGGGCGGCTTGCGTCGCATCGCCGAGATCTTTGAGCTTCTCGCGCGCGAAACTGATCACCAGCACGCTGTTGGCGGTCGCCACGCCCATGCACATGATCGCGCCGGTGAGCGCGGGCACGGACAGCGGGGTATGCGTCGCAAACAGCATCCAGATGATGCCGGCGAGCGCCGCGGGCAGTGCGGTGATGACGATGAAGGGATCGCTCCACGACTGGAAGTTGATCACGATCACGAAATAGACCAGCACGATGGCACCGAGCAGGCCGAACAGCAGGCCGGAGTAGGCGCTGTTCATGGTTGCGGTCTGGCCGACCAGGGCGACGATGGCGCCCTTCGGCTTGTCCTTGTCGTTCTGGGCGATGATCTTCTGGATGTCGGCGGAGACCGCGCCGAGATCGCGCCCTTGGATCGTCGCGTAAATCTCCACCATCGGAGAGATGTCGTACTGCGAGACCACGGCGTCGCTGTGGGTGCGCCGGATGTCGGCGATGCCGCCGAGTATCGTGGTGGGTGCGCCGGTGGCGTTGATCGGCAGATTCTGCAGCGCCGGCAGCGTGTCGATCTGGTATTGCGGTGTCTGCAGCGCGATCGGATAGGTGACGCCGTTCTTCTCGTTGAGCCAGTAGACGGGCGCAACCTGGCTGGAACTGGCCAGGTTGACGACCAGGCTGTTGGTCACGTCGGCCGCCGTCACGCCGGTGTACTGCGCGCGCGTGCGGTCGATGTTGACATCGAGCGTCGGCTGCCCGGCCGATTGCTGGATGCGGGCATCGGCCACGCCGGTGACATGGCGGACCTGCGCCAGCAGCTTGTTGGCGTAGGCGAAGTCCGCGCCGAGATCGTTGCCGCGGACCTGCAGATCGATCGGCGCGGGCCGGCCGAAATTGAGGATCTGGCCGACGATATCCGCAGGCAGAAACGAAAAACTCATGCCGGGGAAGCGGCGCGGCAGCTCATCGCGCAGGCGACTGACGTAATCGGGGGTCGGCGCGTGCCCCTCGTTGAGCGAGATCTGAATGTCGCCGTCCGACTCGCCGATGGTGCCGGTGTTGTTGTAGATGGTATTGAGCGACGAAAGATAAGTGCCGATGTTGTCCACGATCGCCCCCACCTCGGCCGGCGGGATCACCTCGCGGATCGCCTTCTCCACATCGGTGAACCGTGCGGCGGTTTCCTCGATACGCATGCCGACCGGCGCCCGCACGTGCAACAGCATCTGACCGCCGTCGACCTGCGGGAAGAAATTGCGGCCGAGAGCGGGCGCGAGCAGGAACGAGACGACGATGAAGCCGAGAAACCCGCCGACGAACAGCCTGCGATGCTCGATGGCGAGCCCCAGCAGATCGTGATACCCGGCGCGCAGCCGCACGAAGAGCGCCTCGAAGCCGTGCTGAAAGCGCACCAGAGGGTTCCTCGACGGCGGCGGCTCGATGACGTTGTTGTGCTCGTCGACGTGGGCCACGTGCATGTGCAGCAGATATTTCGCCAACGTCGGCACCAGCGTGCGCGACAGCAAGAACGAGCAGACCATGGCGAACATCACGCTCTCCGCCATGGGCACGAACAGGAAGCGCGACACGCCGCTCAGGAAGAACATCGGAATGAACACGATGCAGATGCACAGCAAGGACACGAAAGCCGGGACGACGATCTGCGAGGCGCCGTCGATGATCGCGGTTTCCACCGCCTTGCCCTGTTCGAGGTGGTAGTTGATGCTCTCGATCGTCACCGTCGCCTCGTCGACGAGTATGCCCACGGCGAGCGCCAGGCCGCCCAAGGTCATGATGTTGAGCGTTTCGCCGATCGCCGACAGCGCGCCGATCGCGCCTAGGATCGACAGCGGAATCGAGGTGGTCACGATCAGGGTCGAGCGCCAGCTGCCGAGGAAGAGCAGGATCATCAGGCTGGTCAGCGCCGCGGCGATCACGCCTTCGCGGATCACGCCCTGGATCGAGGCGCGCACGAATACCGACTGATCGCCGATGGGCTTGATCTCGAGTGCGTCCGGCAGCGAGGGCTTGATGATTTGGAGCATCTTCTTGATGCCGCTGACGATGTCGAGCGTCGAGGTCGCACCGCTCTTGAACACGCTGAGCAGCACCGAGCGATTGCCGTCAACGTGGACGACATTGGTCTGCACCGCATTGCCGTTGTGCACTTGGGCGACGTCGTGCATGTAGACCATCGCGCCTCCGACGCTCTTGATCGGCAGGTCGCCGAGCTCCGTAATTTTCGATGGGGCGCTGTTGAGGTTGACGGTGTATTCGTAATCGCCGATCTTTTCCGTGCCGGCCGGGGTGTCGAGGTTCTGTGCGGCGAGCGTATTGGCGACGTCGAGGCCGGTCAAGCCGCGCGACTGCAGCGCAGCGGTGTTGAGGTCGAACATCACCTGCGGTGTCTTGCCGCCGAACGGATAGGGGATGCCCGCGCCCTGCACCGTGACCAGGCGCGTGCGCACGAAGTTCAGGCCCAGATCGGCGAGATTCTGCTCGGTCAGTCCCTTGCCCGATAGCGCGAGCTGGATTACCGGTACCGTCGAGGCGCTGTAATTGACGATCAGCGGCGGCGTCGCGCCGGGCGGCATCTGTTTGAGCAAGGTCTGTGAAATCGCGGTCACCTGCGCGTTCGCGGTGGCGATGTTGACCGACGGGTGGAAGAAGATCTTGACGATGCCGAAGGTGGTATAGGAATTCGCCTCGATGTGCTCGATGTCGTTGACCGTCGTCGTCAGTGCGCGCTGGAACGGGGTGATGATGCGCCCGGCCATCTGGTCGGGCGGCAAGCCCTGGTACTGCCAGGCCACGCCGATGATCGGGATGTTGACGCTCGGAAAAATATCGACCGGCATGCGCAGCGCGGCGAGCGTGCCGATGAGGAAAATGAGCAGGGCCGCCACGATAAACGTGTAGGGCCTGCTCAGCGCGATGCGGACTATGGCGAGCATGTAGGCACCGGAAACCGATTGGGGCTAACGAATCGAGCTAAACACATCGAATCCAAATCCTTGGGCCGCCGTGATTGCACCGGCCGCCACTTGTGACTGTTTCGCGGGAAGAATTTCGTACCGTCAAGGACCCCTCGCAACCGGGGCTCCTTCGTTTCGGTGTTGCAAGGATGGGATTGGCGCATAGCGCAATGATTGCGAGGTCCGTCTCGATGATTTCATTTGAAATGAGCGTCCGATGTGGCAGCGGCACAGGGACCTGTTCGAGGCCGCGTGGCGGCCGGACAACACATGATTGAATCTCTTCGGTCGCCGCTATTTTTTCACTCATCGAACCTGGAGATTGAATCCAGCGTTTGTTACGGTGTGCACGAGTAGATGATATGGAATATTGAAAGTCCGGAATCAAACCATGGTGTCACCGCTTCCCAAACACTACCTGCTGGCCTCCGATTTCGACCAGACGCTGAGCTTCAATGACTCCGGTTTCGTCTTGTGCGAACTGCTGGGCATCAGCAGCTTTTCACAGAAGGTCGACGGTCTCGCGTGCAGCAATCTCGTGCAACAGGGCGGAGAACTCGCCTACCTCATTCGCCACGATCCGCAGTTCCGCGGCGTACGGCGTGAGCATTTGATCGAGACGGGACGGCGGGTGCGTCTCAAGGGCGCGATCGCGCCGCTGGTCAACTTTTTGGAGCGGGGCTTGCCGGGCTACCGCTTTTCGTTCTTCGTGATTTCCGCGGCGCCGAAGGAAGTCGTCGTTTCAGCGCTCGATGGCGTTGTACCTGCGGAGCACATCTTCGGCACCGAGCTCGACTTCGATCCCCGGTCGGGTGAAGTTCGGGCAATCAATCGTGTCCCCGCAGGCTATGGCAAAGTCGCTGTCCTCGATGACTTGGGGCACCGCCTCGGCGTGGCGCCGGACCGCATGATTTACGTCGGCGACGGCAGCTCCGACGTACACGTGATGCTGCACCTCAATAACCGGGATGGATTCACCATCGCGGTGTCCGAGAATCAACAACTCGCGCGTATCGCGAAGAGTACCGTGTTGAGCGACTCCGCGTTCAGCATCCTCGTGCCGGTTTTGGATCAACTGCTGGGTTGGCGCGTTGGACAGATCCGCGCCTTGTTCGAATCCAATGGCCTGACGCTGAAGGAGTGGGAGAGGGCCAGAACCGATCGGGTGCTGATTGGAGATACGCCGATTCCGGCCTCGGCGGTCGCGTGATCAGCGCTTGAGATGCGGGCCAAGCAGTGAGATATCGGCCGGCGAGAGGCGGTCGGTCCGCCGCAGTGTTCAATTGGTGCGCTTTGCGGCCAGGATGGCGGCGCCGGCAGCAGCGATCGCCGCGTCCCAATCGGGTTGAGCCGAGCTGACGCCGATCGCACCGACGATCTCGCCATTGACGATCAAAGGCAGGCCGCCCGACATTTCCACGTAACCCGCGGTCACGGCGGCGGTTCGGCCGGCGTGAATCGCATCTTCCAATGCCTTGCTGGGTTTGCGAAAAAGCGCAGCCGTGCGCGCCTTGGCGGGCGCCAGCTCCACCGAAGCGAGCATGGGCGATGCATCCATTCGATCGAGCGTGATCAAATAGCCCGCGCTGTCGGTCACCGCAATCACGCACGGCCAACCCTTCTGAAGTGCTTCCGCTTCAGCCGCCGCTATGACCGTTCGAGCGGCGTCGAGCGTCAAGGTATGCTGCGTCGTGACCTCCGCCGCCCGCACGTTCAGCGAGATGGCCAAAGCCAGGATCATCGCCGCGATCGCGGCGGTCTTGGTGGGAGTGGTGTGGGTGTAGTCAGTCATTGTTTTTCCTGTTGGACGATCTTGTTGGTCGCGTCGGCGTCTGCCGGTGGATAGACCTGCTCATCAATAGATAACAATCGCCGCGGTCGAAAGTTNNCGTAGGAACGGTGGCCGGGCCGACCGCCCGGTGGGCGCGGCGTTGCGATTTCGCAATACAACTTCGCCCGAAGCTGGATTAGAGTGTTGGCGTTGGTTCATTCACACAGCGATGCGCAACGCAGGCGCCGTTGCACATCGGGGCAACCACAGGAGGTACATCATGGGCAAATCAATTCTGATGCTGGTCGGCGATTACGCCGAGGACTACGAAACGATGGTTCCGTTCCAGGCGTTGCAGATGGTAGGTCACTCCGTGCACGCCGTGTGCCCCAACAAGAAGGCGGGCGACTACGTGATGACCGCGGTGCACGACTTCGAGGGACAGCAAACATATTCGGAGAAGCCGGGTCATCGATTCACGCTGAACGCGACCTTCGCGGAGATCAAGCTGGATCGCTACGACGCCCTGTTGATTCCCGGCGGGCGGGCACCCGAGTATTTGCGCATGAATGCGGACGTCATCACGTTCGTGCAGCACTTTGCGCGCGAGAAGAAGCCGATCGCAGCCGTATGTCACGGTGCCCAATTGCTCGCGGCGGCGGGCGTGATCCGCGGCAAGCGCGTATCGGCATACCCGGCATGCGCCGCGGAAGTGACGCTTGCCGGAGCGGAGTATGCCGAGATCCCGGTTGATCAGGCGGTCACCGACGGTCTGCTCGTCACTGCGCCGGCATGGCCGGCTCACGCGGCCTGGCTGGCGCAGTTCCTCACGGTGCTGGGAACGCGTATCACGCTTTGATTGCGGGGCGGCGGGCTCGGCGCACGGTTTTGGCGCTCGAGAGCGAATATTGGCGCAGCAAGCTCACCAGGTACTGGCCGGTGCGGCCGAGCGGGCGGTCCGCGCGATGCACGAGCATGGGGTTGAATTGATAGCGCGAACCGCCGGAATAGTGCACTTCGCACAATTCGCCGGCGCGCAGTTCGTCTTTGACCAGGTATGTGGGCATCCAACCAAAGCCGACCCCCATCGAGAGGGCTCTTTTCTTCGCAAAAAAGTCCGACAGATAAAACACGCGCTCGCCGCCGAACATGTGCCGATCGTCGCCCTGGTCGCTCGAGTCCTGCACGGTCAACTCCACATGCTCATGCAGCTGATCGAGAGTGACCGAACCCTTTCCCGCCAGAGGGTGCGCCGCGGCCACGCACAATACGCATGAAATCTCGGGAAGAATTTCCGACAGCAATTGCGCACGCGGTTCGTAGTCCTTCACCAGCATCAGATCCGCGTCGTCTCTTTCGAAGCGATACTGCACCCCCTTGAGAAATTCCACTTTTACCTGAATACGAGTGGGGATGCGCTCTGCGGCAAGCGTTTTCAACGCGGTGAGCGCCGATTCGAGCGGCAGAATGCCGTCGACGATGACCGTCAGGCGTGCTTCCCAGCCTTCCGAGAGCTGCCGCGCCAGCGTCTCGAGCGACATGGCATGCGCGAGCACTCTCTTGCCCTCCGCCAATACCGATTCCCCGGCGGCCGTGAGCCGGACGCGGTAGCCATTGCGGTCGAGCAGCTTGAGGCCGAGCTGCCGCTCGAGCTTGCGCAGCTGATAGCTGACGGCCGATTGAACGCGATGCAGCTTCTTGGCGGCGGCCGCCAGGCTGCCCTCGCGGATCACCACTTCCAAGACTTGGATCGCGTTGAGGTCGACTCGCATAGATGATCGAATTATTAGATGAAGATATTCTAAATAATACGCTTTTTTAGATTAAGATGGAGGTGCAAGCTGGGTCCGACGAACCCGTCGCATCCCGAGACTCGAGTCATGCAAACAGCCCAATCCTTCAGCGACGTCGCCAACCCTCTCGCCACCGACGGCTTCGAGTTCGTCGAGTACACGGCCCCGGATACGGCCGAGTTGGGCCGGTTGTTCGAATCCATGGGATTCAGCCGGGTGGCGCGGCACCGATCGAAGGACGTCTCCCTCTACCGGCAGGGCGACATCAACTTCATCGTCAACGCCGAGCCCAACAGCCTTGCGCAGCAATTCGCGCGCGACCATGGTCCGAGCGCCTGCGCCATGGCCTTTCGGGTCAAGGATGCAGCCCATGCCTTGCGCTCGGCCGTTGCCGCCGGAGCGAAGGAAGTCAAGGGCTCCGTGGGCCCGATGGAACTCAACATCCCGGCGATCGAAGGGATCGGCGGAAGCCTGATTTATCTGGTCGACCGCTACCGCAACCCGACCATCTATGACGTCGATTTCGTCAGGGAGCCCGGGACTGAGTCTTCGCCCGCGGGCGCCGGTCTCGTCGACATCGATCACCTCACCCATAACGTCGCCAAGGGGCGGATGGACTATTTCTACGATTTTTACCATCGAATATTCAACTTCCGGGAACAGCAGTATTTCGACATTTCCGGTGAATACACCGGTCTCACCAGCCGCGCGCTGTGCGCTCCGTGCGGCAAGATTCGCATTCCCATCAATGAATCGAAGTTCGAACATGGCAGCGGTCAGGTGGATCAGATCCAGGAATTCATCCAGCAATATCGGGGCGAGGGCATTCAGCACGTGGCGCTGCGCACCGACGACATCTTCCGGACATGGGATGACCTTCATGCGCGCGGACTGAAATTCATGACGGCGCCGCCGGATAGCTACTACGAGATGCTCGAGGAGCGGCTGCCGGGGCATGGACAGTCTGTCGCCGATCTGCAGAAACGCGGCATCTTGCTCGACGGCGCCGATGGCCGATACTTGGCGCAGATCTTCACTCAAACCCTGATCGGGCCTATTTTTTTCGAAATCATCGAGCGCAAGGGGGACGATGGCTTCGGACAAGGCAATTTCCGCGCGCTATTCGTCAGCATGGAGCGCGACCAGATTCGTCGCGGATCCCTCAAAGTTCCGCCCAAGACCTGAGCCGCCCGATGTTCGGCTATCAATCGGGCTTTGGCAACGAATTCGCGACGGAAGCGTTGGCCGGCGCTCTGCCGCCGGCGCAAAATTCGCCGCAGCGCTGTCCCTACGGCCTCTACGCCGAGCAGTTCTCGGGAACGGCATTCACGGCGCCCGGGCACGCCAATCGCCGATCGTGGCTGTATCGAATTCGACCGGCGGTCACGCACGCGCCGTTCCGCCCGCTCGATCGTGATCCGTTCGCCGACCAGGAAATCTCGGGACCCCCATCGCCAAACCAGTTGCGATGGGACCCTCTGCCCCTGCCGACCGTGCCCACCGATTTCGTCGAGGGTTTGTCGCCCATCGCGGGCAACGGTTCGCCGGAAACGCAAACCGGCTGCGGCATCTACTTGTATGTCGCCAATCGATCGATGGGCAATCGGTTTTTCTATAGCGCCGACGGCGAGCTATTGATAGTACCGCAGCACGGCGCATTGACGCTCGATACCGAACTCGGGCGCATCGGCATCGAACCGCAGGAAATAGCCGTGATCCCTCGCGGACTGCGGTTTCGGGTCGATGCGCCTGCCGGCGGCGCCCGCGGCTACATATGCGAGAACTTCGGCGCGCCCTTCAAATTGCCGGATCTGGGTCCGATTGGTTCCAACGGGCTTGCCAACCCGCGTGATTTTTTGACGCCGCGGGCTCATTACGAAGATCGCACCGCTGACTGTGTACTGATCGGCAAATTCCTCGGTCGATTGTGGGCTGCTCAGATGGACCACTCGCCGCTCGATGTCGTGGCTTGGCACGGCAACAACGTCCCTTACAAGTACGATTTGCGCCGATTCAACGCGATGGGCTCGGTGTCGTACGATCATCCGGATCCTTCGATATTCTCAGTGCTGCAGTCGCCCAGCGACACCGCGGGAACCGGCAATCTCGATTTCGTGATCTTTCCGCCGCGCTGGCTGGCGATGCAAAACACTTTTCGGCCGCCCTGGTTCCATCGCAATGTCGCGAGCGAATTCATGGGCCTGATTCATGGCGTCTACGACGCCAAGAGCAGCGGATTCGTGCCGGGCGGCGCCTCGCTCCACAACTGCATGAGCGCACATGGGCCCGATGCGGCGACGTTTCAACAAGCCTTGGAGGCGGACACGACCCGACCTCACCACGTCACCGGGACCATGGCCTTCATGTTCGAAAGCCGCTGCGTCCTCAAGCCGACCCGCTCCGCGCTGCAAGGGACGCCGGCACTGCAGCAGGACTACATGCAATGCTGGCTCGAACTCGGCAGGCGCTTCGATCCCTCGTCCGAGTGAATGACGAACCAGGTCCGGCATGGCCGGCGCGAGGCCGCTGCGGCTAGGGCGGATTGACGCCCGAAGAGTCCGGTTTCGCGCGCAACTTGGACAACAGGCCGCGCAGATGCGCATTTCGATCGCGCTCGCGAAAAGCGAGATACAGCGTGGAGAACGCCTCCTTATCGCGCAACGGCACGTAAGCAACGCCGTCCAGGTGGATGGTTCTGGTATCCGCCGGCACGATGGCGATCCCCACGCCCGCATCCACCAGACCGACGATGGTCGTGAGTTCTTGGACTTCTCGCGCTATTTGCGGCCGAAATCCGGCGCCCGCACAGAGGCGCAGAACTTGCCAATAAAGACCGATGCCGGACTCGCGCGGATACATGATGAGCGGCTGGTCCCGCAAATCGCTGATCCGGATCGCCCGCTTTTGCGCGAGGGGATGATCATTCGCCATCGCCGCGACCAATGGAGCGCGATACCATTCTTCGACCAGGATCCCTGCCGGGGCCGGCACATCCGATTTGCGCAGTATGCCCGCGTCGAGCGTCCGGTAGTGCAGACCATTGAACTGATCGAGAGACGTCATTTCGTGCAGCGTCAGCAGCACATGCGGAAATCCAATTTGAAATTGCTTGATTGCCCATGTCAGCGACGAGGTGAACATCGCGGACGACGCGTAGCCGAGATGCAGCGAACCCACCTCGCCGAGTTCGGCGCACCTCACTTCAGCCTTGGCGGTCTCCACCGAGGCAAGAATGCCGCGGGCACGGTCGAGCAAGTGTTTGCCCGCCTGCGTCAGAAACACGTGCCGCTGATCTCGGTCGAACAGCCGAGCGCCGACTTCCTGTTCGAGCGCCTTGATCTGAATGCTGAGCGGCGGCTGCGCGATGTGCAGGCGCTCGGCGGCGCGAGTGAAGCTTAGTTCCTCCGCCACCGCGACAAAATAACGTAGACGGCGAATTTCCATGATATCTATATAGTATCGAAAGTGATCGCTATTTTATATTGGCGAATATAACCGGCGCTGCCTACGATTAGGCCCAAGGGAGCGCCGCGGCGCCGCGAAAAGATCACTGGCGGCGCGCCGCACCGAGCTGGAGACACTATGCAGGATGACAAGGCCCCATGGCTCGCAGCCAGAGCCGTGGTGGAGCGTCTCACTCGAGGGGTAGCGGTTGCCGCACTCGGCGTGCGTAGTTCGCGAACCGCCGAGATCGCCCGCATAGCTCGAAGCTCCGGGCACCACGCGATCTGGGTCGATCTCGAGCACAGCACCATGCCGATCGATACCGCGGCGCTGATTTGCGCCGCCGCTCTCGATCTCGGCCTTGCGCCCTTCACGCGCATACCCGAACGCGAGTATGGCGTCATCGGCCGGTTGCTGGACGGCGGCGTGTTGGGAATCATCGCTCCGCGCATCGAATCCGCCGAAGCAGCCCAGGATATCGTTGCCGCGTGCCGCTTTCCGCCATTCGGCCATCGATCCGCCATTGCCACACTGGCTCATCTCGATTTTCAAAAGATGCCCGCGGCGCAATTCAACCAAACGCTGAATCGAGCAACGGTCGTAAAAGTACTGCTGGAGAGTCCTCGAGGTATCGAGAACGCCGAGGCGATCGCCGCGGTTCCGGGCGTGGATATCGTCGGGATCGGCACGAACGATCTGACGGCCGAAATGGGCGTCGAGGGCCAGTACCGCCATCCGGACGTGCGCAAGGCTCACGAAACCGCAATTTCAGCCTGCCGGCGAGCGCAGAAGCCGTTGGCGATCGGCGGCATAGGCGACCTCGCCTATGCCGCAGAGCTGATCCGGTTGGGCGCGGCGCCGTTCATGTTCACCGGCATCGACACCGATCTGCTGCTGGCGGCGGCGCGCGATCGCGTCAGCCAGGCACTTGCGTCCCTCAAGGCATAGCTCCCGCCCTCAAACCATAAATCCCGAGAAGTCATCCGGCCATGTCGTCAACGATTCTTACGTCCAAACCGATGCGCGATGCCGGCACGCTCACGCGCCCCGTTTTTGCCATGCCCGCGGAGGCCTGCGATTCGCACGTTCACGTGTTCGAGGCTGCGGCGAAATACCCGAGCGTCGATGCGCCGCATTACACGCTGCCCGACGGCAGCTTGGAAAAGCTGCAACGGATGACCGACGTGCTGGCGCTGCAACGCTTCATCATCGTGCAGCCGAGCTACTACGGCACCGACAATAGCTGCATGCTCGACGCGTTGAGCGCCGCGGGCCCGCGCGCGCGCGGTGTCGCCATGGTGGGAGAGAACTGCACGGACGAGGAATTGAAGGCGATGCACGTGCGCGGTGTGCGTGCGCTGCGACTGGATTTGTTTCTGCGGTCGAGTTGGCCGACGGCCGACATCATCGCCTACATCGAACACAGCGTTCGACGCACGCGTGCGATCGGCTGGCATGTGCAATTCTATACTCCCGGCTGGGTCGTTCGGGATCTGCTGCCCTTTCTGGGCGGACTGGAGGCGGATTTCGTCATCGACCACATGGGGTACATGCTCGAAAGCGACGGACTCACGCATACCGACTTCGACCGTCTAATCGACGTGATCCGCGCGGGACGCGGATGGATCAAGCTCTCGGCTCCGTATCGCCTGGCCCGGGATGGAAATTTCGAACGTTTGAAACCCATGGCCCGCGCCATCATTGCAGCCGCGCCCGATCGGGTGATTTGGGGCAGCGACTGGCCGCATATTCCGGAAGGCGGCAAGGATACCGGCACCCTGCTCAACCTGCTGTCCGACTGGGCTCCGGACGCCGAAGCACGCAAGCGCATTCTGGTCGCGAACCCGGCGAAGCTGTTCGGATTCGGGAAGTGATCGTTTCAGAGCGCGGCGTCAGCGCGCCGCGGTTATGGGTGCATAGCGCTCGGAGTTGTCGATCAAGAACTGGCGCGGAGATTCTCCGTACTGCCGCCGAAACATGGCGATGAAGGCGCTGACGCTTCCATAACCCACATCGAGCGCAACGGATGAGACCTTGTGTCCGGCCGCGACGAGTTCCAATGCATGTTGGGCAATGACCGCACGCTTCCAGCGCGCATAGGGCAGTCCGGTCTGACTGCGGAAATGCCGAGCGAAGGAGCGTCGGGACATGCCCGCCCGTACCGCCAGCTTGTCGAGACTCGCGGCAGCGGTCGGACACGTCAGCACGCTCTGCGCCGCCTTCAACAGGCGCGGCGCGGTGGGCATCGGGACTTCGAACTGTTCGGGCTGCGCTGCCGTCATTTCAGCGGCCATGACCTTCCACAGCAGGCGCCGCATCGAGGCGTCGCTGGAGGTCAGTTGCGTCAGGCGTTGGAGTGAAGCCATCATCAGAGCGGAAGCCATCATCAGAGCGGAGGCGCGCAAGACGCACACGCCGTCGGGAAGATTCTGCAGCCCGGCCGGAGCGATCACCACCCATCCGCTGCCGCCACCGCTGGATCGCGAGGCATGGCGCACACCGGGCGGGACCCAGGCCACACGGCGCGCGGGAATGATCCAGGCGCCAAGTTCGGTACGCAAATGCGAAATCCCGGTTTCCACGAGAATGAATTGGCCGCCTTCATGTGCGTGCCACGCCGTCTCATCCGGGCTCGCGCCGTCGAACCGGTTTGTCCCGCGTTGGGGGAGGATACTGGTGCGCGCGGCCGCCGAGGGGTCCCGAACGCTCACCCAAGTTGAAACGGAGGAGGGCATTTAATTGGGTGCGGCCACGAGAAATTCGAAAGTACCCGGCAGGACGGTCGGGTAGGGAATCGGCGGTTTTGGCGGTCCAAATTTGGCGGACGGCAGATAGACGCGGCCGCTAGTCGCGTGCCGGTTTGCGTGCTCAAGGTCTGCACCAGAGCGATATCGCCGCCGCCGCGAACCGCGATCACGGAGAGCGTTCCGTCATCGCCGCCGGCGACGAAAGCGCGTCGACGCACCGAATCGAACATGACCGCGTCGGCGCCGCGTCCGACGGCGATGCTCGCGACCACACGCCCGGCACGCGCGTCGTACGCCTTCAATATCCCGTTATCGCAAACGGAGAGAACGACTTGGTCGGCTTGATCGTACGCCAAACCCGTGGCCTCCTCGCACCCGTCGAGCGGGATGCGCTTGACCACCTTGCGCGAGACCATGTCCATCGACACGATTTCGCTCGACTTGCCGCGATTCACGTTGATGTAAACCTTTCCCATCCCGTCCGCCGCGGCGAATTCGGGATGGCCGTCGACGGATGCGGTTCCGACCACGCTGGACTTTTTGACATCGACCAGCAGCAGCAGCCCGGATCCCCCGTTGAGGGCTATGAGCAACCCCGTTTTTGGTTCGACCACCATGGCGTCGAGCGCATGGATCCCGCTCACGGGGTTGTCGTTCGCGGTAGGAATCGTCGAGAGAATTTTCCCGCTGGCGCCATCGAAAATCGTGATGACTTTGGTTTGGCTGTCGTCGACGGCAAGGGTTCCATCCCCCAGCGGCACCAGGCCGTGCGTGATCTTGCCGGCCACCAGGCCCGTCGTGACCGTGTTGGTCTTCAGGTCCACGGCGGTGACACCCGCCTGCGCCAGAAAAAGCCGGCCGCTGTGCTGATCGACGACCGCGTAGTCCCATGCGCCGCCTGAGCCCGGAACGTGCGCGATCATTGAATAGCCGGTGGGTTCGGTAGCGCTGCTGCCGCTGGGCCAGGCAGCCGCCGCGGCAAGGGCGATCAAGAATATCCGCGCATGCATGAGATGGGTTCTCCGGGCGTAGGGGCGAGGCCGGGCGGGGGCTACCAGCGGTAGCTCAAATTGACGGTCCAAAGACGCGGCCTGCCGATCCCGGCCACATTGAATGGCGCCTGGACTTCTGCCGCGCTGATGTATTCGGTGTTGTATAGCTTGTTGAAGACATTCGAGACATGACCGGAGACCGACCATTGGCCGCCCTCCAGCCGAATGCCGAGATTCACCAGCTGATGAGCCGGTTGCTGGAAGTGGTCCGTAGGGTCCCAATTCTGTTGTCCTACCAAGGTCGCATCGGCACGGGCGCCCAAGGTCAGATAATCGGTCAGGTGATGCGACCAATCGAGCGACACCGAGCCTTGATACGCCGGCGTGTACGGCGCCGTGCGGCCGCTCAGATTGGTCGGCTGATTGAGGTCGAGATCGTAGTACGGGACATTACCCCAGACCGCCTCGGTCACGCCGAAGCTGGTCGTTAAATACAGGTCCTGAGTAAGCCGCGCGGAAACGTCAAATTCGCCGCCATAACTGCGCGAAGCACCAATGTTCTCGGTGAGTTGGATGAATTGGTTCGCTTGGAAGGCCACCGTCTGGAACAGCCGATCCCGGTAGTCGATATAAAAGACGGCGGCGTTGAAACGAAGACGATCGAAGAACGTCGATTTCAAGCCCAGTTCGTAATTCCACGTGGTTTCGGGCTTGTACTTGCCGGCAAAGGCATTGCCGTTGGCGTCGAACTCCTCGACGAGATCACCGGGTTGGAAACCGCGTGAAATCGAACCGTAGCCCATGAGGTCTTTGGTGAAATGATAGGACGCCGAAAACTTCGGCAGGACTTCGGTGCCGTGCTGCTCGTTGGCGATGCCGTAGATGGGATCCGTGAGGGAGCTATTGTTATAGTCCGCGCGCAACCCCGTTTCGAAGGTCCACTTCGCCCAGTCGTACGATACGTTGCCGAAAACGGCGTACTCCCTGTGGCGCTGAATCACATCGGTATTTTGAACGCCATACTGGGTCGGATCGTCGAAGTTCGCCGGATTCGAGGGGTCGCCGTTGAACGCAACCGTGTTGGTAAAGACGGTCGGATCATTGGCCTGCGCGAATATGCCCACCAGCCATTTCAAGGCGCTGTCGCCCGAGTTTGCCAGCCGAACTTCTTGGCTTCCAACGTCATGCGCGAAGGCCTGGTGGGCGGTCAGGAACGGCAAGGGTCCCTTGTCGACATCGACCGTCACGTCCGAATAGGAATGAAAATAGGAGGAAATCGAGGAGAGATTCAATTGATCGCCGAACTGATGGTCGATTTTCAGGGTGGCGGAATAAAGACCCCGCAAATACTCCGGTAGCGTTCCGTCCGTAATGTTCAACGAGTAGTCGGTCGGCGAATCGGGCCTGTAGTAAAGATTGGCGCCGCTTCCGGCGCGATTCCAATTGTAGTAGAGGTAGAGGGCAGCGGTGGTCGCGTCGTTCTTGTACAGGAGAGTGAGTCGTCCGCCTCGTTCAGTTCCGCCATCGACCGTCCTGTTCAGAA
>WNFL01346077.1_pt3 | contig 22575 bp, 27 predicted proteins | sample 5400361 | NCBI WGS metagenome assembly WNFL01 (sample SAMN13153351, study PRJNA577476) | soil metagenome | isolation source: 40 cm soil on Douglas fir-dominated hillslope | place: USA:California | collected 2013-09-17
CCATCTTGGTGAAGACAAACAAAAATATTTTTGGCATAACCGCCGATGGCCTCGTCAAGTGAGTTATCGACAATTTCTATAAGGAGATGATGTAAACCTTTTTCATCGGTGCTACCGATGTACATACCAGGACGTTTGCGGACTGGTTCTAAACCTTCTAGGACAGTAATATCTTTAGCTGTGTAAGTGTCAGGCATGCGGGTTTATTCTAATTGTTATCTCTAGTTGAAGCAAGTGAGAGTTAGAATAGGTATATGTTACCAAAAATAGTGGTCAGTGCTGTATCAGAAAGAAATAGTTTGCTGACAAGCTTAGGTTTTTCCAGCAAAATGGTGATGGATTTTGAAGGAGAAGGGGCGAAAACGGATGATTTAAGACGCTGGATTTATAACAGTGTGGCAGCGGCCAAACAAAAAAATGATTTGAATGTTGTAGTTTGGGATGCGGATTCGTTGAGTCCGGAGTGTCAAGCTGTTTTATTAAAACCTTTAGAAGAATTGGAGGATGGAATAAAACTTGTTCTGGTGGTAGGGAATGAAAATAGAATGCTACCCACTATTCTGTCGCGATGCATGGTGGAGTATCTGGGAGAGAAAGAGAAAACTACAGATATTTATTGGTCCAGAGTGCGGCAATGTTGGTCTGCTGGGCCAGCGGCCTGTATTGCTTTGTCGGATTCTCTTTCCAAAGAAGAGGTGGATGATTTTATGATGGAAATTATTGAAAAATTAAAGACCAGTTTATCGACCGAAGTTAGCCAGAAAAGAGTTCAGGTGTTGGACAAAGCTTTAACCTGTTTGGCTGAATTAAGACAGACAAATGTAAACCAAAAACTGTCTCTGGACAATTTTTTAATAAGTTCTTGGAGGTTAATTAAAACTTAAATATCAATGTCTGATAAAAGGCAAATTGTTTTTGTTTTGACGTTAGTAGTTTTGTTTTATCTAGTCCCCTCTTTTTTCTTAGCCAAGAATATTTTTTATTTGTTTAGTTTGGTGTGGTCAATTTCAATTATATTTTGGGTTACCTTTATAGAGAAGATAAAAACTGATATTAATCCCAGAAGATTACTAATCCTCATTTTGATAATGGTGGCGGATTGTTTATTGGTTAGGAAGTTATCCCCTACTATTGCTATGATAAATGTTTTAGCTGGAATAGTAATGGCTCCCATAATGGAGGAACTATTGTTTCGTGGATGGGTTATTTCCAAAATCGGTGGGAGTAGAAAAGATAAAATTGTGAAGTCGTCTATTTTGTTTGGTCTTTATCATTTTAAGAATGCTTTTGTGTTGAGTCCGTTTGCTTTGCTTTATCAAGTTTTTTATGCGGGATTTATTGTAGGACCTATCTTTTCTTGGGTGAGGCTTAAATATAATAGTTTGTTTGCATCAATGGCTTTGCATAGTTTAAATAACACAATTGCCTCTACGGTTACGGAAAGATTTTTCTCCTTTATTGTGGCCAGTTCTAGAAAATACAACTAGTTATTGTTTGTTAACCTGCAGGGCCTGGCCCTGCAGGTCGTTAAAATGGCGTGCCTCATTGTTTATAATGATTTGTAATATATGCCACAGAAAAATAGTCGTAAGGAATATGGGGCCGGCGGGTATTACCATATTTATAATCGCGGAGTGGAAAAGAGGGATATTTTTCTAGACGAGCAAGATTACAAAGTATTTCTTGGTTATATAAAATTTTATTTAGAGGTACCTGACCTGCAGGGCCAGGCCCTGCAGGAGAAAGTGTCACCTTCGAAAGTAGTTAAGAACTACTCCGAACAAATTCAACTGCTTGCCTACTGTTTGATGCCAAATCATTTTCACTTTTTGATAAAACAATCAACTGATCGAGGAATTGCAGAGTTTATGCAATCCTTAACCATGAAATACGTGATGTACTTCAACAAAAAATACATGCGAGTTGGAAGTCTGTTCCAAGGGAGATACAAAACAGTTCTGATTGGGGGCGAAGACCAGTTTGTTTACATAACGAAATACATTCACCGAAATCCAATTAAACTTTTACCTGCAGGGCCTGGCCCTGCAGATTTGGAAGAATATAAGTATTCGAGTTATGGGAATTATTTGGGATTGTTTAGACAAAGTTGGATTAATACGGAAGAAATACTCTTGTATTTTTCAAAGATACGTTCGAGAAATACTTATCGTCAATTTGTGGAAGATTCTGGTGATACAGAAGATATTGCGAAAGTTTATTACGAGATGATAGACATGGACAATTAATTGACCTGCAGGGCCAGGCTCTGCAGGATGGTGAGTTGATTGGAGTTTGGTGTTTAATACAGATCTGGATTTTTGAAAGGAATTAGGGCGGCGATCACGCCTGATTCGTAATAAGTGGTTCGCGTAAGGACATCGTTGGTGAGGAGGCCGATCGCTCCATTAGCTTGTTTGGAATTGGTTTTGCCAAAGACAATGTCATCAGCTTCTCCTAATTCTTTGCCTTGTTTGATCAATGCGGCCACCTTATTGGGTAAAAAGAAAGAAGCACTTCTACCTTTGCCGATAGTCCCCTCTTTAGATTTAATAACCATCCAAGCAAAAGCTTCCATTTCTTGATCCACCATTTCCAGTCCTCCTTCGATACCGACCCAAAAGTCGGCCTTTGGGGCAAGTTGAGAAACATTTTTTACACGGTTAAAAGCTCCCTCTAGGGTTTCTTTTTCGCTCATGGGTTGATCGGAAACGTTTGACGGAGCATTTATTCCTTGTACTTCAAAAGTCTCATTGGGAAACATCTTTGAGAAACCTATTTGAGTTACATTTATTTTGACTGGATTGGCGGAGGCAACAATAACTTTTTTCATGAGGTTATTATGGCATAGTAAAAAGCTTGATTGTTGGAGGAAAATTTGGCATAGTGAAAGGAGATGGATTATCAAGAAAAGGCTCTCGTTGATCTTTTGGTGTCTTCCGGTAGATTGCTACCGGATAAGGTTGATGCCTTAAAGATTGAGGCGGTGACTTCGGGCAAAAGTTTGACTGATTTGCTATTTTCTAAAGGTATGGTGACGGATTCCGATTTGTCGGAAGCCAGGGCAAAAGTTTTGGGTATCCCCTACTTTACCGAAACAAAGATTTCGGTTAGTCCCGATTTGTTGGCTTTGATTTCGGTTGATTTAGCCAGGAATTATGAAGTGGTACCTTTGGCCTTGGATAAAGCGGCGGGAGTATTGAGTTTGGTGATGGTTAAACCGGAAGATCTGACGACAGTAGATTTCTTTGCCAAAAGGACAGGCTACAAAATAAAATCTTATTTGATTTCGAAGATAAATTTTGATATCTTACTCAACAATGTTTACAGCCAGAGTTTATCTGGAGAAATTTCGGGTGTTTTAAAACGAGGCAAAGAAGCTTCCGATGAATCTGCTGTTCGCTTGGTGACGGCAGATACCATATCCCAAATTATTAAGGAACCAAAGATTGTAGAAATTGTCAGGAAAGTGTTGGAACATGCGATTCGTTTGCGGGCTTCGGATATTCATATTGAGCCACAAGAGAATATTACAAGAGTTCGGTATCGTATTGATGGTATTTTGGAAGAGAAATTGACCTTGGACAAGGATTATCATGCTGCTTTGGTGTCTCGTATCAAGATTTTGAGTGGGATGAAGATTGATGAAAAAAGAATTCCTCAAGATGGGCGTTTTAATTTTAGTTCTGAGTGGGGCGAGGTAGATCTACGTATTTCATCTCTGCCGACGGTGAATGGTGAGAAGATTGTGATGCGTCTTCTTAAAAAATCAGATAGAGTCCCCACACTTTCGGAGTTGGGAATTAGAGCTAAAGCGTTAGCTGTGCTCGAGGAAGCGATTCATATTCCTCATGGCATTATTTTGGCCACTGGTCCGACTGGATCTGGTAAAACAACGACTCTTTATTCGCTTCTTACTATGATTAACTCGCCGAAAGTAAATATTGTGACTCTGGAGGACCCGGTCGAATACGTGATGACTGGTGTCAACCAAGTGCAAATAAATCCTCAGGCGGGTTTGACTTTTGCCTCCGGTTTACGTTCTTTCTTGCGTCAAGATCCAAATATTATTATGGTGGGTGAAATTCGTGATGAAGAAACGGCGGCCTTGGCCGTGCAGGCTTCTCTCACTGGTCACTTGGTTTTTTCGACGGTACATACCAATTCGGCTGCTGGCGCTCTGCCCCGTTTGCTCGATATGAAAGCGGAGCCATTTCTACTTGCCTCATCGATGACGGCGGCTATTGGTCAACGTGTCTTGAGAAAAGTGTGTGATAACTGTAAAGCCCCCTATGCTCCTGAGCCGGCCGTAGTGGAAGATATCAGGCAGGTATTGGGAAAATTATTGGATGGATGGATGCAAAGTAATCCGGATAAAGCGGATGTAGCGAAGAAAAACAATGTGCCGTTTATGCTTTACAAAGGAACTGGTTGTGAAAAATGCGGCGACTCCGGTTATTACGGCCGAATTGGTATCTATGAAGTACTGCGGGTGACAGAAAAAATTGCCAAATTTATTATGGAAAGGGCGGACGCGACCACGATTGAAAAGGCGGCTATGGAAGACGGTATGATTATCATGAAACAAGATGGCTACATGAAAGTTCTGGAAGGAATCACGACATTGGAAGAAGTTATTAGAGTAGCTCAAGTTTGATGGATAAAGCGGCCAATCTACTACAAGAACTGCTGACGATGGCAGCCAATAATAACTCTTCTGATTTGCATTTGGTGGTTGATTCCTATCCTATTTTTCGTACAGTGGGGAAACTGATGCCTTATACACCGGCTGGTGTAATTGATGTGGATTCGCTAATGGCGATGATCACGAGTGTCATGAATCAAAATCAAAAAGAAATCTTTTTAAAAGAATTGGAACTCGATTTTTCAGTAAAAATAGCCGGGAAGGCTAGATTTAGAGCCAATGCTTATTTTCAAAAAGGAACCCCGGCCATTTCGCTCCGTTATATTCCCGACAAAATACCGACCATAAATGAATTGGGACTACCAGAGATCTGTCATTCTTTTGCCAAATTAAAACAGGGTTTTGTTTTGATCACTGGCCCAACAGGGACCGGTAAATCGACAACCTTGGCAGCTATCATCGATGAGATAAATGCGACTAGACAAGAACATATCGTCACAATTGAAGATCCAATCGAGTTCCTGCATGAAAACAAAAAGTCGTTTGTGAGCCAAAGAGAGCTAGGTGGTGATACTAAAAGCTGGAGTAATGCTTTGAAATCTGTTTTGCGTCAGGATCCAAATGTGGTTTATATAGGAGAAATGAGAGATGCGGATACGATGCAGGCGGCTATGACAGTGGCGGAAACAGGGCACTTAGTCTTTGCCACACTGCATACCAATTCGGCTGCCCAGTCGATTGAAAGAATTGTGGATAGCTTTCCGGATGAACAACAAGAACAAATAGTTTTACAACTATCGATGGTCTTGGAGGCGGTTTTGACACAACGTCTAATACCGACAATCGGTGGTAAACGAGCGGTGGCGACAGAAATTATGGTGGTCACACCGGCGGTCCGGAATAATATTCGTGAAGGAAAAACTTTTCAGATTGATAATGTCATCCAGACTAGCGGGAATTTGGGTATGAAATTGATTGAAAATAGTTTGGCAGAATTGGTTAATAAAAACATTGTTGATCGAAATGTTGCTTTGGAGTATGCCATTAGGCCATCGCTTTTGGATAAACTATTGGGAGGCAGATAAAGATGAAAACATTTCAATATAAGGTACGTGATAGACAAGGGAATGCTTCCTCGGGTGTTTTGGAGGCGTTGGACGAAAAACAAGCGGCCACTATTTTACGGAGCAAGGGACTTCTGGTGACGGCTCTTTATGAAGAAGACAGTTTGAATTTGGATGCCTTGTTGGGTCAATTCTCTAAACCAAAGCAGGATGAGATAACAAACTTTACTAGACAGATGTCGACAATGATTAGCTCTGGACTGCCTTTGGTGGAAGCTCTAAAGATTTTGAGAAATCAGTCGAGTTCAAGCTTGAAGCCGGTCCTAGATAAAGTTTTAACAGAAGTGGAGGGAGGCTCGACTTTGGCGGATGCCATCCAAACCTCTGGCGGTGGTTTTTCGTCTGTTTATGTGGCGATGGTGCGGGCTGGTGAATCGGCTGGTGTTTTGGATCAAGTGATGAGTAAACTGGCCGATGCTTTGGATAAACAAAGAGAGTTTGCTAGTAAAACAAAAGGAGCTTTGGTTTATCCAATAATTATTTCGATTGCGATGGTGGTGATTGCAGCCATCATGATGATTTTTGTAGTCCCCCGTCTCACGGCAATGTATAAGGATTTTGGTGCCGAACTGCCAGGCCCGACCAAAGTATTAATGGGGGTGAGTGATTTTACAGTTAATTATTGGTATGTTCTTTTGATTGTCTTGGGGGTGGGATTTGTGTTCTTTCAAAACTGGTCGAAAACAGAAGTAGGCGGTTTAATTTTGGAACAAATCAGTTTTAAAATTCCTATTTGGGGAAAACTGAGAAAAGATATTATTTTGACGGAGTTTTCGAGGACAATTAGCGTCTTGCTTGGAGCTGGTATTCCGATTTTGGATGCATTACAAATTGTTTCTGGGACGCTCGGGAGTAAAGTTTATGGAGCGGAAGTAAGGCAAGCAGCGGTTTATGTGGAAAAAGGCATTAGTTTGGCGGAAGCCATTACCCGTTTGGAAGTTTTTCCGCCGATTTTGTCACAGATGGTGGCCGTTGGTGAAGAAACAGGTAAATTGGATGAGGTGTTGGCCAAGCTGGCGACTTTTTATGAAGGTGAAAGTGAGATAAAGATTAAAGCCTTGACGACGGCGATTGAGCCACTAATTATGATCATTATGGGTGTGGGTGTGGGGTTTTTGGTAATTGCTGTGATCATGCCAATATATAACTTGACAAGTCAATTTTAATGATTCATAGTTAATCAAGATGAAAAGACTTAATACTGGTTTTACACTGATGGAACTTTTGATTGTTATTGGTGTTTTGGGTATTTTGGCGGCAGGGCTTTTGGCGGCGATTGATCCCTTTGAGCAATTAAAGAAAGCTAGAGATAGCAACTACCGCAGTGGTGCAATCGAACTTTTACAGTCCGTTCAAAGATACTATGCCAATCATGGCTATTTTCCTTGGAGAAACACTGGCAGTACCTGTGCGACGGATGCTACCGCGGCGTTGGCTCCTTCTACTCCGGGGACATCTCTCTCGGCTCAAATGGTGAAAGTGGGTGTTAGTCAGGATAGTTTGATTAACACTTGTTTAGTTGATTTAATTTCTGATGGTGAATTAAAGTCGACTTTTAAACAAGGTTTGAATACGACTGTCTACTTAAGTTCCTGGACTAAAACCGATGCCCGTGTTTGTTTTTCACCAGAAAGTAAAAGTACTCGAAACGATAGTCAGACGATTTTTAATCTAGACTCTACTGGTGGTACACCTGTACTGGCCTTGGGATGTACTTCCACCCAAAAGGATGCCGGCGTTTGTTTACAGTGTTTCCAGTAAGAAGGCTATAATAGCCTATGCTTTTTGTGATTCTATTTCTCTTTGTGATGGGCTTAGTTTGGGGCAGTTTTCTGAATGTGGTGATTTTTCGGATGTCTCACGGGAAGTCTCCCCTATCGGGGCGTTCGAAGTGCCCGAAGTGTAAGCACATAATTTCTTGGCAATATAATATTCCCCTACTGTCTTTTTTTCTTTTAAAAGGAAAGTGTGCTTTTTGTCATAAAAAAATCTCGGTTCGCTATCCCCTAGTGGAGTTTTTGACCGGTGTTTTCTTTGTTTGGTGGTTTGTAGTGGGTTTTAATTTTTTTAAGTTAGTCGGTAACCCTTGGGGGTTTATACAGCCAATATTTTGGCTGGTAGTGGGGATGGTGCTATTAGCTATTTTTATGACCGATCTGTTATATATGGTGATTCCTTTTAGTTTAAATCTGGCACTTTTTAGTTTGGCTTTAACTTATCGCGTTGGCCTGACTGGATTTGGAATAATGCGGAGTGAGGATTTTGTGAAAGCAATTCTGGCAGGGGCCGGTTTGTGTTTGGCCTTTTTACTATTGCAGTTCCTAACTAGGGTCATCAAGAAAGTTGATGGTTTTGGTTGGGGGGATATTTATTTGGCGCCTTCGCTAGGTTTGCTACTGGGATGGCCAAAAATATTACCAGGCGTTTTTATCTCTTTTTTATTGGGATCGCTGGTAGCTGTTAGTTTAATTTTATTAGGTAAGAAAAAATTTGGTCAGTACTTACCCTTGGGACCATTCCTGATTACGGGAACAGCCATCGCTCTAATTTGGGGAAATGTGATTTGGTCTTGGTATATTTCGCTTCTAGTTTGACATTTGTTTTCCTTTCCCGCAAAATGAAGTTGTGTTATACAGAACGGCTGGATTTACTTTGATGGAACTTTTGATAGTGGTGGCATTAATAATGATTTTGTCGGTGGTGGGAATTGGTTCATATACTCAAGCGGTGGTGAAGTCTAAGGATACACAAAGAAAATCTGATCTGAATCAACTGGCTAAAGCCGTGGAGGCTTTTAATTCTGATCTTTCTCGATACCCATTATCGATGGCAGGAGAAGACTATATTCATTGCTATGTCAAGAGTTCAGGGACGATAACTAATCCTACTTGTGTAAGCAATAAGCTCAATGCCGTCATTGATGGGGCAAGGACAGATTATATTGTGATGCCAACTGATCCTGACCCAAGCCAAAAATATGTTTATATCTCGACTGACGGTAGAACTTTCGCCTTGTACGCTGCTTTGGAAAATACTAGCGACAAAGACTTGCTCAAACTATCTAACGGTAGTCCGAATCTGGATCCTTGGGGTATTAGTTGTGGAAGCCTCAAGTGCAATTATAAAATTACGGAAGTGGGTCTTGCTAAAACAGATGAATAAAAGAAATACCTCCCGGCAATCGGGATTTACTTTAATAGAACTTCTAGTAGCAATGGGCATTATTGCTGTTTTAACGGGTATGGCAGCCTTCAATTTTAATCAATCGAGAGTCCGAGCTCGTGATGTACAACGGAAAAATGATATGAGTCAGTTGCAAAAAGCTTTGGAACTTTATAAAAATGATCATCGAGTTTATCCGGTGGCTGATATGCAAAATACTTTATTGGATTTACCGACTAAAGCAAATCAATATATCAAAACAACTTTTAACGATCCGAAAGGGAGTACCGACTGGATTGATTATCAGTACAAGCCGTCTGCGACGGGTAAAAGTTATTACATGATGGCTTGTTTGGAAAACGTGACTGATCAAAACAAAGCGACGGACGTGAATGTTTGTGCCAATTTTAAAGCCAGCGTCAGTGATTGTACTTGCGGACCATCAACTTCACAGACGTCTGGAGTTATGTATATTATTTCTCAACCATGAAGATAAATTTATATAGATTGCCACGTCGAGTACTCCTTCCGCCAGAGGCGGACAGGCGCAATGACCGGGGTGGATTTACTTTATTAGAATTGTTGGTGGTAATTGGAATTATCGGGATAATTGTAGCGCTGGCCACAGTCGCCTACTCCACGACACAAGTAAGTGGCAGAAACGCGAGGCGTAAGCAGGACTTAGTGGCGATTCAAAACTCTTTGGAACAGTATTATTCGGCAAACGCTTTTAGTTATCCGACTGGCTCTTGCAAGGTAGCCAGTAGTTATATGAAGAGTGCCTGGCCGGTTGATCCGGATACTGACAATGACTACGATGGTGTAAATAGCTGTACAACGACAGATTACTGTCTCTGCGCAGCGATGGAAGGGACTGGAACGACAACAGGAAACTCAGGAGCAGATTGTTCTTGGGCAACAGCTAGAGATTATTTTTGTGTAGGGAATTTACAATGAATAAAGGATTTACTTTTATCGAACTTTTGGTGGTGATTACGATCATTGGGGTGATTTTTGCCTCAGGAATTGTTACTTTTTCGGCCATCACGACTAAATCTAGAGATACCAGAAGAAAAGCTGATCTAGAAGCTATGCGCCAATCTTTAGAGATGTGCCGCACCTTGACGGGGGCTTATCCCGATTCAAGTTATGTCTATCAAGCTGATGAACAGAACTCTACTTTGAGCTGTGGCGCTACGGGTCCGCAGTTAATGTCCAAAACACCATCAGATCCTAAGGCCTGTGATGATGGAGTGGCATATACCTACACAAAATTATCTGCGGTGACATATACCTTAGCTGCCCCTTGCATGGAGGTGGACACTGGTTATCAAGTAACAAATCCGTGAGGGGTTTTACACTGATCGAGTTGATGGTCACAGTTGTGGTGATCTTGGTGCTATCCGGTGGGGCGATGGCGGCATTTTTGAAATTTAATAGAACACAGACAATAGTAAATGATGCCCGACAATTGGTGGCTGAAATTAATCGAGTCCGGTCTTTGGCAGTGGGTTTACAGTATCCTAATGGGTGCGTGACGTTAAAGGGATACAACATAAAGAGCGTCTTGATTAATGGTAGCTTGGCTGGAGTGACGGTAACGGCTTTGTGTAGCCCAGGCGATATCGTGAGTCCCCCTTCACTGTTACTTAATAGTTCGGAATTTAATTCGGCCTTTGACATCACTTTTGCTCCAGAAAGTGGTTATCTGACAACCGGTGCGGATGCGGAGATTATAATTCGAGATAATATTGACGCGACGGTGACTAAAAAAGTAACAGTGGGGGTATATGGGACGATTACTTTAACTGATAATAATCAAGATGGAGGATGGCGGTGGATATGAGATCGAAAAATAAGGGACAAATGCTGATTGAGATCGTAGTGGCGGTCGGTATTATCGCTTTGGTGTTGGTGGGTGTCTCAGATTTGATGACCCGTTCTTTGAGAGTGGTGACCTTTCAAAAACAAAAAGATGAAGCCGGTGGTCTGGTGCAAAAAATACTAAATGATTACAAAGTACAAAGAGATATCAATCCCGATAATTTCTACAACACCGTTACAGGGGAAGTAATTGATCCTTGTGAATCAGGAAAACCATATAAATGTACGGTGACGGTGGATAAAACAGCAGACGGTGTTTTGGTAAGTGTCTTAGTGGAATGGAGTGACGGTGGAAATACTTTTAATATGACTTTGTCAGAGTTACTAGCCAGAACTACAAGATGAAAAAGGCCGGTTATACTTTGATAGAACTTTTGATTGCCATTTTATTACTGGCAGTGATTCTTTTAGGAGGAACGTCTCTTTTTTATCGGAATTTAAGATCGAGTGGTTTGGGAGATGTCGATTTAGGTTTAAACACGGCTTTGCGACTGGTTTTATCGGTGATAGAGAGAGACATCAGATACGGAACAGTCAAAAGTGTCGGGGCTGGTGTGAGAGCGGATTGTTTAACCAGCGGCTCGACTGGTTATATTGGTGACACACTATCAATTACTGATTTACAAGGACTAGGGACCACTTACTCGCTGGAAACGGGTAAGATTGCCTCAACGGCGGCTGATACCGGAGTAAAGGCTTATTTAAGCCCAGCTAGTGTAACAATAACGGCTTTAAGCTTTACTTGGTACTGCCAAAGCGGTGTAAGTGATAAGATTAAAATTGACATAGACGCGACGAGTAATGTTCTTGGTTCCGGAATCGATATCACTAGAAACGTTTCGCGTGAAGTGAATTTACTTAACAGTGGAATAAATTAAATGAAGAGCTTCCATAAAAATCATTCGGGACAGGTGGCGCTGATTATGGTTTTGATTATGACAGTCATTAGTGCGGTGGCGGTTTCACTGGCCAGTCGGTCAACAGTAGAGACTAGAGTTCAACAGATGGAGGTGGAAAGTAAACAAGCGTTGCTCACAGCCCAAGCAGGTTTGGAACAAGCAATCTTTAAAGACTCGTCGGTGAGCGGCTCTCTGGAAAACGGTAAACAGTATGAGGTGACGATTGATACAGAAGGGGTGTCGGAAGTGACGACAGAAAAGGTCAGTACTGGCGATAGTATTGATGTTAATTTGGTGGGAGCGGTGGGAGTGACGGGTGTCAAAATTTATTGGAAATCGGCTTTGACCGGAGGGAAACCAGCTGTCTTTGTTTCGGATGTTCGCGGCGATCGAACTTATGATTATGCCTATGACACCGAAGGTAACTATGGTTTTACAAAAGTGATTTCAGGGGGAACTTTGAACGGGGTAAATTATACTTACGTAACACCAGGATCGATTACTATTTCGGCGGGTAATTCCATTTCCCTGAGGATAGTCGTTTTGGAAGCACCTGCCTTTGTCGGAGTGGAACCAATTGGGGGTTTATTTCCGCCTCAATCTTTAAAATACAGATCAGTAGCCAGTGTTGGTTCCGGAGAGAATAGTATCAAGTATGGTCTCGAATACAATGAGTCGATTGCCAATCAATTGCCGGGCATTTTTGATTACGCTTTATTTTCCGGAGGTACGATAGTTCAGTAGTTGTTGTAAGATGGATATATGCCTGCCTATTTCGGACTAGACATTGGTTCTACCAGTATTAAATTGATACAAGTCGATGGTAGTCGCGTCAAGATGATTGGTATTGGTGGAAATCCTTTTGGAAAGAATATTATGGCGATGACGAACTCCGAAAAAATAACTTTAACAGATAGTTTGAAGACGCTGATCAAAGAGTCTGGTCTGCGAGAGAAAAAAGTGGTGGCGTCGATCCCAGAAGCTTTGGTTTTTTCAAAGGTGTTGAAGTTTCCAGTGATGTCTAGTCCAGAGTTGTCTACGGCGATAAAGTGGGAATTGGATCAGTCTGTCCCCTTTCCCCCGAGTGAAGTAGAGACATCTTGGGTCATTTTGGAAAAGCCGGAAAAATTTGCAGGTGATGAGAAAATTGCCGTTTATGTGGTTGCGGTGCCTACCAACGTTTCTGAATCTTACGTACAGATTATGGATTTGGTCGGATTAGAGCCAGTAAGGTTAGAGAATGAGATCCCAGCTTTGACAAGAACTTTTGTGGACAGTTTAAGTGATGCCAGCCCAGCGATTATTGTAGATTTGGGAGCTAGCGGAACCAACATTGTGGCTTCTGGAAAGGATAAAATTTTTAGTAATTATTATATTCCGGTAGGTGGTTTGGCGATGACTAAGCAGATTACAGATGCTTTTGGTTTACCGGTGGATCAGGCGGAAAGTTACAAGAGAACTTACGGTATTTCAAAAGATCAGCTGGAGGGAAAAGTGTTAGCGGTTTTGAAACCTGTGGTTGATAATTTGATTGGAGAAATTAAAAAAATGATGATTGCTTATCACGATGAACATCAGGAAACCTCGATAAACAAATTGATTTTGACGGGAGGAGGGGCATATTTACCGGGCCTAATCCCCTATTTGACGGAGTCTTTTGCGGGTACGGAGGTGGTAATTGGTGATGTTTTTTCTGATTTGGCAGTAGAGGCGAAGTATAAGGGTCTGGGACCGGTTTTTTCAATTTCCTACGGCTTGGCCATTTAGTTTTATATGATAAAAGTAAATTTAATAGGCAAGAAAAGACGGGCAGCTAAAGGTAATAACTGGATGCTTCTCTTAACAGGAATCTTGTTTGGAGGTTTTACTCTTTATTTTTTGGGAGCCACTATCTATGTGGTTTTCTCTCTTTACTCGCTAAATAGTCAGATAACTAGTACTAATCGTGAAGCAGAAGCTGTTTCTCGGGAAATGTTAAACAATGATCGGTTGCTTCGACGCTATGTTTTGTCTAAATTTATTTTGGGAAGAATGGAGATTGTTAATAGAGATAGATTTCACTATAAAGATTATTTAGATCAGATAGCGGGTTTACTGCCAGAGGGTGTAGTTCTTAGAAACGTGGATTTTTCTAACAAGGGGTGGGTGGCAGTTTCTGTTTCCGCCCCAAACGTCCTTGCTCTTGGTTTATTTGAAAACTTGATTGAGGATAGTGAGCTTTTAGGGAGAAGTGTTTTTTCTTCCGTTTATACCGAAAGCGTCGCAAAAGACCGCACCGGTGCGTATAACATCAAATTACAATTTGAAATCAGAAAAAATGGCGGAAAGTAAAATAATTGGTTATAAGAAGATTTTTGGTTTTGTTTTGCCGGACTGGGTTGATGAAAGAACCATGAGAATGGCAGTAACTGGTCTACTATCTCTAGCAGCGATGCTGATTGTGTTAATCTTTTTTGTTTGGCCGAATCTTGAGGTTATCAGAGTAAAACAAAATGAATTAACAACGAATAAAAATGCTTTGGCTGTTTTGAAAAGTTCAAAAGAAGGTTTAGATAAAGTAAACACTCAGCTCACAGATGCGGAACAAAACATTATTTTAAACGCGATCCCTCAGGAATACTCACCGGAGGGAGCGATATACATGCTTCGAAGAATTAGTAGTGATACTGGAGTGACAATCACCTCTTATTCTTTACCGTCGGGGGTTTTGTTGGATACTTCTGCCGGCGCAACCAATGTGAAGTCTGCTAGTGGGGAAATGGTAGAATTTTCGACATTTCCAATCAAGATAACGGTGACCGCTTCAGTGGATTCACTTTTAAATTTTATTGCTAAAGTGGAGTCGTCTCTGCCCTTCGGCGTAGTATCGGACCTTAATTTACAAGAAGTAACCAAACTATCTAAATCTGCTGGGGGAAAAACAGTGGAGCTAGCCTTGGAAATATCTTTTTTTCAATCTAGTTTAAGAGGAGTAAACATCAACAAGGTTGAACCTTTTACAGACGAGGATGTCGCTTTGGCGAAGTCTCTGCCCAGCTATAATTTGCTCGTGGTACCTCAGGAACAGACTGGTGGTTTACCGGTGGCTACAGGATCGGGAAGTGTTTTTGGATTTTGATTACTCGGTGGCGTCAGAGACGGGTTGATCACGCTCCCCTACAGGTTCGGCCTCTTCGGGAGTGGTTTTGGTTTCTTCTTCCAGTAGGTCGACGATGGCTCGGGTGCCTTTTTGGATAGCAGCAATTCTTACAATCTGACGAATGGATTTAATGACCTTGCCCTGCTTACCGATGACGCGACCGACATCTTCTGGATCGACCTGAATGAGGTATTTGGTGGTGTCTTTATCTTCGGTGGCGGTTTCGGTGACGACGACGCTTTCGGGATGGTTGACGATATTACTGACGATGTATTCGATTAGTTGTTTCATTTTTATTTATTAACTAATTTTCTAATAGTATCGGTGGGTTGGGCACCTTTGGCTAGCCATGATTGGTAATCTTTTTGATCAATGTTGATCTTGTTTTCGGGATCGTGGGGATTGTAGGAGCCAATGGAGTCGATCACTTTTCCGGAAAGTTTGGATTTACCTTCAGCAACGACGATACGATAGGATCTTTGGTGTCTTTTACCGGTGGGTTGAAGTTTGATTTTCAGCATATGGGGTATTATATCAGCTCGATGGCTTTTTGAGCAGCTTTTTGTTCGGCTTCCTGTTTGTTTTTGCCCGTGCCTGAGGCTAGCTGTTGACCATTGATAATAACGGCCACTTCAAAGGTCTTGGCGTGGTCTGGCCCTACTTCGCTCACGGTTTGGTAGACAGGAGAGAGTAGTCCTTGCGCTTGGATCTTTTCTTGGAGGAGCGATTTGGCATCCTTGAGACGATTTTCGGTGATAATGTCGACCGCGTTAGGCAAAATAAACTTTTCGAAAAAATTCTTAGTCACCTCGATTCCTCCATCGACAAACAAGGCGCCGATGAGGCTTTCGATGGTATCTTCCAGGAGGGAGGGGTTTTCCCGACCACCGGTGGCTTCTTCGCCCTTACTCATACGGATAAATTTATTGAGGCTGTATTTTTTAGAGATGGCTGACAAGGATTCGGTCCTGACGATGGCGGACCTGGCCGCGGTGAGGTAGCCTTCCATTTTATCGGGATATTTTTGATAGAGGTAGCTAGAAATGAGCATTTCAAGAATAGCATCACCCAAAAATTCGAGACGTTCATAACTTTCGGTGACACCGGGGGTGTTTAGGCATGACCGGTGAGTGAGAGCGGTCAGAAGAAGGTTTTCGTCCTTAAAATTATAGCCTAGCGTTTCCTGGAGGGTCTTAAGGTTGGGATTGCTCATCGCTTTTTTCGTTTCTTTCGGTATAGTTTAGGGCAGCGGCCAAAGCGCCATTGACGAAACCAGAACTGGTTTTACCACCATAACGCTTAGCGATCTCGACAGCCTCATCAATAATTACTTTAGTGGGGGTTTGAGTCTTGTAAAGAAGCTCGTAAACTGCTTGTCTGAGAACAGCTAAGTCTACCCGGTTAATTTGAGAAATGGGCCATTCAGGGGCACATTTCTGAATAATCTCGTCAATCTGAACTAGATGTGAATTTATCTTGTCGACACGGCTAGGGTGATCGGGTTGGTCGGTGAAACTACCAGCAAAGAGGGATTTGAAGACGAGAATGCGTTTGAGATGTCTTGGATCTAAGGCAGATTTCACAGGTAGTGATTATTTTGATTTACAGACTGGACAAAGAAAATGACCTCTCTTTAGATTGCCACATTTCTTGCAAACAATCATTTTAGGCTCAATGAGAGCAATTTGAGATCTTCTTTTGCCTTGCCTGGCGGTTGATAATTTTCTTTTAGGGGTGGCGGCCATGGTATTTTGTTTTTGTTATTTTTATTTAGTATCAGGTCGCGGGGACGACGAGTACCTCGATTCTAGCAAGAAATTAGCTTTGTCGCAATCCTACCGGCCTTTTTGGGGTCTTTGTTAACCAGGACTTGAGCATCTTTCTTGGCTAAAAGAAACAGTGGTCGTGACCAGAAGTACTTGAGTCTAACGGCTATTAAACCATGTTGGCGGGTACCAAAGACTTCCCCTGCCCCTCTCAGACGAAGATCTTTTTGAGCAAGAATCAAACCAGAGTCATATTTTTGAAGAAGTTGTAGTCGGGCAGTTTCGGTTTCGTCATCGGTAGAAGGAACTAGGAAACAATAACCCTGCCCGTCTCCCCTACCGACACGGCCTCGGAGCTGGTGAAGCCCTGCCAGACCAAATCTCTCGGCTGAATGAATAACCATAATATTGGCTGCTGGGATGTCGATGCCAACTTCGATTAAAGAAGTAGAAATTAAAAGGCCGGTTTTTGACTGGGTAAATTCGTCAATGATTTTGTGTTGATCTGAAGCTTTGATTTGACCATGGAGAGACCAAATGGGGAATTTGGCGGGAATTTGGCGGCGATATAAACGTGAAAGGCCTTGAACTGAGGAAACGGGCGGGCTGAACCCCGCCCCTACAGAGTGTTCAATAATATTGGGGCAGACGACGAAGATTTGATTGCCAGACTCGAGTTGTTCAATCAACCAAGGAGTACTCTTTTGATAATGGGTTGGCGAAGTCACAAAGGTTTTGGTTTTAAGCCGATTTTGAGGTTTGTGTTTGATATTGCTGGTGGTTATGTCGCCTAGCAAACCGAGAGCGACTGTACGAGGGATGGGCGTGGCTGAAAGATTGAACAAATGGGGTACGGGGATTCTTTGTAAAAGCTCGTCCCGCTGTTTGACGCCAAACTTGTGCTGTTCGTCGATGGCTAAAAAAGCCAATGGATATCGAAGCGCCGTGGGAAGGCGGTTAAGCAGAGCGTGAGTGCCGATATAGACCTGAGGATTATCAATAACGACCTCTTTTTGAGACCCACTTGTGACTAGAGAGACAGCCTGAGGATTAAGGATGTATTTTTTAAAAGTTTCATAATGTTGGTTGGCTAAGATTTCAGTGGGGGCCAAAATGGCGCAGCTTACGCTTTGAGCCAGACATTGGTTAGCGGCAAAGATTAAAGTAATTGTTTTGCCGGAGCCGGTGTCTCCTTGGATCAGTCGGTGGGTGTAAGAAGAACTTTTTAGATCGTCATAAATTTCGATAATAGTTTTTTGTTGATCGGGGGTAAGCTGGAAAGGAATGATTTTCGAAGTTTTTTGATCAATATCGGAGGATCCTAACTTGGCGAGTTCTAGTTTATTTTGAATATTGATACGAAGATGCTCATCGTAAGCAAGCCGTTTGTCGGCTTGCCATCTTTCTGAGGTGGTTTTGGGAAAATGGATTTTGAAGTATGCTTCGGCCAAAGAAGGAAGATGGTTTTTATGAAGAAGGTCTTTTTCGACCGGGTCTTCGATGGTGGTTTGGGAAAGAAGAGTAAAAATTTTGTGACGGAGAAAGCGAGAAGTAAGACCGGCGGTTTGGGGAAAAATGGGTACCAGGCCAGTGGTATTGATGGAAAAAGAGCTCCCCTCTTCGATAACGGGAGAAATAAGAGTGAGGCCGGGGCCAAAGAAGGAAGGTTTGCCGGCAACGGAATAGATTTCTCCTTCTTTGATGAGACGTTTAATGTAAGGGTTGTTAAACCAGGTGAGTTTTATGGTACCAGTTTTGTCTCTGGCAGTGGCTTGAGTAAGAAGTTTTTTACTCCCTGTAAGAAAAGTTTTTAGATGATCTATAGTGGCAATAAAAGAAGCTTCTTGTTTGTTTTTTAGCTCGGCAATGGTGACCCGTTTGGTGAAATCAATAAAACGAACTGGATAATGTCGGAGAAGGTCACCAACGGTGGTAATAGCAAGTCGATTTAATTTTTCAGCGGTAGCGGGGCCAACACCAGTAACTGTGGTGATAAGATCCTCCGCAGAATAGTTTTTATTCATCGGATAAAGAGGGAAGCAAAGGTGGTGAGAACCAAAGTGAGTGAACCGATGAAAATAATGGCAGTGAAGAGTCTTCTTTTTCTTTTTGTCATGGTATTTATATAGGAACAAGTTTATTATATTATTACTGGGTAGCTATGTATAGAAGACACAGAATAAAATTTGATTTGAAGAGTTTTTCAAAAATCAATTTGGGAAAGTCGATTTTTTTGGGGTTGTTGGGTTTAACCTTGGCAGTAGTTTTGGTGTTTGCCTGGTATTCAAGGGACTTGCCTGATCCGGGTAAGGTTCAAAGAAAAACAGGTTTCTCTTCGGAGATATTGGACAGAACTGGCAAAACTATTTTGTATGATGTTTTTACAGATCAGGATAGAAAATATACTGCTTTTGCTGATATACCGGCCTATTTAAAAAATGCCACAATCGCAGTTGAAGATAAAGATTTTTATAAACATCAAGGCTTTGATCCACTCGCCTTTCCCCGTATCATTAAAAATGTAATTTTAAATCACCGTCTAATTGGTGGATCGACTCTTACCCAGCAGTTAGTAAAAATGCTTCTTTTAACAAATGAGAGAAGTATCTCGAGGAAGATTCGAGAGTTTGTTTTGGCTCTTCGAATTGAAAAAACTTACACTAAGGACGAGATATTGCAAATGTATTTAAACGAGGCTCCTTATGGTGGGACAGCAGTGGGAGTGGCGGCGGCGGCCCAAACTTATTTTGGTAAGGATGTCAAAGATTTAACCTTGACGGAATGTATTATTCTGGCTGGTTTACCCCAGTCCCCTTCACGTTACTCGCCTTATTCCAGCAATAACAAGGCTTACATACCCAGAGCCAAAGAGGTGGCGCGTAGGATGCGAGAAGATAATTACATTAGCAAAGAAGTGGAACAACAGGTGGATAGCGAATTAGAAAAGCAAGTCTTTGTAGGTTTAGGTAGCAGCAAGATTAAGGCGGCTCATTTTGTGATGTATGTAAAACAACTTTTGGAAGAAAAATATGGTGCCAATGTGTTGGATCAAGGTGGTTTGAAAATAACGACCAGTTTGGATTGGGATTTGCAACAAAAAGCGGAGATGACGGTTAAGGAAGAAGTAGATAAAGTGTCTAAGAGTTTAAATATTTCTAATGGGGCATCAGTGATTTTGGATACCAACAGCGGAGAAATTTTGAGCATGGTGGGTTCAAAAAATTTCTTTGACAAAACGATTGATGGTGAGGTAAATGTAACTACGCGTTTAAGACAACCAGGATCTTCGATTAAACCATTAGTCTATGCGACAGCATTTGGTAAGAATTTTAGTCCTTCCACGGTTATTGCAGACGTGATCACAGAGTTTCCGGGAAAGGATGAGGCGACGCCTTATATCCCGAAGAACTATGACGGCAAAGAACATGGCTTATTGCATCTTCGAGATGCTCTGGCTAGCTCGATTAATATTCCGGCGGTGAAACTTACGGCTCTGGTTGGTGTAGATACAGTTTTGAGTCAAGGTTATCGTATGGGACTGATGTCTCTGGAACCAACTAAGGAAACCATGGCTCGAGTAGGTCTTTCGATGGCTCTGGGGGGCGCTGAAGTGAGGCTTCTGGACATGGCGTCTGCCTACAGTGCCTTTGCCAATGGTGGCTTGAAAGTAGAACCGGTGGCGATACTGAAAATTGAGGACGGTCAGGGCCGGACGATCTTTGAAAACAAACAAGTAAAACCGGAAAGGGTTTTGGATGAGAAAGTAGCCTTTTTGATTAATTCTGTTTTGTCAGATAATAATGCCCGCCTGTTAACTTTTGGTCCAAATTCTTATTTAAATTTAGGTGCCAGAGCGATCGCGGTGAAAACCGGAACGACCAATGATCTGCGGGACAACTGGACGGTGGGTTGGAGCCGAGACTTTATTGTCGGTGTCTGGGTAGGAAATAATGATAATGCCAAGATGAAAAATGTAGCCTCAGGTGTCTCTGGTGCTGCCCCAATTTGGCGAAGGGAGGTTTTGGATACTTTACGGATTAAACCAGATAAACCTTTTACGTCTCCTGAAGGTGTTTCACAAATTGAAGTTGATAAGGTATCAGGGTACCCCGCTCATGATGGTTTTGGAAGTTACAAAGAATGGTTCATCAACGGTAGTATTCCGACCGGACCGGATCCAATTCATACGAAAGTAAAACTTTGTAAAAATGATCCGGCACACCTCGCCGATCCGGTTTCAATTTCACAGGGGAATTATGACGAGAAAGAATTTATTGTGATCAAGGAAAATGATCCGTTAACAGCCAAAGGATTGTGGCAAAAAGGGATTGATGATTGGGTAGCTAAGCAAACTGATCCTCTATATAAGGTGCCAACGATGGTTTGTGGAGCCACTTCAGCGATGGATATTCAAATATCCACCCCAACAAATCACGGACGAGTTGATGGTGATCAGGTAACGGTTAGATTTTCGGTGGTGAGTAGTAAGCCGGTAGTGGAAGCGAGAATTTACCTGGATGGATCAGTAGCTAAATCTTTTACGGACGCTGGTCCCTACTCAGCATCGATTCCGGTGACGACAGGGCAACATTCAATCCGAGTCTGGGCTAAAAATAACGAAGGGGTCGAAGATTCTAAAACGAACGATTTTGCCGTTAACATGGATTGGATCTCCCCTACCCCAACGCTGACACCAACGCCGTAATTGGTCTATTTATTAAAAGTTAACAAGGATTTTTTCTTTGAGGGCATTGACTTCTTTTTGGTCTAAGTTTTTTTCTGGTGAGCCGAAATGGATTTTAAAGGTATGTTTGTTTTGGTAGCTTTCGACGTAAGAGACCTCTCGAATGAGCGGGTCGAAGTTTTTGATAAAGTTCAGTATATCTCCGACCAATCTATCTGAGGAAATGGTGACAACTTCGATGTTTTGAGGGTATTCGGAGATGGCTTCATAGATGAAACCAGGAGAAATAGCCGAGATTAATTTGGTGACGTCTATTTCAATAACCACCGGATTTCCTTCTAAACCGATCTGTCGTAAAACAGAAGGTTTGATAAAACCGACTTTACCGATTTGAAGAGTTCCTGAAAGAATGTCGGCAGTTTGTTTTTCGAGAAAGTAGGGAGGCGTTTCTTTAGCGGGCAGATAGGAAACGGCATTTAAGTGGAGATGGTGAAGAAGGTTTTCGAGTTCTCCTTTGGCCACTCGATAATCAAGACTTGCGATGGTGGTAAGGGTAGAGACTTCGTCAGGCAAATCGGAGTTTTCTTTTTTTAAATAACAGTTGGAAAGCTCGAAGGTGCGTAAAGTTTTGTCTATTTTGCCTTGATTATCTTTATGATTTTGCAGACCGGAGGGAACCAAACTGGTTCTTAAATATTCATAGTCGAGAGAAAGGGAGTTAATTAATTTCAGATGGTTTTGAGGATTAAGATCAACTCTTTGGATCAGATCTAAGGAGATTAAAGAGTTGTTAAAAACTTCATGATAGCCAAGGTGGGAGAGGCACTTTTTAATTTTGAGTTCGTTTTCAAGAAGAAGATTTTTGGGTTCAGCGGGGAGGTTAACGCAGGGCAGGATAGAAGGAAGTCTGAAATAACCATAAACCCGAGCAATCTCTTCAGCCAGATCTTCTTGAAGGTTGATGTCTGGGTAACGCCAGCTGGGGATCTGGCAATTTAGACTTTTTCCTTGATCCTCAGTGACAAAACCAAGTCCGTTAAGGATAGTTAAAACCTTTTCTTTCTCCAGATCTATACCGACAAAACGGTTCAGCCACGTGAGATTGATGGAAACAAATTTGGGTGGATTTTTCTCCGGGTAAAAATCGTAGATAGCGGATGAAACGACAGCCCCAGCGCGCTCTTTAAATAATTGAATTGCTTGAGTGATGACGGGGAGACAGAGCTCTGGATCAGGCCGTTTTTCATATATTTGAGCGGCGAGAGTTCTTTTTTG
>WNFL01301194.1_pt1 | contig 22571 bp, 15 predicted proteins | sample 5400361 | NCBI WGS metagenome assembly WNFL01 (sample SAMN13153351, study PRJNA577476) | soil metagenome | isolation source: 40 cm soil on Douglas fir-dominated hillslope | place: USA:California | collected 2013-09-17
GAGGTCCGGTTGGCGACGGCTTTTGGCCGGCCGGGGACTGTTTGAGTCCAGGTGTGCTAGGCGTAGTTTTGCCGCCCGGTAACCCTGGCGGCACAGTTCCAGGCGCGGACGGTTTTTGAGCAGTTGGTAACTGCGCAGGTGTCGTTGGCGGAATCGGTTTCCCTCCGGTCGGTACCGGCGAAGCACCCGGGCTGCCGGCGGGTTTAGCCGCGGGTGATGCGCCCGGCGTACCGGTCGGTTTCACACCAATTAGATTCGGAGGAACGGATTTCTTCCCAGCCGGCGACGCATTCGGTGAACTACCCGGAGTAGCTTTCACAGTAGGCACTTTTTCGCCGGGGCTCGCCGTAGGTTTCACCAGGTTAGGCGGCGTTTGTTTCTGGCCGATCACCGGAGAACCGGTTGGACTAGGTGATCCAACAACCTGTCCTTTCTTAAGAATCTGCGGTGTCGACAACGGCGTCGGTTTTGGCAGGTCCTTCGGTGAGGGGTTTTGTTTAGCAATGGTCTTCTTCAGCCTTGCCGCATCTGCCGGTTTTACGCCTTGCCATCCTTTGTCAACGACCGGGTGGACCAAACGGGTTTGAACCGTCGGTGTTTGCCTCGCTGCCGGTTTCAGCACCGGGGGAGGCGCGACCACGTTGAGCTGATTTCCCTTTAGGGTTTGGCCGTAGGTCGCGTTAGGACCGGTCGCCGGATTAACCGCTAGTTTGACCTCCTGAATGTTTTGCCGGGTCTTCGCGGAGACGGTCTGAACTTGCGGACCGTAGTTGTTAATCACCGTGTTGTTGGTGACAATGTTCGTAACATTCTTTGTCTGGTTGATGATCTGAACATTCTGAGTTGGTGACTCGACGTACTGCGCGTAGCTCGGTGCAGACCAATGAGAATAGCGGATGAAGTTGTAGGCAGCCGGTCCAACGCCATAATACGAGTCCGACCAAGAAGAAATCGAGACCTGGGCGGACACATCGGCTTCGGGCGGGAGAGGAGCCCAACCAACATGCTCGTCACCTTCTCGCCAAGACACCCAGGCTGGGGCCCACTGATGGCCTGGTACCCAGCACCATCCGGTACCGCCAATACGGGCCCATCGTCCGTAATGGTAGGTTGCCCAGCCGAAACGCTCGTTCGAGTCCCAATACCAGCCGCGATCGGTCCAGACCCAGTGCCCATCCTCGTAAGGCCGCCAATCGTTGGCTACGCGCGGCCGAAAACAGTAACCGTAGTTACCCGCCTCCACCCAGCTGCCTTCCGACGATAGGTTCGAGTAAAAGACATCATAGTCGCCTTCATCTGACTGCGAAGTGCCCTCGCCTTGATCTCGCTCTTGCGGTTGGAGTTGCTGTTGGTCTCGAACTTGCGGTCGCGGAGCCGGCGCCTGTTGCTCGACAGTTCCGCCAGAGCGTTCCGGAACCGCAACAAATGCTGCCGTTAAATTGTCAGAGGTGGTCCCGTACCCAACGATCCATCCTTTGTCGTTGATGCCGTAGGCGACATCCAAAGAGGCGAATCCGGCCTCGTTCAGGTTTTGGGCGCGGGTGTCCAATTGGACTAAATGACCTTTGCTATAAACAAATGCCCGCTTTTGATCGGCGCTATCGCTATCCCCAACTATGTCACCGGAATTATTAATCCCGCGCGCATAACTTGCGCTTTCGTAACCGGGTAAAGTCCCTAAATCTTTCAACGAGCCATCGAAGAGGAATGCGTGAGTAGCTCCGTCCGCGGTATCGCTGTCGCCCACCACGTGGCCGTTCTTATTGATGGCAAGCGCCTCGCCATTTGCCCCACCTAACGTGCTGAAATCGGCAGTATTGCCGTTGGAGTAAAGGAACGCATGAAATCCATTGTTGCCCGCGCTATGCCTGCCGACGATCTGACCAGAGTTGTTAATCGCATACGCAGTTTCGAGAGCATCTGGTTCGCTCGACTCACCCAGGCCAAGATCTTGAACCGAATTGTTAGAGAACAGCACCGGCCGATGGTTTTGATTGCCGCTTTGGCTGTCGCCGACCACCTCTCCCCGGTTGTTGATGCCGAAGGCTTCGCTGGTAGAGCCACCATTCAGCGTACCCAAAGACGCAATCGGCGCGTTTCGTGAGAATACGAAGGCCAAGAGATTTCCGTTTTCGTCCTGACTATAGCCGGTGACTTGGCCAGCAGAATTAATCGCGCACGCGGCGTTAAGCTTCCCTCCAAACGATCCTATTTCAGTCATCGATTTATCTGCGTAGGAAAAGAGGAACGCCTGATAGTCGTCGCCCTGGAGGGTGTAGCCGACAACTTCGCCCGTATCATTTAACCCGAGCGCCGCACTATTGGCACCAGAAGCGACCGGAATCCGAGTAATTTGGTAACGAGTCTGGGCTATCGCCGCAGAAGCAAAGCAAGCAATCGCGCACATCAATCCAAACGATCTCAGAATAAGAAGCGCTCCTGAGACGTGTCCCGGGCATTTGCCGGCATGAATCCATCCGGGTTGGTTCATAAAAATAAATAGCGTGCGTAATCTCGCCATCCCCAAGAACCGAGAAGAGCGGAAAATCCGGCGCTTCGTCCCGCAAAGAGCGGACACTGTTTTAGACAACTATCGCAGGGCACAAGTGATGGGATTTTACGATGTTTTGGACATCGATTACTAACATTGCAGACGCTGCTCGAGAGAAACTCATTCAAAATTTTTTCTTCAGTCGTTCCCGTATTCCTTGCGCTGCTGAGATCGGGTATCTTCGCCTCGCAAAGGCTGCCATCTCATCATTGTTGAATGAAGCCTTTACCGTCGAAAACTTCGGTTGCGGTCCGCCGACCGCCCATCCGCTTCAACTTAAGGCAGGATCTTTTGAGCGAAAGCAGCCTATGATGTTCGCTGCAGCCAGGGCCAGTCCCGTGGCGTTACCAGTGGCGAAATTTGTGCCGCCATCCTTCAAGAACGCAATTGTCGGCCCGAAATGATTTGCAACCCCCGGAAAGTAATCGAGCCAGTTTAAACCATTGGTCCAACGCCCCTCAAAATAAGGTGGAGATGGTGTCCGGTTTTGGGTGAACGAGTTTCCATTGTCGGATAGGCTATCTCCAAAAACAACTAGTCTTTGGAGTCGGTCCAGATTGCCCGTTTGTCCGAGGGCAATTTTTGGCCAAATAAGAGAGATCACAACGAGGCAAACGAATGGAGTGAGTTTCTTCATGGTTTGTTCTGTATAGTGATGTTAGACGTGACGAGTTTTAACAATCCTAGGCGCACAACTATCTAACATAACCAATATCGTTGACAGGCGGACAGTATTCGAACAACGGCTACCATTAGAGATCGCACAGTTAATTGGGACGAATTGAGCCCAAAGATGCAACTAATGGCCCTACTGATCGGCGACTTCCTTTTTCGCCTTCATGACAGATAAAATTGAACCGTGCCGGTCGGCCAATGCCGAATTGACATACTGGGTATACCATTTTGACATTGCGATTCTCACAACCGATCGACTTGTTTATCCGCAGTAATAAGCTGCAGAATTTTAGGGCCGGCCAATAATTGTCCGAACTGCCGTAATGGTTGTTTCAAGTGTCGCGGGACGACGATTTCCAAATTCTAGATTCTAGATTCTGCTTTTTGGGCCTGCCCTGGTGTGTATTCCGGGGCCAAGTCTGCGGTTCGGACAACGATTACGACCACTGGAACAAAGGAGGACCGGTCTCTGAAAAGACCGCGTTTATTAGGCGCAATCTACTAACCCTGAAAAAGAGGAGACCAAACCTATGACGACGACTATGTTTCGCGCAAGTGCGCCGCAGGCACAAACGATTTCAAGGCTCGGGCCGCTTGGAGAACTTCCCGGGACTTGGGTGGGTAGTGGCTTCAACCTGATCTCGCTTCCGGACAAGCACGATAACAAACCCTTCCGTCTCAAGCTCAATGCCACCAAGGAAACTCTGTCTTTTAGGATGATTGGGGCGCCGATTCCGAATCGTGGCTCCGTGCAAGATGATATCGAATTCCTCGGCGTGCATTACTTCCAGCAAGTCAGCGACGCCAAAACGAACGTGGGACTGCATCTGGAACCCGGACTTTGGCTAAACACACCGATTACTACTAACCCGCCACAGCCAAAAGCGGGCGTCGCCCGCCTGGGAACGATTCCGCACGGCGACTCGGTTGCGGCGCAAGGAGATTTCTTGGCCGTGAAAGGAGGTCCAAAAATCGATCCAGTCGATTCCACACCGTTCACGCTCGACCCGGCCACCGGCGCTCGTAAAAATGAGACCAATGAAGTTTATATAGCTCCGTTCAAAAACACTCAACTGCCGGACGGGATTCCAGCGGATGCTATTGCCAATCCGAATCTGGTCCTGACCAATGCAATTTCCCAACAAAACATCGTGAATACGATAGTGCTGTTTGTTAGCGCGAATCCGGTCGGTGGCATCAATGGCACGCCAATCGCCCCACCCAATCAGCCGAACGCCGTCGGCGGCATCGTCAACCTTCCCTTCGTCGTCGCCAACGCCAACGCGATTAGTTTCTCGGCCATCTTCTGGATCGAGACAGTACAAAATCCAGACAACACCCAGTTTCTCCAATTACAGTACACCCAGACGGTTATTCTTGACTTCATCGGCATCAAATGGCCGCACATCTCGGTGGCGACGCTCGTCAAACAATAGGCGACAAGGTCTCGTGCTTCTGAAATTCCTGACTGATCTCTCGGAATAGATTGTGGGCATGCTCACCCTGGGCATGTAAATGTGGTTTGCTCGTTTTAGCATAAATTGATCTTGTCATCAGCGTTTTTTCTGCCTTGATTCGCAGGTGTGAGAAATTGGCCAACCGCTCACATCGAGATTGGCGGGTTGACAGATAGTTCGATCGGTGTGTTTGGCACTAGGTACCACAAGATATTGACCTTCGTGAAGTGGAAAATCTGAGCCGACTGAAAGCAATTACCGCCAAGCCAGGATTCTTTGTGTTCGTGTTTGGCTTGCTCTTTGCCGGTCTGACGTTACAGGCATTGCCCCGGATGCTTCGAGGACCGAAGGGGGCTGCCGACTTTGAACACTTCTATGAGGCTTCCAAAGCGCTCGCAGCTGGGGCTGATATCTACGCCGGTGATACCCAACACTATATTTATCCTCCACTTCTCGCGTTACTTCTTCGACCGCTTAGTTCGATTCCATTATCAGCGGCGGCCGGCACATGGCTGGTCTTGAACGGAGGATTACTAGCGGCCGCCGCTTGGCTCGCGGCTCGCGCTGCGGCCAGCCGATTAGACTGCTTTGCCAGGGACCGTCTTATTGCCCAAGCAGCAATCCTGGGCTCGCTGTTACTTTTGATCGAGATTCACGCAGATCTTCATTTAGGGCAGAGCGATGGCTTGGTCTTGTTCGCGCTGGTGTTAGCGTTGAATTGCCTCGATGAACGGCCGATCGTGGCCGGGTTGTTTTTGGGCTTAGCGGGCGCGGTCAAATACATTGCGCTTGCCTATATTCCGTATCTTGTTTTGCGCAGGCGTTGGCGGGCAGCGGCATCGAGCGCTGTTGGTTGGATTGGTTGGATGCTACTTCCGTCGATCTCCATCGGATGGACTCGCAATTTGAACTACGTCGCACGTGCGATGGCTGGTTTGTTCGCAATGTCAGATCCCAACGTGGGTAGTGCCCGCCCGGGAACGAGTCCGGCACTCGGCACTCTGGCTGGAATCTCCGGGGTCGTTTGGGAGAGAAGCGTATCGCTGACCAGCGCTGTTATGCGGCACCTGGGGAAGCATCCAGGAAAGATCTGGGCAATCGCCGCCTTGCTCGGATTAGCAGTGATTTGCCTCGTTTTCGCATGGTTGCTGGTTCGCAAATCGGGATTCACGCTCTGGGTGGGCCGAGGACTTCCGACGGATGCGCGGGTCGCTAGCAATCGAGCTCTTGTTCTCGGTGAATGGTGCGCGGTGCTTACCGCTACACTTTTGTTTAGTCCCCAACTCACGGAGCGCCATTTCGTCCTTTTACTTCCAGTCACGGTTCTTGCTTCTTTCCTTTTCCTAATCGCTCGGCGGTTCGTTGACCGGTTCGTGCTGGGAGCCGGTACCGTTCTACTATTAGCCGGATTGTATCTGCCACCCGGTGGCATCGCCAGATGGGAGGCCGCCCTCGCGTGGTGGCGCGATATCGGTGGATTAAGCTGGTGCGCGTTGCTTTTCTTTTTTTCGGTCTTCGCCATCCTGTTACGCCTCTTGGCCGATGATCGGAGGCGGTCTTCAGAAGTTTTTGAGCTACCTCGACCGGTGCCCTCTACATCAAATACTCCTGGCTAGATATTTGATGCGATACTTGGGTTGGTTCCCTAGCCGATTTAATTTCTGCTTGAGCTTCTGCATACTTTGCTTAGTGGCATCGCATTCAGTGCGCCTCTGAAGGACGGATCAGGACCGATTACGTGACCTTTGCTCGCTGGCCGCACGTTTTAGCCTGCCGATTAGCCGCTCCACAAGATTCGCGAACGATCAATTCCAGCGGGATAACGCGACGCCGGATTCCAACTCGCTTACCTTCCAGCAAACTGATTGCCGCACGCGCCGCATGCTCCCCCAATTCCTTGGGTTGCGAGCGAATAGTCGTGAGCGCTGGGTTGGTGAAGGCGGCAAACGGTAAATCGTCGAACCCGACCACCGCGATATCTGCCGGGACAGAAAGGCCGGCCGCCCTAATTGCCGCCATCGCCCCGACAGCGATGGTATCGTTACTCGCGAATAAGGCGGTGGGGATCACTCGGTGTCGCAAGATTTCGTTCATCGCGTCGAACCCGCTTTCGCTACTAAACTGGCCGATAGCCAAAAGCTTCTTGTTGAAAGCGATACCGGCTTCCTTCAAAGCTTGATGGTACCCTCGGAACCTGGCGTCAGCCGCCAAGTAAGAAAGAGGTGCATAGCTCATATGCGCTATACGCCGGTGCCCGAGTGAGATTAAGTGAGCCGTTGCTTCGCGTCCCGCACCTAAATCATCAGTATTTACCGAGTTTTCCTTCGGATGCCGGATCCGACCAAGCTGACGCCCGTTCGAACAACCTGAATTGGCAAGCCGGTTTCCGCGGCGCATACCGTTGGCTTCTTGTAAACGGCTATCCGCGGCCCACTCATACCAAGGGCGTTAATGGAGTCGAAATTCAAACAGTGGAAGTCTCCGTCCCGGTTGGTTGCACCGTTACGGTCGAAACGCCAGTTAATTAGGACTGGGATCCGGGGACCGCTAAGGGGTCTGAATTCCGAAAACACTGCGAAGACTATCTGAGTCAATCCCCAGCTTCGCTAAAAATCAAAATCGACAGCGCACGAAGATTTAAAGGTACGGATTAATACAAAGCTATGGCTTCTAAGGATCGGTTACCTTTATCACGTGCACTCACCCCTTTGCGATTCCCTTCACCCGGTCCACGATCGCAGACACAATCCAAGTCAATACGAATACGCCGACGATCACGATTCCGAGCATGCCAAAGTTATCATTTAATTTCTCCGCCAAGCTCCAAAATTCGCCAGAGAGATTCAGCTGTTCCTTGAGCAAACCGGCAACCTCAATTCCGCCGACGATGACCGCAACCACTACGGAAACAAAGGTAATCGTCAGGTTGTAGTAAAGCTTCCGAACCGGATTAATCAGGGCCCAGTTATAGGCTCCAACCATAATCATTCCATCCACAGTATCGACCAACGACATGCCCGCGGTGAAAAGAACTGGGAGCACCATTACGTTTGCGAGCGACATACCTTTGGCTCCTGAAGAAGCTGAGACTCCGAGCAAAGCAACTTCTGTCGCTGTTTCGAAACCCAACCCGAACAAGAATCCGATTGGGTACATATGGATCGGTCTCGAGAGTGTTTTCATCAGTGGGCGGAGCAGCTGGCTGACTAAGCCGCCACCCACTGAAAGATCGACTGATTCTAACCCAGGGCCGGATGCTCGCTGGGTTTTCCGGAGTATCCGGTAGGTGTCTCGCATAATCATCAGGTTTAAGAGCGCGATCGCGAATAGAAAGCTTGCCGATACACACGTGCTGACTATTACTCCCAGGTTTTGCCATTGCTTGAAGCGTTCGCTCGCGATCGATGCCGTCCAGTAAGCGATCAGTGCAGCAATAATTACGACAGTCGAATGTCCGAGAGCAAAATACAGACCCACCGACACCGGTCGGTCACCCTCCTGCACTAACTTCCGGGTAACGTTATCGATTGCCGTAATATGGTCTGCATCCAAGGCGTGCCGAAGCCCGAATGTGTATGCCAAGAATGCGGTTCCAAGCAAAATAGGCTGATCGCTAAACGCCAGATAGGCCCAGACCCAAGCAGCAATGTTCACTAACAATAACGTTGCGGATAACCCGATTACTTGGTGTCGAAAATTTGCGGAATCAACTCTGTTCATCGCGGCATTTCCTTCTCGCAATATGGGACGAATGGAAGCTGTGCTGCCCGAACGTAGGACTCAGAGTCGAGAACCGAGATGAACACGACGTTATCAAGGGCGTTACACGTCGAGCGTGGCCATTCCATTCTGCACATTTTCCTTCTACCCTCAGATTTAAGCCAGGGGGGCAGTTTCTTGTCTCAATTGGCGTAATTGTTGTTTGGACTGCGGCAGGAGTCTCGAGCAGTCTTTAACTCGATGCTCGTCACCGGCAGGCCCTTGAAGACTTTATGAAGCCATCTGGACAGACCGCGTTTCTGAGAAGGATAAAGCCATACTGTCCGAACGCTCATTCTTGCTATACGCCACAGATGCTGATGCAGCCGAGGCGCGGTATGCCGATGATCTTCGCCAGGACCCGGGCTTGCTAGACCGTCAGAAACAATGATCACTCGATCCTGAGCAATGTTCCCCTGTCTTAGAATCGCGCGATGCAGATAGTTAATAGATTCGAAGATATGACTCTTTCCGCGAGCATCGTTTACTTGAGTAAGGGCTTTTTTGAAGGAGCGAGAATTGCCATTCTTAACCGTCCATTTGATCTGGCCGTCATGCAGGAGAAGCAGGTCCCAGCGAAGAGATCGGAAACGAACCGCAAGATCCATGAGGGAATCCCGTGCCGCGCTGAGGAATTGGCTCATCCCGGTTGAGCGACTGCCATCAAGAAAACACCAGAACTTCGGTCTTCGGTGAACCGTATAGTAGCACAGGCGAACTTTTCGGCCGGCGGGCCGCCCTCCCTTCACTGATGCAAGAAGTGTCGCGACCCAGTTAATCGCTCCGCGCTTGGCGACGCTAACGGCCCCTGAACGTATCTTCAGTTCATCACGTTGGGGCCGATCAACCCCACCATTAACCCAATCCCGAAGCAGCTGATGCGGCGACATCTTTGGCTCCGTCAGCTCTCTTGGATCTGGTAAAGAGTTCATTGGCGCTACGGAAGTACGTTGCGTCGCGGTCGGGCTAAACTTGCGAACTGAAGGAGGTGGAGAGGGCGCTGAGGTCGGACTATGGTTTTTGGACTGCCGATGTCCGAGGCACATTCGCCATGCTTCGTCCAGATCGCGTTCTTCTATTGCCAATCGATTTTCCCATGCGGCCGCACAACGCGCCGTCCGAAGCACTGCGAGTTCCGCGCGAAGGCCCTCGAGCTGTAATCTCTTTGCTTGGTTAGCGATTTCGAGCCGCTGTTGATCGGAGACGCCAACGCGTTTAACCAACGTTCGCGCATTGTTCAGACGCTTCGTCAGCTCATTTAAAGAGGCGGCATACATTTCGACAAAACTATCGGGGTCATCATCAAACTGGATCCGGCGTCGCACGACTTCCATCCGTTGCTCGGGAGTAAATTCGTCCTGAACGACTATTCCGTGGGCGAACCGATCCGAAAGTTGCGGTCGCAAATCTCCTTCATCAGGATTCATCGTGCCGATCAGAATGTATCGACTTTCAGTCTGGCGAGTGATTCCGTCGCGCTCAATTTGGTGTTTACCCGACGCCGCCGAGTCCAAAACGTGATCCGCCAGGTGATCAGGCAGCAGATTGATCTCGTCGACGTACAAGACTCCACCGTTAGCTTCCTCAATCAAGCCGATGCGTGTCTCCCACTTGTTCTGTTCGACTAATGCCTCAGCACTCACTGAGCCGAGTAAACGATCTTCGGTAGCCCCAAGCGGTAACTCGACAAAGGGGACCCGCTGGGTAGAGGTAGCTTGGAGCACCCCAGCGAATGCGCGGACTAATGTCGTCTTGGCACATCCACGATGCCCGAGCAGCAAGCTGCCCCCGATCTTTGGGTCGATCGCATGATAAATCAGCGATCGTTTGGCATCCTCCATTCCGACTATTGCAGTAAAGGGAAATTGCGTCATTCGAGTTGACCTTCCAATTCGAGCAGATTTTCTTCCAATCCGGCTAATGCGTGTTCTGATGGATTTTCCCACAAGCCGCGTTCAGCGGCCTCGAGTAACCGCTGAGTTGCTTCCTTAAGTGCGGCGGGGTTGTGTTCTCGGAAGAAATTTTTCTGCCTTACATCGAGCAAAAGCTTCTGCGCGATCTCTTCGTAATGAGGATCCCGGATCAAGCCAGTGGTCGCGCTGTAACCGAAGACATAGTCGACCGTTGCTGCCATTTCGAACGCCCCCTTGTAACCGTGGCGCCGCATTGCCTCAAGCCAACGGGGATTTAGAACCCGGCTACGAATTACTCTGACTAATTCTTCTTGTAGTGTGCGGATTCGTGGTTGTTCCGGGTTGCTCGAATCGCCATGATAAACGGCCGGGGCGCTTCCTCGGAGCTGTTTGATGCCGGCATGGAGTCCACCTTGAAATTGAAAATAGTCGTCCGAATCAAGAATGTCGTGCTCACGATTGTCCTGATTCTGGTGGACAACTTCTATCTCGGCCAAACGCGCCTTCAACAAAGCCGGGTCCTCGCTGGCGGAACCGTCAGTATCAAATGCATAGCCGCCCCAACGACAGAACACCTCTGTTAAATCCTCTGCCGAATTCCAATTACCGGCGTCAATGAGAGGAAGCAGTCCGGTTCCGTAAGATCCGAAGCCAGAGCTAAACACCCGCAACGTCGCGCGCCGAGCGACCTCATCCGGATCAATTCCATGTTTTGCCATGATCTGGCATTCATGTAACCATGAGGCACGAATCGGGTTCATTTCCGGCGGTTCATCCTGTACCACCAGGCGCTTGGGCACGGTCGCAAGCAATCGCAAGGTGTCCCCAAATGCGTCACGAAACAGCCCGGATACTCGCAACAGCAAGTCGACGCGGGGCCGTCCAAGCAAGCTGAGCGGCAAGATCCTGAAATCGACGATTCGCCCGGAGGACTCCTCCCAGACCGGTTCGCAACCCCACAACCATAGCGCCTGAGCAATATCGTCGCCGCCGGTGCGCATATTGGAAGTTCCCCAGATAACAAGCGCAATTTTACGAGGATACGCTCCATGCTCCTGGCGATGTCGCTCTAGCAACCGATCTGCTAGAGTCTTTCCGCACTGCCATGAGGTTTGAGTCGGGACGGAACGGGGATCAATCGCGAAGAAGTTTCTACCGGTGGGGAGAACGTCGACCCGTCCGCGGGTCGGCGCGCCGGCCGGCCCCGGGGGAACAAAACATCCGTTTAACGCGTTAAGCAGATTGCTGAGCTCGTCGTTGCATCGTGACAGTCTTGGGACCAGCTCATGACGAACGAAAGTCGCTAAAATGTCGAGCGGCGCCCTCGGGTCTGAACCTGCCTCGGCCGAAGAATTGAAATTGCGGTGCAGCTCGCTCGAGATTTCGTCCAGCGGCTGTTCGACAGACAATTGGGAATCGCCGGTATTCTGCTGACGCGTTACATTTTTTAACCAGCGCCGAGCTTGGCTCTCCAAAGCATCTCTTTCAGTCGGCGTGAGCGTTGCCGGCTCACGATCACCCGCTAACACCTGGAGCAAACCTGGCCGTCCTCCAGATGGCAGTCGGAGCAGGCTCAGCAAGAAATCTGTTTCCTGCTCGCCAACCGGTTTCTCTCCGAGAACGTGTAAGCCTGATCGGATCTGACTCTCTTTTATCTCACAGAGATAATTGGCCACCGACTCGACAGACTTCGAAGTATTCGACAGCTCGTCGCGCCAGGAAGCATGGTTCAACAGATTTTCGATTTCTTTCTCCAACTCCGCTGCTCGGCTCGGATAAAGCGTGACGCAGTGAGCATGTTCTTCCAAAAGACGTTCAACCTTTGCAAGATCGTCATAAAGACCGGCTCTAGTTAGCGGAGGCGTCAGGTGATCGACGATGACGGCAGAAGAACGACGCTTAGCCTGAACCCCTTCTCCTGGGTTATTAACAATAAAGGGATAAATGAGCGGAACCGGACCGAGACAAAGCATTGGGTAATCGTCGGTCCCGAGACCGACACTCCGACCCGGCAGCCACTCGAGATTTCCGTGCTTACCTAGATGCACAATAGCGTCCGCTGCGAATTCTTCGCGGATCCAAAGGTAGAAAGCCAGATAGGCTGGCGGCGGCGGAAGGGTAGGACTGTGATAAATTGCCTGTGGCTCAAGCGAATATCCACGCGGCGGTTGAATTCCCACAAAGACGTTACCTAACCGTATCCCTGGCACTGGAATCGGTTCAGAGAACGTAAGTCGCCATTCCCGTCTCAATTCGGTCTGGCGCTGCGTTGGCAGCGACGCGATAAACTGGTCCAGCTCGCTTGGGTCAACGGTTTGATAGCAGGGCTTGCCGTAAGAGTTTTCTGGATCATTGGTGACGCCGGTTTGAAGCCAGTCCATCAACTCTTGCCCGTTCGCGGGCCGAGGATCGATGAAGTAACCATCGGCGCGGAGCGCCTCCAACAGTTTCACCGTGCTGACCGGCGTATCCAACCCGACGCCATTTCCGATCCGACCATCCCGGTTTGGGTAGTTCGATAAGATAATCGCGATCTTCTTGTCACGATTCGGAATCGTTCCTAGCTGCGCCCAATTGGACGCCAGGGTTGCAGCGTGGTCGATTTGGGTCGGCTCAGGCGTCAATCGCTTGGCCCGGAATTCGACCTCTGGGATATGGAGGTCTTCCTCCTTAAACCCGATGACGGTCGCGAAAATTCTTCCATCCACTTCCGGCAAAGCCGCATTCATGGCGACCTCGGCCGGCGCCAATCCAGCTTGGTTCGTCAACCAGATTTCTCGACTGGCCAAGGAGGTCGGCACCTGCAAAACCGGGCGACCGAGTTGTTCGAAAAAAGAAAGACGATCAGGGCCGCCCGATGAAATGGAAAAACTCTGGGTCACGAGAATGACATCCGGAACACTCGTTGCAGCTAATCGTCGCAACTCGGATTGGGCTGAGGCGCTCCGCAGCGAGAAGGAGTAAAACGAGTGAACCTGGAAGCCTTTGTTTTCGAGCGCTGAATGCAAAGCGTCAATGACCGCTAGATCACCGGTCTGAAACCATGCCCGATAGAAACAAAGCCATGCCCGCTTCCGGCGAGGCTCCGGTGTTATTTTGTAGAAGCCAAATTCCGGCATCGGTTTCGCTTCAGGAATTTCTGCGAAGCGATCCTGCAGCAGAAGCTCAACGGATGCCCCCGCTTGTCGAATATTCTCAAGACCGCCATGCTTGAACATCGCGAAAAGCCGTTCTCGAACGATCTCGGGGAAATCGCTGATGGCGGCTAACTCCGGTTCATCGAGATCGGTGCCAGACAAGATTAGAAGTCGCGGGCAAGAGTATTCTTCTCTCAGGTCCGACAAGCCTTGTATGAAGTGAGGAAAGTATGCTTTGCCTCCTAACAACCTGGCTACGACCAGCTTGGCCCTCTTGATCACGTTCTCAATGTAGTGATCCGCTGCCACCGGCTGGCGAAGCGGAAATGCACTAGCTACCCGCAGGCGGGATCCTAACTGCTCTCTCCAGATAGAAGCTACCGAGTACAAATCGGTCTCTGCAGCACTGAGAAAGATGACTTCACCAGGTGTTTGCTCGATCAGCGTTAACGCTCGTTCTACATCCAGCTGGCCCGGTTCTGCGGCTGTCCAATGCATCGTTCGTAAAAGAGGTTTACCGCTTCGTCAGTGCCATTGCGCGCCAGTTAGTTTCGTCATTAGCTCGGCGGTTCGATCGCGACGGCAGTGGTAACCGATAAAAACCAGTTTCGATTCCTGATCGTGAGAAGGAGCGTCCTCGAAATAAGTTTGGACCCGGTTACGAACCGCTTGGACGACCAAGCGATGATGTTTTCCTCCGATCGAGGCAAAGCCTTTAGCTCGTAGGATCGGTTGATCGGTGCTGATTTCTTTTACTGCCGCCTTCAACTTTTCCGCATCCTGCGGCTCCGAGGTGTGAAGCACGAAAGACTGCCAGCCGGTGTCATGTTCGTGGAAATGCATATGGGTGTACTCACCGTGTTCATGTGAAACCAAACCGGTATGAGAATGGCCGTCGAACTGATGTTGATTCTCAAGGGGACGATCGAGTTCCAGCGGCGCCGATTGCACTGGACCATGATGATGGTCGTAATCGTGCTCGTGACTCTCAGGGAGCTCTTCAGTCTGCTCATGCATGCTCAGTCCCATGCACAAGCGGGTATCAAGCTCCGCATGGTAAGCGAGCTCCAGGAATCTGACCTTCCCTGCCTTTTGACGAACGATACCTTCTGCTTTCAATAAATCGTTTTCCGGCAGATCGTCGATTTTGTTGAGAACTACCACGTCGGCGTTCTCTAATTGTTGATTCAGAATGAGGTCGACTGAATTGACGTGTTCAGGTATCTCGCAGCCGGCCCCGCCTGGAATCGGCTTACCCTTCTCCAGGTTGCCCGCCAGCAACTGCGGAGTGTCTACCACTGTGAGAACCGCATCGAGTTGGAAGTCGTTCCGAATCTCGGGCCACGCCAGCGCGCGCATGACAGGGGCTGGTAACGCTAACCCGGACGTTTCGATCAATACGTGATCGATTTCGTATTTTCGTCTTTGCAGCTGGCTCATCACCGGCAGGAAATCGTCTTTAATGGTGCAGCAAATGCAACCGTTAGGTAAGTCATGGATCTCGACGCCGCACTCCTGGCTAGCCGTGCGCAACAGCGCTCCGTCTACTGACACCTCACCAAACTCATTAACCAGCACCGCCAGACGCCGGGTCGAATTCTTCTTCAATAAGCCGCTGATCAATGTGGTCTTGCCGGAGCCAAGAAAGCCAGTAACTATCGTGACAGGTATTTTCATAGCGCAGATATAATTCATTCAGGGTTGAGGACCGGCGCTGCTATCGCGGAAGAGATAGGATTCGCTGACGTTGGTAACGTCCATGCATGACTCCCTGTTCTTCAACGATCTTTCGAGCAGATCGGCCAGAGTTTTGAAGTCGGCCGCGACGGCCGGGTAGGATATCTTTGGTCGCGCAACCACGATTAACGGAATTCCCAGTGTACGTGCAGCGTCTAGCTTTGATTGGAAACCGCCGGCTTCCCCGGACTCCTTGGTAACGACGCAATCCACCTTCCAGCTCGACCAAAGAGCGACATTTACCTCGGTCGAGAACGGTCCCTGCATCGCACAGATATTTGAGCGGGGAACGCCCAACTTCAGCGCTCGTTCTAACGAGTCCGCATCCGGCATTATTCTCAAAAACCAATGACGATCTTTGGCCGCTGCCTGTCCTAAGAATGTCTGGAGATCCTTGATTCCTGTCGCCAGAAAAATTCGTTTACCCATCTCGATTGCCTGCCGAGCGGCGGCCGGCATATCCTGCGCGTGGTGAGCGCAGCCGGCTAACTGCGGGCTGGGGCGCTCATACCTGATATAAGGAATTTTCAGCTCACTAGCCAGCTGGGTTAGTTGAGTTGATATCTCCGTCGCGAACGGATGTGTTGCGTCGACAATGGCGGCAGCCCGAGACTTCCGTAGTTCGCTCCGTCGCGCATCTATGCCTTTCCTTCCGGAACGAACGGCAACACCGGGGAGCGCTTCTGAAGCCAGCTCAGCTCCATAATCGCTTGCGGTCGACACAATCAGGCGATATCCCTTTCCCGATAGTTCTGCTGCGAGGGCATTGCCATCTCCAGTACCGGAAAATACCCAAATGGTTTGTTCTTTGTCGACGACGCCGTTTGCCAGCTGGCAAGGTTCCGGCCAGGCATTGTAGCCTCTCGGCGTGTAGATGAGTCGACCTTTCCGCTGCGTAAATCGGTTCCCAACGATAATAGTCGTGAGCATATCGAACTGCCGTCCCAGCAGCTCATCCAAAGTGCAGACATAACTTGTTTGGTCCGGCCGATAAGCGTTTCTTGCGACTCCGCACCATGTGTTTGGCGCCTTGTTTTCCAGCAGGATACGCAAGATCCGGTAGACACCGTTAGGTCTGGATCGACTCTGAACATTGTAGAGCGCGACCACGAGATCTGCCGCTGCGATATGACGTGCGCGTTCCTCGATCCACTCCCACGGACAGAGCAGATCCGAAAGAGATAGTGTCGCAAAATCGTGGGACAACGGCGAGCCGAGCAGGGCGGCCGAGCTGTTCGCGGCCGAAATGCCAGGAACAATCTGAAGTTGAAATTCTTCATCTTCCCTCATTTCTTCCAGAGCAAGCGGAGCCATCCCATACACACCGACATCCCCGCTGGAAATCAGGCTTACGATTCGTCCGGCTCTAGCGAACTCGATGGCCTTTCGTACTCGCTCCCGCTCCTGGGTAAGCGGGAAGGAATAGATCTCCTTGCCTTCGATCCAGGGCTGGATCCAGGTGAAATAAAGTGCGTATCCGATAATGATATCGCTCTCGCGGAGCGCTGTCTCAGCCAGCGGCGGAACGAGATGAAGGAACCCGGGACCGACAGAAACCAGGTTGAGTTTACCTGTGGTGCTCATTTAGTCCGCAACCTGCGCGTCGATTCTTATAACGTGTGATTTTAGTGCGCTAGGCGCCTCCTCGACGATAGCGACGGCAACGCCCTCATGCCGCGTCTTCGGAAGCAGCAACTGCCCGCGGAACGTGGCCAGCAAGGCGCAAGGTTCGCAAACCCCTTCCACACCTACATTCTCCTGTACCCACGCTGATCGTGCTGTGACCCAAGGACGATGTTGCACAATCTCGCGTGCGATTACCCTTAGGGGAATACCGGTCCGTTGGCACCACTCGTTCAAGCCAGGTTCATCCTGTTTCAGGTCGATAGTCGCGATTTCGCGTACCTCCGAAAGCGAACGTTCAGCGCGGGCCAGCGCGCATTCGATCGCGGAATTGATCTTTTCAGCACTGACTCCGCGGCGACACCCGATACCGATCACGAGTGGCTTCAGTGTTTCCGTTGCCGTGGTGATGACAGGGACAGCGCCGGTCAGATTTGCGACGCGGTAGGCGAGCTTGTTAGCGCCGCCCTCGTGGCCACTCAACAGGGAAATAGCGAAGCGGCAACCCTCATCGAGCACTACAACTCCCGGATCAACTTGCTTATCCGATGGCAAGCCTTGCAGGTAACGAACGGCAATTCCGGTCGCCATCACCAGGAGCCATTGCCGATGTTCGCGGAAGCGGCCCGCGAACATCTCTCGGTTTGTCGGCTGCCGCGTATCACCTGGAAGGTAACATTGAGCCTCCAGCTCAGCCGCGAGATACCGGCCAATCTCTTCTGCTTCAGACCTCACTATCCAGACACCGGTTTTCATTCAGCGCCTTTCTCCGAGGCTTTCCGGAATCGATGAGAATAATCGGCCGCATACAGGCGAGACTCGAATGTGGTTGCGTCATTTAGTACTTCCCCGACTAGCAGCATCGTGGTAAGCAGCCAGGAACGCGGCTCGATCTCACTCAACAATTCGCCAAGGCGTCCACGATGCACACGTTCTTCCGGCCAGGTCGCCCTCTGGACGAGCGCGATTGGAGTATCTGCCGGATAGTGTACCAGCAGGTCGTCGATAACGTCTGGCAAATTAGCTCCAGACAGAAATAGACAGAGCGTGGCGCCATGGGCGGCGAGGGATCGTAGATCCTCCTTTGCCGGCATTGGAGACGCGCGTCCACTCGTCCGAGTGAGAATGATCGTTTGCGAGATGTTCGGCTTTGTTAGCTCTGCATTGAGCACGGCGGCTGCCGAGACGAACGACGGGACACCCGGGACAACTTCATACGCGATTCCGAGTTGCTCTAACCGTCGCATTTGTTCTGCCGTCGCTCCGTAGATCGATGGGTCTCCGGAGTGAAGACGAGCGACATCCCAGTTCTGTTCCTGAGCCATACGATAGTACCGCTCTTGCTCCTCCAGATTGAGCTTCGCGGTATTCACAATGAGCGGGTTGGCCTGGCAATGGCGTAACATCTCTTCGCTCACCAACGATCCGGCATACATCACTAGCTGCACACCAGACAGAATATTAGCGCCTCGAATCGTGATTAGATCGAATGCTCCAGGACCTGCTCCGATAAAATAGACTTTCATACGCTCCCTGCCAGATGCCGCTGTTCCGCCGGTTTCTTCCGAATTAACATCGTGGAAAGATAACCGGTTGAGTTAGCCTTGCTAAATCCCGAGACTCCGACGCTTACGATCTCGTTTTCCATGCCGATGTGAGCTCCAAAGGCGCAGTGATTGCTGATGCTCATATCATCAAGGAGCGCAATTACTCCCGTCAAGCGTTCGCCTATTTTTAACAAGATCACGATGTCGTGTGCCTCGATCATGCGACGTAGTTCAGCCATTTCATCCGGGCATGGCAGTATCAAGACGCGCTCTTTACCTTCGCCAATCGCAAATCCCGTGGCAGCCGCAAGAGCGCAGTAACTAGTTACGCCGGGATAAGTCCGATATTGGAATCCGGGGAAGCGTTCTCGTAAGGCGTTGAGAGTATAAATGTAAGTCGAATAGGTGAGCGGATCTCCAATGGTAAGATAAGCGACTTTCTTTCCAGCGATCAGTTCTTCCGCAATCTCATCCGCGAGCCGCGAATAATGCCCGGCTAGCAGAGTTCGGTCAGATTCCATTGCAAACTCGATCTCACGAAACCGCTCCTCGGGAATCTGGTGCGGTGGGAGGCAGCGGCGCGCGACCGATTGCCTGGACGACTTGGCTCGCGGCACAAAGATGACGTCGCATTCCTGCAGAAATTCCCAAGCCACCAAGGGCAACAGCCCTGGCATGCCCGGCCCGACTCCTATCCCGCAGAAGATCCCGTGCGAGGAAGGCCGATGCAGTGGCTGTGATACAAATTCCCTCATGCTGCTTGCAACTCTCGTGATAAAGATTCTCCATCCATGCGAAACAGCCGGACTTCGACGCGTTCGACTCGTGGCAATAGTTGGGCTGTCACCGCCGCGATCCGCTGCTCGACCATCGTCCAGAACGATCGAGAAAGTACAGCTGGCGGTATCAATTCAATCGCTTCCTCAATACTCTTGCAGCGCCCGAGCACTTCAAGAGCGGCCACCGACAAACCGAATTCCGACCCCAACTGCGAAATCGATTGAATGGCACTGAGACTCCTTCCTGAGTGAGTGTCCCACTCTCCCGCGAGGATCTTCGCCAGCTTGCCAGGATGCCCGACAAGCCACAGCACCGGAAGCCGGCGTTGGTTCTCAGCGAGACTCTGCTCCACACACTCCAGCGCGAACCCGATGAAGTTCGACATCTGGACCACACGCTTAGGCGGAAGTCGGAGATAACTCCTGGCGAACCGCTGTCCGAGATTGCCCGGCGCCAGAACAATTTCATCCGGCCGATCTCCGAGTGCGACTCGAATATAGACCTGGACTGACGCTTGAAAGGCGGCTTTCGATTTGGGTTCAACAATGCCTGTAGTTCCCAGAATGGATATACCTCCTTCAATCCCGAGACGCGGGTTAAATGTGCGCTTTGCGATCTGTTCGCCATTGCGGCAGCCAATCATGAGGTCAAAGCCAGGATCGATGCGCCGGTCGCTTTCTTCCAAAACCTCGTGCACTGCACTTATCATCATGAGCCGGGGAACGGGATTGATCGCCGGCTCACCAATCGCCGCTTGCAGTCCCGGCTGGGTCACGATACCGACACCCTCGCCACGTTGAAAAACAATGACGCCACGGTCGTTCCGCCGGACCTTCGCAAAAATTCGTGCACGATGAGTCTGATCGGGATCATCTCCGCCGTCTTTGATGACCTCGGCGTGGACCACATTTCCGGGTTCGCGAGTAACGCAATCGATCGGAATGGTCAGAAAATGTAAGCCGTCCGGTAAACTTACATTTACCATTGTCGGAGACTCGTTACAGAGCAGCGTGAGCAAAGCCGCTTTGACGGCCGCTGTGGCGCAGGAGCCCGTTGTATACCCCCGCTTAAGGCCCGCATCCGTCAATACGTCGAGATCGAAGCGCCTTAGCGCGTCGTTGTCAGATGCCGAGTCGCAGCTATTCATTGTGTCAAGACCTTGTCAGCGATTTGAATAAGCATCGCGTTGACTACCGCGGCTGCCCACGGTGAACCGCCGCGTGTACCCCGGTTCGTAATACGCGGAACCCTTAAACAGCTTCGAAGCTTCTCTTTACATTCACGCGTCCCTACGAAACCGACAGGCAAGCCAATAATCAGGTGCGGACGCCAGTGCCGTTCGATAACGAGTCTTGCCGCTTCTTCGACTGCGGTTGGCGCATCTCCGATGGCAACCAGAAGATCGTTTCCGAACTGGTTCCATGCGCGTCGAATACCGGCAGCGGACCGAGTTATGCCTGCCGATTCAGCGAGCAATCTGGTTTCTTCATCATGGACGGTACAAACCGTCTGAATACCGAGTCTTTGTAAGAGCGCTCGACGTAGCCCACTCTGCACCATCGAAACATCCGTAACGATCGGGACGCGTCGCGACAGTGCCTTGATCCCAATTTCGACAGCTCCAGGTGAAATGAATATATCGCCGGCGATGTCCGGATCGCCACTCGTGTGAACCAGTCGCTGCAGCACTGACTTCTCCGGCTCAGGTACAGAACTCCAATCGCGCAGCTCCTCGATGATGCGAAAACTCTCTTTCTCGATCGGGTGCGGAACATAGCTTTCGTTTAAGGGGTCCGACTTTGGCATCACCTCGAGCTGCGCCGACCGGTTGAGAATAACTTCGCTAGAGCCGTTCACTTTGCCCGTCCCGCCGCGGACATGGAAATGATGGCCCCGTTGCGGCGCCCCTATTTCTTTTTCATAGCCGATGATCTGCACCCGATATTTGCAGAGGCTGCAGTTCATTGCTGCTTTGCCCGCGACGCTTTCGACTGCTCGTTCCAGGAAAGCGTCCGCTAACAACTCGTGATTGCCCAAGTAGTCAGCTTTTAGAAACTCGATCTCGGGATGGTGAGCCACCAGACTATCTACGGCAGCGTAAATCCGCTTAACCAAAACGCCGGTGAAAAGAAAGAACGGAGCGACCACAACTCTTCCAAAGCCGAGCCGAACCGCTTGCCGGAGCCCGTCGGCTACTAACGGTTTTGCTGTCCCCGAGTAGCAAACATAAGATCCACCAAATCCGAGCCCCTCCTGGAGCAGACGAGCGAGCTTTGAGACATCGGAGTTTGCGTCCGGATCGGTTGTTCCACGACCAACTACAACGAGACAGCTCTCGGATCGCCTGACCGTCCGTGGGCTGCGCGCCTCGGCTTCGACGATCCTCTGCCTAAATACACGGAGAATGTTCGGATGCAGATGGAGTGCAGTGCCGTAGTGAAGTTTTGTCTCTGGGAACTCTTGCTGGAGCGCAAGCACTTCACTAGGCATGTCGTTCTTTGCGTGAGTAGCAGCGAGCAAGACCAGCGGAACTATGGCTATCCGTTGTTCACCCGCCTCGATGCTCGATCGCACTGCCTCATCGATGGTCGGGCGCGCGAACTCCAGGAATCCGTGGTTGACGCTCCGTCGGCCTGCGCGTTGTTGGATCAACTTTACCAGCTGTTCGAACTCGCTCACACCTTCGGGATCTCGACTACCGTGCCCCGCGATGACAATACCGTATTCTTCTATGGATGATGAAGTCATCTCGTTGGGTTGGTAGCCCGAATGAGCATAATACTCATGTCGCTAAAATCTAAGGTGCAGCCGCCAAGAAGGCCTTTCCATACAGCTTCCGATTGGGTGAGATGTTCCCAGACTTCGGTCGGATGGTTAGGAGATATCCCTTTCGCCAATAAAAACTTCGCCACAGCCGCGGGCATAAAGTCCCACGGACGCGGGATCACGATCGCATTGCGATTATCTTCGAGAACATGCACCAGATGCTCTTGGAATGGTGTGATGTCGCCTCGCCGATGAAATGTGATAAACGTGGTTTCATCAAAACAGACACGACATCGCGACGCTAGAATCTGCGCCGAGCTGATTCCGGGAATCGTCTCAATCTGGTGCTGACTAGCACGTTCGACGCGCTCAAGAAATTGGAATCCGGAGAAATGAAGGTCGCCCATGAAGACCACAACGCACTTGGCACCGTTCCGATGGAATCGGGCGACCTCCTCTAACCGCTCGACCTGATCTTTGTATCCCATGGTGACGATACGAGCATTCGGGTTTATCAGCGAACGGATCATATCGACTACAGCGGTAAACCCGGCCACAATATCTGCCTGTTCAATTAACTCTTGGCCACGTAGAGTTAGGAAACCTAAATCACCCGGACCGGCGCC
>WNFL01209202.1_pt1 | contig 22563 bp, 19 predicted proteins | sample 5400361 | NCBI WGS metagenome assembly WNFL01 (sample SAMN13153351, study PRJNA577476) | soil metagenome | isolation source: 40 cm soil on Douglas fir-dominated hillslope | place: USA:California | collected 2013-09-17
GCTATGAGTATCCCAACGATGGCGCCCGTGTCTTCGGCTAGGACGATGAACGTCGCGGGGTCCTTGCTCTGCCGCACCGCTTCCAGGTAGCCAATATCGCCCTTGGCGGAGCGGAACTCCCCAAAGGCCACCCACCACGAACCGCTCTCGAAGACCAGCGCCACGACCAGCACTGCGTAGTTCACGCCGGGGTTGGTGATCGCGACCGGGTGCAGGACATGGCTCACCCCCTCGTAGATCGACACGCCAGCTCCCAGTGCGAAGACGAGCAGGGCCACGACGAAGCTCCAGAAGTAGAGCTCGCGCCCGTGGCCGAATGGATGGTCGGCATCCGCGGGGCGGGCGGCGCGCCGGAGACCGTAGAGCAGGAGCAGCTCGTTTCCAGTGTCCGCGGCCGTGTGCACCGACTCGCTCATCATGGCCGAGCTGCCGGTGATCAGCGCCGCCGCGAACTTCGTGGTAGCCACCAGAACGTTGCCGACGAGCGCGGCTATGACCACCCGGCTCGACTCCTGGCTCGCCATCGAGACCCAAGGTACTACGGATACGTCTCACCCATTTCACGGCATAGGGGCGAGATGAGGCCCGATGTTCGAGGCACCGCTGCCCCTTGATCCGCCCGACCGCCAGCGCCCACCAACCCTGGCCACAGACTGCAGATCGACTTTGGGCAGGGCCGCCCCTAAGGTCGCCAGGTGAGCTTGATGGCTCCCCGGCGATGGAGTTGCTCGTTGAGGCTGTTGGTGGTCACGAACTCCGCATACTGCTTGTCCAGTAGGTTCCGACCCAACAGGGCGATCTCGAGCCCTTTCGTTGGCCGCCAGGCGACGCGTGCGTCCATCGTCGTGTATCCGTCCAGCGCGGGCCTGGGCAGCGCGCTCGCATGGCGCAGGTAGGCGTCGAGCTCGAGATTTCCCGGCAGATTCGCGTGGGCCGCGAGAATCACGACGTGCTTTGCGTCGTTGCCCTCGGCGCTGCCGCCGCTGACGTCCCGGCTGCCGGGATCCTTCGAAAAGGCCAGATCGAGAAAACGGTAGCTGCCCTTGAAAGACAAGCGCGGCACCGGCTGATACAGGAGGGTGGCCTCGGCGCCGTAGGACCTGGCGTCGAGAGTGTTCTTGAAGGTCTGGGGCACGGGCGCCGCCCCCGCGGGCTCGGTGCTTCGCAAATTGTCATATCGGTAGGCGAAGGCAGACACGTCGAAGGTCAGCGCGGAGGCGGGCCGATTTCGCACGCCGAGCTCGTAGACGAGCGCCGTCTCGGTCTTGAAATCGTCGTTGGCCTCGAAGAAGGTGACGCCGTTGAAGCGGATGACCAGGTCCTCGTCGATGCGGACCGGCGTGCGAACGGCGCGGGACACCGCGGCCCATGCGGTGGTGCCCGGATTGGGGGACCAGGCGAGGCGGATGGTCGGCTCCACTTCGTAGCCCGAGAACGAGCTCTGCTCCCCCTTCAGCCCGAGCACGAGCGCGGCGCGCGGCGTGACCTGCAAGGTGTCCTGGACGTAGAGGCCGAGAGTGTGGATGGTGCGCTCCCCCGGCTCCAGCAAGGCAATGCCGATGTTGCCGATCTTGTCCGCCGAGATCAGGGCGTCGGCGCGGTGAGGTCGGACGCCTGAGGCGCTTGCGCGCTCGTCTGCGCCGAGCCCACGGCCGAAGGGAAAGCAAAGCCGAGCCCGAGGAGGCCGACGCATGCCACCAGGGCGCGCCGACCAAGCCAATCCCGCCTTGTCGCCAAGTGGCTTCCCAACGAGCCTCCTCTCGACACCCTGGGTTCGAATGCGACCCTATCGGTGGTCAGCTGATTGGCTGCGATCGAGGGCTTTCCGGACCGAACCGAGAAGCGCTTCGGAGGTGAAGGGCTTCTGCAGGAAGTGCATGCCGGGCTCGATCACGCCTTGCTTCCCGATCGCGTCGTTGGTGTAGCCCGACATGTAGAGGACCTTGACGCGCGGCCGGGTGGCATGGATGACCTTGACCAGATCGGGGCCGCTCATGTGAGGCATGACGACGTCGGTCAGGACGAGGTCCAGCGCTCCGTCGTAGGACGCGGCGCGCAGGAGGGCCTCCTCGGGGTCTGAGGACCCGAGCACGGAATACCCGGCGGCCTCGAGAATCTCGTGGATCATCGGGCGCAGAGCCTCCGCGTCCTCGACGAGAAGGACGGTTTCGGTGCCCCGTGGAGGAGGCGCGCTCACCACGTCGACGTCGCTCGTCGAGGCTTCCCGATCGACCCGAGGAAGGTAGACCCTGAAGGTGGTGCCCCGGCCGAGCTCGCTGTAGACGCTCACGTGGCCGCCGCTCTGCTTCGCGATCCCGAAGACGGTGGCGAGGCCCAATCCCGTGCCCTTGCCTTCGGGCTTCGTCGTGAAGAACGGCTCGAAGACGTGGGAAGCCGTCTCGGCATCCATCCCGTGTCCCGTGTCGCTGACCGAAAGCAGGACGTACGAGCCGGGGAGGACGTCCGCGTGGGTCCGAAGGTACGCGTCGTCGAGCTCTGCGTTCGACGTCTCGATCCACAGATCCCCGCCCTGCGGCATGGCGTCGCGGGCGTTCACGGCCAGGTTGAGTATGATCTGGTCGACCTGCCCGCGATCGGCCTGGACGCGACCGAGGTCCTTCCCCAGTTTTGTGACCAGCTGCACGTCCTCGCCGATCAGCCGGTGGAGCATCTTCTCGACGTCGGCCACGACTTCGTTCAGGTCCAGGACCCTGGGCTGAATCACCTCCTTGCGGCTGAAGGCCAGGAGCTGCCGCGTCAAGGCCGCCGCCCGGGCGGCGGCCTTCTTGATCTGCTCCAGCCGGCCGTGGCCTGGACCCTCCGCCGGGAGGTTCATTTCCAGCATCTCGCTGTACCCGGTGATCACTCCGAGAATGTTGTTGAAGTCGTGGGCGACGCCGCCCGCCAGCCGTCCGATGGCTTCCATCTTCTGCGCCTGGAGGAGCTGGGACTCGAGCTTCTTCTTCTCGCTCACGTCCGTGGCCATCACGAGGCGAGCCGGCACCCCCCCGAAGAGGATCGTGCTGGCCACGATCTCCATGTCCAGGGTCGAGCCATCCTTCTTGCGATGCCTCCAGAGGCCGTCCGACCGGCTGACGTCCTCCAGCGGTCCCTTGAGCTGCTCGAGCAGCACGGGAACCTCCTCCGGCGGACGGATCTCCTTGATCGTCATGGCCAGGAACTCGTCGCGCGAGTACCCATAGACTCGGACCACGGCCTGGTTGACGGCCAGGAACGCCAGGGTACGCGGGTCGTAGACCCACATCGGATTCGGGTTGGCGTCGAACAGGATCTTGTACTTCTCCTCGCTCGCGTGAAGGGCCGCGTCGCGTTCCTCGATCTCGTCGAGCATGTGGTTGAAGGCGAGGGTGAGGTGGCCGAGCTCGTCGCGACCCTGCACGACCGCCCGAACCGAGTAGTCGCGCCGTGTCGACACGTCGTCCGCGGTGGCCGCCAGGTGTTGAACCGGCCCCGTGATGGAGCGGTGCAGCCGCGAGGCCACCCAGTGCGCCGCCAGAAAAGAGACGAGAAGAACCCCCAGCGCGATGAGGGCGTAGCGCTCGAGACGTGCCGTCACCGCGGTCAGATCCGACTCGATCAAGACGGTGCCCACGATGCCGTGGTCGAACTCGACGGCGCGCCAGAGGACGAGACGATCTGACTGGAAGAGGTCTCCCGCGCGCTGGCCCGGGGCGGGCCGAGGCGGAGGTCCCACCGTTCCTTTCCTGACGTACGAAGCGAAGAGCGCGCCGTCGGGAGTGTAGATGGCGGCGGACACGACGTGGGGTTCGGCGGCGAGCGCCTCGAGGGTCGTCCCCGCCGCGTCCGGATCCTTGAAGACCAGGGACGCGCTGGACTGCCGCGCGATGATCTCGGCTTCCGTCGAGACCTGCCGCACCGTGTCGCCGCGGAATGCGATCAGGTCGTAGGCCGCGAAGGACCCGGAGGCCATGACGAGCGCCGCCCCGGCCGCGACGATGGTGATCGCGCTGAGCTTGCGCGGGATCGGGAGGTCGCGCAGCATCCGCACAAGAGGCAAGGCTCAGCCTCCCTTGCTCGGATCGACGATCTCGGCGAGCTTCAGGAGCTGCGAGCTGATCCGCAGGCGTGACCGTTCCGCGGCGGCGACGTTGATCTCGAACCGGATCCGGTCCTGGTCCATCTTGAAGCGGATCACCCCGCCTCGCTCGGCAAACTGGTTCATCTCGCCGACGGTGAGGACCGCCCTCGTCCCGATCTGCTTGAGAATCTGGGCAAGCCGGTCCCGCTCGGAGTCACCGACGAAGAGGATCCGGCTCGACCCCACGTCCTCGGGGCGTGACACCCGTCGAAGGCTGATTTTCCGGTTGTCGATCGTCTTGCCCTGCAACGTGTCGTCCAGCGCGCTGCCGAAGGGATCGCGGCCGAGGATGGTGATGACGAAGGCCCCCTCGTCGGCCTGGGCGTCGGAGGGCCACTGGATGAACTTCGCGAAGTTATAGAGGAAGGCCGCCTTGACCTGGTACTCCGTCGGCGTCTGGGCGGAAGCCGTCGCCATCAGCGGAGCGCCGAGAAGCAACAAGACCGCGACCGCTCGGCGAGTCGTCACCATCGGTACGCGGCCTGCGCGTACACCGACCTCCGGATCTGCTGCTCGCCGGCGTCGCCCCCGCCGATCGCCCCCGATCCGAATTCCACATGGCGCGCGTGCAGGAGGTTCTGGCCGGCGAGCGCCAACTCGAACTGATCCCGCGCTCGCCACCCGAGACGGAGGTCCAGCTCCGAGTAGGCGGAAACCTTCTGGGAGGGAAGCCGCGCGACCCACCGGTAGAGGGCGCCCAGGGTGACGCGGCCGGGCAGGTTCGTCGTGGACGATACGAACGCCTGGTGCCGGGGGCTCGCGTCTTCGATGGCGCCGGAGCCGCTGTCATTGCTGCTGAGCTGGGGACTGGTCTGCATGTTGAGATAGGAGTAGGAGGCACGGAGCAGCCAGCGGTTCGAGGGCCGGATGTCGGAGCTGACCTCCACCCCACCGACTTTCCCGTTCGTCCCGTTGGCGGTGCGCAGGGGAATGATCAGGCTACCCGTCTCCAGAAACGGCGTGCCCACTTCGTAGCTCACCAGATTGGGGTATCGGTTGTAGAACCCGGCGACGTCGAAGGACAGGCGCGGCGAGAGCTGGGCGCGGTAACCCGCTTCATAGGCGCGCGAGCGTTCCGTCTCGAAGCGCGACGTTCAACACCAGGTCTCGATCGAAGCGCGTCGGGGTGCGGACGGCCCGTGTTACCGCGAGCCAGAGCCCATGGCTTGCGCTCGCCCTGAAGTTGAGGCGTCCGCTGGGCTGGAACTCGAACCCCGAATAGTCGTTTCGCTCGACCTTGGTGCCCAGGGTGAGCCGCAGGCGGCCGGGAACGAGTTGGAGCGTGTCCTCCACGAAAGCGTTGAAAAGGTTGTCCGTCCGGTTCGGCGGGACGAAAGCGAGCGTCGGCACGGAGGTGGTCCGACCGTCGGAGACGCGGTACCCGAGTCCGGCCACGACCTCTTGCCGGCCCGGGAGCACGAACCGGTACAGGGCGTCCAGGTCGAACGTGTCGCGGTCTTCGCTGAAGCTGGGCTCACGGCGGTTCGTCCTGTCATAGTACGCCTGGACGGTGATATCCCGCCCCCCGGAGAAAGTGCGATTCCAACGCGTCCGGAGGTTCCCGCCCGACAGATCGGCATCCTGCTCCACTGTCTCGGCGTAAGGAGGGCTGAACGTCGCGAAGGTCGTTCGCCGGCCCGCTCGCCCGGAGTAGATGTCGCCCTGGACAGTGAGAGTGTCGGAGGTCCTGGGGGTCCAATCCGTGCGGAACCCGCCTTGATAGGTGTGCCAATCGTCGTAGCCGCCGGAGCCAGGGTGGTATTCAGCCGCGCGGTTGAAATACATGCCGTAGAGGCGGTAGGTGCCCTTGTCCCCCCACCCGCCGCCGAAGCGGGCGCGCCCGAAGCCGCGCTCCTGGTTGCCGCCGCCGAGAACGATCAGGCCCCCGCGGGTGTCGCTGGCGCTCTTGGTGATGATATTGACCACGCCGTTCACGGCGTTGGCGCCCCAAAGCGTGCCCCCGGGGCCCCGGACGACCTCGATTCGATCCAAGTCCTCGAGAAAGACGTTCTGAACGTCCCAATACGTGCCCGCGAACAGCGGTGTGTAGAGGCTGCGGCCGTCCATGAGAGCAAGCTGCGATCGTGCCACGCTGTTGGTGAAGCCGCGAATGCCGATCGCCCACTGGCTGGCGTCCAACTGGGCCACGTGTACGCCGGGGGCCCGCCGCAGAAGCGCCGGAATGCTCGTAGCGCCGGAGGTTCCGATCTCCTCCGCCGTGATCACGGAGACGGCCGCCGGCGTGTCCTTCAATAACTCGGGCCTCCTCTCGACCGAGGTCACCTTGAGGTCGGCGAGCTCGGCGAGACTGAGCTGCGTCAGGTCCAACGGAGCTTGCTGGGGAGATGGCTGGGGGGCAGCGGCGAGGGCTACGGTCGCCCAGGTGAGGACGACCAGAGACAGGCCGATCACGGTCTTCCTCAGCGGCCCCGCCATCATTTTTCGATTATGTCTCGCTGAATCCCGGTTACGCGGGGATAGGTATTCCCTCCCGCGCAAATAGGGGTTCCCACGCATAGAGGGGACCTGGCACTCCCATTCGCCCCTTCGTTGCGGGCGGCCCTCGGATGGGGCGTTTGGTTTGAGGGAACCTCCGAGTCGTTTATCGTAGCGTGCAGTAACGAACCGCGCAAGCAAACTCGGACGATGCAATCCCACAGACCAAATAGTGTGTGATATACGCACACCACTTGACGCGAGCGGTGATACATGCGACAAAGGATTGCGGTCCCCTCCAGGATCCCGCCCCTTGGAGGGTGCGCCCATGCCAAAGACGATCCTCGTCGTCGATGATGAGGAGGCGGTTCGCGGGCTTCTCCAGGATTTTCTTCAGACTTCCGGTTTCACGATCCTCCTGGCCGAGGACGGCGCCGATGCCGTCGAAGTCCTTCGCGGGCACCCCGATCAGGTGGACCTCATCCTCCTCGACGGGAGTCCCTATGAGAGCCGCCGACAAACAGTCCTCGAGGTCCAGGCCCTCCGCCCGGGCATTCCGGTGGTGGTGATGTCGGGCAAGCCCTGGGAGGATCTCAAACCTCAATTCGAAGGCTTGCCCATCGCCGGCTACCTCCCGAAGCCGTCCTCCTTGCGGGAGCTGCTCGAGCTCGTCGAGGGTCTCGTGGAGCCGGCCGGCGCTTGAGCCAGGACCCATCGCCGCCGCCCCGGATCTACCGCTACTACGACCTCGTCATGGCCGCGTTCGTCACCGTCCTCCTCTGCTCCAACCTCATTGGCGCGGCCAAGGTGGCCCAGCTTGGCGGGTTCACCTTCGGGGCCGGAGTGCTCTTCTTCCCGATCAGCTACGTCTTCGGGGACGTGCTCACGGAGGTCTACGGCTACGCGCGGGCGCGGAAGGTGGTGTGGGCGGGCTTCAGCGCCCTCGCCTTCGCGTCATTCATGAGCTGGGCCGTGCTGGCCTTCCCCCCGGCCAAGGGCTGGCCGCACCAGGCCGCCTACGAGACCGTGTTCGGCGGGACCCCGCGCATCGTGCTCGCCTCGCTCATCGCCTACTTCTGCGGCGAGTTCTGCAACTCGTTCGTCCTCGCGAAGATGAAGCTGGTGACGGACGGGCGGCTCCTATGGACCCGCACCATCGGCTCCACGATCGCCGGCGAGGCGGTCGACTCCGTGATCTTCTATCCCCTCGCTTTTCTCGGCGTGTGGCCGACGTCCCAGGTGCTCCAGGGCATGCTGAGCAACTACGTCCTCAAGGTGGGCTGGGAGGCCTTGATGACGCCGTTCACCTATAGGATCGTCAACTTCCTGAAGCGCGCGGAGAGCGAGGATTATTTCGATCGCACGACGAACTTCACGCCGTTCTCGCTCCAGACATAGCCGCCCGTCCCAAATAGCCGCTAGTCGAGATCCGCCGGCAGGCTCGGGTCAGCCTCGTGCTCGAAGATCCGCCGCACCTGCTCGCGGGTGACCCGGCCGGTCTCCAGCTCCGGCAGATCGTCGGGGCCGAAGAACCCCACCGCGTCGGTCTCGTGGCTCGTGCGCGCCTCCCCGCCCTCGAGCGCGCAGCGGATGAAGATCTTGTACACGTAGTCGAGCGCGGGCGGGTGGTGGTGGCGTGACTTGTCCAGCACGGCCAGCAGCTTCACCGGCCGTACGAGGAAGCCGGACTCCTCGAGGGTCTCCCTTGCGGCCACCTCCCCGGGCGACTGACCCACGTCGGCCCATCCGCCGGGGATCGACCACCGGGCGATGGCCCGCTCCCTGACGAACAACAGGCGTTCGTCACGGAAAACGGCGGCCCGCACGTCGACCTTCGGGGTGGGATAGCCGGAACCGGCCGCGAAGCCGGCGCCGGCCGTTTCCACGGGCAGGTCGAGGTGGCGGGCCACGATCTCCACCGCGATGGCCCGAAGCTCACGGTAGCGATCGAGGTCGTACGGATCGTAGGCGTAGGTGAGACCCGTCTGGGCGATGGCCTGCACACGCTCGGCCCAGCGCAGCCACTCGGGCCGCTCGTCCCCGACCAAGTCAAGGCCTCCCGGTGGCGGGCGCGGGCTTCCCCGCCACGGCGCCCTTTCCGGGGGCGGCGACGCGCTCCAGCTCGTCGTCGATCAGCTGCGCGAAGTTCTCGAACGGCTGGGCGCCCACGAGTGGACGTCCGTTGATGAAGAAGGCGGGGGTGCCGGTGACCCCGTAGTCGGCCCCCTGCTCGACGTCTCTCTGGAGTTCGGATGCGTGCTTGCCCGAGTCCAGGCACTGGCTGAAGGCCTCGGCGTCCAGCCCCAGGGCGGTCGCGTGCCCCTTCAGCTCCGCCACCTGGAGCTTCGACTGGTTGGCGAACAGGCGGTCGTGCATCTCCCAGAACTTGCCCTGCTCGCCGGCGCAGGCCGCCGCTTCGCCGGCCTTCTGCGCCTCCGCGTGGATCTGGAGGGGGAAGTTCCGGAAGATCACGCGGACGCGGTCGCCGTAGGTCTCGCGCACGCGGTTGACGGTGGGCCGAGCCCGCGAGCAGAACGGGCACTGGAAGTCGGAGAACTCCACGAGGGTGACCGGCGCGCTCGGGTTGCCGCGGATCGGCCGGCCGGCGATGTCCACCGCGACCCGCAGCGGCTCGATCAGCACCTGGACCTTGGCCGCGGACTTCTGCCGCAGCTCGCGCACCCAGAGCGCGCGGCGCTCGCGCTGGCGCTGCGGCGGAAGGCGCTCCTGGATCTGCTTCAAGGCCTCGGCCTCGGGCATCGTCCCGAAGCGCTCCTTGTTGGCCTGATAGAAGGCGCTGATCTCGGCGTCGGACATCGAAGCCTTGTCCTCGACTTCCGCCTTCAAGAGCGCCGGCACCGTGACCCCCCGAGCCGCCGCCTCGTTCTCGATCAGCTTCTGTCCGATCAGGTCGTCGAGGGCCTGGCTGCGGATCTGGAACTCGCGCATGCGCAGCTCGCGGAGCTGGCCCTCGCTCGCCTCCTCGAGCTGCGCTTCCGTGATGGGGACGCTTCCCACGAGGGCGACCGGTTTGGCAGGAGCCTCCTTGGCTTTGCTCTCCGCGGCCAGCGCCGCCGTGGCAAAAGCCGCGGCGGCCAGGGCCGTAGCAATGGTCGTCACGTACCTTGTCCCGCTCATGCGTCTCCTTTCGGGGCGGACCCCGGGGCCGGCTCCCTGCTGAAGGCCAGGCCGGCGAAGCTCACGACGCTCTCCTCGTCGATGTTCCACTGCTCGTACCGGAGCAGCCGCCCGGCGGCGGGGCGGGCGGCTTCGAGGAAGGTGTAGAAGGGCGAGGCCCCGCACCACTTCAAGTCGTCGCCGTTCTCGCGCAGGAGGTCCCAGAACCCGGCGGCGTCGCCCTCGAGGATCCGGCCCATGCGGGCCCGGTCGCGTTCTTCCACCGCGGCCATCTCCCCGTGGCCCGCGCGGGCGGAGGCGGGATCGCCGTAGCGGCGGCCCATGTGCGCCATGTCCACCCCGAGGACCCAGGCGAGGCGCTCGCCCTCACGCGCGGCCAGGTCTGCGAGGGCCCCCAGGAAGCGCCGCACCGCCTCGTCGTCCTCGGGCCGGCCGCCCTCGTGGGTGGCGCGGGCGAACGGCCCGCACAGGATCGGAACCACGCGAACCGCGGGGCCGTAGAGGTGCTGGAGGAAGACCACCTGGAACTCGATCGAGTGCTCGACGGCGTGGCAGTAGTCTTCGAGGCGCACCGCTTCCCCCCCGGCCCGCGCGAGGCCGTCCACGAGCGCCCGGTCGGTGCCGGTTTCGCCGAACGGCGTGACGAAGGCCTTGCGGGTGAGGCCGAAGCGCTCGGGCTCGCCGTAGTGCGACGTGCCGAGAACGACGAAGGTCCGGTCCGCGAGCGACGGAGAGAGGGCGTTGTAGGCCGCCGCGTAGGACCGGTAGCCGCCTTCCGGGCTGACGTGGGGCGCCGCGATCGCAAAGGCGCCGGCCGCTTCCGAACTGGTTCCCGCCTCCGTCCCCTCGAGGAAGGTGCGGAGCGCCGCCGCCAGGGGGGCCGCGTCGGCGGGATAGGCCGAGCCGGCGTGGGCCGCCTCGCGTCGCGGGGCCTCCGCGAAGGTCCGCTGCCGGTCCTCGCGGAGCCGCGCGAACGCGTCGTTCCACAGGAACCCTCGGCCGAGCGCATCTTCCAGGTGACGGAGCAGGCCCTCCACCTCGACGGCGCCGATGGCCGTGGCCCGGCGCAGGGCCAGCCGGAGGTCGCCCTCGTCGTGCGCGCCGTCGAAATAGCCCAGGAACGGGACGAGCTCAGGCGGGACGATCAGGACGTCCTCGGTGTAGCGGAAGGGGTCGCGCAGCAGCACCCCCGGACGATCTTCGACCGGCGAGGGCATGACGTCCAGGTTTCGCCGGAGCGCCGGCAGGGCGCGAGCCATGAACGGCCATGGTACATCGGCTGCGCCGGGGGGCGATTTGAACTAGGATCAAGATGGTCCATGGCCTCCCTCACCTGGACGTGTCCGAACTGCAAGCGGCGGGTGCCCAACCGCGTGGACGCGTGTCATTGCGGGACCACGCGCAGCCAGGCGGAGCAACTGGCGGCCGCCTCGGCGGGAGCCGGTCCGGGCGCGGCCTTCGGGTACGGCGGTCCGGCCGAGAGCGCCGAGGTGGGCTGGGACGTCAAGGGTCCGGCCCTCGGGCTCGTCCTGGTAGCGGTGGTGGCCGCCGGATGGCTCGTCTTCCGTCCCTATCGTCCCGAGACGATCGCTCCCGTGCTCGGCTTCGTGGACAAGGCCCCCACGCCGCCGCCGACGCCGATTCCTCGCCGGCCGGCTCCGCCGCCGCTCTTCAAGCTCCCGTGGTGGAAGTGAGATCGGCGCTTGCCCTGCTTGCGCTCCTCACCGGGCTGTCACCCGCCACGCTGCTGGCGGCCGACGACCCCGCCCTCGTCCACGCGCGCCGGCTCCTCGCGAAGCACCCGCTGATCGACGGCCACAACGACCTGCCCTGGGCCATCCGCGAATACGAGAAGGCCCCGCGGGACGTCGTGGCCTACGACCTGCGGCAGCGCACCTCCGGCCACACCGATTTCGCGCGGCTCAAGGCGGGCGGGGTGGGCGGCCAGTTCTGGTCGGTCTACATCCCGGCCGATGAGAAGAGCATCGGCTTCGCGAAGACGCAGCTCGAGCAGATGGACATCGCCCGTCGCGTCATCGAGCGCTACCCCGATCGCCTGGCCCTCGCCCTGACCGCCCGCGACATCGAGCGAGCGATGAAGAGGGGACGCGTCGCCTCCCTCCTGGGCATGGAGGGAGGCCAGGCGATCGAGAACTCGCTGGGAGCGCTGCGTGCCTTCTACGCACTGGGCGCGCGCTACATGACGCTCACCCACAACTCGACCCTCGACTGGGCCGACGCCGCTCTGGATGCTCCGCGACACGGAGGCCTCACCCGGTTCGGCGAGGAGGTGGTGCGCGAGATGAACCGGCTCGGCATGCTGGTGGACCTCTCCCACGTCGCTCCCGAGACGATGGACGACGCGCTCAGGGTGTCGGAAGCGCCGGTGATCTTCTCGCACTCCTCGGCCCGGGCGGTGGCCGACCACGTGCGCAACGTCCCCGACGACATCCTCGAGCGGGTGCCCGCGAACGGCGGGGTCGTCATGGTCACCTTCGTGGCGTCCTTCGTCTCGGACGAGCTCGCCAAGGCCAGCCTGCCCCTCTACCTCGAGGAGCGCCAGAGGCTCGCGGGGGTGAGCGACCCGGCGGCCCGCCGCGAGATCTCCCAGGAGATGAAGGCCCGGCGGCCGGCGGTGAAGGTCACGCTCCGCCAAGTGGCCGACCACCTGGATCACGTGCGCAAAGTGGCGGGCGTCGACCACGTGGGTCTCGGAGGCGACTTCGACGGTAACGAAGAATGGCCCGAGGGCATCGAGGACGTTTCGAGCTACCCGCGCGTTTTCGCGGAGCTGATCAAACGCGGCTGGAGCGACGCCGACCTGCGCAAGCTGGCCCAGGGCAACCTGCTGCGGGTGATGCGCGCGGCGGAGGCCACGGCCCGCCGGCTGCAGGCGGCCCGGCCCGCGTCGCTCGCCACTATCGAGGCCCTCGACGGCGCGACGCCGTGACCAGCCGGCGATGACTCGAGTGCCGACGGACGGAGCGGTCATCGAGATCACCGCTCCCGGTCCGCCCGAGGTCCTGAAGCTGGCGCGCCGGCCGGTCGTCCCCCCCGGCCCAGGCGAGGTCCTGATCCGGGTGGCGGCGGCCGGGGTCAACCGGCCCGACGTGCACCAACGCCAGGGAAACTACCCGCCACCCCCCGGGGCTTCGGACATCCCGGGGCTCGAGGTGGCCGGTGAGATCGCTGCCGTCGGAGAGGGCGTGACGGAATGGCGCGTCGGCGATCCGGCCTGCGCCCTGGTCACGGGCGGCGGCTACGCCGAGTACTGCCTCGCCCCGGCGCCGCAGTGCCTGCCCGTCCCGAAGGGACTCACGGCGGTCGAGGCCGCCGCCCTCCCCGAGACATTCTTCACCGTCTGGACGAACGTGTTCGAGCGGGGCCGGCTCGCCGCCGGCGAGACCCTGCTCGTCCACGGGGGATCGAGCGGCATCGGCACCGTTGCCATCCAGCTCGCGCGAGTCTTCGGCGCGCGCGTCTTCGCCACCGCCGGCTCGCCGGAGAAGTGCGCGGCCTGCGTGACCCTCGGCGCCGAGCGCGCCATCAACTACCGCGAGGAGGACTTCGTGGCCGTGATGAAGGACCGGACGGGCGGCCGGGGCGCCGACGTGATCCTCGACATGGTCGGGGGCGACTACATCCCGCGCAACGTGGACTGCCTGGCCCTCGAGGGACGGCTCGTCCTGATCGCCCTCCAGCGCGGGGCAAGGGCGGAGCTGAACTTCGCGACCCTGCTCTTCCGGCGATTGACGGTCACGGGCTCCTCGCTACGGCCACGGACCGTCGAGCAGAAGGGCGCGATCGCCCGGGCGCTCCGCGAGCGCGTCTGGCCGCTTCTGGAGTCGGGCCAGGTGCGCCCGGTGATCCACGCCCGCTTTCCGCTCGTCGAGGCCGCGGCCGCCCACCGCCTCATGGAGTCGAGCGCGCATATCGGGAAGATAATCCTGGAGGTGGGAGGTGCTGCTGGTGCCCCCTGACCCGTTGCTCTCCGGACAGGTTCTTCGGGCCCGTCCATGAGCGACCTCAACTCAACTGGAAAGCCGAGCAAGCCGGCTGAGGAGGCCTACCGTGCCGTCGGGACCTTCAGCTCCGACAGCTTCGCGAGCATGTCCTCGGCGGACGTCGCCGGCTTGACGGCCTTGTCGACAGCGGTGATGGTGCCGTTCTTGTCGATGTAGAAGGTCCAGCGGCTGGCGACGCCGCGCTCGGGATTCAGCACTCCGTAGGCCGCCGCCACTGTCTTGTCGGGGTCGCTCAGCATGGGAAAGTCGGCCTTCTCGGACTCCGCGAAGGCCTTGTTCCCCTTCTCGCCCTCTACCGGATCGACGCTGGCCATGAAGTACGCGACCTCGTACTTGCGGATCTTCTCGCCGTTGGCCGCGAGCGACTTGCACTCGACGGTGCACCCCTGCGTGAATGCCCGCGGGAACCACGCCAGCACCACCGGCTTCTTGCCCTTGAAATCGGCGAGGGAATAGGTCTTTCCGTCGCTGGCCGCGAGCTTGAAGGCGGGAGCCTTGTCGCCCACGCTGAGCTCGGCGGCCTGAAGAACCGCTCCCGCGCCCAGGATCGTGACGAGTGCGAGCGTCGAACGTACGCGCATCAGAAAAGCCTCCTCGGCAAGAGTGCCCCAACGCCGGCCGACAGTATAAGCGCCTACCGGACAGACCCGAGGAACGAGCGCACGAGGCGCGAGCACTCCTCGGCGAAGGCGCGCTCGTTGTGTGGTGCGTGCTTGGCCCCGGACAAGACGTGGAAGGCGGCCTGCGGGAGCAGGCGCCGGACCGCGTCCAGCTCCCCGGGCTCGGTACGGGGGTCCTCCGAGCCGTGCAGGACGAGGGCAGGCACAGTCAGCTCGCCGAGACGGCCGCCGTAGAGGTCGCGCGCCGGGTCGTCCGGATTCGCGAGGATGTCGAGCCAGGCCTCGCCCTCCATCCGGACCACCTCCCACCAGTAGGCCTCGCCGTGGTCCTCGCGCAGGCGCGCCACCAGCGTGGGATCGAGGGCGGTGGGCTCGATCATTCCTTCGAAGAACGCACGCGAGCCGGTCTTCCGGCGATCGTAGTGGAGCGCTTCGAGGACCACGGCCGCCACCCGCTCGGGGGCAGCGAGCGCCACGTTGGCCGCCATGACCGCGCCGTCGCTGTGGCCCCAGAGCACGGCCCGACCGATTTCCAGGGCGTCCAGGAACGCCAGGGTCTCCTCGGCACCCGCCCGATGCAACGGCCGGGCGAAGCGTGCGACGTGGGTGGATTGACCGTAGCCCGTCCGGTCGGGGATGAGCACCTCGAAGGCCCGCTCGAACACGGGAGCCTGCCGGTCGAAGGGGTACACGCCGTAGCCCCAGCCGCCGTGCAGAAAAACGAGGGGGAAGCCACGGCCGCGGCGTCGGTAGTGGATGCGCACCGGCGACACATCCGGGGCCAGCGGCGATCGTGGGATCTCGATGAAGGGCAAGGGGTCAAGGGCCCCGCGGGCCGATGGGCAATACGCCGTTTGGAGTATAGTCGAAGGTCCAGAGGGGCACCGTTGGAAACGCCGCTGAAAACGCTGATCGACAAGTTCCGCGCGAAGCCCGAGTGGCAGCATCCCGATCCCGCGGTTCGGGCCGAGGCGGTGTTGCGCATCGGGTCGAACGAGCGCGACACTCTCCTGGCCATCGCCCGCGAGGACGCCGAAGCGCGGGTGCGCCGGGCCGCGGTCAAGAAGCTCTCCGACATACCACTCCTCGCGGAGCGGGCCCGCGAGGACCCGGACGAAGGCGTGCGCGAGGAGGCGGGCAGCCGGCTCGCCGGTTTCGCAATCCACGGACAGGAGGCCGAAGCCGCCGAGGCGGCGGTCAAGGAGCTGCACGAGGCTCGCCACCTGGCCGCCGTGGCCAGGTCCGCCGCCCTCGCGCCCGTGCGGCTCTTGGCGGTGGCCCGGATCGGCGACGCCAAGCATCTGGCCGCGGTCGTGCGCGAGTGCGAGGACAACGCGACCCGCCTCGCTGCCCTGGCGCGGCTGGAGGACCCGGCGCTCCTGCTTTCCTTCGCGCTGAAGAGCGACCAGCGGGCGGTAGCCATGGCCGCGGTCGAGCGGATCGCGGACCGCGACGGCCTCGAGGCGGTGGCGGCGCGGGCGCGCGTCGGCGCGGCGGCCCATCGAGCGCGGACGCGTCTCGACGGCCTGGCCCCCCGCGAGGCCGCGGCCGAAGCCCCGCTCCCACCGCCTCCCGCCGACATGGACGAGACCGAGCGGCTGGCGTACGAACGAGCCCGGGCGGACCATGAGAGAGAAGCGGCCGCGCGGGCGCGCCGAAGCGCTGAGCGCGAGGCGCTCTGCGTGGCGGTCGAGCAAGCGGAAGGCGACGCCATCCCCGGGGCCGTCGAGCAGAACCGGGCGGCCTGGGCCGCCCTCGAGCCGCTCGCCGGAGCCGAGGGCGAGTTGCTCAACCGGCGCTTCGAGGCGTCGGTGATCGCGGCCGAAGAGCGGCACGCGGCGTTCCTGGCCGGCGCCGCCCGGCGGTCCGGGCTCGAGGCCCTCTGCGCGCAGGCTGAAGATCTGGCGGTCTCGGAGGATCTCCCGGCGGCGCGCGCCGGCTTGTCCGCCCTCGAGGCGAAGTGGGCGGAGCAGGCAGGGCAGGCCGCCTCCGCGGAAGCGGCCGCGCTCCGGCCGCGACTCGACGGGGCCCACGAGCGGTTGCGCGCGCGCGAGGCCCAGACCCGCGACGAGCGGGCACGGGCGGAGAAGGAGAACCTGGCGCGGCTCGTCGCCCTCGGCGAGCGCCTGGCGAAGCTCGCCAAGGCCGAGGGTCCGTCGCTCCGCGACGTCGATCACGCGCTGCGGGAGGCGAAGGAGGCCCTCGAGAGTCCGGGCGCCCTCCCGTCGCGGCGCGACCGCGATGTGGTGCTGCCGCGGATCGAGAGCGCGCGCAAGGCCCTCTACCCGACCTTGCAGCAGCTCCGCGAGGACACCGAGTGGAAGCGCTGGGCCAACGTGGCGGTCCAGGAAGAGCTGTGCCAGAAGGCGGAGGCGCTGCTCGAGGCGAAGGACCTCGATCAGGCCGCGGTGGCGCTCCGCGACCTCGATGCCCGCTGGAAGCAGGCCCGGGAAGCCCCGAAGGAGAAGGGCGAAGCGCTGTGGAACCGCTTCCGGACGGCCCGCGACCACTTCGCGAAACAGGCCGCCGAGCTCCTCGCCAACCTGAAGCGCAAGCAGGCGCTGTGCGAGCAGGCGGAGGCCCTCGCCGAGTCCACCGACTGGCTGAAGACCGCCGAAGAGCTGAAGCGGCTGCAAGCGGAGTGGAAGGCGACGGGGCCGGTGGCGCGGGCGCAGTCGGAGGCGATCTGGCGGCGCTTCCGCAAGCCCTCCGACCGCTTCTTTGCGCGCCGCAAGGAGAACCAGGACCAGCGCGAGAAGGAGTGGGCCGCGAACCTCGCGAAGAAGACGGCGCTCTGCGAGCAGGCCGAGGCGCTCCGCGATTCGACCGACTGGGAGGCCGCCGCGGCCGAGCTGAAGCGCCTGCAAGGCGAGTGGAAGTCCGTGGGCGCCGTCCGCAAGAACAAGTCCGACGCGATCTGGGAGCGCTTCCGCAAGGCCTGCGACCACTACTTCGAGCGCTACAAGGACCGCGACAACCTCGAGCGCCAGGCCGCGGTGGCCGCTCGCGAGGCGCTCCTGACCGACCTGGAAGGGCTCGCCCCGGCCGCGAGCCTGACGGACGGCGGAGAAGCGCCGGCGGATCTGGCGGCGCGCGTGCAGGCGGCGCAGGCCGCGTGGAAGCAGGCGGGCGAGATCTCGCGGGAACAGCTCGAGAGCTTGACCGGCCGCTTCACCCAGGCCCGCAACCGGCTGATCGAGCTCTGGCCCGGAGCGTTCCAGGGCACGGACCTCGACCCGGCGGCGAACCGGAGCAAGGCCGAGAAGCTGTGCGCGCGCGTCGAGGAAGTGCTGGCCCAGGTCAGCCCTGAAGCGACGCCCTCGGGGGCCGACCTGGCCGAGCGCATCAAGAACGCGCTCGCCTCGAACACGATCGGCCGCCAGGCCGCCCCGAGTCGGCGCAAGCCGCGTGGCGGCGCATCGGCCCGGTGCCGGGCGAAGCCGGCCGTGAGCTCCTGGCCCGCTTCGAAGCGGCGGGCCGGCGCTTCCAGGAGCAGCGCCCGCGCATCGAGGCCCCGCGCGCCCCGGAGCGTCGCGACCGTCCCGAACGTCGGGACCGTCCGGATCGCGGGGACCGCGCCGATCGTCGCCCTCGCTCCGACCGTCCCGACCGCGGCCGTCCAAGAGGCTGACGCCCCCGCCTTACGACTTGACGAACCTCGCGATGACGAGGCCGGCCACCGTCATCCCGATCGTCCGATCCACCAGAGCCATCAACGTGTAGTGCGACGGGAAGCTGTGGCCGCTTCCTGCTGATCCGGGGGCGCGGCCCTCGCCGCATCGTCCAATGGGCTGGACCTCCCTTCCCGTTGACATTCGACAGGAAGGGTCTATCTTCCCTGTAGATTGTCTAGGGGAGACACATGACCCTTTCGAAATCGAACGTCGACCTGCTCCAGGGCACCCTCGACCTGCTGGTCCTGCGGACGCTCCTCCCCGGCCCCCAGCACGGCTGGGGAATCTCGCAGCGCATCCAACAGACGTCGGAGGACGTGTTCCGGGTGAACCAGGGTTCCCTGTATCCGGCCCTGCACCGGCTCGAGCAGGAGGGCTGGATCGACGCGGAGTGGGGCGCGTCCGAGAACAACCGTAAAGCCAAGTTCTATCGGCTCACCCGCTCCGGCAGGAAGCGCCTCGAGCAGGAGACCGCGAGCTGGGAGCGGCTGGCCACCGCGGTCGCCCGTGTCCTCGAGACCGCCTGAGGCCGTCATGAAAGCGCTGAAACGCATCCGCCTCTTCATCCGCTCCCTCTTGCGGCGCGACGCGGTGGAGCGGGAGCTCGACGACGAGCTGAGCCTCCACCTCGACTTCGAGACCGAGCGTCACCGGCGCGCCGGGATGAGCCCTGAAGACGCGCGCCGGGCCGCCCTCCTGACCTTCGGCGGCGTGGACCGCGTGAAGGAGGAGGTGCGCGATTCGTGGGGGGTGCGCTTCCTGGAGACCCTGCTCCAGGACGTGCGCTATGGCCTGCGCAGCCTCCGCCGCAATCCGGGCTTCAGCGCGGTCGTGGTGATCACCCTGGCCCTGGGCATCGGCGCCAACACCGCGGTCTTCAGCGTGGTGCGGGGCGTCCTGCTGCGGCCGCTCCCCTACGCGCGCGGCGAGGAAGTGGTGGCCCTTCACCAGTCCGCGCCGCGGGCGGGAGTCGACGACCTCGGCTTCTCGGTGAAGGAGGTCCAGGACTACCGCGGGATGAGCCATACCCTCGAGGACGTGGTCGAGTACCACTCGATGAGCTTCACCCTGCTGGGGGGCAGCGAGCCCCAACGGGTGCGCACGGGGGTTGTCTCCGCGCGTTTCTTCGACCTGCTGGGCGTGAAGCCGCTCCTCGGCCGGACCTTTCGGGACGGGGAGGACGCCCTCGGGGCCGAGCCGGTGCTCGTGCTGAGCCACTCCTACTGGCAGCAGAAGCTCGGAGGCGACGCCACGGTCGTGGGCCGGACCTTCGAGATGAACGACCGCGTCCACACGGTGGTGGGCGTGCTGCCGCCGCTGCCCGGCTATCCCGACGAGAACGACGTGTACATGCCGGCCTCGGCCTGCCCATTCCGGTCGCGGCCCTCGACCATGGAGAACCGGGAGGCGCGCATGCTGGCGGCCTTCGCGCGCGTCAAGCCCGGAGTGCCGCTCGCGCAGGCCCAGGCCGACCTCGCGGCCATCGTTGCTCGCCTGCGCGAGCAATACCCCGACGCGTATCCCAAGGATGCCGACCCGAGGACGGTGGCGAGCCCGGTGCACGAAGAGATGGTCCGCCAAGCGCGCCCGACCTTCCTCGTGCTGCTCGGCACGGTGGCCCTCGTGCTGCTGATCGCGTGCGCGAACGTCGCGAACCTCAGCCTGGCCCGCCTCTCCGACCGCAGCCGCGAGCTGGCCGTACGGGCGGCGCTCGGCGCGGGCCGGCGCCGCCTCCTGCGCCAGCTCCTCACCGAGAGCACCATCCTGGCCCTGGCGGGGGGAGCCTTCGGCCTCCTCCTCGCGGCCCTCACCCTGGAGGCCCTCACCGGCTTCGCCGCCCGCTTCACGCCTCGCGCGGGGGAAGTGCGCATCGACGGGGCCGTCCTCCTGTTCAGCTTCCTGGTGACGATGCTGACGGGCCTCCTGGTCGGTACCCTCCCCGGCCTGCCCGCCTTCGAGCGACTCTCCCGAACGCTGGCCGGCGAGGGGCGGATGACCGCCGGGCGCTCGCGCCAGCGCCTCCGTTCGGCCCTCGTGGTGTCCCAGCTCGCCCTGTCGTTCATGCTCCTGATCGGAGCGGCGCTCATGCTCCGCAGCTTCGCCAAGCTCCAGCAGGTGGACGCGGGTTTCCGGACCGAGAACGTCCTCACCATGAGGCTCGACCTGAACTGGTCGAAATACACGACCGAGAGCCGGACCGACCCCCAGCGTGTGCTGAAGATGATCGAGCCCCTCTGGGAGCGCGTGCGCGCGATGCCCGGGGTCGTGACCACGGGCACCGCCTGGACGTTCCCCCTGAACAGCACGTGGCGCAACGACGGCACGTTCCTGGTCGAGGGCCGGGGGAACGACGGACCGCCCCTGCCGCGGGGCGAGTTCCTGGGAGCGAGCCCCGACTACTTCGACGCGATCGGGGTGCCCCTCCTGCGCGGCCGGGCCTTCGACGGCCACGACCGGGGCGAGGCCGACGGGGTGGCGCTGGTGAGCAAGGGCCTCGCGCGCCGCAACTGGAGCGACGCCGATCCGATCGGCCGGCGGATCTCGCTGGACCGTGGGAAGACCTGGCGGACCGTGGTGGGAGTCGTGGGCGACGTGCGCCAGACCGGCCTCGACCGCGAGCCGAAGGACTCGGTCTACCTGCCGTTCCTGCAGTTCCCCGGCTTCTCGTTCACCCTGTTCGTGCGAACCCTCAACGATCCCCGCACCATGGCCGAAAAGGTGAGGGCGGAGGTTCGCTCCCTCGATCCCGAAGCCGCGGTGTCGAACGTGCGCACCCTGGAAGAGATCCGCCACGACGCGCTCTCTTCGCCGCGGCTGACCACCGTCCTGCTCGGGCTTTTCGCCGCCCTCGCCCTCGCCATCAGCGCCGCCGGCCTCGCGGGAGTGATCGCCTACGCGGTGAGCCAGCGCACGCAGGAGATCGGGATCCGGATGGCGCTTGGAGCCGAGCCCGGGCGGGTGCTCGCCATGCTCCTGGGCCAGGGCATGGGCTCGGTGGCGATCGGCCTGGGCCTCGGCCTTCTCGGCGCCCTCGGCCTCTCGCGCCTCATCTCCGGCCTGCTCTTCGGGGTGGAGCCCACCGACCCGCTCTGCTTCGCCGGCTCGGCCGCGGTGCTGCTGGTCGTCGCCCTTGCCGCCTGCTTCCTGCCGGCGCGGCGCGCCACCGTCATCGATCCCATGCTCGCGCTGCGCGCGGAGTGAAGAGGGACCGACGCGCGGCGGGCGGCGGTCTCCACCGCCTCCCGCCGCGTTGAGTCCGGCTAGGGTTTCTTCTCGTCCTTCTTGACCGGCGGTGTGGCCGCCGGCTTCGGGGTCCAGAAGTCGGGATCCCGGTCCGTGAGCTCCTTCGGCAGGTAGCTCATCTTCGGGCGGAAGCGGAAGAGCTTCGTCTCGGAGCTTCTGACCGCGACCTTGTCGAAGTCGCGCAGGCGGCTCCTGCCGTCCTCTCCCATCGCCTCCTGGTACACCTTGCCGTGCATCGCCTCGTACTTGTCCCACTCGGCGAGCGAAGCGATCGGCGACAGGAAGACGTAGGTGTCGTCTTGAGCGCCGGTGATGACCTCGAACGCGGCCCAGCGCTCGTCCACCTTCGCCTTTTCGTGGGCGGCAGTGATCATCTTGCGGACCTGCTCGTAATCGTGCCCGTAGCCGGGCTGGAGACGCACGACGGTGACGACGTAGTAGCGCATCTTCGCCACGTCCCAGTCGGCGCGGAAGCCCAGGTCCTCGTTGAGCACGGCGGTCATCGCGCCCGTCTTCGAGAGCAGCTCGCCGTCCACTGCCCACAGCCGATCCAGCTCCGCCCCCAGGGCGGGGTTGGCCTCATCCTCCTTGCCCTGGGCCTCGACGGCCGCAAAGGAATCGAAGGGATTCAGGAACCAGACCTCGTTGCCGCTGCCCATGGCGAGGTAATAGCCCTTGTTGTTCGCCTTGCGCAGGGCGGCCGGCCAACCCGCCTCGCTCTTCTCGTGGGCCGGCTGCCGGCCGGGTTTCACCTCCTCCTTGAAGATCTGGAGGACCTTGGGCCTCTTGGTCCCGAGGGGAGCTTCGGCCGCTCTGACGGGCGCGACGATACCCAGACACAGCGCGAACACGGCAACCGGTACGATCGTCTTTCTCATGCGTCTACACCTCCAGGAGAGCCAAACGACAATCCGACCCGCGCATCGGGCGACCAGGTCAAGTTTTTGGGGCTATGCAGCCGCCGAGTGTATCACGCGGTGCGGCCGCGGAGACCTAGGCCGCAGGGCGCTCGGCCCGCCGTCTTATCGCGGCCAGCCACATCCGGCGGATGAAGGCGCTGCCCGGGTGGACGACGAGCCAGTAGGCTCCGAACCGGCGCTTCACCCCGGCTTCCGGCGTGAAGATGCGGGTCTCGGTGATCACGCGGGTCTCGCCCACGGCGTCCTCGAGACGGAAGTCCAGCGCGCAGCGCGCGTAGCCCGGCCTGTCGAAGGCCAGGAACTCGCCCGGACCGGCGAGCGCGAGGCTCTGGCCGGTGGCTCGCCAGAACCGGCCGATCGTCCCCACCACCAGCTCGTCGGGCGGCG
>WNFL01358671.1_pt1 | contig 22558 bp, 21 predicted proteins | sample 5400361 | NCBI WGS metagenome assembly WNFL01 (sample SAMN13153351, study PRJNA577476) | soil metagenome | isolation source: 40 cm soil on Douglas fir-dominated hillslope | place: USA:California | collected 2013-09-17
AGTGTCGATCTTGTCTGTTTGCCCGGTTTGGAGCCGCGATCCCTTGATCGTACCATTGCCGATGAAACCGTAAGCCTTTCTTCCCGTGGGGAGGCTTGGCTTTTTCCTGCGCGAGACCCATGTTGGGGGCGCAGTTTCGACCCAAAGGCGTACCATGGCTTCGCTTATCGACCCGACCGGCCGCCCCCTTAAGGGCGCGAAGGACAGCGCTCAGGTCAAGACCGGCCCCGTTTCAGGCGGGACACCGGGTCCGACGCCATCGGGCCATATCAAAGATGCCTCCCTGACCAGTTTCGCCGCCGACGTATTGGATGCGTCGATGGATGTGCCCGTGATCGTCGATTTTTGGGCGCCTTGGTGCGGACCATGCAAGCAACTGGGCCCGTTGCTTGAACGTCTGGTGACGGAAGCCAAGGGCGCCGTTCGTCTCGTCAAAGTCAATATTGACGAAAACCCGGAGATTGCGCAGCAATTGCGCATCCAATCGATCCCGACCGTCTATGCTTTCAAGAATGGCCAGCCGGTCGACGGCTTCATGGGAGCGGTGCCAGAAAGCCAGCTTCGCCAGTTTGTGCAGACGCTGATAGGCCCCGGGCGCGAGGATGCCCAGGGCACGACCGAGGATACACTCTTGATCGCGGCAGATGCTCTTCAAAAGGGCGATGTGTCCACGGCCGCGCAACTCTACGGTCAGATTCTGCAGGAAGACCCAGGCAACCCCAAGGCCGTCGCTGGTCTCGCTCGCTGCTATCTCCAAAGCGGAGATATCGATCGCGCCAAGAAAACGCTTCAGCTTGTGCGTCCGGATGGCGTCTCAGACGAAGCGATCCGGGCGGTGCAGGCTGAGCTCGCGCTGAAGGAGAGCGCCGCAACGGCCGGTGATCTCGGTCCCTTGCGCGAGAAAGTGGAGACCGATCCCACCAATCTGCAGGCCCGCTTCGATCTTGCACTCGGACTCGATGGGAAAGGGGCGCGCGAGGAAGCGATCGACCAGCTTTTGGAAATTGTCAGGCGCGACCGCAAATGGAACGAGGATGCGGCGCGAAGGCAATTGGTCACGCTATTCGACGCGATGGGGCCGACCGATCTGCGCACAATCTCTGCACGGCGGCGCCTTTCTTCACTCCTGTTCTCGTGACCGATGCCCGCGCCTCGCCGATATCGTACCATCTCCGATCTCCCGGCCGTTATTCCGGTATTTCCATTGACCGGAGTTCTGCTTCTGCCTCGTACGCGCCAGCCCTTGAATGTTTTCGAACCGCGTTACCTCGCGATGGTGGATGCCGCCATGGACCAATACCGCCTGATTGGCATCGTGCAGCCTCGCAATCCCGGCGAAGATATGGCGAAGAAACCCGCCCTCGCCGATGTCGGATGCGTTGGGCGTATCACCGACTATAGCGAAACCGACGACGGTCGCTATCTGATCACGTTGACAGGGATTGCCCGGTTTCATGTCTCGGGCGAACGTGAGACGAAGACGCCCTATCGCCAGGTTGCGGCCGACTATGCGCCTTTTGCCGATGATCTTCTGTCCAAGGAAGATCCGCCGATCGCGCGCGATCAGCTTCTCGCGGCGCTCAAGCCATATCTCGCGGACCGTTCCATGCAGACGGATTGGAAATCGATCGAGGAGGCGCCGGCCGAGACACTGGTGAATGCGCTCTGCATGCTGTGCCCGTTCGAACCCGGCGAAAAGCAAGCGCTTCTCGAGGCCCGCGGTTTGAAAGAGCGTGCAGACGCGTTGATCACACTGATCGAGATCGCGAACGCATCGGCGATCCCTTCCGGGGGAAGTCCTTCCATCAACTGAAAGAAAGCCGCAATGGACGTCGACCCGAAGCTCTTGGAAATCTTGGTATGCCCCCTTACCAAAACGCCGCTGATCTTTGACCGCGAGCGCCAGGAGCTCATCAGCAAGAAAGCGGGTCTCGCCTATCCGATCCGCGACGGTATTCCGGTGATGCTGCCGGAGGAAGCGCGCGCGCTTTCCGAAAGAGAGCAGGCATGAGCGCCGGCTCCGGCCAACCGTGGCCGACAGAGCTCAAAGTTAACGCCGCCAAGGACGCGCTCACCGTGATGTTCGACAATGGCGAGCAGTATCAGCTCGGAGCCGAGTATCTGCGAGTGGAATCGCCGAGCGCCGAAGTTCAGGGCCACGGCCCGCTAGAACGTCAATTCGTCCCTGGTAAGCGTCGCGTCAAGATCATGCGGCTGGAACCTGTGGGCCATTACGCCGTGCGCATCGTTTTCGATGATCTTCACGATTCCGGACTCTTCACCTGGTCCTACCTGCTGGAGCTCGGCCGTCATCATGAGGACAAATGGCCCACCTATCTGGGTGGCCTCATTGCGAAGGGTCTCAGTCGCGACTGAGGCCCTTCGGAGCGCCTTTTTCTTTCATGCTAATGTCTGGCGGGACTTGAGGATCATTCGGGAGGATTGCATGAAAGTCTTCGCTATTTCCCTTCTTGCCGCGACGGCGATAGGAATCGGCGCGGCGCAGGCCCAGAGCGCGGTCGAACGGCTCGATCCGGCACTCGATGCGCTCGTGGCCCTCGACACCAAAGTCGAGAAAATCCACGAGGATGATCAATTCTTCGAAGGCCCTGTCTGGCACCACGGGAAGGATGGAAGTTTCCTCACCTTCAGCGATTTGATCTCGAACCGAGTCGACAAATGGGATCCTAGGACCAAACAGGTTTCGACCTATATTGCGGACGTTTGGAAGGGCAAGGACAACTCCAACGCAATCGCTCAGGAACGAAATGGCAAGAAATATGTTCAGGTGGGTCCCAATGGTGAGACGCTCGATAAGCAGGGACGCCTCGTATTCACCGCCATGGGCTCAGGGCAAATTGTGCGCCGGGAAGGCGATGGTAAACTCACCGTTCTTGCGGACAAATATGAAGGCCATCATCTAAACGCGCCCAACGACCTCGTCATGAAGTCCGACGGCACGATTTATTTCACCGACATCCGCAAGGACACAAAGACGACCGACCAGAACCCTCCGGAGGGCGTGTCCCACACCGGCGTTTACCGGATCAAGAACGAGAAACTCGAATTGCTCGACGGCACGCTGGAAGCGCCGAACGGCATAGCCTTCTCGCCCGATGAGAGGGTTCTCTACGTCAACGACATCCGCGCCAAGAAGGTGGTGCGCTACGACGTGAAAGCCGACGGCACGCTCGCCAGCGGCAGAGTGTTTATCGACATGAACTCCGACAACAGGCCCGGCAATCCCGACGGCATGAAGATCGACGTGCGGGGCAATGTCTGGGATAGCGGTCCCGGCGGAATCTGGATCGTCTCCCCGGAAGGCAAACATCTCGGCACCATCCTGACGCCGGAGCGCCTATCCAATCTTGCCTGGGGCGATGATGACGGCAAGACGATCTACACGACGGGCGGCACCATGGTGACGCGCATCCGCGTGAAAGTCGCGGGTTTCCGTCCGTAGCATCGAACGGCTACCGTCTATCTCAGCCTCGTGCCCGCTCTGTCGTCCCAGTGCAGCAGGCGGTTCGATTTCGGCAGAGGTGCGTCGCCCACGCCGATGCTGACGCCATATTTCCATTCAGGCGGACAGATCGCGATATAGCGCGCATAGCCGCCGGTGCCGCCTTTGAGCTTCGGATATCCGATGGCGATTAGCGCGCCCGTCTCCGGCACCTGGTCCAGATTGGCGACGCCTTCGGCCTGCGCGTAACCGTGATGCATGAGCCAGGCTTCGCCTTCAAGAGTCGGTGTCGTGTCGGTGTCGAGCGGCTCATGCCCATGAAATAGAATGTGGCGCTGCTCGTGCAGGAATTGCAGGGCTTCCAGTTTTACGCCCGGGAATTTGGTTTCCTCGGCGAGCTTGGGATCAGGCCAGCGCTTCGACCAGTCGGAGCGGACGAAGACAACGGAGCCGGCGGGAATCCGGCCGTGCTGCTTTTCCCACGCGACCACATCGGACGTCTGCATCTGATAGCCTGAATCGTTCTTCACCCGATCGACGATGGAGATCACCACCAAGGGGCGTAGCGTGTAGGTCGCCGGCAGCTCGTCTATCGCCGGATATTCGGGCGCCCAATGGGCCGGCGGATCAAGCTGCGTACCCAATTGATCGGTAGAGAGATCGTAATGTGTCGCGGCAAAACCATCGGTCTTGTAATCATAGGCCTTGCGCGTCTGCGGATTGACGGCGGGCGCGAATTTCGAGGGACCGAAACCCTTCCAGACGGGAATGTTGGGGGCGATGGAATGGGTCAGGTCGACATATTTGGCGTGCGCCAGAAACTCGTCATACATCCTCCAGAGTCCGGGCGCAGGCGCGGCTGGGGCGGCAGTTGCTTGGATGGGACTTATCAGGATAAGGGCCAGAGCTGAAGCGCTTGGCAAAACATTCATCGAAAAAAGGCGAATCATGGTCGTAGGCATGGCACGGTCTCCCTTTTCCATCGACAGAATCGGGCGCTTTCGAGCGACTGTCCAGTAAGGCGCAAATTCGGCTTGAGCCGTCCCCCCTCACCGGCTAGGTTCCGCCGCCATGCAACCCTTTACGACACTCTCCGGCGTCGCGGCGCCGCTCCCAATGGTCAATGTCGACACCGACATGATCATTCCCAAGCAATTCCTCAAAACTACCAAGCGCACGGGCCTTGCCTCGGCGCTCTTCTTCGAGATGCGCACGCGACCGGACGGATCAGAAAATCCCGATTTCGTGCTCAACAAGCCGGCATACAAAAAGGCGCAGATTCTGGTCGCAGGGGCGAATTTCGGCTGCGGCTCGTCACGCGAGCACGCGCCGTGGGCACTTCTCGATTTCGGAATTCGCTGTGTGATCGCTCCATCCTTCGCCGATATCTTCTACAACAATTGCTTCAAGAACGGCATCCTACCGATCGCGTTGCCGCAGGCCGAAGTGGACAAATTGATGGATGACGCGGAGCGCGGCGCCAACGCGGTCATCAGCGTCGATCTCGAAAAGCAGGAGTTGCGCGGCCCGGACGGCGGCTGCATCAAGTTCGAGATCGACCCCTTCCGCAAACAATGCCTGCTGCATGGTTGGGATGACATCAGTCTGACGCTGCGCAACGAGAACAAGATTTCCGATTTCGAATCGAGCCGCAAACTCAGCCAGCCTTGGGTATAGGCGCCACACGATCCCTCATGGTCCTCCGGGCCAACTCTTTTCCTCGTAAGGGGGAAGGCAAACGCGGACAGACGACATGACCTACAAAATGCTGCTTCTTCCCGGCGATGGTATCGGTCCTGAAGTGATGACCGAGACCGAGCGCGTTATCCATTGGCTGACGAAGAATCGCGGGCTTTCTTTCGCCATCGAGCGGGCGTTGGTGGGCGGCGCAGCGCTGGATTCGGAAGGGGTGCCCGTTACGGACGAGACCATGAGGCTCGCCCACGCGGCGGACGCCGTTCTTTTCGGCGCGGTCGGCGGCCCGCAATGGGACAACAACCCGTTCGACAAGAAGCCGGAACGCGGCCTGCTTAGACTGCGCAAGGATTTGGAGCTATTTGCCAATCTCCGTCCTGCCATCTGTTTTGACGCGCTCAAAGATGCCTCCACGCTTCGGCCTGAGGTTGTGTCCGGCCTCGATCTGCTGATCATCCGCGAGCTCACAGGCGGCGTCTATTTCGGCGAACCGCGCGGAATTATCGAGCTCAATGACGGTACGCGTCGTGCGGTGGATACCCAGGTCTATACGACCGGCGAAGTGCAGCGTATCGCCCGTGTCGCATTCGCGCTCGCGCGGCTTCGCTCGAATCGGGTCGCATCTGCGGAAAAATCCAATGTCATGCACACCGGCGTGCTGTGGCGCCAGGAAGTCCAGAAGCTCCACGACGCAGAATTCTCCGATGTGGAGCTTACCCACATCCTCGCCGACAATTGCGCCATGCAATTGGTGCGCAATCCCAAGCAGTTCGACATCATTGTGACCGACAATCTCTTCGGCGATGTGCTTTCCGACGAAGCGGCGCAATGCACCGGCTCCATCGGAATGCTGCCGTCTGCCTCGCTGGGCGCGAAAAACGCGAAAACGGGAAACCAGCCGGGACTCTACGAACCTGTGCACGGAACGGCCCCCGACATCGCCGGCAAGGGCCTCGCCAACCCGTTTGCGTGCATCCTCTCTCTGGCGATGTGCCTGCGTTACTCGTTAGGCTGCTTGGACGAGTCCAAGCTCGTCGAGCGCGCGGTCGAGGACGTACTCGATCAAGGCTTTCGAACAGGCGACATCATGCAGCCGGGCAAGAAACTCGTCGGCACGCGCGAGATGGGCGACGCGGTCATCGCTGCCCTGAACGCGCTGAACCGGTAGATCAAAGATCCGAAGGTAAGATAGGGTGGCCCTCGCCGTCGCGATGAATCGGAACGACGGAATGCACCGATGTCAGCTTCAATGATCCATAGAGGTGGGGGAAACCTTCTCCACCACGGGAGGTCTCCCATATCAGCTCGGGTCCGAATCCACCCGCGTTGACCGCCACAAGCAACAAACCGTCCTCTCCTGCAAAGTGCTTTTCAAGAGTCGCCTTCAGCTGTGCGGCACGTGACAGATGGATGAAACCGTCGCTTACGTCATCGGCCGAACCGTTGAAGACGCCGCCCTCGCGCGCAGACGCCCACTCGTTTGCCCGCACAACCTTGTAGATCATTTCGCTCATCAGGATGGATAACCCTGATAGCGATTGACGAGTGCAATATACTCCTCCCGCCGGTTCTGCTTGATGAGATCGAGAAGCCGCACTGCGCGCCCCTTGAGCGTACGCTCATAGGCTGTTCGGGGTTCGGTCATTGTCGTGGTAGCGAGTTCTCCGATCACCTCTGCTCTATTCGCGTCGAAATCCACGCCCGACAGCAACAACGCATGTTGGAATCGGATCACGAGATTCTCCGGATCGGCCGCAACTGCGCGTTTCAGAAACTCCTCACCCACCTCGACTCGCGCACCATAGAGGACGCGCGCGAGGAGCTTGCCGCCATTTCGGACGACTTCAACATGCCACGTACCCGCAGCGGCCAGACTCCAGGAATCGTTCGGCGCGACTGCGAGCGCTCGATCGATCGCCTCTTTCGCATGCTCCGGATATCGCGCGAAGCGCGCGCGTAAGCTTCCTACGATGCGCGCCTCATACCCCAACGTGGCGGCGAGATAGACGTAGGGCTGTGGATGCTTGGTATCGAGCGCAATGGAGCGGCGAGCCAAGACTTCGGCGCGCTGCAGACATGCCATGCACGGAACATCACGAAGATTGGCGTCAGCGAGAACCGCACGCGCGGCAACCGCCAAGCCTTCGCCGGTGCCTTCCGCTTCACCCGCCGCAATGGCAGCCTCATAGTTGCCGGCCTGGTATAGATCCATCGGTGAGTTTCCAGGTTCGGCGGTCAGCGCGGGGGTGCAACTCAAGGCCACAAAAAGAACCGCTGCGTCGAGCGGACGCACAGGGCTCTAGCCTTTGCCCGCTGACAGGAAAACACCCGCGAGCGCAGTTCGGATCAGCACAGCCGCCTGGGCACAACCAAACAGCGCCGCGAATGAGCCAAAGCGCGGTCCTTGCGTCTGACCCAGCGCCACTTCGTAGATCGCTTTGAACCAATCCCTCAGTGGTTCGAAACCATGGCTCTTGCCGATTTCGTAAACGACATTCTGCACGAGCTCTCCGTTGCGTTCCTCCGCCATGTTCTCCAGGGCTTCAGCGAGGGCGGCAAGCGCTTCGCGCTCCTTCTCCGAAGCGGCGCGATAACGCTTCTGCGGCCGCACGAAATCCTCATAATATTTGAGCGCGTAGCTCACGAGGCGATCGAGTCCGGGATGGGTGGCAGGACCCGCTTCGGGTGCATAGGCGCGGATAAAGCCCCACAGCACGTCGCGTTCACTCGCGCCCGATGCGCTGACCAGATTCAGCAAAAGCGCAAAGCTGACAGGATAATCTTCGTTTCGCGGCTCGCCTGCGTGAACGAACCACACAGGATTCTCCAACGCTGCGCCCGACTCACTTCCATCACGATGATACTGGGCGACAAACGCGAGATAGTCGTCGACGGCCTTGGGAATCGCATCGAAATACAAACGTTTCGCGGCGCGCGGTTTCTGGAACATGAATAGCGCGAGACTTTCCTCCGGTCCGTAGGTCAACCATTCGTCCACCGAAAGACCATTGCCTTTCGACTTCGAAATTTTTTGCCCCTGTTCGTCGAGAAAGAGTTCGTAAGTGAAGGTTTCGGGCGGTTCGGCGCCCAGGACGCGCACGATCTTCGTTGACAGCTCGACCGAAGGAATAAGGTCCTTGCCTGACATTTCATAATCGACGCCCAGCGCACGCCAGCGCATTGCCCAGTCGGCTTTCCATTGCAGCTTGCACCGTCCGCCGGTGACCGGGGCTTCGACATGTCGGCCCTCGTCCTCATATACGATCGTTCCGGCATCGGGGTCCCAGGCGACTACGGGGACCTGCAGCACACGGCCTGACTCTTCCGAAACCGGTAAGAATGGGCTGTAGGTCGCTCGGCGTTCCGGGCCGAGCGTCGGGAGAACGACGTCGCGCACCTTCTCGTATCGGCGAAGCACCGCGAGGAGCGCATTGTCGAAAAGGCCGCTCCGGTAGCACTCCGTCGAGCTGAAGAATTCATAGCGAAAGCCGAAGCGGTCGAGGAACGCTTGGAGCCGCGCATTGTTGTGGGCGCCAAAGCTTTGATGGGTGCCAAAGGGATCGGGAATGGCGGTTAGCGGCTTGCCCAGATACTCACGCAGCATGTCCTGATTCGGGACATTGTCGGGGACCTTCCGCAAGCCGTCCATGTCGTCCGAAAACGCGATTAACCTCGTGGGCACATCGGACAACATTTCGAAGGCCTGCCGGACCCAACTTGTGCGAGCGACTTCGCCGAACGTCCCGATGTGCGGCAGGCCCGAGGGGCCATATCCGGTCTCGAACAACACTTCATTTACCGTGTGGCCCGCAGCGCGACGCCTGTCGATGCGCGCAACCAATTTGCGCGCCTCCTCGAAAGGCCAGGCGCGGGCGGTTGTCGCAAACTCGCGGCGTGAGCCCGATGTCATAGGAACCCTTAGTGTTAAGCGTATCGAAAGGCGGGAAAGCTAGGCTTAGCGTTCACCGAGGTCAACGCGAGCGTCGGGTCAATCAGCGGGCGCGATTTGCCTGCGAAGGAGTGGGTGGGTGATCGTCGAGCCCGGTGCGAACCAATTCATTTCGCGAGACCAGGCGTCGTTGCGCGATAGGGTCGCAATCCTTTATGCGCTGAGCGATCATTACCTGTTTCTTCCGTTCGCCACTCTCTGCATGGCTGCCTCGCTGGTCGGACCTCACGCCGCGCTTTCTTATGCGTCGATTCCGCTTATTCTATTGATTGCCATCACAGTCATGGCCGGCCGACTGAAGGCGGGATATGACCGCCGCAAGCCGGATGACAATCTTGCCATTTGGGCAGACCGCTACACGATCCTATCCGCCGCATCGGGCCTGGTTTGGGGTGCCGGCGCCGTCATTTGGTTTGTCCCGGGCTCCTTTCCTGCGCAAGCCTATCTGGTTCTCGCTTTCCTGGGCATGTCGGCAACGGAATTCGTTTGCCGCGCTGCCTATCGGCCGGCCTATCTGGCCCACGCCGCCGGATCGCTGCTCCCTTTGGCTGCGCTGCTGGTCTGGGAGGGCGGCCTGTACCAGATGCTGTCGGCCAATCTCGTTCTCTTCTTCGGTGGCGTGCTCTACAGCTATAGCGGCACCGTTACGCAACTTCTCGACCAAAGCATTCATCTTCGTCAGGACAATGTCGACCTAATCTCAAGGCTGAGGGAAGAAAAGCGTCTGGCCGAACGGGGACGTGATGAGGCGCGGGCGAGCGAACGCACCCGATCGGCGTTCATCTCCAACATCAGTCATGAATTGCGCACTCCGCTAAGTGCGATTCTAGGCATGGCGCAGCTTCTTGAGCGGAGCGATCTCGAAAAGGCGCAACGCGATCACGTAAAGGTTTTGCTGGAAGCCGGGCGCGGCTTGAAAACACTGCTCGACGACATCATCGCGCTTGCCCAGCAGACGGACGGACCCCTGTCTTGCCCGGAGACAGGCGGCGACGCGGGCCAGGCGGCGCGAACGGTCGCCCGATTGCTGCAGCCAAACGCGTGGGAAAAACGTCTGCGTCTCTCGGTCAACGTGGCGTCGGGACTGCCGCGGGTCGCCGCTGATTCCCGGTTGCTACGCCGGGTCTTTTTGAAGTTGGTCGGCAACGCCATCAAATTCACCGAACGAGGCAATATAGGGATTTCGCTGGATTCGCTCTACGATGAAACCGGCCTCCAAAAAGTGCGCTTCGCGGTTACGGACACCGGTCCCGGCATTCCCAATCATCTGCTCGCAACGATCTTCGAGCCCTTTGCCAAGGCAGACGAGTCCTACACAGCGCACCATACGAGTGCGGGTGTTGGACTTGCCGTTGCCAAGCGCCTGATCGAGTCCATTGGAGGCACTATCGGCGTGGAAAGCGAGCCGGGCATGGGGGCAAGCTTCTGGATCGTCATGCCCGCCCTCGAATTGCCGGCGAGCGGTGAAACCCGTGACGAAGAGCAGGTGACGGCTCCAAGCGGGCTTTCTCTCCTGGCATATTTGCCCGACGATCCGACCTGCGCTTCCATCGAGCGTCTACTCACGCCTTTCGGAAACGCAATCACCCTGGCCAGTACGTTGGCCCAGGCCGCTACCATTTCCTCGCGGGGCGGTTTCGCGCTTGTCATCACCTCCGCCGCAAACGCCGATGCGCTTGCGGCCGCACCGGGCCAACGCACACCCATCCTTGCTTTAGCCACGACTGAGGAACGTCCTCCCGGCGGCGCGGACGCCATTCTGCGCTGGCCGGCAACAGCCAATGCGCTCTATTCCGTGATCTCATCCATTACGGAAGAAGGAGGAAATGCCGTAGACGGGCTGAAGGACGAGGCGATCGACGACGCGATCGACGCCAAAGCCATTTCCGAACTTGAGAAGTCCCTCGGATTCAAGACGCTCATCGACATTCTGCAATCCTATTTGCATACCGGAGAAGAATTGGCGACCTCGCTTTCCGCCGCCTCGGACAAGGAAGATTGGGGCCAAGCGGGGCGTCTAGCACAGGATTTCGCCGGTGCCGCAGGCGGCTTGGGACTAACCGCGCTTACCGCCGCCGCACGTTTGCTGGCGCAAGGCGCGCGCGACGGCGCCAGCGATCGAATATTGTCCACCGCAACGGATGACGTGCTCTCGGAGCACCGCCGCGTTCGTGAGGCATTGCGTCGCCTCTATCCGGACCTTTCGGCTTAACGTCGAAGTCGCCATATTCTCCTCGCGTCGGTTCGCGCGAGGTCTCCATTGCGTTTGCCACAGTTGGAATTGCCGGCATTGGCCCTGACCGGCGGCGGAGCCGTTTTGGCTCTGCCGTCGGGCGAAACACGGGTCCTTTCCGCGGCTGAAGCTCGCGAGGTGCTCACCAGGGGCGACGTGCTGACCTGCCAGGCCCTTTTCGTGGCACAGCGCCTCTCCGTGCGGCTCACGAAACCTGTTTTGGACGTTCTCGAGCTTTTCGCGTTCGCGTGTCCCGGTGAACCTTGTTTGCCGAGCCCCCGTGGTGTTGCGCGGGCGCTGAAGTTGAAGGGCGCGCGAACGCCCGAGGAATCCGCGCATAGGCTACACGAAGCGTCCACAATATTGTTTGACCGGTTGGCGGGTTTGGCTTCTGACCAAAAAGACCGCGCACGCAAGACCGCGGCTTTTATGGCCAGAGCCGGCTGGCGCTGGGGACCATTTGTGCTTGGTGTGCTGGGCGAACCCGAGCGCCTCGCTGCCCCGCTGGCAGGGCTCGATGCCTGGCGCCGCCTTCCCGAATGGGAGGATGAACCGCCGCCTGCTCGCCCCGGAAGCCACTCGGTCGAACCGGAGGAGGCACAAGCGCGGCTTGCCGCATTGGTCGGGCCTGAGGGCGCTACTCGTCCACAACAACAGGAGTTCGCCGCTTCTGCTGCTGCCGCCTTCGCACCCAGGATGCGAGTGGGATCGCCACGGATTGCCTTGGTGGAGGCGGGCACCGGGACGGGCAAAACGCTTGGCTACCTAGCCCCGGCCTCGCTGTGGGCGGAGAAGAACGGTCCAGGTCTTTGGATCTCGACCTATACCCGCAATCTGCAACGTCAGATCCTACAAGAGATGGACAAACTCAAGCGCGATCCCCGTACGCGCGAGTTGAAAACCGTGCTGCGCAAAGGCCGGGAGAACTATCTCTGCCTGCTGAATTTCGAGGATGCCGCAAAACGAAGCGCCATGGCGTCCGGCCAGCGCGCCGTTGCGCTTGGCTTGATCGCGCGATGGGTGGCGGCGACCCCGGACGGCGATCTTTCCGGCGCGGGTTTTCCGGCATTTCTTGCGGCGTTCGTTCCGCTTCGCGAGCTCACCGACAGACGCGGCGAATGTATCTATGCCGCTTGTCCTCACTACCGGACCTGCTTCATTGAACGAGGCCTTCGACACGCCCAATCGGCCGACATCGTTATAGCCAATCATGCCTTGGTGATGGCGCAAGCGATGCAAGATGGAGTCCGCGCCGAGGAGGCTGACGACGTCGCACCCGACCGCCGAGTACGCTACGTCTTCGATGAAGGCCACCATCTTTTCGATGCGGCGGATTCGGCATTCGCGGGGCATCTCTCGGGCATTGAGATGGCTGAACTGCGCCGCTGGATCCGGGGCCCCGAGGGCAGACAGTCACGCGCGCGCGGCCTCAACGAACGAACACGAGACCTCGTGACGGACGAGCAAGGGGCAAGCGCGCTTGAGGAGGCGCTTTCGACCGCGGGCGCTTTGGCAGGCGAAGGCTGGCTCGCCAGGATAAAAGGCGGTGGCGCGCGGGGACCGGGCGAGGTTTTCTTAGCCCATCTCTACACCCATGTGCGGGCGCGAAGCACGGACAGCGACTCACAATACGCCATTGAAGCCGATGTGCGGCCATTACCACCGGAGCTGATCGATGCTGCTCGCAAGCTCGACCACTGGCTCATGCGGTTGACAACGCCATTGGTCCGGCTAGCAGCGTCATTGCGCACACGGCTGACTCGTGAAGCGGCCGAGCTCGATTCTGCCATGCGTGTGCGCTTGGAGGCAGCCGCTCGGGGATTGGAACGCCGCACGCATCTTCTGCTGCCGGCTTGGCGCGCTATGTTGGCGACGCTGGACGAAGAGCCCGATGAAACAACGGAATTCGCCGATTGGTTCGAAATCGCGCGGGACGATGCGCGTGACGCCGATGTCGGACTCAAGCGGCACTGGATCGACCCGACGATTCCATTCGCTGACGCCATCCTCAAGCGGGCACATGGTGCGCTCATCACGTCGGCTACGCTACGCGACGCGGGCAATCACGCAAATTCCGAAGGCGATTGGCGTGCCGCGGAAGTTCGCGTCGGAGCTCATCATCTCCCTGAACCCCCACAGCGCGCGCTTTTTGGCTCTCCGTTCGACTGGGCCAACCAGGCACGCATCGTGGTCGTGCGGGATGTCGATCGCCGCGACTTGGACCAGTTGGCCGCCGCCTGCCGCGAATTGTTGCTCGCGGCCGGAGGAGGCGGGCTCGGCCTATTCACGGCAGTTAGGACGCTTAGAGCCACCCATTCCCGCATCGCCTCACCGTTGGCAGCCGCTGGCATCACCCTCTATGCGCAACACGTGGATGCACTCGACACCGGCACGCTGGTGGATCTCTTCCGCGCCGAAGAAAACGCGTGCCTTCTGGGTACGGACGCCTTACGCGACGGGGTCGATGTTCCCGGGCGATCGCTCAGGCTTTGCGTGTTCGATAAGGTACCCTGGCCAAAGCCCAGCATATTGCACAAAGCGCGGCGCGTTCGCTTCGGTAGGACCTACGACGATCTCTTAGCTCGGCTTCGGCTAAAACAGGCGTTCGGCCGCCTTATCCGCAGCGAGACCGACAAGGGAGTGTTCGTCATCTTGGATGCCGCCTGCCCGAGCCGGCTCCTGGCGGCGCTACCGTCCGAAGCGCCTATGATACGCTGCGGCCTTGCGGAAGCCATCGCCGAAACGCGGAGGTTCCTTGTAAACGCGCCACTGCCAGTGGAAATCTAGGCGACGAACTTCAAATGCGAGCGGGGACAGCATGAAACGAATATTCATCGGGATCGCGGCGCTCTTGTTTGCGATCTTCGCCATTATGGTCGCGCGCACATTGATGGTCGTCGCCCCATCCGAGCAAGTCGCCGCGCCGCCCATTCCCGTCGACTCGAACGCTGTCGCACAGCATCTTGCCCAGGCGGTGCGCTTCCAGACCATCTCATACGGGGACGGCATCAAGGAAAACGAGAAGACCATGGCGCTCCAAGCCATGCATGATTGGATGGAGCAAACCTTTCCCTATTTCCACGAAGCCGCAGGTCCCGAGAAATTCGGCGAGAGCCTTCTCTTCACCTGGATCGGAAAGAACCCGAACTTGCCGCCGGTAATGTTGATGGCGCATTTGGATGTGGTGCCCGTCGTTCCCGGTACGGAGAAGGATTGGACGCACGCGCCTTTCTCGGGCGATATCGCCGAAGGCTATGTTTGGGGCCGGGGCACGCTTGACGATAAGGGTCAACTCGTCGCCATTCTCGAAGCGATGAATCGGCTCGCCATGACTGGTTTTCAGCCGGAGCGCACGATCATGTTCGCCTTCGGCCAGGACGAGGAAGTGGGCGGCGGCAAAGGCAACGCAATCATCGCTAAAGCGCTATCCGCGCGGGGTGCACATCTCGCCTGGGTGCTCGACGAAGGCAGCTCGATCATGAATGAGCCCTATCCCGGTGTGCGCCGGCCGGTCGCCTTCGTCTCCAACGCCGAGAAAGGCTATCTCAGTCTTGAATTGACCGCCCACGGCGAAGGCGGGCATGCCGCACGACCTTCGCGTGATCTGGCGCTGCCGCGACTGTCCGCCGCGATTCTCAATGTCGTCGGCAGTCCTTTCGAATCGGATTTGGACGATATCCAACGAGCGAAATTCGCGGTGCTGGCGCCTCTCGTTCCGTTTAGCGACCGGTTCATGCTTGCCAATCTCTGGCTGATGAAGTCCCTCGTGCTCAGGCGGATGGAAGCGGTGCCGGATTCGGCGGCGGTTTTGCACACTACGATCTCACCAACCGTCTTGAATGCAGGCATCAAGGAGAACGTCATCCCGCCGACGGCGCGCGCCATCATCAATTTTCGTCTGCATCAGCGCGACACCATAAGTTCGGCCACTTCCCATGTGAAACAGGCCATCGGCGATGCAAAAGTGGACGTCGTCGAGCGCGAGGAGACTCTCTCGGAAGCTACGAAAATCGTCGATATCAAAAGCCCTGCTTTCGTGTATTTGGCAGACGCGATCACGGCGACGTACGGCGTCCCAATCGCGCCCGATATCATGACCGGTGCCACCGATTCCCGCCATTTCCTACCCATTGCCGATGCGGTTCTTCGTTTCCGCCCCTATCATGAGGAGGTCGCCGATCTTGCCCGCGTGCATGGCACGAATGAGCGTGTGGCGGTCAGCGACCTTGGTCCCGCGGTGAGCTTCTATATGAGGCTCGTCCAGGATTTGAAATAAAATCTGATTTTAAATAAACGCGGCATTTCTCTTTAGCAGAGGCGCAACGTAGCGGGCTGATTGCCCTCGTGCTGTCCTCTGGATTGATTTTGGCTACGCATGTAGAGGCCAATTCAATCGACAAGCCTGACCAACCTCGCAACCACGCACACGGTGCAGCAGCGCTGGCATCGTTCATCCCTAGTTCATGATGGAAGTTCTACGGTCCGAGCTGATGGATTGACATAATTACCAACCACCAAAGTAATTTCACTTACGGGCCTATATATGCCTATGATGCCTGCCGACCCCGATCTGAAAGCGCATCTTGCGAACCGCCGCTCTCTTGCGGAAGCGCGCGCAACCTATCTTGCGTGCGCCGATGCGCGAGCTTCACAAGACACGGCCGGTGACGGTCATGCACGAAGGGAAATCGAGCCTCAGAGAGATGCAACACCTACGCGCTGAAGCGGGTTACGTCACGCGAATCCGTCGCGCAGACTCGAGAAGAATGCGCTGGACGCTAAGGCTCGCCGAGTAGAGGAGGCGTGCTCACGGGCCCCTTGCGGGGCCGGGTCGCCTGTTCAAGGGCGTAGGCATAGGAGAGCAGCCTATCTTCTGAATAATCCAGGCCCAGGAGTTCCGCGCCGATGGGGACCCCGAGGGGGGCCGAGGCCGTCGGATTTGAGAACCCCGCCTGGAAGGTGACGGCGGGAAACCCGGTGCCGTTTGAAAGGATGCCGTTGCGTTCCAATTGATCGGATGCAGAGATAGGCGCAACAAGGACTCGCTGTAGCGGATAGATGATCGCGTCCAGATTGAGATCGGCCATTTTCTGGACGACGGCCAGGCGTAATCTGTCCCGGTTCAACATGCGGTCCTTATAGGTCGGATTATCCATGCCGTTTGGAATCCCGAACTCCATCTCCAGCGTCTTCTGCACGGCCGACGTCTTCGTGGCGATCAAATCGGCAAAGCTCTTAACCGGCGCATCGGGGCCGAGCGCCGCGAAATAGCGCTCCATCACGGTGCGTGCTTCATAAGGCTGCGTGTCGAGCGCCGGCAACAGCGCGTCGTATTCCGGAAGTTCGAAGCGGATGATGGTAGCGCCGAGCGATTCCATCTTGGCTATGGAGGCCTCCATGACGACGTTGACCTCGCGATGACGGTCGGCCGTGCCGAAGAGATTCCGCATCGCGCCGATCCGCGCGCCTTTCAGGGCATCCTTTTTCAGGAGTTGGGTGTAGCTTCTCGGCATATGACCCTTGCCGAAGGCGGTAATCGGATCGGCGGCGTCATAGCCTGCCATCACGTCGAGCAGCAGGGCCGCGTCTGTCACGCTGCGCGCGATAGGGCCGACCTCGTCCTGAGTGAGGCTGTTCGGAATCACGCCTCGCCGGCTGACAAGACCGCGCGTCGGTCGAATGCCGACCAGATTGTTCGCCGAGGCGGGCGAGCGTATCGACTGGCCGGTGTCGCTTCCGGTGCCAAGAACGGCGAGATTCGCCGCGATGGAGGCGCCGGTACCGCCGGAAGACCCGCCAGGTGTGCGGCTGAGGTCATAGGGATTCTTCACCTGGCCGCCAAGGCTGGAGATCGACATGCCGCCGCGAGCGAATTCCTGGAGATTCGCTTTGGCCAGGATCAACGCGCCGGCCTTGCGGATTCGATCCACGACGAAGGCATCCGCCGGCGGCAGCGATTTTTTCATGGCGACATTGCCACCTGTGGTCGGCATGTCGGCGGTGTTGAAATTGTCCTTGAGGATGACGGGAATACAGTGCAGCGGAGCGGCGCCCGAGGGATTGGCCGTGTACTGGCGGTCAAGTTCTGCCGCGCGTTCCATCGCTTTTGGATTGACCGTGATAATGGCGTGCAGCGACGGTCCGCGCAAATTGTAGGCGTCGATGCGGTTCAGATAGAACTTGGTCAACTGCGTGCAGGTCAATTGATGTGCGGCGAACGCCTCATGGATGCCGGCGATGGTCGCTTCCTGCAGATGAAACGGACGGGGCTGCTGCGCCTGAGCATCCCCGATCGCAAGACCCAAGGTTGCGCCGGCCAGCCTCATTACGATCCGACAGCGCAGGCCGATATTCATCGGCCAGGAGCCGGACGACCGCGCAACAAAGCCCCTGCCCTAGCCTTCATATTGCAGGACGTGCATTCCGCCATTCCAATCGCTGACATACATCAGCCCTTCCGGCGTGACGTAGCAATCGCAGGTCTGTGCGGCAGCGACGACATTGGGGCGAGGATCGACCATTCTCTTGGGCGGTGGCGGCACCCATGAGGCGATCTCCTTCGGCTGGAACTGGTCCTTGATGTCGAACACGCGCACGCCGGCATTGTGATAGGTGGCGAAGATCGTCTCCTCGCTCTGGAACGAGCCGGGTCGGTTCTCGTGCAGATTGTGCGGGCCGAAATTTCCCATCTGGCAATAGTCTCGGTCCCGCGGTGTCGGCAGAGTCGCGATGGGCAGCGGGTTTGCGTCCACCCGAACGTCCACCATCCAGGTGTAGAACAGTCCCTTCGCGCAATTGTCGGCATTGGACTCTTCGGCAACGACAGCGAGCTTGCGCCCCGGAAGCGGCAGGGGCGTGTGCGTGCCGCCGGCAAAGGGCGGCGACCAATTGATGTGAGACAACAACTTCGGTTTCGTGGGATCACTGACATCGTGGATGGTAAAGCCCCCGTCCCGCCAGGCGCTATAGCCGCGATTGCCGGCCACAATCATGTGATGCAGCGCAACGCGTTTGCCTTTCGGGGTCTTATCGACCTCTTTGCCAGCGCGCCACATGCCGGGCAGCCACCAGCGCGACACGATCTCCGGCTTGGAGATGGTCTTCAGGTCGACAATGCATAGGATGTTATCCGTATATCCGTCGAAGTGCGCCGCGACATAGGCGTAGCGACCCCCGGTCCACCACAGCCGGTTGATTCCCAATCCAGGCATTTGCAGGAACGCGATCTCCCTTGGAGTCGCTGGCTTTGAAATGTCATGGATGGAAAGGCCGGCTCGGAACGGCTTTTTGTTGGTGATGCTATCGACGAGCGTGTTTTCGAAATAGCCGCGCTCATTGTCATAGGATTGCATCGCCACGATGTTGGCGCCGTTGGCGACCAGCATCAGGTCCTCAGCGACCTGCAAATGATGCGTGCGCGTGTTAGGGCCGGCAGTCCAGAAATTCACGGGCTTCAGGTTGCGGGGATCGGAAGCGTCCAGCGTTGTCAGACCGTCGCTGAACATGTGACCGACGTAGATGTGACGCCGATTGAGCATGATCTGCACGCCGTCCGGGCGCCCGCCCTGGTCGGTATAGGATATGTGCTTGATGCGGCGGCCAATGCCTTCAGGTGGGACCACCGTACCCGGAGCGGCGCCGGTAGCTGCACGTGTGGAACTCGGCAAGGCCGCGGCTGCGGACAAGCCAAGCAATCCGGTCATATGAGCGCGTCGTGTCATATTCGGCATGGGTTTTCTCTTCCGGTGCAGTCGATTTGTCGCTTAAGACCTAGATCGGCATCAACATAGCAGCCCGCCGTTTCAGGCGGAACCCGTCCCTGCCGCTGAATGGCGCAAGCGCCAAGCAATGCGATAGGATGTCGGTAGATTCTGCTATGAGGGCTTGCCAGTGAGCCTATCTCTCCGTGGGACTCTCGCCGGTTTTCTGGCTTGCCTGGTGCTCCCCGCATTGGCGCAGAGCGCCCTGCCGGATCTTTCAGGCCACGACCCGCACTGGATCAAAGATGTGGCGAAGAATTGCTGGGCCGCCAATCCCGACCCGGAAGCCGGTGAGAGCGTTACATGGACGGGCGGTTGTTCGGGAGGCCTTCTCAGCGGTGAAGGAACGCTCAGTTGGTATCTCAATGGCCGCCTGCTGGGACGCGATGAAGGCACATTCCGGAACGGCGAACTCACCGGCCATGGCCGGATCACCCAGACCGGCGGCACGAGCTTCGAAGGCGAGTTTCCCGGCACGGGCATCCTTACCCTTCCCGATGGCCGGAAAATCCCGGCGGAATCCATCAAGGAAACCGCCGGCTGGAGCATCGAGCAATCGTCGCAGCCCGCGCCCTGATGGAGCAGTCGACTCGGTTCAACCGCCGCGCTTAAAGAATTGCACGGCACGCTCGTGTTTCTCGGCAGCCTCGCGGCTTTTGAACGTGCCCAGGTTCCTGCGTTTGCCAGTCTTGGGGTTCTTTTTGCGCGAATACAGCCGGTACTGGCCCGATTTGAGTTTCCGGATCATGACACTTTCCGAAAGTGCGCCGCTTCCGACAAGATAACGATCCGGGCGGCGTTCGGCTCCCGCGTCCGGGTTGCCGCGGAAATTTCTGGGAGTTGCGCTTTGCCTTGCTACTCCAGCGTCCCGACTCCATCTAATAGACGTCCATGAGCAAACATATGACCGATCCGATTGGTCTGCCTTTCGACGACGGGCCCCGCGACGCCGCCACGGGCGAGAACCCCTATGGCAAATATTCCACCGGCATCCTGCCGTCGCACGTATTGCGACGACTGATCCGCGCGCGCCGAGAAGTGTTGGCGACCGAAGACCTCACGGACGCACAAATCCAGCCGGCTAGCATCGATTTAAGGCTGGGAGCGATGGCCTATCGCATCCGCGCGAGCTTCCTGCCCGGGCGCGATGCGCGCGTAGCCGACAAGCTGTCCGATATGGCGATTCACGAGATCGATTTGAAAGCCGGCGCCGTTCTGGAAACGGGCTGCGTCTATCTGGTGCCGCTGCTGGAGCGGTTGGAACTGTCGTTTCGAGTCTCGGGCGTCGCGAATCCGAAAAGCTCCACTGGGCGGCTGGATGTCTTCACGCGATTGATCGCGGATCACGCCCAGGCCTTCGACCGCGTCGGCGACGGCTATCATGGCCCGCTCTATGCGGAGATTTCGCCCCGCACGTTTCCAATCCTGGTGCGCAAAGGCTCGCGGCTGAATCAGCTCCGGCTGCGGCACGGCTCCCCGCAATTCACCGACACGCAATTGAAACGCCTGCACGATGACGTCGGTCTTGTCGATGGTCCGGCCGACATCGAGGGGGGACTGGCGCTCTCGGTCGATTTGCGCGGTGAAACGGTGACGCGACAAGTCGGGTGGCGGGCTCGCCGCCATGCCGGTGTCATCGATATCGACGCGCGTGGCGCCTATGATCCGCTGGATTTTTGGGATCCCGTCTACGCCCGCAAGCAGAACGGGATCGTCCTCGATCCGGACGAATTCTATATCCTGGCGTCGCGTGAGGCGGTTTCGATTCCGCCGGACTTCGCGGCCGAGATGATGCCGTTTAATCCGCTCGTCGGTGAATTCCGCGTGCATTATGCGGGCTTCTTCGATCCGGGTTTCGGCCATGAAGCGGGACATGGACGCGGTGCTCGTGCCGTGTTGGAGGTGCGCTCGCGCGAAGTGCCCTTTGTGTTGGAGCACGCCCAGACCATCGGCCGGCTCGTCTTCGAACGCCTCACCGATACGCCGACTCAGGTTTATGGGAGCGCCCTGGGCTCCAATTATCAGCGCCAAGGCCTCAAACTATCCAAACACTTCCGCCTACCTTAGCCGTGGCCGCGAAGGTGTGACTTTTGTTCCACAGCAGGGACGCGAAACGCAATCGGCAGTCGAATCCGATTGAAACGCTTGCAGGTTCGCGCAAAGCTTCGAATTGCGCATCTGTCGGGGGCGAGGGTGCGCGCCCCGTTCTGAGGGGTAAGGCGTAGGCGGTCAGGTCTAGCCGAGCGATCGGTGCAGGATCGGCCGCCTTCGCGTTTCCGGCCCCACTTCTCACCAATAGGCGATCAGGCGACCGGCAGAGATCGCCGTTAACCAACAGGCCAGAGATGCGCCGCCGGCGATGGCCAATTGCCGTCGCTGCGACAATCCAAGATCGGGATTCGCGCGTGCTTTCCAGGCCGGCAGGCGATGAAGCACGGCAACATTCAGGATGCCCAGCGCGATCGCCACCAATTTAATCGGGAAAAACGGGTTTCCAATATAATCCGTGGCTTTGGTTGCAAGTAGCCCCGGTCCTGTCACCGCCGCCAATGCGAGACCGGACGCCGCGATGACAATGGTCGGGCGCGCGAGGTCCGCCAGCGGAATCCGCCGCCACATGCCGAGCAGGCGCAGGTCAAGGACGAAGATCGACCCGAACAGAAGCGCGACACCCAAAATATGCACAAGGTTGACGGCGGCATAAGTCCACACGCCGGACTCGCGCATGAGATGCCCGAGGGTGGAACCCTCGAGCCACGTCATAACTTTCGGCGGCGTAAAATCCAGGAACGTTATTCGCGCTCAGGGTAGACGTCGAAGCGCTTATCGGCCCAACGCACCTGTACGGTTTTCATTTCAAAGCGCTTGGCATCGCGGTTGCGATTGCCGCGCACGGTCACCGTCGCGCCCACGGGGATGGTCCCTTCCTTCAGGCCCGCCTCCTGGGTCCGGTATGGCGGCGCCAGCGTGATATCCCAGTCATGCCCTTCCGCATTGATCCTCATTGTGGCGTGGGGACCCGCAAGACTCACTCCCTTCACCACCGTCCCGGTCATGTCCGACACTTGATCGACATTGCCGCCCCAGCCGTGATGGGCGAAAGCCGGCACGGAAAGGGAAAGCGCAAGGGCCGAAGCGGCAATGAATAGCGACGGTTGATACATGGCTCGATCTCCTCTGGCTGCCGGATAATACGCGCGAAGCATCTTACGTTTCGATCACATAAACATGAACCAGGAGACTGGCCCAATCAATGGGGCTGCGCCCGGGCCCAAATGCCTGGGGTGCCGTTTTCCGGACGGTTCTCACCGAGAGTAGTCGAGCGCCGCACAAATCAGGAACGGGATCGGGATAGAGTGACGATCACTGGGCCTCTCGCTTCGCGAGTGGCGCCGCTCATGCTAAAGAAGCGCAACGGGCGGGCGTAGTTCAATGGTAGAACGGCAGCTTCCCAAGCT
>WNFL01301672.1_pt2 | contig 22554 bp, 19 predicted proteins | sample 5400361 | NCBI WGS metagenome assembly WNFL01 (sample SAMN13153351, study PRJNA577476) | soil metagenome | isolation source: 40 cm soil on Douglas fir-dominated hillslope | place: USA:California | collected 2013-09-17
GACCGAGCGGCGAACGCCGCCGATCCGCGAGCCGTAGCTCCTCGTGCTCAATGGTGCGAGTTGTGGGCGGGCGCGAACGGCGTGATGTCGATCGCCAAGCCCATCGCGTTGTACCCGGCGTGGTTGGGATGCAGGTAGTCCCACGGCAGCTGCGTGAACTGGCTGTTGGGCAGATACGCCGGCTTCATGTTGCCCAGCGCCGCCGGATTCGGGTCGCGGGTCGCCGCATCGAAGTCCACCACGCCGTCGAAGCTCCCCGAGGTTCGGATGTATTGATTGAGGATCAGGCGATTCGCTTCAACCACCGGGCCGTTGTCCACGCTGGCGAGGAAGCTCGGGAAGGCGGTCAGGTTCCAACCCTGCGCCGGATTGTTGAGGCCCAGCGCGGACACCACGGTCGCGCCATACACCTTGATTCCGCGGGCGTGGAGCCGGTTCACCACGTCTCGATAGCCGGCGATGATGTTCGTCGGCGTGTGAATCACCGGGTTCTCCACCGGATTCGCCGCCGCCCCGTAGCCGGCCCCGAGATCGTTGATGCCCTCGAGCCAGATCACGTGAGTCAGGCCGGACAGTCCCAGCACGTCGCGATCGAGCCGGTCGACTGCTGCCGGGCCCGACGCTGCGTTGGGAACGGCCGGATTGATGACGCGGTTGCCGCCGATGCCCGCGTTGACGACGCTGACCGTGTTCCCATACGCGTTGTGCAACCGGCGCGAGAGCACGTTGGACCAGCGGTCGTTGCCGTTGAAGGTGGTGTGCGTCCCGTCGGTGATCGAGTCGCCGAACGCGCAGACGACGACCGTGTCGGTCGAGGCCATCACGTCCACCGTGGCCAGGAAGAACCAGGACGAAGTGGTGTACTCGTAGGTAAAGCCGTCCAGATCCCTGCTGCGATCGCCGCTGCCGGGCGGCGTGACGTACGAGGTGGTGTTGGCGCCGGAGTGATAGGTCATGTGGCCGCTGTCGCCCTGGATCGAGTAGCTGATCGCGAGGTTGCGGCCCTCGATCAGCGGGTCGTCGGCGCCCCTGACCCAGGAAAGGCGAACGCCGTCGCTCCACATCTCCTGACCGGCGGGGATGGTCACCGAGCGGGAGCCGCCGAACGTCAGCGGGGTGAGGGTGCCGTGGACGACGTTGGCCGCGTACTCCTGCAGCCCGATGGTCGCCGAGTCGAACGTCAGCGGCTGGTTGCCGAAGACGTTGGAGAAGCGGACCCGCATCGTGTTGCCCCACAGGTCGGGCTTGACGATGGAGCGAATGGTCTGGGTCTTCGCCCCGGTGGTGTTCGCGTTGGGGAAGGGAAAGGCGAGGTCGGGCTGGATGTTGGCAGTGGTGAACCGGGTGGGGGATGGCGCCAGCGCCTGGTTCTGTGGCAACGCCGCGACGTACACGAAATAGGCCGCCGGCGAGGTGGCCCAGCTGGCCACCCAATTCTTGCGGCCCTCGTCGTGGTCGTCATCGCTTCCGGCGCGGGCGGCCGGAACGATGCCCAGGCCAAGGGCGAGCAGCGCCGCAGCGGACCTGAGCAGGCGACGGCGGGTGGTCTTGAAAGAGAAGAGGTCTGTAGTCATCACATGTCCCTTTCTTGGGGCTCGTGGTGATTCGCGGTGGGTGGCAGGAGCGCGCCGGGCAAGGGTTGCTCGAGCGCGCGATCATTTTCCCGCCCTCTTTCGCGTGTGGCCGCTACGCGTTTCAAGTCCGGGTCCGTCAAAGGGATCGCGGCGCGCCGAACCCCAAGCGCTTCGGAAGGGCAAGCGACCAAGGTCCCGTGCGCAATGCCGCAGACGGGCCGTTGTGCTGCGGCGCGACTTGTCCCCGCGGGCGCCTCGATCGTAGAGCGCGCTGGCAGGCGCCCGCAGCGCCCCGCGATCGACCACAGCAGCGATTGCCCCCACCTACTGAGGAGCTCTTTCATGACCGCGTTCTCCCGCATTCCCCGCACAGGCCTATGGGCAGCAGGGGCCTGTGCCGCAGCGCTGATCGCCTTGGCGGCACACGAGGGTTTTGCAAGCTCGACGTCGGCACAAACGACGGTCGTGGTGACGGAAGCGACCAACTCGGCCGCGACCGTTTCGCCGGATCGCCGCACGATCGTCATGGACGTCCAAGGCGTGCTCTGGTCCTTCGACTTCTCAGGCGGCAGCGGAAGGCAGCTGACCGATCCGTTGCTCGAGGCGGCGCGGCCCGATTTCTCGCCTCTCGGCGACCTGATCGCTTTCCAGGCGTACGCCGGCGGCACCTTCCACATCTGGGTGATGAGGCCCGACGGCAGCGGGGTGCGGCAGGTCACCAGCGGCCACGGCGACGATCGCGAGCCGCGCTTCTCGCCGGATGGCAAGAAGCTCGCGTTCTCCTCCGACCGCGCCTTCAACGGAAGCTACGACATCTGGGTGGTGGACCTGGGCAGCGGCGCACTCACCCAGTGGACGAACACCGGCGGGGTGACCACGCCTCCGACGCCGGCGTCCGTCGACGAATTCGAGCCCACCTGGTCGCCCGACGGGAAGAAGATCGCGTTCGTGGTCGGCTCGGGCGCGAACGGTACCACCATCCAGGCGCGCGACGCAGCCGGTGCGCAGACCGTGCTCGCCGCGGCCGCGCCCGGCACGCGCGTGAACTCGCCCTCGTACTCGCCCGACGGAACGCGGGTCGCGTATCTGCAGTTCGGCAGCAACAAGAGCAACCTGATGGTCAACCAGGTGAAGGTCGCCGCGACCGACGACGCGTTCCCCTTCTTCCCCCAGTGGCTCTCGAACGATCAGCTGCTCTATACGGCCGACGGAAAGATCCGCACCACCGTGGTGTCGACGGGTGCCACCAGCGAGATCCCCTTCGAGGTGAGGTTCACGCTGAACCGGCCGCCCTACCGGCACAAGCGTTTCGATTTCGATTCCGATCGTCCCAAGCAGGCGCTAGGCATCGTCGGCCCTGCGCTGTCGCCCGACGGCAAGCGCGTGGCCTTCGGGGCCCTCAACCAGATCTGGGTGATGGAGATCGGCCGGCGGCCGCGCGCGGTCACCGGCGGCCTCTACTACAAGACCGATCCGGCGTGGTCGCCCGACGGAACGAAAATCGCCTACGCCTCGGACAAGAGCGGCAAGACCATGGATCTCTATGTTCTCGACTGGCGCACCGGTCTCGAGCGTCGCGTCACGGCCTTGGATGGCAGCGCCGAGGTCTCGCCCGCGTGGTCGCCCGACGGGCGGTTCCTGGCCTACCAGGACCAGAACGGCGCGACCTTCACGGTGGAGATCGACACCGGAGTGGTGAAGCAGGTGATCCTGCCGCTCTTCGCGCCCGGCAAACCCACCTGGCATTCCAGTGGCAAGACGATCGCGGTCGCGGCGCTGAAACCGTATACCCGGCGGTTCCGCGAGGGCACCAGCCAGGTGCTGACCGTCGATGTCGCCACTGGCGCGCTGACCTACACCGCGCTGGCTCCCTGGGAATCCTTCTCGACGCGCGGCGAGGACGGCCCGGTCTATTCGCCCGACGGCACGGCCCTCGCGGCCGTCATGCACAGCCAGCTCTACGTCATCCCGGTGGACGCGAACGGCGTCCCGAACGGGCCCGCGCAGAAGATCAATCACGAGGTGACCGACGCGCCGACCTGGAGCGGCGACTCGCGCTCGCTTCTCTATCTGTCGAACGGCAAGCTGCGGCTCATCTCGCGCAACGGTGGTCAGCCTCAGACGGTGCCGCTCGATCTGAGTTGGCGGCCCGCGCAGCACGAGGGCCGCGTCACCATCCACGCGGGCAGGCTCTGGGACGGCACGGGGCCCGACGTGCTCACCAACGTCGACATCGTGGTCGAGGATCAGCGCATCCAGAGCATCCAGCCCCACGGCGATCGCAAGCGCGACGCCGATGACGACGGCGGGCGCTTCATCGACGCGTCGAACCAGACGGTCGTGCCCGGGATCTGGGAGTCGCATACCCACCAGTACATCGAGGGCAAGTTCTACGGCGACCGCCTGGGCCGCTTGTGGATGGCCTACGGCGTGACTTCTCTCCAATCGGTCGGCGACCCCGCGTACCGGGCCCCGGAAACCCGCGAGGCGTACGCCGCGGGGGCCCGCGTAGGCCCCCGCTACTTCTCCACCGGAGAGGCGCTGGACGGTGAGCGCGTGTTCTACAACTTCATGCGGCCGATCATGACCGAACAGCAACTTCAGCTCGAGTTCAGCCGCGCCAAGGCGCTCGACTACGACATGGTGAAGACCTACGTGCGACTCTCGCACGCCTGGCAGAAGCTGGCCATCGAGAACGCCCACTCGTCGCTGGGCGTCTTCACCGGCGGCCACTACATGATGCCGCAGCTCGCGGAGGGCGGCGAAGGCATGACCCACGTCTCCGCCACCACGCGCACGGGCTGGGCCTACACGCGCTCCTCGGCCGGGATCAGCTACCACGACATGACGGATTTGTTCCGCATGTCGGTGGGCGCGTTCGACATCTCGACGACGTTCAATTCCGCGCTATATGCCGAGGATCCGGCCATGGTTGAAGACCGCCGCCTCGTGATCCTCAACGTGCCTTGGGATCAGGCGGCTCTCATCGCCAAGCGCAACGCGGCGGTGGCCACGCCCCAGACGGTCAGCCTGGACAGCCTCCGGAAAGAGGAAGACACTTTCAAGCGCATCCAACTCGGCGGCGGGACGATGCTGGCCGGCACCGATTCGCCGCTGGACAACGTCGCGACGGCGCTGCACCTGAACCTGCGCGCGCAGGTCAAGTTCGGCCTCGCCCCGTGGCAGGCGCTGCAGTCCGCCACGCTGAAGCCGGCGCGAATGTTCAACGTCGAGAGCGACCTCGGCACCGTCGAGCGCGGCAAGCTTGCCGACTTGACGTTCGTCAACGGCGACCCGCTCACGGACATCAAGCAGCTCGCCAACGTGGCGGCCGTCATGAAGGGCGGCCAGTACTACAACACCGCTGACTTGATGGCGCCGTTCATCGTGCCCACGCCCTCCGCGCCGGCGGCGACTGCGGCTCCGAAGAACCGGATCGAGGCGCCGCTGGCGCATCCGGGCCCTGCGCCTTGGTGGCACGACATGCGCGAGATGGTCGACGGCTGCCAGCAGCACGACGACTAGGCGGACTTGCTGATGCTCCGCACCCGGCCGGGCAGCGGGTGCGGAGCATCATCCGTGCGTCGGCCTCGTCCCGGTTGCTCCTGACGAAGCGCCGGCGGATCTCGCGCCATCGGCGCGCAGGACAAATTGAAAGACGGCGCCTCGGGGCGTATTCGGGGCGGCCCACAACCGGCCATCGTGGGCCTCGATGATTGAACGGCAGATCGACAGGCCCATCCCCATGCCGTCAGATTTGGTCGTGAAGAGCGGGTTGAATATCCGGTCGACGTCCTGCGAGCCGAGTCCTGGCCCGGTGTCCGCAACGGATACCATCACGCCGCCGTCGTCGTGGACCTCGGACGTCGCGCGTAGGATCCGCGGCCCATCCTTGGCCGCCATGGACTCGATCGCGTTCGTGATCAAGTTCAGGAGCACTTGCTGCAGCTGGATTCGATCTCCGTTGACCGGCGGCAGCCGTTCTTCCAGCTCCGCTTGAATCGATATCCGGTGTTTCTGCAACTCGCCACGCAACAGGACGAGGGCCTCCCGAACGAGCTCGTTGATGTCGAACGAGCGCCTGTTTCGCGCATCCTTCTTGAAGATCGCTCGAATGCTTCCGATCACCGCTGCCGCGCGATGTCCAGCAGCGGAGATTTGCTTGAGCGCCGCCTTCGCTTCATTCAGATCGGGCGCCGGGCGATTGAGCCAGCGGAAGCCCGCATCGGCGCTCGTGATCATCCCCGCCAATGGCTGCTTGACTTCATGGGCAATCGTGGCTGCCACTGCCTCTCCGATCACCAGCCGCGCCTCGCGCTCGCGGCGTTGTGCGAGCAGGGCACGGAGCAGCTGCGCGTAAAGCATCGTTATCTCGTACAGGAGGACGACCAGGACGACGCTGCCGGACAAGACGCCGTAGACGCGGCCGGCATACCAGCCGACGCTGTAGCGGGTCGGAACGGGAAAAGAGATCAGACAGATCTCGATCACGTACGCGCACATCACCACCTTGAGCCACAGGTCGAGCACCGAACGCTGCCGGACCCAAAGCACGACGAGCGCAAGGATGCTCAACGCCGACGCGGATCCGGCAGCATAAGGCCACAGAGGGGAAAGACGGACCGCGTCGAGCATGAGGCGCGGCAGGAGCGCATCGCCCGCCGTGGCGAGAAACGCCGCCGCACAGACGACGGCCGCGGTCACGGCAACGCTCGACAGGATGGCCGCACCCACGGAGCCGTGCCACAGCCGCTTGGCCGGATGCGCATCCTTCAACAGGGCGTAGGCGATCAGGAACAGGGGAAAACCGGCGTGCCACACGGTGTAGAGCCAGACCGTGCTCTGAAGTCCGGCGCCAAGCAGGCCCCTGGGGGCAAACACGCCGGGAAACGTCAGCATCCACGGGATCAGGATGAGCGCCGTGAAGACATATCCATTCGAGATGACGAGGAGGGCACGCGAACGCAGGATGGAGAACTGGGCGAACAGCAAGATCGCGGTGATCGAATCGATGACGAACATCGCCGTGGCATAAGCCGGGACGAAGGCGTCGATCCGTGCCAGTTGGATGCGCGAGAGCGGTCCGGCCGTGATGAAAAAGGCAACGAGCAAGGCGAGCATGACAGCGAGGGCGAGATGTCTTTGCGCCCGGGTGGGCGGCAAGCTCGAGAGGACGAAATGCTCTTCCTCTCGCTCAACGGCCGCTGTCTTGACCATCGGAGCGTCCCTTCGCCGCGCCATTCTGCCTCTCGAGCCGGGGGGTGACAACGAGCAAGCAGGGCGCGGGTTGACACCGCCGCGGCAGACCGCATCCTCGCCTCGCGGAGCGAACCGCACGGTGCGCGAAGGGATCCGCCGGCGTTCCGGATCGACACCGGGTAGCTGCTACACCCGCGAATGGCTCCGTCGCTCCCGGATCTCGAGCAGGAACTGGTCGGGAGGAACGAAGAACGGGTTCTCCTGCAACAAGCCAGCGATGATCACCACTGGATGCGTCCGCAGGGCGTCCATCATCACTCTTGCGCCAAATCTCGACAGATCGTACGCGCAGATCACGATGTCGTCGTACTTGGGAAGCACGTAGTTGACGCGCGTCTCGAACTCGATCAGGTCTTCGATGCCCGGCAAATCGACGAGCGCCCACTCCATGTGCGCCAGGAATCTCGTCTGCGCGTACCCAGCCGCCGGCCCGGACTGGAGCACTTGTTCGAACGACACCAGCCAGGTGTCCTGATCGAACCGGGTTCCGCGCAGCGGACCGTCTTGCCACGGCCGCACCTCCAGCTGACCGGTGTCGATCGCGTGTTGCACATCGATGCCCGCTTCGGCGAGCCGTCCCAGATGCTCTTGTCGTTGACCCGGGTCAACGAGATGGAACGCTTTGTCGCCCTGGTCGAAGCCGTCCTTGATGAACGAGCGAAGCACCCTGTGCTCCTCGTCCCTGCTGTTGAAGAAAGCGCAAATATGACGCTGCCCGCCGAGATTGCCTCCGGCGAACTGGACGGAACGCTCGCTGGTTTCCATCGATTACCTCGCAGCTTCCGAAACCCACCCGTTTGCGCGACGCATGATAACGCGCCGGTCTCGCGATGCCCATCACCAGCTCGACCTCGCGCCCCTCCCATGCCGCCGGCCTGGAATCGTACGTACCGGCAGCCTCGGCATCGTGACTCGCGCAACCGTGCCCTCGATCGAGCGCCAACCTGACCGGACGATTCGTCGGTAGCGCGTCCTTGAGCGGGCGGTGGGTCAGTTTCCCTTGGCGCGCCGCACCTGCACCGTCGGATCGCGATTTGCGGCATTCGTGAAGTTTGCGAGCTGCTCGACGATGGTCTCTTCGTCGAACGATTTCCAGAGCGCGTGGCGCGTGCTCGAGCGAGCGTAGTCGAGGATCTCGCTGCGCGCGCACAGGCTCATGGGATTGTGGCCGAACGGGTCGGTGTCGGTTTCGCTCGGCTCGATGAGCAAGATCTCGGCATGGGCATGCCGAGCGAGGTTCCGCGTGATCCCCAAGTGGATGCAGGCTTTGGTCGTGATGCGCCGTGCCTGATCGAGGATGGCGATCGGCCCGCGTTCGCGGACCCTCTGGCCCTGCGGCCCGGCAATGCGCACAGGCACGACCGGATTGACGACCACGACGCGGTCGGCGCCGTGGGCGATGGCGACGTCGATCGGATCGACGCGGCCGATGCTGCCGTCGAAGTAATCGCGCCCGGCGATGCGCACGGGCTCGAAGAAGAGCGGGATCGCCGAAGAAGCAGCAACGGCGGTCGCGATCTCCACGCCGCATAGGTCGCCGTCTCCGAAGACGACGCGTAGGGACGAGTCGACTTCGTTCGCGACGATGTAGAGCTCGCGGGAGAGGTCACCGAACCGATTGGAGAGGTTCTCGCGCGCGAAGAACGCGCGCAGAAATTCCTCGTAACGATCGGTCGAGAACAGGCCCTGGGGGAGGTAGGACTGGAGCCGCGCGAGCCGGGCGGCGAGCGGTTCGCGAACCCTCAGGGTTGCCAGCGCGCGCAGCGCCTCGACGGCCAATCGCGCCGCCGACTTCAGCCAGGGGGTCCACCGGGCGTGGTAGACTTGTTCGCGTCCCAGGGGAAAGAACGGGTCGCGCGGGTCGCGAAGCGCCTCGAAGACGCGGCCGGCCGTCACTCCCTGGGCGAGAAGGCTCGCGACGCTCGCGCCGGCGCTCGATCCGACGTAGATGTCGAACTCATTCGCGTTTACGCGTCCCAGCACGTCATCGAGTCCGGCGAGAACGCCGACCTCGAACAACGCACCGGTGATGCCGCCGCCGCAGAGACAGAGAGCCGTCTTGCCACCCGCGCCATCGCTCGCGCTCCCTCGACGTACCGTCAGTCGCATGATGTCCCCTGCTGCGGATGCACGCCGCCGTGGCGGTCCTCGATCGCGGGCGACCGCTCGTTCATTGCACCGCGCGCCAGCTCGTATCCGGCTTGTCGCTGGTGATTGTCTTCGCGACGTCCGCCGTGCGAGGGCCCAGATTGCGCTCGTAGACGGCACCGTCGTGGCTTACGAGGAAGGTCATCACGCCCGATGAGCCGTACTCCGCCGGGTACGCGACGAACGAACGACCCTTTCCTTCGCTTCCCGGCAGGGCCCGGAAATAATAGCCGTTGAATGGGACCGGGTTGCCGACGATGCTCGCGGCGTCCTGTTTGCCCAATTGACCCTCTTGGCTCAATTGACCGAGCCCGCGGCAAACGTCGATCGCAAACCACTCGTTCGTGCCGATGCGCCGGAGCAGGACCTCCCGCATCCCGGTCTGCGCATCGAAGGACCAGACGCCGTTCCTGGAGACGAGCGGAACGGGAAAGGGCCAGTTCTCCGCGCCGACGTAGAGGACGGTCCCGTGGCGCTCCGGAACGAGACGGTGCATCTCGCGGTATTTCTCGACGAATCGCTGGCGATCGAACTCGTCCTGCCTGTCGTCCCCCGCCGACAAGATCTCTTTGCCGGCTCCGAGGACCTGCGAGAGTCCCTGCTCGTCGCCGGCCTGGGCCGCCAAGTACAGCGCCTCTACGGCTTCGTCCGCGGAGGAGAAAGTCTTCTGGTTCGGCTGCTGAGCGCTAACCGACGGCGCGTAGGCCGCGACGAGGACCAATGCCAACGCTCCCAAGACCCGGTTCATGACTCGATTCATCGGTGACCTCCACCGCCGTGACCGCCCCCGCCATGAAATCCGCCGCCGCCGTGAAATCCGCCTGCAACGCTGCCGCCGTGGAACGCTGGACCGGCGCGAACGAAATGGTTGTGATCGATGAACGGGCGACTGTGCGAGACGAACTCGTGGTGGTCGAAGAGCACTAGTTGCTGCCCGTTCAGCGTGGAGTGCTGCTGCATCCAACGGTCTGCTTCGACTATTTCCGTCGGGAAGGTGGAGGCGGCCAGGATCTGCGCAACCAAGGCGTCCGGATAGAGTGCGATGGGTGCCACCAACTGCTGCAGCTGCGCGGAAGCTTGCTGGACGAGCGCTTCTCCTTGCACCGGCGGCGCTGGTTCGGCAGCTGCGGAAGCGTGCGAGTAAGAGACAAGGCACGCAAGAGTCACTGCTGCTTTCCACGATCTCATCATCGCCTCCCGCAGCCTGTCTCCCGCAGCCTCAAAGATCAGGCTGCAGATGCCTCCTGTGCACCCCGCGGGCCAACTGCCTTTCTGCGTAGCTCGCCTCGCGGCGCGGCCCGGGGCGCGCGGCACTGTCCGGCGGCTCAACAGTCGTCATAATCGAGCGTCACCGAATCGATCAGCTACCGGGTCCGGCCGCGAAGATGCCACGCAGCGGACGTCGAGTGAGGTCGCAGGGGCCGAGGCGGCGCGCGCCACCCTCCTGGCAGGGTTCACCACGGTCCGCAACCGACCGCGTGTTTGGAGGCGAGGACGTGGCGCGGAGGCCATCGCGAACGCCGTCGCGGCGGGCGTCGATTCCATCGAGCACGGAACGTTCATCGACGAGGCCAGCGCCCGAACGATGGTGGGCCCGGTTCCCCGCTAAGGGAGATTCGGATTCGGGGACTTTTCGCGACCAGTCCTGGAGGGCTGGTTGTTCGACGCTCGATGAAGTGGGCGGCCCTTCGGCTGCTCGCGAAGACTGGCGGAATTCTGCCGTGCGCTGCGTGAGGATCGGACGATGACCGGAACCGATCCAGCCGGCAATTCGAGCAACGCCCTCGAACTGCAGCGCGGTCCGGTCGACAAAGGCAGCGCATGCAGAGGCATGGAAGTTGCTGAGGTCTTCGTCGAAGGGCGTCCGTCGACGCGCCGGCGAGGAAGGCATCTGAGCGCGGCGCCCTCAACAAGGGGCAGGAGGAACGCGGGCGGACCTGATGCGGAGAAGAGGATCGTTCCAGCTCCACGGCATCGGCTCCCGGCAGCTCATCCTCGAGGGGCCGGTGGCCCTCGACGACGGCGGAGCCTTGTGGGACGCGTTGCGGCCGGCGCTGGCGCAGCTTCAGCCTGGCGCGCGGGCCACGCTCGATCTCTCGCGGGTCCCCCGGGCCGACGGCGGTTCGATGGCGCTGCTCGTCTTCCTGCGCGCGGAGGCGTCTGCCCGCGGTGTGCAGCTCGAGCTGGCCGGCGCGAACCCAGAGGTGCGGCAGATCCTGGAGTTGTATCGCGGCGACGTGCCGCCCAGCCTGCCGGAGCACGAGGGGCCGGAGGGGATGTTCGAGCAGGTGGGTCGCGAAACCCTCGCCACCGTCGCCGAGGTGCGCAAGGTGTTCGACTTCGTCGGGCGGAGCGTGCTGGAGGTGCGCGGGCTGGTGGGCGCGCCGCGCACCGGTCGCTGGAAGGATCTGCTCCCGCTGGTCGAGAGGGTCGGCGTGAACGCGCTGCCCATCGTGCTGCTCATCAACTTCCTGATGGGCCTCGTGATGGCCTTCCAGGGCGCTGTCCCGCTGCAGCAGTACGGCGCCAGCGTCTTCATCGCCGACCTGGTCAGCCTCGCCACCACGCGCGAGTTGGGGCCGCTGATGACCGCCATCATCCTGGCGGGCCGCTCGGGTGCGGCCTTCGCTGCCGAGCTCGGCACCATGACGGTGTCCGAGGAGATGGACGCGCTGCGCACGCTGGGCTTCTCGCCCTGGCGCTTTCTCGTGCTGCCGCGGCTGCTCGCGCTGACGCTGGTGATGCCTATCTTGACGCTCGTCGCCGACGTGATGTCCATCGCCGGCGGCATCTGGGTCGCGAGCGTTGCGCTCGGCGTTGGCCCCAGTGCTTGGTTCAGCGAGATGCGCCAGCGCATGGGCCTCTGGGACGTCTTCTCGGGACTGATCAAGGCCACGGTCTTCGGGGTCGCCATCGCGGTCGTCGCCTGCCAGCAGGGCTTCGCCACCTCGGGCGGCGCCGAGGGCGTGGGCCGCCGCACGACCTCGGCGGTCGTCTACAGCCTCTTTGCCATCATCCTCCTCGATGCGGGCTTCGCCGTTCTCTTCCAGGTGTTCGGCCAATGAGCGCGCGGCCGTTCATCCGCGTCGCCGGTCTCACCATGGGCTGGGGCAGGACGGTGCTGCTCAAGGACGTGTCGTTCGAGGTGCCGCGCGGCGACATCTTCGCCATCCTCGGCGGCAGCGGCTCCGGCAAATCCACGCTGCTGCGCTATCTGATCGGGCTCGAGCGGCCGATGAGCGGCACAGTGGAGATCGAGGGGCTCGGCAGCCCGCGGCTTTCGGTCGAACGGCCGCGGCTCGGCGTGATGTTCCAGTCGGGCGGGCTGCTCGGCTCGATGACGGTGGCCGAGAACATCGCGCTGCCGCTCGCCGAGTGGACCCGTTTGAGCGGCGAAGCCATCCACGCCATCGTCGACGCCAAGCTGCGGCTCGTGAGCCTCCCCGACGCGGAGGGCAAGTTGCCGTCGGAGTTGTCGGGCGGCATGAAGAAACGCGCCGGCATCGCGCGGGCGATGGCGCTGGAGCCGGAGTTGCTCTTGCTGGACGAGCCGTCGGCGGGGCTCGACCCGGTCATCGCGGTGGAGCTCGACGAGCTGATCCTCACCTTGAACCGCGGGCTGGGCCTCACGGTGGTGATCGTGACGCACGAGCTGGAGAGCATCTTCAAGATCGCGAAGCACTGCATCATGCTCGACCAGGCGTCGCAGGGGATCATCGCCCGCGGCGACCCGCGCACGCTGCGCGACCACAGCGACAATCCACTCGTGCGCGCATTCTTCAACCGGCAGGTGCCGCCCCCCGGCGGCCCCGATGCCCGAAGGGCAGGATAGCTCTACGGCCTCTCCCGCCAACTACTGGAAGCTGGGCTTGTTCGTGCTGATCGGCGTCGGCCTGGTGGCCGTCGTTCTGGTGGTCGTGGGGGCGCACTCGTTGCACCGCGATACCATTCCATTCGTCACCTATTTCGACGAATCGGTACAGGGGCTCGGCGTCGGCGCGCCAACCACGTTCCGCGGCGTGCCGCTCGGCTGGGTCTCGGCAATCCACGTCGCCCCCGACCACCGCCGAGTCGAGGTGGAGATGGAGCTCGAGCGCAGTGAGCTGCGCAGGACGGGCTATGCCGACAGCGAGCCCGCCCCGCCGCCGCCCGCCGATCTGCGCGCACAGCTCGGGTCGCAGGGAATCACCGGAGTGAAGTTCATCCTGATCGACTACTTCGATCCCAAGCACAATCCGCCGCCAGAGCTGCCCTTTCGGCCTCGCCGCCACTACATCCCCGCGGCAGTATCGACGCTGAAGAACGTCGAACAGGACGTGGTGCTCGCGCTCGATCAGTTGCGGGAGGTGGGCATCATGGTGGCCGGGGTGCTCGAGCGCATCGACGGCGTGATCGTCGATTTCCAGGGGCAGAAGATGCCGGCGCGCATCGGCGCGTCGCTCAGCGAGCTGGACCGTACCCTGCGCATGGTCCAGGGCACGCTGGGGCACGCCGACGTGGGGCGCGTGTCCAACAAGGCGCAGGCGACGCTCGACGGCATGATGAAGATCCTGGCGGATCTCGACCGGCTGTTTGCGCGGCTCCAGGACAAGAATGGGCTGCTCGCCAACGCCGAGCGGACCACCCAGCAGTTCGGCAGCGTGGCGCAGGGGGGGACCTCGCTGGAGGCGGAGGTGGGGACCTTGATTCAGCGAGTGTCGGAGGCGACGGAGTCGTTTCGAAGGCTGGCGGATGCCCTGGAGAGGGACCCGGATATGTTGATCAAAGGTCGTCGGGCGGGGAGGGCATACAAATGAGTCGGCCGCGTTGGCGGATCTCGCGCGGGGCGCTGCTGACGGCGCTCGCGGGGACGCTGACGCTGGGGTGCGCGGCGCTTTCGAAGTCGACGCCCCTCGAGATCCGGTACTTCACGCCGGAGGCCGAGCCAGCGGAAGCCCAGATCTCGCAGCCAGCCGCTGCGGGTGCGCCCACGGCCTCGCTGCGGCTGGGCCGCGTCGTGGGCGGGCCCGAGCTCGGCGAGGAGATCGCGTGGCGCGAGTCCCCCATGGAGGTCGGCTTCTACGACGACAGCCGCTGGACCGAGCGCCCCGAGGCCTACGTTGCCCGCGCGCTGGACCGCGCGCTCTTTGGCAGCGGCCGCCTGCGACACGTGTTGTCCGGCCCGGCGCCGGTGCTGGACGTGCGCGTGCTCGCGTTCGAAGAGGTTCGCGCGCAGACCGCCAGCTCGCGCAGGGCGCGCGTAACGCTGGCGGTGCTGCTGCACGACGACCGGACCGTGCTGCTGGAGCAGCGCTTCACGCACGAGGTGGAGGTGCGGGGAGGAAAGATCGAGCAGCTCGTGCAGGGTCTCGCGCTCGCGATGCACGAGGTCGTCGAGCAGGTCGCGAGGCAGACAGTGGCGACGCTCGCGCAGCAGCAGCCTACGACAGAGAATTGAAGCGGTTCGTCAGCGGCCGTCAGCGCAGCGCGAAGGTGGCGAACAGGTCCACGTCCGACGACAGGTGCAAGTCGTCGAATCGCCAGAGCAGGAGCTTCTCGCGCAGGCAGGCCGAGAGGGCCGCCGGGAGCGGCTCGGGTCCGCCGAGCTGGACCGAGCGCACCTCTCCCGACGCTGGCACCCGCAGCCGGACCGGCACCTGGCTGGGCGCTCCCGCGGGAACGGCGCAGGCGCGCAGGGCGGGGGCCCGGGCGAGGACCGCCGCGCGGACCCGCGCCTCATCGACGCCGGATTGCGCCGCGGCCGGCGGCGGCGGTAGCCGGCGGGCGGGGACCTTGCGCGGCGCGCTGGAGGTGGCGGCCTTCGCAGCGGGCGGAGGCGCCGGGGGAGGAGCTTGCGGCGGCGGCGCGGCGGCGGGCCAGAGGATCCACCCGAGCAGCGCGAGCCCCAGGATCGCGGCCGCTGCGGCGCCGGTTCGGTCGCGCTTCCTCCGCAGCGACGCACCAGGAAGCGGCCTGGTCAGGCGACGTGCGCCGACCATCCGCCGCGCGCCGCGCGGCAGTCCCGGCCGCGCCGGCGCACGTCGCGCCAATGGGCGCTTCACGGCTGGGCCGCCAGGAGTTGCGCCCAGCTGTTCGCGAAGGTGGCGAGCTCCACGGGGGCCTGCGACCCGAACGCGCGGCACAGGTCGAATCGGGTGGCGAGCCCCGGCTGGCGCTGCGACATCTGCTGGGCGAGGCGGTCGTAGAAGGTGAAGTCCGACGCCTCGAGCGAGTCGATGGTCGTCACCGGTAGCCCGGGCTCCGCCAGGCAGGCCTTCTTCATCTGCTCCGTCGTTCCGGTCTCCGGCGTGGCGAAGAAACCAAAACGGAAATCCGCCCGCTGCAGGACGACGGGACCGAACGGCGCCCAGCAGGCGATGTCCGCGGCGAGGGACGCCGCGGGATCTCCACAGCTCGCGAGCGGCGTCGGGCGGGCGCCGTGGTCGACGATGCCGACCAGCAGGGCGCCGGGGCGGGTAGCGAAAGGACCCGCCGGCGCTCCGATCGCGGAGAGACGCTGTCCCACGTCCAGGAGGCCGGAGGTGGCGCACCCCGCGGGCGCCGGGTTGTCGAGCGCGGACCGCGCGCTCAGCGCGACCGAGAGATTGCCCAGGGAGGTGAACCTGGCGTCGTGCGTCGACCAGACCAGCGCGCCGTCGTACAGCGAGACCACGGCGATGCCGCGCGGCGACAGTCTGGCGTCGCGAAGAGCGGCGGTGGTGCGCTGCACCAGATTCTGGATGGAGTCGGCGAGATTGGCGGTGCCGCGGTCGATGCGCACGAGCCACAGCTGCCCGGTGCCGCCGTCCTGCCCGAGGCCGCTGCCGGGGAACCCGCCATGGCCTCCCTGATCGAGGCTCTTGGTCCCGCCACACACCAGCGGAGGAGGAGGGGGCGGTGGACCGCTCGGCGGAGGTGGCGGTGGAGGGGGCGGCGGCGGAGGGACGCTCGCGACCGGCGGATCCTCCGGCGGAGCGAGGCACGCGGAGAGGATCGCGAGGCAGGCGGCGACGAAGACGGCGCGCATCGGTCACTCCGCCGCGAGCCGCGCTCGCTCGGCCGCACCGTTGGACCAGCCGCGCACCTCCGCGGACGGGATGTTCCGGCGCGCCGTCTCGTCTCGCAGACGGGCGAGGATCTCCCTCCGCGCGTCGAGGAACTCCGCCGCCGCCGGGGCGGTGCGCAGCCGCAGCTCTTCCTCCAGCTCGCGCCGGAGGCGCGTCGGGCAGCCGCCGAGCACCTTCTCCCGCAACGACGGGTCCGCGCCGGCGAGATAGGTCACCACCCGCGCGGGATCCACGCGGAGCAGCACGGAGGCGAGCACGTCGCCGGGAACACCGCCCAGCGCCGACTCGGCGACCAGCCAGCGCGCCGATCGGCCGTCGCCCTCGCGCCGGAGCCGCTCGAGCAGCACGTCCTGCTCGTCGCGCGCGAGCGAGTCGAGCAGGTCGCTCATCGCGCTCTCCGCCTGCCGCGGGCCGCCGCCCATGCGCTCGAGCCGCTCGCGCAGCTCGTCGGCGGCCGCGAGCGCATACGAGGCCTGTACCTCCGGCCGCCGGGCCCAGGCCAGCGCCAGCTCGCGCCGCTGCTCGGTGGACAGCTCCTGCAAGGCGGCCGCGCGGAGCCGGGACGGTGCGAACCGGACCACCGCGTCGAGCGCGCCGGGCGAGAGGTCGCGGCAAGCCATGGCGAAGGCGTCGGGCCGCACTCCTTCGAGGAACGCGAAGGCTCCGTCGGCGTTCTCGGAGGCGCGCGCGAGCCGCGCGCCGATCAGCCTGCCTTCCAGCTCCGAGAGCGCCGAGGGATCGGGAGCCACCCGGCCGACCTGCGCGGCCACCGCCGACACCGCCTGCGCGATGGCGCCATCCGACCCGAGGTCCTGGAGCAGGAACTCGCCCAGCTCGCGCACCCAGCGTGCCACCAGCTCGACCTCGCCGCGGATCAGCGCCTCCCGGACGACCGCGTTGCGGATGGCGCGCTCATCGGCGAGTGCCTTTTCCAGCTTGCGACGCCGCGACTCGGAGAACGCCGCCGGACGGGCCGCGCCGGCGCCCGCGGGATCCGGCGCCGGCAAAGGCTCCAGCTCGTAGGCCGGTTCTTGCGGGCGGCGCGCGGCGAAGTACAGCAAGGTGCCCAGCACCATCGCCACCAGCGCGAAGAGCGCCGCGGCGGCGAGGGCCGGCGCCTCCTCGAGGAGGCGGTCCCGCGCGGTCACGGACTTCGGCTCGGGCTGCGCCGCCGGAGGCGCGAGCGGGGTCTGCGGAGCAGGCGGCGGCGCCTCCAGGTGCGCCGGGTTGCGGACGGGAAAGGGCACCGCCTGCACGACGACCTGCGCCGGGACGCCCATCGCGCGCAAACGCTGCGTGACCAGGTCCCGCACCTTTCCGCGGAAGGCGGGCGGCAGCTTTCCGTCGAGCAGCACGGCCGCGCTCGCTCCTTTGAGGACCGGCGCCTTCAGGTCGCCGGGAGCGTCGAACCCGGGGTCCGCCGTTCCGACCGCTTCCTCCTCCACCCGGGCCTGCACGGAGAGCAGCACGCACTGCTCGGGACAGAGCGCGCGGAAGAGATCGGTCACCTCGGTCCGCGCCTTGTCCTCCGCGTCGCGCTGCAAGCGCGAAGCGGGCGTGAGCGCCACGGCCGCTGCTAGAAGGATGAACATGGCTACTCCACACGGACGACGACCCGCCGGTTGGCGAGGCGCCGCTCGTCGATGGTTCCCCGCACGTCGCGGGGCCGGGTGTCGGCGAACGCGCGAGCCGACAGCCGCTCGCGCGGGATGCCGCTCGCCTCCAGCGCCGCGAGCACGTTGATCGCCCGCTGCGAGGACAGCTCCCAGTTGGAATGGAAGTGCCCGGTGCGGATCGGTACTTCGTCGGTGTGTCCCTCGACCAGCACCGGCCGGCCCGGAAGCGCGCCCAGGAGCCGCGCCACTTCGGCGATGGCCCGCCGGCCTTCCGGCCGCACGTCCGCGGACCCGGAATCGAACAGCAGCGCGTCCTTGAACTCGATGCCGAGGCCTTCCGCATCGTCGCGCGCGATCACCCGATCGCGCAGCGCGGGGCTCTTCGCCACCATGTCCTCCACGCGCTCGCGCAACTGCTGCAGGGGCGCCGACTTGCTGCCGGAGATGGAGGCCGCGATGCGCTCGAACGCGGACTGCCGGAGCGGCACCGCCGCGATGATGAGGATGAAGAACCCGACCAGCAGGCTGAGCAGGTCGGCGTAGCTGATCAGCCAGAGCTCGTCCTGCTGCGGCTCGGCCGGCGCGGTGAGATCGTCCATGGCTACCCCAGCGCTCCGCCGGCCTCGATGCGCAGCTCGACGTGCCCGGCCGGGGACTCGAACAGGTTACGCACGTCGGCGACCGGCTTCCCCTCCGCGAGCAGCGCCAGGGCGCGGGTCAAGAGCCGCGCGTCCTCGGCGCAGGTCAAGGAGTGGGCGTGCACCATGCGCGCGAGCGGCTGGTAGAGGCCGTTCGCAAGCACCAATCCGTACAAGGTGCAGAGCAGCGCCAGCGCCATGGAGGGGCCCAGCTGGGTGAAATTGGAGAGGTCGCGCAAGAGCCCGATGAGGCCCAGGGTAGTCCCCACCAGGCCCATCGCCGGCGCCACGCGCGCCAGCGAGGTCAGCACGTCCTCGCTGCGCTTGAGCGACGACGACAAGCAGTACGCGGCCGCCCCCGCGGTCCGCTCGATCTCGCCGGCCGCGTATTGCCGCACCACCAGCGGAGCCAGTTGGCGGAAGAGCGGGTGGTCCGACGACTCGGCGATGGAGAGAGCCTCTGCCGGACGGCCGCGCCGGTGGTCGGCGGCGAATCGCGACAGATCGTCGTACAGCGCGGCCCGCGCGCGAGAGGGCGATCGCCGGATGGCGCGGAGCACCGCCCGCGCGGTCTCCCACAGCTCCTCGGGCCGGTAGGAGATGAGCGCCACGAACGGCGGCGCCAACACGAGCAGCAAGAGTGCGGGGCGGTGGAGGAAGCCCGTGAAGGTGTGGGATCCTTCGGTTGCGACCGTGGCCGCCAGCACCGCGACGAGGCCCAAGAGGCCGATGACGACGTGCATGCCTATTCCTCCTTGAGCGTCCGCAGCGCCTCGGCCACGGCGGGGTCTTCGGGATCGAGCGCGAGTGCCCTCTGCCACGACTCGCGCGCAAGCTGCGCCTTGCCCAGCTTCAGGTAGACGGAACCCTTCATCGCCTGTAGCCGCGGGTCCTTCGGATGTGAGGCTTCCAGGTCGACCAGCTCCACCAGCGCCAGCTCGTACCGGCGCGACGCGTACATCTCGCGCACCTTGGCGAGCGTTCCGAGATAGCTCTTCCCCGGGACCTTCGCGGCGCCCGCGAGTTTCACGCCGGCCGCGGGCGCCTTGGCGCCGGTGTCCGGCCTGGCGGCGACGTCCGGCTTGGCGGTGACGTCCGGTTTGCCGTCTGCCGCGGCCTTCGAGGCTCCCGGAGGCTCCCCCGCAGCCGCGAGCAGCTCGGCGTCAGCCGCGGTGGGCGACTCGAGCGGGCCGTCCAGCGGGATGCGCATCTCGTACCCGCCGGCGGACTCGGGCAGCTCCAGCTCCCACACGCGGTTGTGCTCCGCCAGCCGCAGCACGTAGCGCCCGTCCTGCGCCCGCGTCGCCGAGGCGGGTTGCAGCGCGCCCTGCAGCGCCGGAGCCGCCGGCTTGTTCTCCGGCCGCGGCAGCGGTTTCGTCTCGCGTCGCATTCCTTCCGGCACCACCAGCTGCTTGGGCTGCTGCGAAGCCGCGCAGGCGCAGAGAAGGAACAACGCCCAGCTCCTGTTCATGGCCATGTGAACCCCAGCCCCAGCTGCGGAGCGAATTCGCCGTACCTCGGGCCGTCCTTGCGGACCTGGAACGGCGCCACGTAGTCGACCATCGCGAAGGCCGTGACCCGGATGGCGGGCTTGAACCGCAGGCCAGCGCCCCCGTAGAAGCTGGTCGCGCCGGCGGTGAGCACCGCGCCCGCGTGCGTCACGAGCCGCACCTCGGAGGCGAAGAGCTGCGCCGATCCGAGGCGGAGCCGCAACACGCCGCCCACCAGGCCGGTCGAGAAGAGGGAGGTGTTCACGTATCCACCCGCCTCGATGCCCGCCTCGCCCGCGCCGTTCTCGCCGAACTGCTCGGTCAGCGCGTACCGTCCGAGCATGCCCCAGTTGAGCGAGCCCGAGGTGGACAGGGCCATCACCCCGAAGTCGGCTGCGTGGCTGAACCGCGGCCGCTGGTCGATGCGGTCCTGCAGCTCCTTCAGCCGCTTGAACCGCGACTGGGTGCGGTCGACGCCCCGGTAGAGCAGCGAGGTCTCCGGGTTCATCCGGTACTGCTCGGCGAAGGCGATCGAGGAATCGTCCGCGCGCACCAGCTCCACGTCCATGGCCAGGGTGCTGGGCTCGTCGAGCAGGGTGAGCGCCACGGTGAGGAGCGTTCGCGCCGCGTACTTCTGCGCCACGGCCGAGATCTCCTCCTTCCGGTTCACGCCACGGCTCACCACCCAGGCGCCGCTCTCCAGCCTCCCGCGGGTCGCCCAACATTCCACGCAGCGGAGCAGCGCGACCTCGGTGGCCCGGGCGACGGAAGCGGCCAGCCGCGCCTCCAGCACCGGAGCGAAGTCGGGGTTCAGGTTGTCGGACAGGCGGACGCGCTCCAGGAGGATGGGACCTATGCGCTGTGGCCCGAGCCGCGCGACGTCCGCGGCCAGCTCGTCGAGCATCTCGTCCAGGACGTCGTTCGCGTCGATCGTCCCGCCGTTCGGCGCCAGATACTTCTCGGTGGTTGCACCGGGCGCCTCCGGCCGTTTGCGGGACTGGATCTCCGAGCCTTCCGGGACGTCGGGGGCCGGCGAGGGCGCCTTGGGCTGCGCCGCCGGTGTGGCGGCCGGAGCGCCGGGCCCGGTCCACCGCGGATCGTCGCTCTTCATGTCCGGAGAGACGGCCTGCGCGACCAGCGCCGTGGCGAGGAGGGGAACGATCGTCATGGCGGTGGACCTCCGGCGAGCGTCGCCTGCGCGGGGAACCAGTCGCGCAGGCCGCCTTCGCCGTCCGGGATGGCGAGCAAGGAGCGCGGCTCGGGCCAGCTCACCTGGATGGGCGGCAGGTCCGGCACCGGCAACGGACTCGAGATTCGCACTACGCCGGCGGAGGCGGCGTTGCGGGTGCGCAGGGCGGCGGCAGCGGTGGACAGCTCGCGGGCGACGCTCCCCCCGTACTGCTCCGCGAGCGAATCGATGGCGGCCGCCGCCTCCAGCCGCAACGCGGGAGCCGCGGGGGCCAACGAAGCGAGCGCGCCGGCGAGCTCGGCCACGGCCCGTCCGCGCGCCAGCCGCTCGGACATGCGCGAGCCGTGAGCGACGGTCAGGCGCGCGAGGGATGCCTGGAACTCGGCGCGGTTCCCAGCGGCGAAAGCCATCTCTGCCTCCACGATCCGCGCCCGCGCACCCGAGCGGGGAATCGCCGCCGCCGCCGACCGTGCCACCTCGAGCGCGCCGGCGAAGAGCGCCCGCTCGGCGATCCGGGCGAACGCCTCGGCCGGATCGGACCACAACGCCGACAAGATCTCGATGGAGGCCCGGTCCAGCGGACGCCCGGCCACCGCTTCCAGGGCCAGATCGCGCGCGAGGTCGCTGCGCGCGTCGCGGGGGACGGCCGCCAGCGCCTCCTCGCGGCGGGAGAGCTCGATCAGCGCGCGCACCCGGAGGAGCCGCACGTGCTGGAGCAGCGTGCCGTCGGGACCGTCCACCGGCTCGGTGAGCTGCACGACCTCCGCCCAGCGCCCCTGCCGCGCGAGGTGGTCCATGGCCAGCGCGCGCGCCGGCAGCGACTGCGGGCCCGACCAGGCGCGCGCCAGGGCGACCGCCTCCTCGGGTCCGTCTGCCCCCAGCTGGAGGCGCAGCAGGGCTCCCCAATTCCGGAGGTGGCCGAGAAAGGCGGGATCGATCGCGCGTGCCTGCTCGCCCGCAGCGGTCTTCTCGCCGCGTGCGAGCAGGCGCGAGGCGCGGTGGTACGCGAACCGCGAAGCCGTCTCGGGGTGTCCGGCCGCGAGCAGCGCCTCGACGAGCCCCGAGTCGTTCTGGGTGGCGGGCAGGCGCGCCGGCTGGTCGCATCGCCAGCGCGGCGCTTCGACGAACCGGATCTCGCCGGTCCACAGCTCCTCCTCGTCAGGCCAGATGAGCGCGTTCGCGAGCGGCGGATTGCCCGGGTCGCGGCGGAAGAACTCCTTGCGAAGCACGTCGCGCCATAGGGTGTCCGACGATCCCGCCTTCGTGCCGAGGCGCCCGCGCCGGGCTGCCTCGATCCGCACCAGCTGGCGCAACGGATCGGGCGTCTCGAGGGGCGGCAGCGCTTCGCAGTCGCAGAACCGGATCAGGTCCTCGAACAGCGCCGCGTGCGGCACGGAGCGGCCGTCGGCCAGCTCCCGCGCGAGGGCGCCCAGGTCGCGCTCCCAGAAGGCGCCCGTGAACGGCGCGGCCAAAAGCCCTACGAGGAGCCCGATCACAGCTCGGCTCCGGCGGAGAAGAGAGGGAGGAACCCCAGCGCCGCTCCGCTGCGCTGGCGCTGCTCGAACGACAACAGGAGACCCAGGTCGAGTTGGAG
>WNFL01430721.1_pt2 | contig 22535 bp, 19 predicted proteins | sample 5400361 | NCBI WGS metagenome assembly WNFL01 (sample SAMN13153351, study PRJNA577476) | soil metagenome | isolation source: 40 cm soil on Douglas fir-dominated hillslope | place: USA:California | collected 2013-09-17
TGACGCGCCCCTTGTAGATGTTCCCGACGACGCCGCGCGCCCGCCGCCTCTCGATCTGCACCTCGGCGACGCGCCCGTCCTCGAGGACGGCGATGCGCGTCTCGCGGTCGTTCGTGGAGACGAGGAGCTCCTTCAGCATCAGACGTTCACGAACCGCCGGTAGGCGACGGAGAGCATCAGCCCCACCATCGCCCAGCAGACGATGAGCGAGGAGCCGCCATAGGAGAGGAAGGGGAGAGTGATCCCCGTCGTCGGAAGAAGTCCCACGTTCATCGAGATGTTAACAACCACCTGGACCGCGAGCCCCGCGGCGAGGAGGAGGACGAGCATGGAGCCTCCGCGGTCGCGCGCGTCCTTCGCGAGGGAGAAGGAGCGCGCGAGGAAGAGGACGTAGAGCCCCAGCACGAACGCGACGCCCAGGACCCCCCACTCCTCGGCCAGCGCGGCGAAGACGAAGTCGGTGTGGCGCACGGGGAGGAAGCCGAGCCGGCTCTGCGTCCCCTTCTCCCAGCCCTTGCCGAGGATCCCGCCGGAGCCGATCGCGATCTTCGCCTGCCGCACCTGGTAGCCCGCGCCGCGCGCCGCGAGGCTCGGGTCGAGGAACGTGCGGATGCGGTCCTTCTGGTAGTCCTTGAGGACGAACCAGGAGCCGCCGATCGTGAGCGTCCCAGCGACGATCAGGAGCACCCACCACCGGGCGCGAAGCCCTCCGAAGAAGAGCGCCGCGAGGAGCATCGGCACGTACGTGAGGGCGACGCCGAGATCCGGCTGCGCGAGGATGAGCGCGACCGGGATCGCCAGCGTGCCGACGAGCGCCGCGACCGTGCGGGGGCGCAGGTACGCGCGGTCGTCGTTCTCGAGGATCCAGGCGAGGAGGAGAGCGGTCGAGATCTTCGCGATCTCGGAGGGCTGCACCTGCGCGCCGCCGCCGAAACGGATCCACGACTTCGCGCCCGCGATGCGATGCCCGAAGAACGGCAGCCAGACGAGGGGCACGAGCGCCGCGGCGTAGAGGCCGGGCGAGTACTGGAGCAGGAAGCGGTAGTCGACGGCGACGAGGACGCCCGCCACGAGGAGCCCGAGCAGCGCGAAGACGCCCTGGCGCGTGCCGAGCGCGGCGCGCGGCGTCGCCGCCGTCGTGGAGATGACCATCGCGATGCCGATCGCCGTCAGCGTCATCGCGAGGCCGAGGAGCTTCAGGTCCAGACGCCTGGGGAGGATCTCCGCGAGGCGGGACAAACGTAGCTGCTATGAGTCCGCGCGCGCAGTGAGCGTCGCGGCGACGGGCATTGCGGGGCGGTCCGCGTCGGCGCGCAGCGCCGGCGCGGGCTCGGGGGCGAGGAGACGCGGCGCCGGCCCGGCGGGCCGCTTCAGGTAGAGCGCGGCCATCTTCGCGGCGAGCGGGGCCGCGGCCGTCGCGCCGTGCTCGCCGTGCTCGGCGAAGACGACGACGACGATCTTCGGGTCGTCCTTCGGAGCGAAGCCCGCGAACCAGCCGTGGTCGCGGAGCTGCTGCGGGAGGAGGTGCGCCTTCTTCGTGTCCTTCTGTCCGACCACCTGGACCGAGCCCGTCTTGCCGCAGAGGTCGATGCCGTCGACGCGCGAGGAGTACGCCGTGCCGCCCGGCTGGTTCACGACGCGCCAGAGGCCCTCCACGATCTCCTCGCGCGCGCCCGGCGGGAACGGCACGGCGTCGGCCGCGGCGGGCCGATAGCCGTAGCGCTCGCCCGTCCGCACGTTCTCGCCGACGTGGAAGAGATGCGGCACCGGCAGCGCGCCGTCCCTGTTCGCGAGCCCCGCGAACGCGCGGGCGACCTGGACGGCCGAGACCAGGAGCGGCCCCTGCCCGATCGCGACGGAGATCGTCTCGCCGAGGTACCACGGGTGCTTGCGCACGGCGAGGCTCCATTCGGGCGACGGCACGATCCCCGCCTTCTCGTGCGCCATGTCGATGCCGGTCGTCTTCCCGAAGCCGAAGGCGCGCGCGGCGTCCGCGAGCCCGTCGATGCCGACGCGCTTTCCCATCGTGTAGAAGTAGACGTCGCACGAGACCTGGAGCGCGGTCTTCAGGTCGACGGAGCCGTGGCGGCCGTGGCAGCGGAACGAGCGCCCGTAGAACGTCGCCGCGCCGTTGCAGAAGACGCGCTCCTTCGGGTCGATCCCGTGATTCAGCGCCGCGTACGCGGCGAACGCCTTGAAGACCGAGCCGGGCGAGTAGACGTTCTGCAGGACGCGGTTGTTGAGCGGGTGGTTCTCGTCCTCGATCAGCGCGTCCCACTCCTTCGACGTCACGCGCCGCGTGAACATGTTCGGGTCGAACTCGGGCGCGGAGACGAGCGCGAGGATCTCGCCCGTCTTCGGGTCCATCGCGATCGCGCTCCCGACGCGGTCCTTGAAGGACTCCTCGGCGAGCTGCTGGAGCGGAAGGTCGATCGTCAGGTAGAGCTTGTTGCCCGGGAGCGGGTCGACCTTCCCCGACTCGCCCACCTCGCGCCCGAAGGAGTCGATGACGACGGAGCGCGCGCCGGAAGTGCCGGCGAGGAGGTCCTGGTACGCGGCCTCCACGCCCTTCTGCCCGATCGACTCGCCCGGCCGCACCTTGCCGGCGTGCTTCTCGAGCTGGTCCATCGTCGCCTCGCCCAGGTGCCCCAGGAGGTGCGCGGCCACCTTCCCCTGCGTGTAGACGCGGCGCTCGGCCGTCTGGACGACGAACTCGGGATGCTCGAGCCCGTGCGCCTCGATCGCGCCCACCTCGGCGAGCGTCAGGTTCTCCTGCACGACGACCGGAACGAAGTCGTAGCTCGCGCGCTCGCGCTCGCGGCGGCGCAGCTCCTCGAGCGGGCGTCCGAAGAGGCTGGAGAGGAAGCGGAGCGAGCCCTCGAGGTCCTTCGTGTCACGCCGGTAGAGGAGGAGCGTGAAGGCGGGCTCGTTCTCCGCCAGCACGGTGCCGCTCCTGTCGAGGATGAACCCGCGCGGCGCCGTGATCGGCACGGAGCGCTGCTTGTTGCTCTCTGCCTGCTTCGCGTACTCGTCGCCGTGGAGGACCTGATGGAACCAGTAGACGCCCATCAGCATCGCGAAGACGATCCAAGCCCCGACCGCCATCCGGTCGATCCGGTAGAGCACCGGGCGGCGGTCCTCGCGGGCGCTGGAGATCATCTTCGCCGCGGATTCTCTCGCAAAAGAGGCGCCGGACCGGCGGCGCCGGTCACACTCAGGACAATCGTCGCCGGCGCCGGGCTTCTCGCCGAGCGCGCCAGGGGACCCGGGAGGCGTGGTGGAGGGCCGCCCCGACGAGCCCGGTCGCTGCCGCGCGCCAGGCGAGCGCCTCCGGCCGGGGGGGAAGGAGCTGGCCGCGCAGCAGCCAGAGGAGGACCAGGAGGATGCCGCTCTCGAGGAGGACGGCGCCCGAGAGGAGGAGGCCGACGGCGAGCGGCTTCTCGACAACGGTGCGCGCCCCGAGCGTCGCGAGGAGGTAGCCGATCAGGATCTTCGCGAAGGCGTGGAGGCCGAGGAGCCGGGCCGGCACGGTCAGCGCGTCCTCGGTCAGGCCCGCGAGGAGCCCGGCGAGCATGGTCAGGATCGCCGCGCCCCCGCGCGAGGCGTCCGCCACCGGGTAGAGGAAGAAGTCGGGCGAAGCGGGCAGGCGCGCGGCGGCCGCGGCGATCGTGCAGGCGGCGGCGAGGACCGTCCCGACGAGGACGCGGAGCGCCTTCATCGCCTCGGCGCCGGCGGCTGCTCGGGGATCCCCTGCGCCGACGGGACCGGCGGCAGGACGAGGATGAGCGACTCGTGGCTCGGGTCGGCCGCCACCGCGACCGGGAGGCCGAGGAAGAGCGAGGGGCCCCCGCGGCGGATCTCGGAGATGCGCCCGACCGGCAGGTCCTTCGGATAGCGGGACGTAGAGGACGCCGACGCCCCCGCCGTCTCCGTGGGCGACCGCGGCGCGCCCGCCGCGGACGAAGAGGACGCCGACCGCGGCGGTCGAGTCGGAGAGCAGCTGCACGCGCGCCGAGTGCGCGCCGGTCGCCACGACGCGCCCGAGGAGCCCCGCGGGGGAGACGACCACTCCGCCCGCCTCGAGTCCGTCGTCGCCTCCCCGGTCGAGGAGCGCGGAGCGGAACGTGCCGGAGGACTGGAGCGCAATGAGGTGCGCGGGGCGCGCCTCGGGCGGCAGGTGCGGGGTGACGCCGAAGAGCTCGAGGAGGCGGCCCTTGTCGCGCTCCGCGTCGCGCAGCCGCAGGAGGTCCGCCTCCAGCTCGGCGATCCGCGCGCGGAGCTCGCGGTTCTCGCGCACGAGGCGCGCGTGCGTCGAGCCCCACTCCCCGACGGCGGCCGCGCCCGCGCGCGCCTCGCCGGCCGCGACGAGGAACGGCGAGGCGAGGTCGAGGAGCCACTTCTCGCCCGCCGTCATGCCGTTCGGGCGGCGCACCTGGATCGAGAGGACGACGAGGCAGGCGGAGAGGAGGAAGAGGAGGACGGCCTCGGGGCGCCGCGCCGTGAGCCTCGCCGACACGTCCGCCTCCTAGTCGAGCGAGATCTTCCGGAGGAGGTCGACGTCGGCCAGCATCGCGCCTGTGCCGAGCGCGACGGACGAGAGCGGCTCCTCGGCGATCGCGATCGGGAGCCCCGTCTCCTCGCGGAGCCGCTTGTCGAGGTTCTTCAGCATCGAGCCGCCGCCCGTCAGGACGATCCCCTTGTCCATGATGTCCGCGCTGAGCTCCGGCGGCGTCTTCTCGAGGGCGACCCGGACCGCGTCGAGGATGATGCCCACGGTCTCCGCGAGAGCCTCGCGCACCTCGGCGTCCGTGAGCGTCAGGGTCTTCGGCACTCCCTCGACGAGGTCGCGCCCCTTGATCTCCATCGTGAGCGGCTCGTCGAGCGGGTAGGCCGAGCCGATCTCGATCTTGATCTGCTCGCTCGTCCGCTCGCCGATCAGGAGGTTGTAGCGGCGTTTGATGTACTGGATGATCGCCTCGTCCATCTCGTTCGAGGCGACGCGGACGGACTTCGAGTAGACGATGCCGGCGAGCGAGATGACGGCGACGTCCGTCGTGCCGCCGCCGATGTCCACGATCATGTTCCCGGTCGGCTCCGTGATCGGCAGGCCCGACCCGATCGCCGCCGCCATCGCCTGCTCGATGATGAAGACCTCGCTCGCGCCCGCCTGCATCGCGGAGTCCTTCACGGCGCGCTTCTCCACCTGCGTGATGTCCGACGGCACCGAGATGACGATCTTCGGGCGCACGAAGAGCGAGCGCCCGTGCGCCTTCTTGATGAAGTAGTCGAGCATCCGCTCCGTCACCTCGAAGTCGGCGATGACGCCGTCCTTCATCTCCTTCGCCTGGCTGCCGACGGCCTCGACCTTGTTCGTGATCTTGTTGACGGCGACGATCGAGGGCTCACGGACGACGATCCCCCGCCCCTCGGCGAACACGAGCGTGTTCGCGGTGCCGAGGTCGATGGCGAGGTCGTTCGAGAAGATCGAGAAGAAGGATCGAAAAGCCAAGAGACGTCCCTTTCGACCGTGGAGTGTACGGAAGAGGCGCCATCCCCCGCGCCTTCTTCGTCAATTCGTCTGGATGAGCACGTTCTCCTTGCGCACCGTCTCGTTGCCCGACCCGTCGCTCGCCTTGACGACGATGGTCGAAAGGCCGTCGCGGTCCATCGAGATCATCTTCCGGAACGCCCCCGTCGAGTCGAGGTCGGCGGGCTCCCCGTTCACGGTGACCATGGCCCCCGGCTCGGTCTTCCCCGAGACCATGACGAGGTTCCCGATCACCTTCGAGCGCTCGAGCACGAGGTCGGGCGGCCGCTTGTCCGGCGACCCGCTGGCGTTCCCCGAGACGACCTTGAAGCGACGCGCCGCCGACCACTCCGACGCGAGATTCGCCTTCGAGAGCGCGGCCACGCGCCAGAAGAAGGAGCCCTCCTCCGTCACGTTCACGACGGCCTCGGTCTTCTGCCGGTCGTTCAGGTCGACGATGATCGAATCGGGGATGAAGAGCCGGCTCCGCGCGATCTGGAGGCGGTAGCGCGACGCCTCCGGCACCCGGGACCAGCGGATCGAGACCTGCTCGGCGCGCCTCAGGTCGAGGACGACGTTGTTGTCGGGCGCCGCCGGGGAAGGGGTGTCGGGGAGGCGGATCTTCGGGCCGAACCCTCCGCCACGCGCGGAGGCCACGACGCGCTCGTGCTCGGCGATCGTCACCTTCTCCCCTTTCTCGGTCGAGAGCGTCGCCGAGCCGCGGTAGGTCGAGACGCCCGTCGCCCTCGAGGGGTCGACGTCGACCCCGACGCTCGACTTCGACGCGATGTCGGCGGTCGCCGCGTCCGTCCTCACGATCGAGCGCGTCCCCTCGCCGGTGTTCGTGTCGATGACCCCGACGACGAGCTTGATCTCGGAACGGTGCTTCTCTTCGCCCGGCCCGCCGGCCGGCACGAGCGAGCTGCGGTGCACCTCGAGGAGCGATTCGGGCTTGATGCGGTACAGCGTGCCGTCCGCCGCCATCACCTCAGCGAGCCCCGTCGGGCCGGTCTTCAGGAAGTCGCCGTCGAAGAGCTTCATCCCGACCTTCGCCGCCTCCCACGTCGCGCGGTTCGCGCGCTGCACCTCGACCTTGCCTCCGGTGTCGACGATGTTCGCGTCGCCGCGCAGCGTCGAGATGCCGCCGAGCATCTGGCGCGCGATGGACTGGGCGTCGAGCGCCTGCGAGATCGCCTCGGTCGGACGCCCCTTGAAGAGGGCCGACTTCGCGCCGGCGAGGCGCGCGGCGGCGACCTCCATCTCGTCCTTGAGCCTCGCCGCCTCGGGGAGCGTCCGGCAGCGCGCGATCAGCTCCTCGCCGCTCGCGATCTCGCGCTGGGCGCGCTTCGTGACGTCCTGGTCGCGAGAGAGGAGCGAGTGCACGCCCCAGACGACTCCGCCCGCCACCAGGAGGAAGACGACGAGCCACTTGCGGACGCTCTCCCTCGAGATGTAGTACCAGTCGAGCTCGATCTCGAGTTTCGGCCGCGGCTTCTTCGCCATGTGGGGGGATCTCGGCGGAAACGGTTTATAGCACAGGGGATCGGCGGCCTTTACCGGTGCGGGGCGGTGCGCTACTCTCCCGGGTTCCGCGCCCGCGGGATACGCCTTCCGGAGTCGAGATGCTCAAGACCTTCCGCGAGAACTTCAAGCACCTCCAGTGGATCCTCTGGATCGTCATCGCGATCTTCGTGGTCTTCGTGTTCGTCGACTGGGGGATGGGCTCGGCGGGACGATCGGGCGGCGCGGGCGACACCGAGGTCGCCGCGCGGGCGGGCGACATCAAGATCTCCGTCGCCGACTTCACGCGCGAGTACCGCTCGACCGAGGACCGCTACCGCTCGCTCTACGGGAAGAACTGGAGCCCGGACCTCTTGAAGGCGATGAACCTCCCGGAGCAGGTCCTGAACACGATGATCGACCGCCGCCTGATGCGCGAGGAGGTCTCGCGGCTCCGCCTCACGGTGAGCGACGACGAGCTCTCCGCGCGGATCCTCGGCGTGAAGGACAACAAGGGGAGCCTCGTCTTCGTGAAGGACGGGACGTTCGTCGGGGAAGCGACGTATCGCCGGATGCTCGCCTCGATCGGGATGACCCCGGAGGCGTACGAGGCGCAGACGCGCGACGAGATCCTCCTGCAGAAGCTGAACAGGTTCTTCACCGAGTCGACGTTCGTGAGCGACGAGGAGGTGGAGAAGGACTTCACGACGCGGAACGTGAAGGCGAAGATCGCCTACGTCCTGAAGCCGGCGGGCTCCGCTGCGCCGGCCGTCTCCGACGCCGAGGCGGAGGAGCACTTCCGGAAGAACACCGCCTCCTACCAGCTCCCGGAGAGGCGCAAGGCGAAGTACCTCCTCGTAGAGACGGGGAAGGTGAAGCCGCAGATCGCCGTGAGCGACGGCGACGTCGCGAACGAATACAACGCGAACGCCGACCAGTACCGCCACCCGGAGGAGGCGCACGCGCGGCACATCCTCTACAAGTCCGACGGCACGCCCTCGGGCGACGCGGCGGCGAAGGCCAAGGCCGACGCGGCGGTCGCGAAGGTCAAGAAGGGCGGCGACTTCGCCGCGCTCGCGAAGGCCGAGTCGGACGACCCGGGCTCGAAGGCGAACGGGGGCGACGTCGGCAGCTTCGGCCGCGGCCGGATGGTGAAGGAGTTCGAGGACGCGGCGTTCGCCGCCGAGCCGAACGCGATCGTCGGCCCGGTGAAGACGAGCTACGGCTACCACGTCATCCAGGTGCTCGGCAAGACGCCGGAGCGCGTCCAGCCGCTCTTCGAGGTCTCTGCGCAGATCAAGAGCCAGCTCCAGGAGAAGAAGGCGGCGGACGAGGCGAAGCGGATCGCCCGCGACCTCGCGGACCGGCTCGCGAAGATCCCGAAGCCCTCGGACGACCAGCTCCGGAAGCTCACGAGCCCGGTGATCTCCCTGAACGAGACCGACTGGCTGGCGCGCGGCGACGCGCCGCAGGGGCTCGGATTCGTGCCGGCGTTCACGAAGGCCCTCTTCACCATGCAGCCGGGAGACGTGTCCGAGCCGGTGACGACGCCGCGCGGCGAGGCGCTCGTGAAGCTGACGGACGTCAAGCCTCCCGGCCCGCCCACGTTCGCCGAGGCGAAGCAGCGCGTGATCGCGGACCTCGCGAAGAAGAAGCAGGACGAAGAGTCCGTGCAGGCGCTCACCGCCGCGATGGCGCAGGAGCCGACGCTCGAGGGGATCGCCTCGAAGACCGGGCTGAAGGTCGAGACCCCCGAGTCCTTCGGCAAGAACGCGCCGATCCCGGGCCTCGGCGCCGCGAGCGCCCTCTCCGACGCGGCGTTCGCCGCGAACGTCGGCGACGTGCGCGGGCCGATCGTCGTCCCGGAGAAGGGCGCGGTCGTCTTCCGGCTCGTCGAGAAGACGCCGTTCGACAAGGCGGCGTACGAGGCGCAGAAATTCCAGATCAAGGATTCGCTGCGGTCGCAAAAGGCGAATAGATTGATGCAGGCGCTGGTGGCGCGGCGGCGGGCCGAGATGAAAGTCGTCGTCAACCGAGAATTGCTGAGCCGCTTCACGGGTTGAAGTGATCGCCCGCCTCTCGGGCACCCTCGTCGAGTCCAGGCCGGACCGCGTCGTGCTCGACGTGAACGGCGTCGGGTACGACGTCGCGATCCCGCTCGGGACGTTCGCGGTGCTGCCGGCGACCGGCGCGCGCGCGACGCTCCACGTCCACACGGTCGTGCGTGAGGACGCGTTCCTTCTCTACGGGTTCGCGACGGCTTCGGAGAAGGACGTCTTCGAGAAGCTGCTGAGCGTGTCCGGCGTGGGCCCGAAGGTCGCGCTCACGGTGCTGTCCGGGCTGCCGATTCCGGAGCTCGTGTCGGCGATCGCGACGCAGAACGCGAGGCGCCTCGCGACGATCCCCGGCATCGGGAAGAAGCTGGCGGAGCGTCTCGGCCTGGAGCTGAAGGAGAAGATGGCCGGCCTCGGGCTCGGCTCCGTGCCCGCGGACGCGCCGCCGACCTCCGCGGCCGAGGACGCGATCGCGGCGCTGAAGAACCTCGGCTACCGGCCCGCGCAGGCGGAGGCGGCCGTCGCGAGCGCGGCGAAGGAGGTCTCCGCGGACGACCTGAGCGCGCTCCTGCAGGCCGCTCTCAAGGGGCTCGCGAAGTAGGCGACAATCGTCCGTCTCAAGATGGACGAGCGCATCCTTTCAGGAGTCCTCCAGTCCGACGAGATCGAGCCGGACGTCACGCTGCGTCCGCGCGCGCTGCCGGAGTTCATCGGGCAACCGAAGCTGAAGGAGACGCTCGGCGTCTTCCTCGAGGCCGCGCGGCGGCGGCGCGAGCCGCTCGACCACGTCCTCCTCTTCGGCCCGCCGGGCCTCGGCAAGACGACGCTCGCGCACATCATCGCGAGGGAGATGGGAGCGCAGATCCGCGTCACCGCGGGGCCCGTGCTCGAGAAGGCGGGCGACCTCGCCGCGATCCTGAGCGACCTCGCCGCGGGCGACGTCCTCTTCATCGACGAGATCCACCGGATGCCGCCGGCCGTCGAGGAGATCCTCTACCCCGCTATGGAGGACGGGAAGCTCGACCTCGTGGTCGGCACCGGCCCCGGCGCGCGCACCATCGAGCTCGCGCTCAAGCCGTTCACGCTCGTGGGGGCCACCACGCGGGCGGGCCTCCTCTCGCAGCCGTTCACGTCGCGCTTCGGGATCACGCAGCGACTCGACTACTACGACGTCGAGGCACTCGCGACGATCGTCGGCCGGTCCGCGGAGATCCTCGCGTGCCCGGTCGAGAAGGACGGCGCGCTCGAGATCGCGCGGAGGAGCCGCGGCACCCCGCGCATCGCGAACCGCCTGCTCCGGCGCGTGCGCGACTACGTGGAGGTGGGGGGCGAGCCCTCGATCACCTGCCCCGCCGCGCGCTCCGCGCTCGACAAGCTGGAGGTGGACGGGCACGGACTCGACGAGCTCGACCGGAAGATCCTGACGACGCTGATCACGCGCTTCGGCGGCGGTCCGGTCGGCCTGTCCGCGCTCTCGCACTCGATCGGCGAGGACAAGGGCACGCTCGAGGAGCTGTACGAGCCGTTCCTCCTCCAGTCGGGCTTCCTGCAGCGGACGCCGAAGGGCCGCGTCGCCTCGGCCCTCGCGTACCGCCATCTCGGTCTCGAGCCGGGCGGGCCGAAGAGCGGGTTCCTCTTCGGGTGAGATCGGAGGGCCCGCCGAGGAAGGGTCTCCTCGTCTACAACCCGCGCGCCGGCTCCCGCGACCGCAGGGAAGCGATGCGGGCGGCAGTCGCGACCGCGGCGCGCGCGGGGCTCGCGCTCCTCCCGCTCGAGACCGAGCGCCGCGGGCACGCGACCGAGCTCGTCGAAGCGCACATCGCAGAGGGACCGGACCTCGTGGCGGTCGGAGGCGGCGACGGGACGCTCGCGGAGGTGGCGGCGGCGGCCGAGACGCTCGATCGCCACTCGACGCCGATCGCGCTCCTGCCGACGGGGACCACGAACGTGATCGCGCGCGAATACGGCATCGGGCGCTCCCTCGCCGAGGCCGAGAAGCACCTCCTCTCGAGGAGGACGCGCCCGCTGTCCGTCTTCCGCGCGTGGAGCGGGCCTCCCGGCGCGTCCGCTTCCCGCGCGAGCGTCCTCTCCGTCGGCGTCGGCTTCGACGCGCGCGTCATGTCGCGCGCGGTGCCGCTCCTGAAACGCCTCTTCGGCCGGACGGGGATCGGCTGGACGGCGACGGTCGAGTGGCTGAGGTACGAGTTCCCCGAGATCGCCGTCGAGGGCCTCGACCCGGAGGGGCGGCCGTTCTCGGCCGAGGCGACGTTCGCCGTCGCCACGAACACGAAGCGCTACGGCGGCGAGCCGATCCTCTCGCCTTTTGCAGACCCCGAGTCGCCGCTCCTCGAGCTGGTCCTCTTCTCGGCGCGCGGACGCTGGCCGCTCATCAGGTTCTACGGCCGCCTCTCGCGGGGCCGCGCCGAGCACCTGGAGATGGCCGGGGTCGAGCGCCGTCGCGTCTCCGAGGTGACGGCTCGGTCGCTCGCCGGGTACGAGCTCGAGGTGCACGTCGACGGCGACGCCGCGGGCACGACGCCCGTCTCCGTGCGACCCGCGGGCCGCATTCGCCTCGTCGTGCCGGAGGAAACGTGACGCTCTTTCGAGAGTCTTGCTATCGTCTGCGGGGGAACCCTTGCTGAAACGATGACGGACAAGAGGGTCTTTCCGCGGCTGAAGAAAAGGCTCGTCGTCGAGTTCAGCGTGGACGGCGAGTCGCACACGGGGTTCACTCACGACGTCTCGTACACGGGCTTCTTCGTGGTCGCGACGCGCCTCCCGCCCCCCGGGACGGCGGTCCCGGCGGTCCTCCACCTGCCGAACGGAAAGAAGATCTCGCTCACGGGGAAGGTCGTCCGCGCCCGGCGGGTGCCCCCGCAGCTCCGCGACACGATGGTGAACGGGTTCAGCCTCCAGCTCTCGGGATACGTGGAGGAATACACCCGCTTCGTCGAGTCGATCGCGTGACGGCGGGTGGCGAAGTTCCAGGCGCCGCCGAGGCACGGCGCGTCGCCGAGGAGGCGCGCGAGGCGGAGTGGCGGGCGCCGGTCACGCCGTTTCCCGAGGCGCCGCCCCGCCCGGAGTTCGAGGCGTTCCTTGCGCGAATGGAGCAATTCCTCCGCGAGGCGGTGGACGCCGACGCGATCGACCGCGAGGGGAAGGTGCCGCGCGAGGTGATCGCCCGCCTCGCCCGGATGGGCGCCTTCGGCATGAAGATCCCGAAGGAATACGGCGGGCTCGGCTTCACGCAGCGCGAGTACTGCGAGGTCATCAAGCGGATCGCGAGCCACGACGCGAACCTGATCGCGCTCCTCTCGGCGCACCAGTCGATCGGCGTGCCCCAGCCGGTGAAGCTCTTCGGCACGGAGGAGCAGAAGCGGAAATACCTGCCCCGGTGCGCCGCGGGCGCGGTCTCCGCGTTCGCGCTCACGGAGCCGGACGCCGGCTCGGATCCCGCGAAGCTCTCCACGACGGCGGCGCGGACACCGGAGGGCGACTACCTCCTGACCGGCGAGAAGCTCTGGACGACGAACGGCACGATCGCCGAGCTCTTCGTCGTGATGGCGCGCCATCCGGACACCGGGAAGATCTCGGCGTTCGTCGTCGAGCGCTCGTGGCCCGGCGTCGAGGTCGTGCGGCGCTGCCACTTCATGGGGCTGCGCGCGATCGAGAACGGCGTCGTCCGCTTCACGAACGTGAGGGTGCCGAGGGAGAACCTCCTCTGGCAGGAGGGCCGGGGCCTGAAGCTCGCGCTCGTCACGCTCAACACCGGGCGCCTCACGCTGCCCGCCTCGAGCGCCGCCGTCGCCAAGCGGGCCCTCGAGATCTGCCGCACGTGGGCGAGCGAGCGCGTGCAGTGGGGGCAGCCGATCGGGCGGCACGACGCGATCGCGCAGATCCTCGCCGACATGGCCGCGACGGCGTTCGCGATGGAAGATACGGGCGACCGCGACATCCGTCTGGAGGCGGCCGTCGCGAAGATGTGGAACTCGGAAGAGGGGTGGCGCATCGTCGACCAGCTCCTCCAGGTGCGCGGCGGGCGCGGCTACGAGACCGCCGACTCTTTGAAGGCGCGCGGCGAGCCGCCGATCGCGGTCGAGCGGATGCTGCGCGACTTTCGCATCAACCTCATCTTCGAGGGCTCGTCCGAGATCATGCGTCTCTTCATCGCTCGCGAGGCGCTCGACCGGCACCTCGCGGCCGCCGGCGACGTCGTGAACCCGAAGGCGAGCGTCTCGCAGAAGATTCGTGCGCTCCCCCGGATGCTCGGGTTCTACGCGGCGTGGTATCCGGGCCGCCTGCTCGGCTGGGGACGCTGGCCGCGCTACCCGGCCTGGGGCGCTCTCGCGACGCACGTCCGCTTCGCGGAGAGGACGACCCGCCGTCTCGCCCGGACGATCTTCCACCTGATGGTCCTCCACGGCCCGAAGCTCGAGAAGCGCCAGGCCCTCCTCTTCCGCGCCGTCGACATCGGGGCGGATCTCTTCGCGATGACGGCCGCGCTCTCACGCGCCCGCGCTCTCGAGGCGTCGGGCGCCGCCGAGGCTCCGCGAGCCCGCGAGCTCGCGGACGTCTTCTCGAGGAGGATGCGGCGCCGCATCGGCGGCACCTTCACAGCGATCCGGGCGAACGACGACGTCCTGAAGTACGCGACCGCCCGCCGCGTCCTCGCCGGCGAGCACATCTGGCTCGAGCGCGGCCTGGTGGCGGCCCCGATCGTGGAGAACGAAGGCGTCGCCGCCCTCCGCGAGATCGCCGAGGCGGTGCAGTAGGGCTCAGCCTCCGGTCGGCAGCTTCGTCCGGTCGCAGTCGTCGCTCGTCGTGGTCTCGCACAGCAGAGACAGGATTGCCAAGAGAAGATCCATGGAATCTCTCCTCGTCCGCCCCGCGTCTGCGGGGCGGGAGGGAGACGAAGCGCTTCGGTCGCCCTATTCACAGAGATAGACAGTCGCGGAGGGCCGATTGACCCCCCTCGAGGGTGAGAGGACCCTCTTTTCGGTGGTTCCGCCGTCAGGACGCGACGAGACGAATCGAGCGGTAAGGAAAGGCCGTAAGCTCGCCGGGCTCGCCTGCGGCGTCCAGGTACTCGCGCACGTGCGCGATGAGGCGCGCGTCGAGGTCGCCCCGGTCGAGGCACGTGAAGAGCTCCTCGAACGCGGGCGACGCGTCGAAGGGGAGCCTCTCGCGCCGCAGCTCCTCTACCGCCGCGCGCATCTCCGGCTCGCGTCCGAGGCGGGCGAGGCACTCCGCCACGTAGAGCTGCGCGAAGAGATAGTCGTCCGAGAAGCCGCCCTCCCGCGCCTCGCGGGCAAGCTCCCGGAACGAGTCGAACGCGCGCGCGAGGTGTCCGCGCCGGAAGTCGATCTCGGCGAGCCCGTTGCGTATCACGTGGATGCTGTACGCGAGGCCCTCCCGGCGCGCGAGGGCGAGAGCCCGCGCGTACGACGTGCGGGCCTCGTCGAAGAGCTCGAGGTGCGCGAGCGTCGAGGCCTTGTTCACGAGCGCCGTCGTGACGACGTGCGTGTCGCGCTCGGGGTCGAGCTTCTCGATCGCTTCGTCGAAGAGCGGCAGCGCAGCGCGGTTCCTCCCCTTTTGCGCGAGGAGCGTCGCGTAGGCCGAGAGCGCACGGCCGACCCAGTGCTCCTGGCCGAAGCGGGCGAAGACCGACGCCGACGTCTTCAGGAGCCGCTCGCCGTTCTCGTAGTCGCGCTCGAAGCTCGCGCAGTTCGCCTCGAAGAAGTCGCAGAGCGCGGCCTCGAAGTCTCCGGCGGTGAAGTCCCCGCGGAGGACGGCGCGCGCGCGGTGCACCGCCTCGCGCGCCTCCGGCGTCCGGCCGAGGCAATGGAGCGCCTGGCACGAAAGGAGGAGCGCCTCGGCGGCGGCCCGCGCGGGAGGCGGCTGCGAAGAGACGAGCCGCTCCGACTCAGATTCGAGGGCCCGGGCGAGCTGGAGGCACCGCGCCGGATTGCTCGGCACGAGCCGCGCGGCGCCCTGTGCGACCCCGACGAGGAGGAAACCGTACCAGGGCTGGCGGCGCTCGCGCGCGAGGAGCGCGAGCGCGTGCGGGAGGCCGCCCGGCAGCGCGGCGACCACCTCCTGCGCCCGTCGGCGTCCCTCGGCCGCGTGGTGGTAGACCGCTCCGCGGTTGGGCTCGCCGGCGGCCGCCGGCGCCTGCAGCTCCCTCTCGATCGCGTCCTCCTCGAGAACCCCGACGGCTACGGTCGCGAGCTCCTTCAGCTTTCGCGCGCACGTGACGCAGCCCGCGTCGACGTGCGCGCGGGCGGCGCTCTCCCCGTCGCGGCCGGCGGCGACCTCGAGGAGCTCGACGAGCATCGGGTGGGGCGTCAGCTGAGGCATTGCCGCATCTTTTCCAGGCATCGGTTGATCCTCTTCCAGACCGTCTTCTGCGAGTAGCCGTTCTGGACGGCCGTCTCGGCGAGCGGCCGGTCCTCGAGGAAATACGAGCGGATCAGGTCGCGGCAGCGCGGCTCGATGCGCCGGAACGCGCCGGAGACGGCGCACGCCGCCTCGATGCGCCCCGCGAGCGCGCCCGACACCGGGTCGGGGAGATCGCAGTCGGGCTCGTCTCCGCTCAGGCGCTTTTTTCCGAGGAGGATGTTCCGGCACGCGTTCAGGAACGACGCCTTGATGTACGCGACGGGGTCCCGCACGCGGGCGTCCTGACCGAGGACGTTCGTGAAGACGCTCTGGACGGCGTCCTCGGACTCCTCGCGGCGAAGGCGGAACCGGCGGATGCCGAGCGAGATGAGACGCGGCCGGAGCGCGGCGTCGAGGGCCTCCCAGTCCCACCCTTCGGGGGCGGCCGAGGGCTCTTCCGTGAGCCCGATCAGCGTCGGGCTCGACGGCGACTCCACGGGCCGGGGGAGCTCCATCGAATGTGCCTGCTCCGCCGGATTATGTCGCAAACGCGCTCGGGGGGGTCAAACGCATCGCTTTCGATTGTCTTTCCCTTCGAACGGGAGCGCGCCCCGGTTGAGACAGAAGGTCCTCGAGGTTCGGGAGGTGGAGATCGTCGTCCTCGCGGACGCCCGGCTGGAGGTCCGCGCGCGCGGGACCGTTCCCTCGCTCGGCTGGAGCGCCCCCGAGCTCGTCCCCTACTCGACGATCGCGCCGGCCCGCGACGGCATCTACGACGTCGACTTCATCGCGGAGGCTCGGGACCGCGGCTCGCCGTCCGTCATCGACGTCCTGATCGCCGAGGTGTGCCTCGCGCTGCCGAGGGGGGTGAAGGGGATCCGCGTCCACGCGTCCGGCAATGCGATGGTGGGGATCCTGGCGGAGGCGAGGAAGCGAGCCGATGGATCGGCGGAGGCGGAGCGATGAAGTCGGACTCTCAGACCGGGGGCGGACCGCCCGCGAAGAGGTGGTTGATCAGATAGAAGACGTCCGCGACGTCGAGCCTCCCGTCGCCGTTCGCGTCGCCGGACCCGTAGACAGGCGGGCCGCCGGCGAAGAGCCTGTCGATGAGGAAGAAGACGTCGCTGACGTCGAGAGAACCGCTGCCGTCGACGTCTCCGTGCATCCAGGAGCGAAACCAGCGACGCGACGCCGGGTCTCCTTTCCAGAACGCGAGGAGCATCGCGCCGACCTTCGTCTGTCCCGAGGTCGACGGGTGTGTGCCGTCGGCAGCGAGGTCGGAGCGCAGCCAGACGAGGCCGTCGGAGCGCGCCGTCGTCCCGTTCGCCCACGGGTACGCGGCCCAGGAGAGCCAGGGAGCGCCGGCTGCCGGGTCGAGATCGCCGGCGCGCGCGTCCGCAGGGCCGCCGCGCTCCTGCGCGATCTGCGCCGCTAGGACCCACCGCACCGCCAGGGCCGACTCGTACGCGTACGGCTCCGGGTTGAGGATCGTCGTCGCGTACCCCGCGTATATGCGGCTCGAGAAATAGACGATGCGAAGGTGCGCGTAGCGCGTCTTCAGCGCGCGGACGATGCTTCCCATCTGCGCGACGAGCGTGTAGGCGTCGGCTCCCGCGGAAGGAAGCGAGACCGTCGGCTCCGGGTTCGCGACCTTCACCCACGCGGCCTGAACCTGCGCCTCCGTGGCGCCGGCGTTCGCGAGGTCGACGTCGCGGATGCGGGCGTACTCGGGGCTCGAGGCCGACGTCCAGTAGCTCGCGGACTTCCCGCCGCGCGCGCCGTTCACGAGCGTCAGGGCCGTGTGGTCGACGCCCGCGTCTGCGAGCGCCTGCCCGACGAAGCTCCACGATGCGCACGGCGTCGTCCCCACCGCCGAGCAGAACTCCTGGGTCGTGTTCGACATGCCGATCGAGAGGAGGACGATCTTGCCCCCGAGGCTCGGGTTGCCCGAGACGTCGAGAGGCTGGATCGCGTCCGAACGCGCGAGCCCGATCGCGAGGTGGTCGGCGGGGACTTCGTTCGAGCCGTTCTCATAGAGACCCCCGGCGAAGCCGAGGTACGTGCCGGTGGCGAGGTCGGAGAGCGGCGTCGTCGGCTGGGCCGAGGCGGGGATCGCCACCCCGAGGATCGCGACGACCGCGAGGAGACGGAACCGGATGAGGCTCATCACGAGCTGGACGCCCCGATGCGAGGGGAAGTCTACGCGCGCGGCGTTCAGCGCCGGCCGCCGACCTCCGCCCGGAGGAGCCTCAGCCGCGCGTCGAGCTCCTCCGGCGTCATCGACGCGTACTTCGCGGGGAGGAGCCTGCGGCTCGAGGTCTCGAAGACGGCGAGGAGCTCCATGTACTCGAGGAGCTCGACGTCGCGGCTCGGCGGCGGTGACGCGCGCGTCGCCGCTGTCCGCGCGCGCGGCGTCGTCGTTCGCGAGGAGGATGACCGCCTCGACGTCGGCGTTCGAGTAGCCGACGAGCTTCCGCGAGAAGCCGTCGCGGATCGCCACGAAGTCGACGTCGGTGACGATCTTGTTCTTCCTCAGCTGCGCGCGCGCGACGTTCTCGACCTCCTCGGGTGTCTGCGAATACAGGAACGGGATCTTCCGGTCGAGGCGCCCGGCGCGCTTCAGGTCGACGTCGAGCTTGTCGGGGCGGTTCGTCATGACGAGGAAGAGGATCCGCCCGCGGTTCGACGTGTCGGACATGAACTCCTTGATGCGCGCGATGACGCGGCTCGAGGTGCCGCCGTCCCCCTCGGAGTCGGTCGAGCCGAACGCGCGGTCGCCCTCGTCGATGATGACGACGACCTGCCCGATCGCCTTGATGACGTTCAGGATCTTCTCGAGGTTCCCCTCTGTGGCCCCGACCCACTTGCTCCGGAAGTTCTTGAGCTTGATGGTGGTCAGGCCGCATTCCTTCGCGAACGCCTCCGCGACGAACGTCTTGCCCGTCCCCATCGGGCCGGTGAAGAGGATGCCCATCGGAACGCGGCTGGTCTTCCCGTCGCGGATCGAGTCGGCGATGACGGCGAGGTCCTTCTTCACCTCGTCCATGCCGCCGACGACCTCGAAGCCGTGCTCCGGCTCGACGAACTCCACGAGGCCGAAGCACTCGCGCTCCAGGATCTCGCGCTTCCGTTTCGCGATCAGCTTGTCGGCCTCGCGGCGCGCGCGGTCGGCCGGGCTCTCGTTCTCGGGCGGCGGCTCGGCGGCGCCGGGGGCGAGGAGCTTCTTCACCTCCTCGCGCGACATCCCGAGCGTCAGCGTCGCGAGCTTCTTCGCGCGCTCGGCCGCGTCGGGGGCGCCGCCCAGGATCTGGACGATGAAGGCCTCCCTCTCGGCGCGGTCCTCCTCCGCGGGCGGCGGCGGCGCGAGGATCGAGGCGATCTGGACGACCTTCAGGCCGGCCGTGATCTCCGCGTATCGGTCGGCGTCCTTCTCTGGGAGCCGCGGGTCGGCGAGGCGGGCGGCCTGCTTCCGCGTCTCGCGGTCTGGCATCGGGACGTCGACGACCGCGACGCGCGGGTTCGAGACGAGCTTCGGCGAGAGCTCGGAGAGGTTCTCCGCGACCACGAGGACGACGTTGTCACCCTTCTCGATCTCCGGCAGGAACGACCAGCGGTGGAGCGTGACGATCGAGGCCCGGTCGGCGTCGGCCTGGAAGGCCGGGTCGCCGGCGGGCGCGAGCGTCTCGCCGTACTCGATGACGACGGCGGTCTTCGTCGACGTGGTGACGAGGCGCTCGAGGCCGGTCAGGATCTTCTCCCGCTCCGAGAGGAGCAGGAGCTCGTCGATGCCGCCGGCCGTCTCCCGCGCGCGCTTCGCGAAGCGGACGCCCGTCGCCAGGTTGTAGAGCGCGATCGTGTCCTTCGAGTCCTTGAGCAGCACGTCGCTCAGGAACTCGGGGAGCGCGAGCATCCGCGAGCCCGTGCAGACGGAGTCGTAGACGTTCCCGTGGAGGATGAAGATCGACGCCTCGCCGCGCAGGTAGCGGCGGCGGAGGTCCTCGGCCCAGGCGGGGAGAGCGCGCGCGTCGGCCAGCTCAGACCTCTCCGACGGAGCTCAGGAGCCTCTCCGTCTCGTGCGTCGTCTCCTGGATCGCCTCCACGCCGTCGAGGAGCTCGTCGAGCTGGCCGGACAGCTCCTGCGGCGATTGCATCGTGACGATCTGGTCCTGGATGAGCTGGAAGGAGTTCTCGATGAGGTCGAGCTGGCCCTGCGCGACCGTCAGGTAGCGGCGGATCTCCTTCATCTTCTCGAGGCGCTTCAGGAGGATCGCGAGGTTCTTCCGCGCCAGGTCCGTCTCCGCGTCGTCGGGCTTACCGTTCCGCACCTGCGCCTCGTACCGCCGCCGGTCGCGCTCGAGCGCGCCGAGGTCGACCGACTCGAGGTACTCGTGGTAGCGCGCGCAGGTGACCGTCATGTCGACGAACGCCGAGACGAGGCGGTCCGTCTTCACGAGCTCGTTCTTCAGGAGCTCGCCCGTGAAGGACGGGTTCTTCGCCGCCTGCGCGCGGATGTCCCGCTGCTTCCTGACGAGGGTGTCGACGCGGGCGCGCTCGTCGGCCGAGACGCCCGCGAGGCGCTGCGCCCGCTCCTGCGCGTCGAGCGCCTCCTTCACCTTCGAGAACCTCGGGTCCCACAGCAGGTGGCGCAGGCGCTTGCTGTCGGGCGCGTGGAGGAGCCAGAGCGCCTCGGCTCCGCAGGCGGCGAGCGCGAGGACGGGGTTCAGCGTGATGCCGGCGGCGGCGAGGAGCCCTCCGAAGAGCGAGATGTTGTACGGGTTCGCGAACGCCATCTTCAGGTAGGGGCGCCTCTCGAGCGCGCTCTCCGCCAGGCTCTTCGCCGTGTCCGAGATCGCGGACGAGAAATCGGGCGGCTTGACGGCCGGCTTCTGGGCCGCCGCGGGCGGCGTCGGCGTGCGGGGCTTCTCGAAGACTCCCACCTTTTCGTCTTCCGTCAGGCGGGAGCGTAAAGCAAGTCGAGGAGCTTCTTCTCGACCGCGCGGAACTCGTTGGAAGACTTGAGCGCGATGTCACGGTTCGCGAAGAATGGGACGTCGACGCGGTGGAGGATGCGCGCGGGGCGCGACGTCAGGACGTACACGGTGTCCGCCAGGTAGACGGCCTCCGAGACGTCGTGCGTGACGAAGAGGATCGTGTTGTCCTCGCGCTTGGAGACGTCGAGGAGGAGCCCCTGCATCCCCCAGCGCGTCTGGGGGTCGAGCGCGCCGAACGGCTCGTCCATCAGGACGACGCGCGGCCGGTTGATGAGCGTCCGCGCGATGGCGACGCGCTGCTTCATGCCGCCGGAGAGGTCCTTCGGGTGCCGGTCCGCGAAGTCGAGGAGGCCGACCGCCTTCAGGTACTTCTCGGCGTCCGTGCGGCGGTCCTGCGCGGCGATCCCCTGGAGCTTCAAGCCGTACTCGACGTTCTCGCGCACCGTCAGCCAGCCGAACGACGTGTACGCCTGGAAGACCATGCCGCGGTCCTTGCCGACGCCGAGGACCGGCTCGCCGTCCACGAGCACCTCGCCTTTCGTCGGCGGCAGGAGGCCAGCCACGGCCTTCAGGATCGTCGACTTGCCGCACCCCGAGGGCCCGAGGAAGACGACGACCTCGCCGACGCCCGGCTTGTCCTCGATGTCGAAGGAGACGTCGCGCACCGCCTCGACCGAATCGCCTTGGCGCCCGACGTACGTGACGCAGAGGTCCCTCACGCGCAGCTTCGGCGCCGGCCCCGAGAGGTCCGCCCGATACGTCCCCTTCTTCCCGGCGCGGTCGACGGTGACGGCGACCGTGCCCGGCTCGCCGCCCTGCGGCGTCTTCCCTTCCCCAGCGTTCTCGCTCACGCGGGCGCCACCTCGCGCCACCGGAAGAGGAGCGACGACGCGGTGCGGATCGCGAAGTCCGTCAGGAGCCCGATGCCGCCGATGACGAGGAGACCCGCGAACGACCACGACGCCTTCTGGTGCGTGCGCGCGAGCTCGACCATGTAGCCGAGGCCGTGCTCCGGGTTCACGGCCTCCGCGAGGATCACGTACGTCCAGGAGATCGCGTTCATGACGCGGAAGGAGTCGAAGATCTCCGGCAGCGCGGACGGCAGGAGCACCGTGCGGATCACCTGCAAGCGGCTCGCGCCGAGCGTGAGCGCGGTCTGCACCAGCTCCTCGGGCACGGCTCTGATCGCCGACACCACCACGGGCAGGAGATAGACGAAGACGCCGAGGAAGAGGAACGCGATCTTCTGCTTCTCGTAGATCCCGAACCAGAGGATGAGGAGCGGGATGAACGCGGAGATCGGCATGTATCTCAGCGGCGCCACGATCGGCTCGCAGAAGCGGTTGATCGGCTCGAACGCACCCATCAGGACGCCGAGCGGGAGCGCGAGCGCGGACGCCAGCAGGAAGGCCAGCGCGATGCGCCGCGTCGACACGAGGATCGCGGTCGCGAGGTCGTGCTGCACGAAGAGCTGGATCGTCCCCTTCACGACCTCGGTCGGCGACGGCAGGAAGTCCGCCGGCGCGATGCCGCCGTACGTCAGCACGCACCATCCGACGAGGACGAGCGCCGGGGCGACCAGCCCGAGCGCGAACGCCGTCGAGCGTGGGAGCGGCGCGCGGAGCTCGAAGAGGCCGCGACGCCGGCGCGGGGCGGCGGCCTCGCGCGCCTCCGCCGCGGCGTTCTCGTTCGTGGGCGCGGGCTTCGCGGCCACGGTTCAGGCTCCCCGGGAACGCCCCAAGATCACTCCGTCGCCAGCACGACCTTGATGTCCGTCCTCCGGTTGAGCTGCCTCCCCGCCTCCGTCGCGTTCGCGGCGACGGGGTTCTGCGAGCCGCGGCCGATCGTCTGGAACCTCTCGGGCTTGATGTTCGGGAAGTTCTTCAGGACGTAGTTCTTGACGGCGAGGGCGCGGCGGTCCGAGAGCGACATGTTCACGGTCGCCGCGCCGGTGGCGTCGGTGTTCCCCTCCACGCGGAGATACGTGTTGCCGAACGAGGTCATGGTCTCGCCGAGGGCGTCGAGGACGAGGTACGAGCCTTCCATGATCTGGTCGGAGCTCGGCGTGAAGTGGATCTGGATCTG
>WNFL01433781.1_pt1 | contig 22530 bp, 18 predicted proteins | sample 5400361 | NCBI WGS metagenome assembly WNFL01 (sample SAMN13153351, study PRJNA577476) | soil metagenome | isolation source: 40 cm soil on Douglas fir-dominated hillslope | place: USA:California | collected 2013-09-17
ACGTTTACTCACGACTGTGGCGCCGTCAACTCAAGTCAACTATCTTCAACCGGTTACGGCACTTGGACATACTCCATTGCGGCTCTCCGAACTGCTGACACCCGACCGCATCCTGGTCCCCATGCGGGCCCAGAGCAAGGAGGGCGTATTGCGGGAATTGGTGGAGCTGCTGGTCGGGGCGAATGGGGCAGTCCCCGATGTCCTGCAGGCGGTGATGGAGCGAGAGCGGCAATTCCCAACCGGCATCGGGTACGGCGTAGCCGTTCCACACGGGAAGACGCCCGCCCTCGCCAATCTCGTCGCGGTCGCCGGCACGTCGCGCTCGCCTGTGCCTTATGAAACGGTGGACGGCGAGCCGGTGCGGTTGTTCTTCCTGCTGGCCGGCCCGGAGTCGCAGGCGGGCGCACACGTGAAGGCCTTGAGTCGTATCTCGCGGCTCGTGCGGCGCGAGGCGACCCGCGCGCAGTTGCTCGCGGCCACCGATGGGCAGGAGTTCTACCGCATGCTGTGCGATGCGGAGCGGGGCGCGGGAGGGGGGGGAGCATAGACGCATCTGTGACTCGGACAACCCTGCGGACCCACCGTTGCGGCGCGCTGCGCGCCGCCGACGTCGGACAACGCGTTCGCCTGGGGGGCTGGGTCCACCGCCGCCGCGACCTTGGAGGCATCGTGTTTCTCGATCTCCGGGATCGCGACGGACTCGTGCAGGTCGCCGTCGGCCCGGGATGGGCCTCGCCGGAAATCGTCGCCCGCGCGCAGGCCGCGGGGGCGGAAGCGGTCCTGCTCGTCGAAGGCGAGGTCGTGGCCCGCCCGCCGGCGATGCGCAACACCGAGCTCGCGACCGGCGAGATCGAGGTGCACGCCACGATGCTGCGCGTCGCCGGCCCGGCCGAGACGCCCGCAATTCCGGTGGCGCGCGGGAAGACCGAGGAACTGCCGGCCGAGGAGCTGCGCCTCAAGCATCGCCACCTCGACCTGCGGCGGCCCGAGCTGCAAGCCAACCTGATCCTGCGCCACCGGCTGCTGCAGCGAGCGCGGCGCGCACTCAGCGAGCTCGACTTCCTCGAGATCGAAACGCCGATCCTCACCAAGCCGACGCCTGAGGGCGCGCGCGACTATCTCGTCCCGTCGCGCGTGCACCCGGGCGAGTGTTACGCGTTGCCGCAGTCGCCGCAGATCTACAAGCAGCTCCTCATGGTTTCGGGGTTCGACCGCTATTTCCAGATCGCCCGCTGCTTCCGCGACGAAGACCTGCGCTTCGATCGGCAGCCCGAGTTTTCGCAGATCGACATCGAGGCCTCGTTCGTGGGGCAGGACGATGTCACCGGCGTGGTCGAGACGGTCCTGGTGGCGCTGTGGGACGAGGCCGGCCAGAAGATCGCGCGCCCGTTTCCGCATCTCACGTGGCGTGAGGCCATGGAGCGCTACGGCACGGACAAACCCGACCTGCGCTACGACTATCCCATCAGTGACTGGACGACGCAGGTGCAGCCGCTCGCCGTGCCCTTTTTCCAGAGCGCGACGAACGGATCGCGCGTCCGCGGCATTGCGGTGCGGGGTGGTGGCACCTTATCCCGCAAGGACGTCGATCAGCTGGCCGAAACCGCGAAGACCCACGGCGCGCCCGGGTTGGCGTGGGTCAAGCGCCAAGGAGAACAGGTCGCGGGCTCGGTGGGCAAGCACTTCACGGCCGATGCGCTCGGCCGCATCGGCGTCGGCGACGGTGACGTCGCGCTCATGACGGTCGGCCCCGATCGCGTGACGTCGCCCGCGCTCGACAAAGTCCGCCAGGAAGTCATTCGGCGGCTCGCACCACAGCCGAAGCTGGCGCATGCGTTCTGCTGGGTCGTCGAATTCCCGCTGTTCGAGCCCGATCCGGAGACGGGGAAGCCGGTCTTCGCGCACCACCCGTTCACCTCGCCGCATCCGGACGACGTGAGCAAGCTCGAGAGCGATCCGTTCGCCTGCCGGGCGCTGCATTACGACGCGGTCTACAACGGCAACGAGCTGGGCTCGGGCTCGATTCGGATCACAGATCCGGCGATTCAGCGCACGGTCTTCACGCATCTCGGACTGTCGGCGCCCGATATCGAGGCACGGTTCGGCTTCCTGCTGACGGCGCTGGCCGCCGGCGCGCCACCGCATGGGGGATTCGCCGTGGGCTTCGACCGCGTGGCCATGTTGCTCGCGGGCGCGGGCTCGCTGCGCGACGTGATCGCGTTTCCGAAGACAACCACGGCGCGCGCGCTGTTCGAGGGTGCGCCGGCGGCGGCACGGCCCGAGGATTTGGCCGCCCTTCACATCAAGGTGGTGCCATGAGCGACGACGTCGTCCACCGGCTATCCGTGGAAGGCGTGGATCCGCTGGCGTTGGCCGGCGTGAACGATGCCAACCTGCTCGAGCTGGCGCGCCGGCTGGGCGTGCGCGTTTCGCTCCGCGGCGACAATCTGTCGCTCGCCGGTCCCGCAGCCGCGATCGAGCGAGCCGGTGCGGTGGCACAGGCACTCATCGATCTGGCGCGGATGGGCGAGAATCTCGACGTGCACGACGTCGAGCGCCTGATCTCGGACGAGGCGCACGGTGAGCTGGGCCGCGGGGGAACGGGAACGGGGGCGACCCCGGACCCGGTGAAGATCATTCTCCCGGGGCTGCGCCGCGTCATTCAGCCGAAGACCACGGGGCAGCGCGAGTATCTCCGCTCGATTGCCGAGCACGACATCGTCATCGGGATCGGCCCGGCGGGTACCGGCAAGACGTACCTCGCGGTCGCGGCGGCAGTGGACGCGCTCGCGCGCAAACGCGTGCGCCGGATCATCCTGGCCCGGCCCGCCGTGGAAGCCGGCGAGAATCTCGGGTTCCTCCCGGGCGATCTCCAGGAGAAAGTCGATCCGTACCTGCGGCCGCTGTACGACGCGCTCGAAGACATGATGCCGCGCGAGCGCGTGCAGAAGGCGCTCGAGACCCGCATGATCGAGATTGCGCCGCTCGCGTACATGCGCGGCCGCACCTTGAACGACGCGTTCGTCATTCTGGATGAGGCGCAGAACGCGACCGGGATGCAGATGAAGATGTTCCTGACGCGGCTGGGCGTGAATTCGCGCGCCGTGATCACCGGCGATAAGACGCAGATCGACCTGCCCAACCGTGAGGACTCCGGCCTGCTCCAGGTCGAGCGTATCCTCCCCGGGATCGAGGGAATCGGCTTCTGCTACCTCGGCGACGGCGACGTCGTCCGCCACCGGCTGGTGCGCGACATCATTCGCGCCTACGCCGAGGACGCTCAGGGTTGAGATGAAGCTCCCGACGCAGGATCAGGTGCGCTATCACGTCGCGCGCTGGCTGTGGGTGCCGGCGCTCGCCCTCGTCGTGCAGCTCGCCTTCCCCTCGAGCTCGGCCGACGTCGCGCCGCTACTCGAGCCCGGCGCACGCGCCGATAAGGAGATCGTCGCGCCGTTCAATTTCGTCGTCAACAAATCCGAGGACGAGCTGCAGCGTGAAGCCGAGGAGCTCGCCGCCTCGGCGAAACCGATCTACGAGTTCCGCCAGCGGACCTACGACAGCATCGCGACTACGATGACTGCATTCTTCGCCGCCATCGATGCCGCGGCCGATCAAGGTCCGCAGGCGATCATGCGCGCGGCGGCCGAAGTCGGCGCGCCGGTGACGCCGCAGGAGGCGGCCTATCTCAGCAAGGGCGGGAAGCGGCAAAAGTTGCAGCAAGCGCTGCAGCGGTTGTTCGATCGCACGCTGGCACAGGGCGTGGCCGGCCCCGGCGTTCTCCAGGGCGAGCAGTCGCGCGAGCTGATCGTGCGGCGCGGGACCACGGAATCCTCCGTGCAGCGCGATCAGGCACTGACGTTCAACCAATACATGAACCGCGCCCGGACGTTGCACCCCGATCCCGGCTCGAGCGTCGGGGACGTGCTGTACATCAAGCTGCAGCGCCAGTTCTTCCGCCCGACCCTGATTCCAAAACCGCTGGAAACGGAACGGCGCCGTAACGAGCTGCGGGGCAGCGTCGATCCGAGCAAATACATCGTGCGCTCGGGCGATCGGATCGTCGGGGCCAACGAGGTCGTGACGAGCGAGGCCCACGAGCGGCTCGTGACGCTGCACCAGGAGCTCCTCCGGCGCGGCGCCGCGACGACGTACTCGATCCGCGGCGTGATCGGGCCGCTCCTCCGCGACTCGTTGATCATCGCAATCTTCTGGGTCCTGCTGGTCTTCTACCGCCGCGAGACGTACCGCGATCTGCGGCAGGTCGCGCTGATCGGCGGGCTGTTCGGGCTGCTGCTGGCGCAAGCCGGGTTCGTGGCGCGTTTCTACCCTGCGCACCCCGAGATCATCTTCATGCCGTTCCTCGCGATGATGATGACGGTGCTGTTCAACGGCAGAGTCTCGATGATCGCCGCCATGATTCTGGCCGTCGTGATCGGGCAGCAGCCGGTCTTTCACGACGTACCGGGGACATTCCTGTGCGTCGTCGGCGGCGTCACCGCGGCATTGTCGGTGAAGACACTGCGCAGCCGCAGCAACTTCTACGCACCGGTGTTGATCATCGCGGCGGGATACCTCATTGGGGCACTCGCCCTTGGACTCTCGAGTGGTTGGCCGATCGCGGAAATCGGCCTCCGCGGTTTGTGGGGGGCGCTCAACGGTCTGGTGTCGGCGGGACTCACGTTCTTCCTGCTGCCGGTCGCGGAATCGGTCACGCACATCACGACGGATCTCACGCTGCTCGAGCTCTCGGATCCGAGCCGCCCGCTGCTGCGCCGCCTGTCATTGGAAGCGCCGGGGACGTACGCCCACAGCGTCGCGATGGCGAACCTCGTCGAGGCGGCGTGCAACCGCATCGGCGCGAACGGCCTGCTGGGCCGCGTGGGCTGCTACTACCATGACATCGGCAAGGTCAGGAATCCACTGTACTTCGTGGAGAATCAGATTCCGGGGAACAACCCGCACGACCGGCTGAAGCCGCTGCAGTCGGCCCAGATCATCAAGGCGCACGTCACCGACGGCCTGGCGCTCGCCGCCGAGGCGCATCTGCCCGATGCGGTCGCCGCGTTCATTCCGGAGCATCACGGCACCACGGAGATCACCTACTTCCTGGACAAAGCGAAGAAGATCGACGGCGGCCAGATCCGGGATCCGAAAGACTTTGTCTATCCCGGCCCCAAGCCGCGCTCGATGGAGACCGCGATCTCCATGATCGCCGACTCGGTCGAAGCGGCGCTGCGCGTCCTCGAGGACCTGACGCCGCAGAAAATCTCTGAGGCGATCGCTCACATCGTGCGCACCAAGGTGAACGCCGGCCAGTTCGATGAAGCCCCGCTCACGCTGCAGCAGATCGAGCAGGTGAAAGCCGCCTTCATGGTCGTCTTGAGCGGCATGTACCACAATCGCATCGACTACCCGGAGTCCAGTGGCGGCATCAGTGCGGCCTGGCACTCGGCGGCCGCGCGCTGACCAGCTGATGCGCGTCGCGAAGCGGGTGTTGGCGTGGGAACGACATCACGCTGCTCTCGGCCGCGGCCATGCGGCGGGTCAACCGCCGCGCCACCGGGCGCCGCGGCCTGACCGACGTGATCGCCTACGCCCTGCCGCAGCCGGACGGCCGCGTGCTGGGTGATGTCTACATCTCCCCAGCCGCCGCGGCGAACGCCGCCGGGAACGGAGCCGGGTTGCAGGAAGAGCTCGTGCGACTGGCCGTTCACGGCACGCTCCACGTCCTGGGCTTCGATCATCCCGCAGGCACGGGGCGCACCCGGTCACGGATGTGGCGGCTACAAGAACGCTACGTCAAACGACTCCTCCGCTGATGCTCACCGAAGCGGCACTGCGACTCATCGGGCTCGTCGTCGCCATCAGCGCCGGGGTGTGGGCGGCGCTGCTGGCGCTCGGCGAGGAAGCGGCGGTCGGGGAAGCGCTGCACACCCTGGGCGACGCACCGCCGATCGCCGCCGAACGGCGCGTGCCGCTGCATCGCGCACTCCACATCGCACGCCTGGCGCTCCTCGTGCTCGGTGCGGTCGCGACCGCGAACGCGGTGGCGTGGTGGACACGGCCGTGGGTGGAAGCCATGGTCACCCTCGTCGTCGGTACCGTGCTGCTGTTCATCGTCGGCGATGCGCTGCCGCGCAGCGTGGCGCAGATTGCCCCGGAGGTGTCGGAGGCGGCGTTGCCGCTGGCGCGCCGCACGCTCGCGCCGTTCGGACCGCTGCTGTGGCTGCTCGCCTGGGCCGATCGCGGACTGCACGCGATCGTGCACACGCCCCGGCCGTTGCAACCGGACCTCGGCGTGGCGCAGCGCGACATGCTGCTCGGCGTCTTCACGCTGGCCGATACGACGGTGGTTGAGGTCATGACGCCGCGTCTCGACATGACGGGCGTGGATATTTCGGCCTCCGTCGAAGAAGTCCTCGACGCATTCCGGCAGAGCCAGCACTCCCGCCTGCCGGTCATCGACGGCTCGCCCGACAACATCGGCGGCGTGGTGTTCGGCAAGGATCTCGTGCCCATCGCGATGGGGCTCGCGGAGCCGGGCACGCGCTGGCAGACGCTGGTGCGGCCGGCGGCGTTTGTGCCGGAGACGAAGACGCTCGACAACCAGCTCCGCGATTTTCAAGGAACGCCGGCGCACATCGCAATCGTCGTCGACGAGTTCGGGGGCACGTCGGGGCTGATCACGCGCGAGGACATTCTCGAGGAGATCGTCGGCGAGATCCGCGACGAACACGACACCGAGACAACCCCGGCCATTCGGCAGGATGGCGCGCGCATCTGGGTGGACGGGGGGACGAGCCTCGACGATCTGTCGGCGGCGCTGGGAGCGACGATCGCACACGCCGAAGTGTCGACCGTGGGCGGGCTGGTGTACTCGGTGCTGGGACGCGTGCCGCGGCCCGGCGATGAGCTCACGCTGGACGGCTACCGCGTCGTCGTGGAGCGAGTGGAGCAACGCCGGGTCACCCAGGTGTCGTTCGAGAAGCAATGAGCGTCGCCCTCGCGGTCCTGCTGGTCGGCCTCCTGGTCGCCGGCGTCTCAGCGGCGGTCGGCGTCGCCGCGGCGGCGGTCAGCCAGCACGAGCTGACCCGTTGGGTGGCGTACAAGCTCCGGGGCTCGGCGGCGACGGTCAGCGTGTTGCAGAACCCCGGGCGCACGCTCGCCACCGCAAACATGCTCACGACGGTGGGCGTCCTGCTCGCCGCGGGCGCGATTCCGGCGCTCCTCGCCGCCACAACGCCAACGTTCCTCGGGATTTTCACCATCACGGTCGGCGTTCCACTCTTCATCGGCGCGGCGTACCTGGTGCCGCGCGTGTTGGGAAGACGGTGGGCCGAGCCGCTGGTCGGCCGCGCGGTGCCGCTCATGGAGCGGTTCGGGGGCGTGCTGGCGCCGTTCATTCCGCGCCGCGAGGGGTCCACGCGCACCACGCTGGCGGCGTTGCTCACGGGCGCGAATACCGACGCCCTGGCCACGCGGGACGAGATGGCCGTCGTGTCGGGTGTCCTCGCGTTCGCCGATCGTCCGGTGCGCGAGCTGATGACGCCGCGGACGGCGATCGTCGCATTTCCCGAAGGCATTCTGACCGCCGAAGCGGCGCACGTGCTGCAACAGTCCGGATACAGCCGGTATCCGGTGCATCGCGGCTCGCTGGACCAGGTGGCCGGCGTCGCGCACACGCTCGACCTGCTGGGCCGCCAGCCCGAGGATCCGATTCTCGTGCGCCCGCCGCTGAGCGTTCCCGGCACCATCCGCGCCGCTGATCTCATGCTCGAAATGCAGCGCGGCGGCCAGCACCTCGCCCTGGTCCTCGACGAGTTCGGCGGCACGGCGGGCCTCGTGACGTTCGAGGACCTGCTCAACGATCTCGTCAGCGAGCTGTTCGAGCCCTCCTCGTCCACTGCAGATGTGACTCGAGTGGTGGAAGTGGAAGGGAGCGCGCTCACCACCGAGCTCGCCGAGAAGCTCGGTGTGCCCCTGGGCGGCAGCGGCGCAGCCCAGACCGTCGGCGGGTTGCTGATGCAGACCCTGGGCCGCATTCCGCGCCCGGGCGAGCGGTTCACGTATCTGGGCCTGGAATTCGATATCCTCGCGGCCAGCGCGACCCGCGTCGAACGCGTGGCGGTTCGGGTCGGACCGGTGCGCACGATTGCGCTCGGCGGAGGCTCGACGTAACGGTGGCCGAGGCACCCGATCTCAGGCTCGATGAGCTGAAGGAGCTCGCGGAACAGGACGATCTGCATGCGTTCCTGGCGCGGGCCAAGAACGTCCATCCGTCCGATCTCGCCGACGTGCTGTCGGCGCTCGACGAAGACAAGCGTGTCCGTGTCATTTCCGAGCTGCCGATCGAGCTCGCCTCGAGCGCGCTGGCGGAGATGGAGGCCGCCGAGCATCCCGAAGAAATGCTGCTCGCCGTGGGGCCGGAATACGCCGCGGAGCTCGTGGAGGAAATGCCCAGCGACGATGCCGCGGATCTGGTAGCGGAGTTGCCCGCCCGCGAGCGGCAGGCAGTCCTCGACGAGATCAGCGATCGGACCGAAGTCGAGAAGCTGCTCACGTACCCGGAGGATTCCGCCGGTGGCTTGATGACCTCGAACGTGGTCAACGTGCGTGAGGACAACACCGTCGCCGAGGCGCTCGAGGCGATCCGCCGCCAGAGCGAAGAGGACGAGAGCCAGTTGTATCAGGTCTATGCCGTCGATGGCCAGGGCAATCTGAAGGGCATCGTCCCCATCGCCCGCCTGATCGTCTCGGCGCCGACCAAGCTGGTGGGGGACGTCATGGAGCAGCCAAGCGTCCAGGTGCAGCCCGGCCAGGACCAGGAGGAGGTCGGGCGGCTCATGGCGCGCTACAACGTCGCGGCCGTTCCCGTGGTGGACGAGACCGGAAAGCTCCTGGGCCGCATCACGTTCGACGACGTGATCGACGTCGTAGAAGCGGAGAGCACGGAAGACCTCCTGAAGTTCGGCGGCATGGAGGCCCTCGACGGGCCCTATCTCAAGGTCGCCTTCGGCCGCATGGTCCGAAAACGCGCCGGCTGGCTGGCCGCGCTGTTTCTCGGCGAAATGCTCACGGCCACGGCGATGGCGTTCTTCGAGGAGGAAATCGCGAAGGCCGTCATCCTTGCGCTCTTCGTGCCCCTCATCATCTCGAGCGGCGGCAACTCCGGCTCGCAGGCGTCGACGCTGGTCATCCGCGCCATGGCGCTCGGCGAAGTCAATCTGCGCGACTGGTGGCGCGTCATTCGGCGTGAGGTCGCAACGGGGATCGTGCTCGGCGTGGTGCTGGGGACGATCGGATTTCTCCGGATCACATTGTGGCACGCGATCACCGGGATCTATGGTGAGCATTACCTGCTCATCGCGTTCACCGTGTTCGGGAGCCTGATCGGTGTCGTGACGTTCGGCACGATGGCGGGATCGCTGTTGCCCTTCATCCTGCGCCGGCTCGGATTCGACCCCGCCAGCGCATCGGCGCCGTTCGTCGCCACGCTGGTCGACGTCACCGGGTTGGTCATTTACTTCACCGTGGCGTCGGTGATTCTGCGTGGAACCCTCCTGTGACGGCCACGCCGCCGTTATCCTTAGGGCATATGCGACTCGACGCGGTGCTCGAAGGGTTGGCGCGCGGCGACACCGCGGCACTGGCCCGGGCGATCAGCCTGGTCGAGAATCAGCGTGACGGGTTTGAGCGCGTTTTGTCGGCGTTACACGGGAAGATCGGGAAACGGCAGACGCAACGGATCGGCATCACCGGCCCACCCGGCGCAGGGAAGAGCACCATCACCGAGCAGCTGGTCCGCGCCTATCGCGAGCGCGACCTCAAGGTCGCCGTCATCGCCGTAGACCCGACCAGCCCGTTCACGGGCGGCGCGCTGCTCGGCGACCGCATTCGGATGGAGTCGGTCAGTCTCGATCCCGGCGTGTTCATCCGCTCGATGGCGACGCGCGGCGCGCAGGGGGGCCTTGCCACCACCACCGAAGAGGTTGCCGACGTTCTCGAGGCGTTCGGCTTCGATCGGATCCTCATCGAGACGGTGGGGGTCGGTCAGACTGAGCTCGACATCGCCGCGACGGCGGAAACCACGGTGCTGGTGCTCGTGCCGGAGTCGGGGGACGGCATCCAAACGCTGAAAGCGGGCGTGATGGAGATCGCGGAGCTGTACCTGATCAACAAGAGCGATCGGCCCGGGGCGGACAAGCTGAAGCAAGAGGTCGAGGTGATGCTCGGCATACGGCGTGGGAATGCGTTTGTGAATGTGCGGCCTCACCATGGGACGGCGAAGGGCGGCGGAGGGCGGCGAGGTGAGGCGGCGGCGAAGGACGAATGGGAGGCCCCTGTGCTTACCACGATTGCGTCGAAGGGTGAAGGAATCGCCGAACTCGTCGCAGCGCTCGACAGGCACCACGAATATCTGAGTTCGAGCGGCAAGCTGGTCGAGCGACGCAAGAAACGATTAGCAGCCCGCACTCGCGCCGTCGTGAACCGGGCGATCCGCCAATGGGTGTGGGATGAGACCCAGGCCGAAGCGCTGATGGCACAGCGGCTCGACGAGGTGGCGACCGGGACGCGCAGTCCCTACGACGTCGCGGCGGAAGTCCTGCAGCAAATAAGGAACGGGAAATGACCATCGAGAAGAAACCGGTCTATACATCCGCCGACCTGCGCGGTTTTGACCAGGAACGACAGCTGGGACGTCCCGGCGAGTATCCGTTCACGCGCGGCATTCATCCGACGATGTACCGCGGCAAGCTCTGGACGATGCGGCAGTTCGCCGGTTTCGGCGGCGCGGCCGATACGAATCGGCGCTACAAGTTCCTGCTCGAACATGGGCAGACCGGCCTCTCGGTCGCGTTCGATTTCCCGACCTTGATGGGCTACGACTCTGATCACGCGCGCTCGGAAGGCGAGGTCGGGAAGTGCGGTGTCGCCATTTCGTCCCTGGCGGACATGGAGACCCTGTTCGACGGCATCCCGCTCGATCAGGTGTCGACCTCCATGACGATCAACGGTCCGGCCGCGATCCTGTTCTGCTTTTACGTGGCGGCCGCCGAGAAACAGGGTGTGCCGCTCGCGAAGCTGCGCGGCACGGTGCAGAACGACATTCTCAAGGAGTACATGGCCCAGCATGCGTGGGTCTATCCGGTCGAGCCCGCACTCAAGGTCATCGTCGACATGTTCGAGTGGGGCGCCAAGCACACGCCGTTGTGGAACACGATTTCGATCTCCGGCTACCACATCCGCGAAGCGGGCGCCACCGCGGCGCAGGAGCTCGCGTTCACGCTCGCCAACGGCTTCACCTACGTCGAGCGCGGCATTGCACGCGGCCTCGACATCGACAGCTTTGCGGCCCGCCTTTCCTTCTTCTGGGACATTCACAACGACTTCTTCGAGGAGATCGCCAAGCTGCGCGCCGCGCGCCGGATCTGGGCCCGGCACATGCGCGAGCGCTACAAGGCGAAACAGGCGCGCTCCTGGATGATGCGGTTCCACAGCCAGACGGCCGGGGTCACGCTGACAGCGCAGCAGCCGCTCAACAACATCGTGCGGGTCGCCTATCAGGCACTCGCGGCCGTCCTCGGCGGCACGCAGTCGCTCCACACGAATTCGCTGGATGAAACGCTCGCCCTCCCGACCGAGCAGTCGGTGCAGGTCGCGCTCCGGACACAGCAGATTCTTGCCCACGAAACCGGCGTGGCCGAGGTGATCGATCCGCTCGGCGGGTCGTATTTCATCGAAGCGCTCACGGACCAGCTCGAGCGCGAAGCCGAAGCACTCTTTGCCGAGATCAATTCGATCGGTGGCGTGGTCCGCGGGATCGAGAGCGGCTGGTTCCAGCGCCAGATTGCCCAGTCCGCGGCCGCCTTCCAACGGCACATCGAGCGCAATGAGAAGGTGATCGTCGGAGTCAACGAGTTCTTGTCCGAGGACGACCACCCCGTCGAGATCCTGAAGGTCTCCAACGATGCCGAAGACGAGCAGCGTCGCCGCCTCGGCCGCGTGCGCGCGGAGCGAGACACGGCCCTGGTCGAGCGGCGGCTCGACGTCCTCCGTCAGGCGGCGGAGGCGGATCAGAACGTGATTGGACCAATGCTCGATTGTGCGCGCGCCTACGCGACGCTGTACGAGATCCGCCACGCGCTGGAGCGCGTGTGGGGAGCGTACCGCGAACCCGTCTTCTTTTAGATCATGCGTGCTCCCCCCCTGTCTGCCGCGATCACCGAGCAAGACGTCCAGGACGCGATTGCGCGCCTGGCGCGGGTGGAGCCTGGGTTGCACTGGGTGGTCTCGTGCTACCTCAAGCTCGAGCCCCGGGACCGGACGCGTGGCAAGTATTTGATCAAGATGAAGACCCGCGCCAAGGGATTGCTGCGCGATTACGAAGACCAGCCGGCCGTTGCCGCGAATCTGGAACAGGTAGTGGACTACCTGGAGCAACCGAATCATCTCCCGCGGGCGCGGGCCATTGCCATCTTCGCCTCACGGGAGTTGGCGCTGTTCGACGTCCTGCCCCTGCCGCACGTCCATCGCTCCCGACTTGCCGTCTCGCACGAGCCGCTGGTGCGCGAGCTGCTCGGCCTCGAGGAAGAGTTCGGCACCATCCTCGCCGTCGTGTATGACCGCACGGCGGCGCGCTTTTTCGAGGTCACCGCCTACGATTGCATTGAGCTGCCCGGTCTCGCCGGAATCGAAACAACGCGGGCGGGGAAGTTCCACGGCGCCGGGGAACACAAGTTTCACCAGCGCATCCGCACCGAGAAGCACCGGCTCTATGCGCAGATCGCCGACCGCGTCTTCCAGATCAATCGCACCAAGCCGCTGGCCGGGATCGTTTTGGGCGGTGTGGGTGTGGACGCCGGGGCCGTGATTCCCCACCTTCACACATATGTGCACGACCTCGTGTTTGGCGTGGTGAAACTCAGTCCCAAGCAGGCGACGGCGGCGGAGGTGCGGGACGCCACGCTGGGGCTGCGCGAGGAACGCGAGCGCGCCTGGGAGCGCGCGCACGCCGATGCGGTGAAAGACGGTGTGCCGCGCGGCTGGGCCGTCAACGGCGTCGACGCCGCGCTCAAGGCGCTGAGCCGGGGACAGGTGCGCACCTTGCTGGCCGACGGCCATGATGATGACGCCCGCATCGATGAGGCGATCGAAGAGGCGCTCGGTCAGCGCGCCCAGATCGATGTCCTCTACGACGACAAGGCCCGGCGCGTCGTGGACGGCCTGGCGGCGCTGCTGCGGTTCCGCGCCTGATGGCCAAATCCCGGCGTCCGATCCGCATTCTCGTCGCGAAGCCGGGCCTCGATGGGCACGACCGCGGCGCCAAAGTCGTCGCGGCGGCGCTGCGCGATTCCGGCATGGAAGTGATCTACACGGGCCTGCATCAGACGCCCGAGATGATCGCACAGGCCGCCATTCAGGAAGACGTCGACGTCGTGGGCCTGTCGATTCTGTCCGGCGCGCACATGACGCTGTTCCCGCGGGTCCGCAGACTCCTCGACGCCGCCGGGCGGCAGGATGTGCTCCTGACCGGCGGTGGCATTATCCCCCCTGAAGACATGACGGCGCTGGAATCGCAGGGCACGGGCAAGCTGTTCGGCCCCGGCACGCCGACGTCGGACCTGATCAAGTACATCCAGGCGTGGGCGGCGGAGCACGTCGCCGCGTGAGCCGCCTCAAGACCCTCAACGACGAATACCAGACGCTCCGCGGCCGCCTCGAACAGGGTGGCGGCGCGGAGCGCATCAAGCGCCAGCACGATCAGGGCAAGTTGACCGCGCGCGAGCGGGTGGCCGCGTTGCTCGACCAAGACGGCCCCTGGGTCGAGATCGGGCTCCTCGTCGCCTGGGACCAGTACGATGGTCAGGCGCCCGCGGCCGGTGTGGTCACGGGCCTGGGCCGCGTGGGGGGGCGCCCCGCGGTGGTGGTGGCGAACGACGCGACGGTCAAGGCCGGGTCGTGGTGGCCCGAGACGATCCGCAAGATTCTCCGCGCGCAGGAAATCGCGATGCGGCAGCGCATCCCCATCATCTATCTGGTCGACTCGGCGGGCGTGAACCTGCCGTACCAGGGCGGGGTCTTCCCGGGTCAATATGGCGCGGCCCGGATCTTCTACTACAACTCCATCATGCGGCGCTACCTCAAGGTGCCGCAGATCGCGGCCGTGATGGGACCGTGCATTGCGGGCGGCGCGTATTTGCCGGCGCTGTCGGACGTGATTTTTATGGTGGACGGCACGTCGTTCATGGGACTGGGCGGGCCCAACCTCGTGAAGGGCGCGACCGGCCAGGTGGTCGATGCCGAGACGCTGGGCGGCGCCACGACGCACACATCGGTCAGTGCCGTCGCGCACTACCGCGCGAAAGACGACAAAGACTGTCTGGCCAGGATCCGCGAGTACGTGGGCCGCTTGCCGCACGCGCCGCAGGCGCGCCGTACCTATCCCGCACCAAAACGCGACACGAAGGCATTATACGACCTGATCCCCGTCGATCATCGGATGAGCTACGACGTGCGGGCGCTGCTCGAGTGCCTGCTCGATGGTGGACGGCTCGACGAGTTCCAGCCGGACGTTGCCCCCGAGATGATCTGCGGGCACGGCGCCATCGAAGGGCGGCAAGTCGCCGTGATCGCCAACTCGCGCGGCGTCATGAAGGGAAAGAAGAAGAATGAAGCGCCGCGCATCGGCGGCATCATTTACACGGAGAGCGCCGAGAAAGTGGCGTATTTCATCGAGAACGCCGACCGGGAGCGCGTGCCGCTCCTGTTCATCCAGGATGTTTCGGGCTTCATGGTCGGGACGGAAGCGGAACACACCGGCATCATCCGGGCGGGCGCCCGCTTCGTCGAGGCAATGGCGACGGCGACGGTGCCGAAGCTCGTCGTGACGGTGAACCACGCCTCCGGCGCCGGCTATTATGCGATGGCCGGTCAGGGGTTCGATCCGGACTTCATCGTCTCGTGGCCGACGGGGCGCATGGGGGTCATGGAAGGGGAGTCGGCGATTCAGGCGGTGTACGGCGCCGACGCCGCGAAGCCCGACAACGCGGCCGCCGTCGACGCGATGCGCGCCGATTACGAGCACCAGCTGGACGCGAAGTTCGCGGGCGCCCGCGGCTTTGTCGATGCGATTCTCACACCCGACGAAACGCGCGACACGCTGGCGTTTCTCCTCGAGGTGTCTACGGAATTCACCGGCCCCCATCTCGGGGCCTTTGCACTCCCGGGTCTCTCGTGATGCGCACGCCTGCCGCCATGTTCCTGTTCGGTCTCACTGCCTGCGCCTCGAGCAAGGGCATCACGAAACCAGCCCCGCCCAAGCCGGCCGCGGCAGTCGCTGCCGTCCCGTCGGACGGCAGCCGTGCCGCCATGGCGCAGCCGGCGGTCGATCCGGCAATGGCGTACATGCTCGGCCTCATGCCGCTCAAGAGCACCGGGGTGGACGTATTTCATTCGCTGCACCCGACCTACGACGGCCGCGGCGTGCTCATCGCCATTCTCGACAGTGGCGTCGACCCGGGCGTCCCGGGACTGTCGGTCACCAGCACGGGCGCCCCGAAGGTCATCGAGCTGCGCGACTTCTCGGCCGAAGGCCGCGTGCCGCTGACCGCGTTCCCCGCGCCGACCGACAAAGAGATGAAGGGAGCGGCGCGTATCGGCCGCCTGACCACCGCGACGACCTGGTACCGCGGGGTCTTTCGCGAGCTGCCACTCGGCCGCCCACCGGCGGGCGACGTCAACGGCAACGGCCGGAACACCGACGAGTTTCCCGTCGTGGTCGTCAAGGCGTCCGATGGCTGGGTGGCGTTCATCGATACCAACCGCGACGGCTCGTTCGAAGATGAGATGCCGCTGCACGACTATCGCCAGGGCCGTGAGATGATCGCCTTCGGCACGAAGCCGTTGACGATCGTCGCGAATTTCAGTCAAGTGGTGGCGGACAGCTCGCCGGTGCTCGATCTCTTCTTCGACACGTCAGGGCATGGGACCCATGTGGCCGGAATCGCCGCCGGCTACAACCTGTTCGACGTGGCGGGGTTCAGCGGCGTGGCGCCCGGGGCACAGATCATCGGCCTCAAGATCGCGAACAATGCACGCGGCGGCGTCTCCGTCCACGCCAGCATGATGCGCGCGATCGACTACGCCGCCCGCTACGCCGCGCAGCGCAATCTGCCGCTCGTGCTGAACATGAGTTTCGGCGTGGGCAACGAGCATGAGGGCCGCGCCGTCATCGATTCGATCGTGGATGCCTTCCTGCTCGCCCATCCGGAGGCCGTCTTCGCGATCAGTGCCGGCAACGATGGCCCTGGATGGTCCACGCTGGGGTTTCCTGGTTCGTCGAGCCTGGCGCTAACCGTCGGCGCCGCCTTGCCCGGCGTCTTCACGGGACCGCCCCGTCAGGGCGTGCCGCCAGCCCGCGATGTGCTCGCGTGGTTCAGCTCGCGCGGCGGCGAGCTCGCGAAACCCGACATCGTAACGCCGGGCGTCGCATTCTCCAGCGTCCCACGCTGGGATACCGGGAACGAGATCAAGCCCGGCACGAGCATGTCTTCCCCCCACGCGGCCGGTCTCGCTGCCTGCCTCGTGTCGGCGTTGACGCAAGAGGGCCGTCGCGCCACATCCGCTGACATCGTGCAGGCACTGCGGATGTCGGGGCGGCAGCTCTCCGGCGCGCGCGTCATCGATGACGGTGCCGGGATGCCCGCGCTCGAGACGGCGTACCAATGGCTCGAAGGTGGCCACCAGGGATCGATCTATGCCGTGAAGGCCTCGAGCGGTGTGACCGCCGCGTTCCGGCGCAACGGGTTTGCCGGTCCCGAGGACAGCGTCGAAACGTTCACCGTCCGTCACATGGGCGGCCTCCGCGCCGCCGAGTTCGTGCTGCGCGCGAACGCTCCCTGGCTCTCCGTCGACGACTCCGTCGACGCCGCGCCCCGCGCGACCCAGATCGCGGTGACCTACAATCGCAGCGCTTTGACGGCACCGGGCATCTACGTGGGAACGGTCGTCGCGCTGAATCCACGCGACCCCATTGCCGGTCCGTTGTTCACGCTCGTGAACACGGTCATCGTGCCCACCGACCTCACGACGAATGCCCTGTTCGACGAACGCCGCGCCGTCGGTCCCGGCGCGGTGCAGCGCTATTTCCTGCGCGTGCCCGAGGACAACGCCACTTTGCGTGCGAGCGTGACGCTTCCCGATTCGCAGCGCCAGCAGGCAACGGTGCGCCTCTACGAGCCAAACGGCGCACCCGCGCGCGCAGCGCCGAACGACATCGACATCGGCGAGCTGGAGCCGGGCAGCGCAACCATCACCGTGCGTGCCGAGGACATGATCGCGGGTGTGTACGAGCTCGACGTCGTCGCGCCGCCGCTGGCAACCACCGCGGTCACCGTGCGCGCGGAGTTAGGACCCGTTGCGCTCGGCGCGGCGCACCAGGGAGCGGGAGGCGCGTGGGGGCTCGAGGCCTCGAGTGTCGGCGGCACGCAGGGCACCACCGCGCTCGGCCAGGTCGTCTACCGGCTCGCCGGCGCCGAGCGGAGCTATGCGATTGCCGGCCGCGGCCAGCCCGCCGAATCGCTGCAGGTGCGCCCGCCGCGCTGGGCGAAGCGGATGGAGGTGGACTTCGAGGTCCCCGCCGAATTGTGGGACGAGCTGACAGATTTGTCGGTCACGGTCTACGACTCGACCGGCCAGCAGGTCCGCGGCGGCAACGAACCGGTGAACTACGCATTCGGTCGCATGGGTCTGGCCCTGTCCGACTCGCTCAGGGGGATCCCCCTCACCATCGAGTTCTATCCCGCATTCGCCCGTCTTCCGACGCACGCCTGGCGTGGCACCGCCCTCGTGCGATTCGTCGGTCCAGACGCTCCGGTGGGTGATGCCACCGCGCTCTCGGTCGTCGCCGGCGGACGCAGCGTAATTCGGTTGCCGAACGCGCCGTCGCTCGATATGCCGGAGGGATACGGACCACTCATCGAGACGCGTGTAACGACGTCGACAGGCTCGGTTTCGGCACGCCGCTCCGTGGTCGTGCCGCAATCGCGCGGAGCGGGTGGGGTAAGGTGACGGCCCGTCCGGCGACCGTCCGAGTCGCGGGAGGGCAGGGGTTTTGGGGAGACTGGCTCGAAGCGCCGTTCCGCCAGGTGAGGGGCGGCCCGATCGATTACCTCATGATGGACTACCTCGCCGAAGTCACGATGTCCATCCTGCAAAAACAGAAGTCCCGCGATCCGGCGCGCGGCTACGCGACCGACTTCGTGACGCAGATGGAGCGTATCCTTCCCACCGTCGTCGAGCGCGGCATCAAAGTGACCGCCAACGCGGGAGGCGTGAATCCCCGCGCGTGTGCCATGGCCGTCGCCGAGGTGGCGCGGAAGCTCAAGCTCGGCGGCAAGCTCACGATCGGCGTCGTCACCGGTGACGACCTGCTGGGCCGGCTGGACGGCTTGATCGCGCGCGGCCATCCGCTCGCCAACCTCGATACCGGGCGACCGTTAGGCGACGTTCGTGACCGCGTGCTGTCGGCCAACGCGTATCTCGGCGCCGCTCCGGTGGTGGATGCCTTGCAGCGCGGCGCCCAGGTCGTGATCACGGGGCGTGTCACCGACACCGGCCTGACGCTCGGACCATTGATGCACGCGTTTGGCTGGGCACCGGACGCCTGGAACCAGATCGCCGCGGGCACGGTCGCAGGACACATCATCGAATGCGGAGCGCAGTGCAGCGGCGGCAACTGCCTGCGCGACTGGCAACGCATTCCCGACCTGGCGAACGTCGGATACCCGATCGTCGAAGCCCGCGCCGACGGCACGTTCGATCTCATCAAGCACCCGCACACCGGTGGCCGCATCGACGTCGCGTCTGTCACGGAGCAGTTGGTCTACGAGATGGGCGATCCACGGGCGTACATTACGCCTGACGGCGTGGCCGACTTTACGACGATCCAATTGCGACAGGCCGGCAAAGACAGGGTTCAGGTGTCTGGGGTCAGGGGAAAACCAGCGACCGACAAGCTGAAAGTCTCTCTCGCCTACTTCTACGGCTATAAAGCGATCGGCACCCTGGTCTACGCCTGGCCCGATGCGCTCGAGAAGGCGAAGGCCGCCGATCGCATCCTCCGCGAGCGTCTCAAGGATCTTGGCCTGCAGTTCGAGGCGATCCATACCGAGTTTGTCGGCGCGACCGCCACCCATGGCGCGCTCGCCCTGAAGGACCTGGATGTCGGGACCCTGCCCGAAGTGCAGCTGCGGGTCGGCGTGCGGGCGCGGGATGAGGCCCCGGTCGAGCGGTTTACCCGCGAGATCGCGCCGCTCATTCTCAACGGGCCGCCCAGCGTGACCGGTTTTGCCGGCGGACGCCCGAAGCCCGAGGAAATCGTGGCGTACTGGCCGGCGCTAGTCGACAAACGGATGGTGCAGCCGGCGGTGGAGTTGATTCAAGCATGAAACGCAAACTCGTGGACCTGGCCCATGCTCGATCGGGTGATAAAGGCGACACGGCGAATATCGGTCTCATCGCACTCAAGCCCAAGGATTACCCACTGCTCCTGAAGCAGGTGACGGCAGCGCGCGTCGCACGGCATTTTAAGGGCATGATTAGCGGCAAAGTCGAACGCTTCGAGCTGCCAAACCTCCATGCGCTGAACTTCCTGCTGCACGGCGCGCTCGATGGTGGTGGTACGATCTCGCTCAAGACGGACGCACAGGGGAAGGTCTTCTCCACCGCGCTGCTCCGCCTGGAGATCGAAGTGGAGGGGGGCAAGTGAGCGAGCGCGTCTTGACCGAGGTCGCGGGTGGGGTACTTACCGCGACGTTGAACCGCGCCGACAAGCGCAACGCGATCGACGCTGCGATGATCGACGGGTTGCTCGCGGCGATCGAGCGGGCCGATCTGGATGCGTCGGTTCGGGTGGTGGCGGTGCGCGGCAGCGGAAGAGATTTCTGCGCGGGCATGGATTTGAACGAGCTGCTCGCCTCGGCCGACCACACGCTCGAGCAGAACCGTCAGGCGGCGTTGCACTTTGCGCAGGTCTTCACGCTGATGCGGCGGCTGCCCAAGCCGATCGTCGCGCTGGTGCAGGGACGCGCGCTCGCGGGCGGCTGCGGACTCGCGACGGCCTGCGATCTCATTCTCGCGGCGGAATCGGCGCAGTTCGGCTATCCCGAAGTCCAACGCGGTTTCGTTCCGGCCATCGTGATGACGATGCTGCGGCGCGCGGTGGGCGAGAAGATCGCGTTCGATCTCGCGACGACGGGGCGGCTGCTCGACGGCAGCGAGGCCGCCGCGGCAGGACTCGCGTCGCGGGTGTATGAGGATGCGGACTTCGAGAAGCAGGCGGCCGAAGTGCTGCGCGTGCTCGCCGAGGCGAGCCCATCGGCGCTCGCGTTCACCAAACAGCAGTTTTACCAGCTCGATGGGCTGAGCTTCGAGGACGGCCTGCGGCTCGGCGCCGATGTCAATGCGGTCAGCAGAAGCACGCCCGATTTTCGGGCGGCGCTGAGCGCCTTCTTAAAGAAGTGAGGAGCGTATGCGCAATTTGAACGTCCCGATGTACGATCCCGAGATGGTCCGCCCGATGCGGGAGGAGCTGACCCGTCTGGGCTTCGCGGAGCTGCGGACGCCTGCAGAGGTCGACGCCGTGCTCGCCGGCGAGCGCGCGCCGACCCTCGTCGTGGTGAACTCGGTGTGCGGCTGTGCCGCCCGCAATGCCCGGCCCGCGGCCGCGTTGGCGATCCAACACGATCGCCGACCCGCGCGCCTGGTCACCGTATTCGCTGGGCAGGATGCCGACGCGACGGCGCGCGCCCGCAGCTACTTCACAGGGTACGGACCGTCGTCACCGCAGATCGCCCTGTTCAAGGACGGGCGGATCGTGTTCATGCTGGAGCGGCGCAACATCGAAGGGCGGAACGCGCGCGACATCGCGGCCGACCTGACCGCGGCATTCGAGCAGTACTGCTGACTACGCCGTCTGATCTTGGAGCAGCCATTGAGGAGGCCTGGACACGAGTACGGGCCGCTCCAGGGTTTCTGACCGAGCGCGAAGCGCGATTCCTGACGCTCGTGGCGGCGTGCGCCCCCGCTCGGGGCACGATCGTCGAGATCGGGAGCTACAAGGGAAAGTCCACAGTTGGGCTGGCCTCCATCGCGCAGCACTATGGCCTCGGTCCCGTCGTAAGCGTCGATCCGCACTCCGCCCCCGCCGTCACAGACTTTGGACATGGCTCACAGCAGTCGTCGTGGGATGACTTCCAGGCGTCGCTGCACGACGCCGGCGTCGAGCGAAATGTCGAGGCGCATCGCGCCTACTCCCGTGACCTCGCGAAGGGGTGGACTCGGTCGATCCGGTTCCTGTGGATCGACGGCGACCACACGTATCGCGGCGCGAAGGAGGATATCGACCTCTTTCGGCCTCACCTGGCGCCGGGTGCGATCGTCGCCATGCATGACGTACTGCACAGCTTCGAAGGGCCGGTGCGCGTGTTTGCGCAGGAGCTGCTCGCCTCAGACCAGTTCGGTCCTGCGGGTCTCTGCGGCTCGATCGGGTGGGCGCAATACCGGCCAAGTGACGGCGTGCAGTGGCGCTCCGCGCGGCTGGCCCTGGCGCGACGAGTGAGGCGCCTGATTCCGTTTGCGGATGGGCGTGCGCTGACCGGCCTGCGGAAGCTGCGCTACAAGATTTGGCGGGGCCTGGTACCTCACGCGCCGACGGATCCCGCCGAGTGGATACGGACGGTGAGCCTGGAGAATCGACGGTAGGTAATGCGACGGTAGGTACTACGACGGTAAACGACGGTAAGGGCTTTACCGTCCCTTACCGTCGTTTCACCTACCGTCCCTTACCGTCGGTTTTAGAGAATTTTCCCCCGCCGAACGCGGAAGTCGACAATCTGCTCCGTCCAGCTCCAGAGCGAGTCTTGCCGCTCCATCGGGACGCCCGCCACTTCGTGACGATGCCACCCGTCCATGACCTGGGCGTCCTGCGTCCAGATCTTCACGCGATTGCGTGGGACGAGCTTTTCCCAGTTCTGCGCGATCGGTGGGTCGGCGTATTCTGCGCGATCGGTGGGTCGGCGTAGAGGAGCCGGACCGTCACGTTGCGCGATAAGTACTCGATCGGACTCAGATCAACCTTCCCATAGAGCTCTTTGGGCTGCATGCGGCGGGCGCCCGGAAGATCGGGCAGGCCGTCCGAGAACATCACGATATTGAGCGGTGCCAGCACCAGGTTCTGGCGCTTGATGTGAACCGCCACGCGCTGGAAAAAGGCGTTGAAGTCGGTGAGGGCATCGACGTCGGGGAACCAGGCGCGCAGGTCGTGCTCGATCTCCGCCGGCGTCTTGCCGCCCAAGTCCTGAATCGGGTGGAATGTCTTGGGCTGGCCCACGACGTCGCCGCCGAGCGATCCGACAAAGACGTCGGTCGCCTGCTTGAGACCGCCGAGGCCGTTGACGTGCCCGTAGATGTACAACGCGGCGTAGCGCATCGCGTCGTCGAAGCGCCCGCTGTTGCGGAACGAGCCCGAGA